>Ga0182744_1003238_pt1 | contig 12829 bp, 10 predicted proteins | sample eDN3rd30CKraftMG_FD_128525 | JGI IMG/M metagenome (GOLD analysis project Ga0182744, IMG submission 128525) | Enriched Miracle-Growth compost microbial communities from Emeryville, California, USA - eDNA 3rd pass 30_C Kraft MG (version 2) (version 2) ...
GCCGCTTTAATGGCGTTTGCACCTAGGTCGCTTGCCGCTAATGCCGAAAGTGCTCCCCCGAATTTTCCAAATGGTGTTCTTGCACCGTCTAAAATCACTGTTCTACTCAAATCTACATCCCCTTTGTTTTTCGAGTTACTAACACAGTATTTAAATTTGTATCTGAGGTGCTCATCGCCCGCCTTTGCCTCGCTCGGAACTTTGCGCCGCCTGCCACCCCTCATAAATTTTCGAACATCTTCGTTGACTGAACGCTCGCTCAATTTATGTTTAATAAAAAAGGGAGTCAATTAGAACTCCCTTTTCGCATTTATCTATATTCTATAAAATATTAAACTGATAATCAATTTTAATTTTTCAGATATTTAATTTTAATTCTCTATAATGAGTAAATATCTTAGAAAAATCATCATTTTTGTCGAATGATATCAAAGTAAATTAAGCATCTGGCGAATTTTAAACTTCCACTGCTTCTTCCTCTTCCACAACTGCTTCAAACACTTTTTCACCGAATACAGAACGTTCTAATAGCTCTGCAATGTCATATGTCCCAACTGATTCTTCAACTTCTTTTGCTTTTGTTCCATCAGATAGCATTGTTAAGCAGTAAGGACAGCCAGAAGAAATTACCGATGCATTAGTCGCTAAAGCTTGTTCAGTACGTGCCACATTGATACGGTTTCCTACATGCTCTTCCATCCACATTAGACCGCCGCCAGCGCCGCAGCACATGGCTTTTTCGCGGTTGCGTTCCATTTCAACAAGATTCACGCCTGGTATTGCTTTTAAAATTTCACGAGGTGCATCATATACATCATTGTAGCGGCCTAAGTAGCAAGAATCGTGGAATACGATTGTTTCCTCTACACGATGATGCAGCGTTAGCTTGCCTTGGTTCACCAAGTCATAAAGCAGCTCCGTATGGTGGACTACTTCCCCTTCCCAGCCAAAATCCTTATATTCGTTTTTAAAGATATTGTAGGCATGAGGGTCAATCGTCACGATTTTCGTTACTTCATTTTTCACGAACTCATCTATGTTTGCAGCAGCAAGCTCTTGGAATAAAAACTCATTTCCTAATCGGCGAGGTGTATCCCCGGAGTTTTTCTCTTTATTTCCTAAAATCGCAAATTTCACACCCGCTTCATTCATTAAACGAGCAAAGGATAGCGCAATTTTTTGCGAACGGCTATCAAATGACCCCATCGAGCCAACCCAGAATAGATACTCAAATCCATCGCCGGATTTTTTCGCTTCCTTCACCGTTGGGATATTGATAGATGGGTCAAGCTCACGCCAGTTTTCTTTTTCTTTACGGTTCAGACCCCAAGGATTTCCTTGACGTTCAATATTATTCATGGCGCGTTGTGCGTCAGAATTTACTTTACCTTCAGTCATTGTTAAGTAACGGCGCAAGTCAATAATTTTATCGACATGCTCGTTCATAACTGGACATTGATCTTCACAGTTACGGCAAGTTGTACATGCCCAAATTTCTTCTTCCGTGATGACATCCCCGATTAATGAAGGGCTATAAATATCTTCAATCACGGCCCCCTCAGCACCAGCTGCCATTGCTAGCTGATTTCCTTGTGTATTATTAAATGCAAAGGCCGGCACCCATGGCTTTTGCTTCGTTGTAACCGCCCCTGTAAATGTCAAGTGATCTCGCAGCTTTACGATTAAATCCATCGGAGAGAGCATTTTCCCTGTTCCTGTTGCTGGACACATATTCGTACAGCGACCACATTCTACACATGCATATAAATCGAGCATTTGCTTTTGTGTGAAGTCTGTAATTTTGCCGACCCCAAGCGCTGGCATATCCGCCTCATCCTCTGCTTCTTCTAAAGCAGCAAAATCGATTGGACGAAGTGTGCCGATGCGATCTTGACGGTTGACTACTGCATTGATAGTACCCGTAATTAAATGGAAGTGCTTACCTTGTGGAATGTAAACAAGGAATGCCAGCAATGCCAGTAAATGCGCCCACCACATTACAAAGAATACTACAGCCGCTGCTGTTGGCGGCATCCATTGGAAAACCCAGGCAATACTTGATGCAACTGGTTCAGAGCCAGTGAATGCATGTCCATGCCAGATGAGGGCCATACCATTTCCAATAAGTGTCGCAAACATTAAAACGCCTAAAAACAGATATACTAAACCGTTCTTAAAGCCGCGTTTAAGTCGCACAAGCTTTTCCATATAACGACGATAAAACGCAACGCCCACAGCGATTAAGATGATTAAGACAATAATTTCCTGGAAGAAAGTAAATACAGGATATAATCCACCAAGCGGTAAATGTGAATCTGGTGCTAGTCCCTTCCAAATTAAATCGATTGCCCCCAATTGGACTAATAAAAATCCGTAGAAAAAGGCAACATGGACTAAGCCCATTTTTTTATCTTTTAACAGCTTGGATTGTCCAAAAACTTTTTCTGCCAAGTCGCCGATGCGTTCTTTTAGTTTTAACTCAAACTCTTCTTTTTTTCCCAGTTGAATAAATTCATAGCGTGTTTTTACTAAATAGAAGAATAACCCTAATGAGTATAAGACAACCGCAGCGAATAATACCCAATTTGCAATAAGCAATCCATTCATTTTTTCTCCCCCTCTTGCCTTTTTTCCCCTTTGTCTGAAAATTAATTTTCCGAGTATTCTTAAAATAATGTATACTATTAGTAGATTCAAGAACCCTCATTTTTATGTCTCTATTGTAAAATATGAATGGTCATTCAGTCAATGCATTGTTCAAATATTTCTAATAATTAATTGATAGTTTGTTAAATATACTTTTTTTCGCTACTAAGTGCACTCTGTTTAATAAATAATCAGTCTATGAAATGGGATGTACTGTTCTATTTTGATTAAATGAATTGTCCATTTTTTACGTAGTTTAAAGGGAATTCAATGAGGAGTGTGAAAATGACCGGCTGGTTCGAGGTACAAACGTTGATTTGGCTTTTTCCAATTCTGTTTATATTTCATGATTTTGAAGAAATCATCTTTGTTGAAAAGTGGATTCAAACAAATTCTCCTCTGCTCCATAAAAGATTGCCGAAAAAAATGGCAGCTGGAATTGTGAAACAACTTTCCATGACAACAGCCCAGTTTTCTGTAGCCGTACTTATCATATTTTTATTTGTTAGCAGTTCAACTTTAATGGCGAATCAATATTTACATGAAAAACCTTTTGGAAATATCGCGTTTTTTGTAATAGTAACATTAACCTTTTTCCTTCATGCTTTTATGCATATAGGCCAATCTCTTTTTTTGCGAATGTATACTCCTGGTGTTTTTACATCAATCGTATTGCTTATCCCATACAGCCTGCTATTGTTTGTGACATTATTACGAAATGAAATTATCACTTGGAAATTAATTTTCATATGCGTTCCCTTTATTCTGTTATTGATACCAGTTTTGTTTGTTGCCCATTCAATCGGGAAAAAAGTTATTGGATGATAAAAAAACAATCCTGCTTAACGAGGATTGTTTTCTCAATGTTTATTTAAATACGTCCCCACTGCGGATATACTCGATATCTTTAACATTTGTACGGAAGTTTACTACGCGTGCTGCTGCAAAGAAGTAGTCCGATAAGCGGTTGAGATATTTTTGGACGATTGCCGGCACATCTTCAACTTCGTTCATTAATGTAACAACTCGTCGTTCTGCTCTACGGGTTACCGTTCTGGCAATGTGGAGAGTTGCTGCCGCCGGAGTTCCACCAGGTAATATGAAGCGCTTTAAAGGAGGCGCTTCCTCAGAAAGAGCATCAATCCGTTTTTCCAATGCTTCAATCGATGCTTCCTGCAATGTAATTTTGCGCTCCTTCATCACATTCGCTAAATCGCCGCCACAATCGAATAATTCATGCTGAATCGTTTCAAGATCTTCGAGTAAATCTTTGAAAACTGAAGGGTCTAATTCCGTAACAGCCTTGCCAATATATGAATTCAGCTCATCGATTGTGCCATATGCCTCCACTCGGAAATCATCCTTGCTGACACGTCCACCCATTAAACTCGTTTTGCCTTTATCCCCTGTTTTTGTGTAAAGTTTCATTTCACTTATCCCCTTTTCGATAATTTTGAATTGCTTCCACCGTCGCTTCAAAAACACCTTTTCCAATTACTTGGCCGACTTCTGTAATCGGACCCCCGTATTGCATCAACATGCCATTTTGCGTTGCAGCGATTAGTAAACTATCTGTTGGTGTACCCGTAGCGATAGTATTGGAGATGGCATCATACACTTCTTCATGCTGCAACGCCTTCGATTTTGCCTCAGTTGCCGTCATCATCGCTTGCACAAAGGCTTCATCGGATAGTTTCCCATTAATAATAATCCATGTATTAATCGTACCAACGTGAAAATAATTGTTTCTTTTATAGCTTTGCGAAACATCGACCGCATTTCCCACACCAGCAGTGACAACCACAAACACTTCACCAAAAGGCACCTTATAATTCTTGATAACAGCCTTTTTCGTATCAACAGCCGTCATCATCCCAACTGTATTTGTCGGGGAAAACCCTTCCTTTACAAGGTACTCGAAATACTCTTCCTTCACATTATGGATTTCATAATCTGGTTTTACGGTTCGATTGATGAAATTTGCATACCATCCCATCCCTGCATTATGAACAGCAGACGATAAAACTTTTAAAGGAAAATCTGATTTCAATTCAACATACTCACCTTTTATTTCGAAATGGTTGGATGTTATTACCTTCTCTTCCATTTCCTCTTGTAAATCAGGTAAAATCGTCATTTGCGGTTTCGGCTGTTCAGGATGCGCTTGGATTGAAATCCGTGTTTCGTAAACGTTCTTAATTTGTTCCTCCAGTATTACTTCATGCGGGGCACCGTATGCTTTCACCTTTCCTTTTTCCATGAGAAGAATCTCATCGCAGTAGAGTGCCGCCAAGTTGATATCATGGAAAACGGAAACAACCGTTAACTGATTTTCGGTTACTTCTTTCCGTATCATATCTAAAATTTGTTTCTGGTGTGCAATGTCAAGATGATTTGTCGGTTCATCCAGCAACAGCAAGCTAGAGGCTTGTGCAAGCGCTTGTGCGATAAAGACCCTTTGCTGTTCCCCGCCAGATAAATACTCTAAATAATGATGTTCATATTTTTCAACATCGGTAAGCTGCATCGCCTTTTTTACCGCTCTTTCATCTTCTGCTCCCCAACTTGAGAAGAAGCCTGATTGATGAGGATATCGACCAATCGAAACGGCATCATGAACCGTGCTGGAAAATGCCGTTGCATGCAGCTGAGGAAGGATGGTCATTTTCTTGGCCAACTCGCGGGCTGAATATTTATTGATATTCATGCCCTCTATGCTAATCGTTCCAAAGGTAGGACTCATGATGCCGCTGATGACTTTCAACAATGTTGATTTCCCGCATCCATTCGGCCCTAGTATACCTACCATCTTCCCTTTTTCCGCACGAAATGAAATATCGGAAAGAATTGGCGTCGACCCATATCCACCTGATATATTTTGAACCTCAAGCATGTACTCACCCCCTGCTTCTTCGCTGTTTAAAGAAGATATATGAAAATACTGGCGCACCGATAAAGGCTGTGATGACACCAATCGGCAATTCCGATGGTGCAATAATTGTTCGGGAAACCAAATCACAAACGATTAAAAGACTTGCACCATTTAAGAAAGCCAATGTCAATAAATGCCGATGATCTGTTCCCCACAGCATTCGCGTCATATGAGGAACAACTAATCCAACAAATCCGATGGTACCCGACACCGCAACTGCTGCGCCTGTTAGCATCGAACCCCCAGCTAAGATGGCATATTTTCTGCGTTTTACGTTGACTCCTAGAGATTGTGCTCGTTCATCTCCATACATCATGGCATTTAATTCCCGGCGATTGAGCCACAGGAGGATGACCCCGATGACAACAAAAGGCGCGATCATTTGAACATATGGCCATCCGCGCATCGAGACGCTCCCAAGAAGCCAGCTTGTAATTTCACGCAGCTGCTGCCCTGTAAGTGCAATCATTAAGGATATACAGGACCCTAAAAATGAACTGAATATGACCCCTGTTAAAATCAGTGTTTCCATTTTCATCGAACGGTCGATTAATCGCGCAAAACTTAGCACAAGGATCATCGTAATGAATGCCCCGACCATTCCGAAAAGCGGCAGAGTGTAGGAGCCTATTACAGGAATAGATAGACCTAAAAATATCGTTGCGACAGCACCGACAGAAGCCCCTGAAGAAATCCCAAGTGTATAGGGATCCGCTAAAGGATTTTTAAGCAAGCCCTGAAATGCAGCCCCCGCAATGGCAAGAGAAGCCCCTACTAAACCTGCTAAAACTACCCGAGGCATTCGAATGCTCCATAAAATACTGTAAGCACTGGGATTCGTTTCACTATCCCATAATGTGGAGAAAGGGACATCCGCCGAACCAATGGAAACCCCCAGCCAAATACTGATCAATAAAATGGCAATAGATGAACTATAGGCAAATATCATTTTTTTTTTCATTTTCACAACACTACCTCAAGACTATTCTTTACATTATTATATTTTTTAGCACATATTGAATTTGTTATGTATTTCATGCTGTCACCAGTGTTTTCTATTTATTGCACTGTTATTATGCACACGCAAATTGAGATTTGCAGACTTATTGTGGGCTATCTGCACTCAATTACGGATATTCGCAAGGATTCTCGGCCCACCGCACATACTATTACCTTCAAAAAAATAAACAGCCTCCCTAACCAAAAAGGGAGACTGTCAGTAATCGAAATTAAAGTTACGATAGTAGCTCCCCTTATCCTCGTAAGGTTTGAATCCGTCATCATAAAGGCAGGTCTCCTGGCTTATGTTCATCGTGCTCCCTTCCTTCCCATTACAAAGTTTTGTAACAGTGGCCTATAGGGGCACTCCCATTTACAGTTGCGGGACAGCGTTGGACTTTCACCAACTTCCCTTTTACTCTTTTTGCAGAAATTGCAAAAAGACCTTTACTTGTTATGAAATTGTTTGTTTCTATTATACTTTATTTATGGAAAAGAATGTATCATACTTTCAAACGAAAGCTGGGCGATAATATCGATTTCATCAATAAAATATTGCAATTACCTATGATTGCTTATTTTGATGCAGCACCAGTTCGGCCAATTTTTTAATTGTTATATCATCCATCGGCGGATTGTGGAGACCTGCACGCACATCACGGTAATAGCGTTGAAGTGGATTAGTGCGTTGTAAACTTTTTGCCCCAACAATTCGCATCGCCTTATCTACGACCGCAATCGCAGCGTTTGTTACTGCATGTTTTGCGACATTGACTGCATTTACGATCACAAGGCTTTCTATTTCCGTTAATGTGTGCCCATTTCGCTCTTTATTTTTTAACTCCACATAGCTTTGGGCAGCACCATACAAAGAGAAACGTGCTTGAGCCAGCTCCAGTTCGATTTCGCCAAGCAATGCCTGAACATTTGGTAATGACGCGATTGTTCCTTGAATACTGTTCGGTGAATGTGTGTTCGCAAATTGGATAGCATAATCCCTAGCAGCTTGGGCAATCCCTAAATAGGTTGCCGGGATCATTAATAGCCATCCATTCAACTTGAAGCCTGTCGTATAGTTGGGCACTTCAACTAAATCAGATGCGTCCAACCTCACTTCATTTAATACTAAATCATGGCTGCCCGTTCCGCGCATAGCTATAACATCCCAAGTTTCTTCGATTGCAACACCAGGTGTATCTTTATGTATTAAAAAGAACCCAATTTTTTCTTCGTCTTCTATCCAAGCTGAAGTTAGGAAGTAATCAAGCTCCAGGGATCCTGTTGTATAGCTTTTCCGACCGTTAATGACCCAGTTTTCGCCATTGCGTTTTGCTATTGTTCCAGGACGCCCTCCGCGAATTGGGCTTCCCGTTGCCGCTTCACTTACAGCCCGATTGATGATGGCCCCTTTTTCTACCTCTTTTGCAAAAGCAGTGAGCTTCGCAGGTTCCCAATATCGATTTTCATATAATTCACCAACCGTTAAGACCGTCCAGCCGATTGAAAGCGCCGTGCTTCCATCATAGCTGCCAAGAGTTTCTTGCAGCAAGATTGCGTCATATACTGTAAAACCATCTCCGCCAAGGTCTTTGGGTAACGTGATTTTCGTATAACCAATATCACGGAGCTTTTGAATATGTGCATGAGGAAATGCAGATTGCTCATCAATTTGTTGGGCATTTTTTTTGAATTCTTCTTCAAGTAATGCCAGCTTTTCTAACCAATTTCTTTGCTTTTCTGTCTTAATAAATAAACTTTTCAAATCCTCCAACTCCTCACTCAATCTAATACCGTTCCACATTCTTATAAAATCATTGTACTTTTTGCACCATCCACCGTCAAATCCTTAGTATATTAATAGGATTAAATTGTTCAAGAATTGTGAAAGGACCTGGTCCATAGACAATTCTGAATTGTTTACGGCCCAGGTCCACATTTACATTATTTCGTTGTAGTATTGGAGTGTTTTCATGGGCTCGCCGATTTTGCGAAGGCGCCAGCTGTCCTCAAGGTAAATATCCGCAAGTTTTTCGTATTTGTCCCCGTATTGCTCTGCCCATTCAACAGCAATGACACTTTCGTAAAGAAGGGCCATTTTTTTCGCGATTTCCTTTGCTTCATAGGTTTGAGCGGCATCCTCTAAAGCTACAAATATCTGTAATTGTTTTTCGAGTTCATTTAATTGGTTGACGACTACTTCTTTTAAGTTGGAACCTTGAATTGCTTGCAATCGTTTGTTCATTTCATCTACGAATAGTTTGTGGGCATCATATTTTTTAAATAGACGAATTACCTCCAGCGCCAAAATATTCGCGGTTCCTTCCCAGACGGTTAAAACTTGGGCATCCCGCAATAATCTAGGCGTGACAAAGTCTTCGATATAGCCATTTCCTCCATGAAGTTCAATCGCTTCACTTGCAAATTTCACTGCCTGTTCAGCAGTTTCCTTCTTGATAATGGCGATATATAACCGATTCAAAATCCTCTCTCTTTCAGTTCCCTTGCCATTAGTGACACGATCGTATTGTTGAATCAAGTCAAATGTAGCTGCTACTTCCACATGAAGCTTTGCTGCAAATTTAGCCAAGGAATCCTGGATCATTGGGTAATTCGTTAAAACCTGCCCAAATGCCTCACGATTTGAGACATAATGCTTCGCTTCCAAAAATGCACGTCTCATAATTCCAATTGAAGCAACCGCATTACAAATTCTTGATAGATTTAAAGCTTCCAGCATATAGTAGATTCCCTTAGTTGGATCACCAACTACATAGGCAAGCGCTCCATCAAATTCCACTTCTCCGGATGGAACTGCCCGAACGCCTAATTTATCTTTCAGCCTGCGAATACGAAGCCCATTCACCGAACCATCTTCCTTTCTCCACGGAACTGCAAAGAGTGTTAATCCCTTAGATCCTGGAGGGGCATCCTGCATACGGGCCAATACCATTGCGACACCGCACATCCCAGCGTTGGAAGCAAAGTATTTTTCGCCATATATGCGATAGTTTTCTCCGTCAAATTTAGCTTCGACCACATTTGCTCCAACGTCAGAACCTCCTTGGCGCTCGGTCAAAAAAGTAGCTCCTTCAAATAATTCAACATCCCCAGTCGAACATACATGTGGAAGGAATCGAGCTTTTAGTTCCTCACTGGCATAATGATCCAGTAAATACGCAGTTGCCATCGTCAAAGTAACAGGACAATAAAATCCTGGTTCTGCATGGGAAAGCAGATACCCTTGGGCAAAACTATAAACATAGTTTCCCTTCCTCCCCAATTGCGGGATTTCCTTGTGAACATAGCCGACAATCCCCGTATTATAGGATTGCTGAACTGTTTTTTTATAGCCGTCATTGACCCAGATTTCCGAAGTTTCCTCACCATATTTATTGTATCGTTTTAGGCGGGGCTCCCCTTCTCGGTCTGTATGCTTCGCACGTTCGTCAATTTCTCCAGCCGTCAGCCCGCCAAAATCCTGCAATTCCCGTTTGGCATACTCTAACAGTTGTGGGTCCAGCATTTGCTCTAGAATTTTATGAAGCGTCTCATCATTTTCAAAAAAGTTCGTTTCTCTTTCGTTCGTAGCTTGTAGAACTTTCATTTAATTCACCACCTGCTGCTTCAATTGTTGTTTTAATATTTTCCCTGAAGCATTTCTTGGTAACGCTTCCACTTGTTCATAAAGCCTAGGCACTTTATATTTTGCAAGATAGTCAGTTAAATAGTTTTTAAGCTCTTGTTCATCAATCGGTGTTTTGGCAGCAAATACCGCTTTGACTGTTTCGCCCCACTCTTCATGCGGAACACCAATCACCGCTGCTTCAAAGATGCCTTCAAATTGAAGCAAGCGATCCTCTATTTCTTTCGGATAAATATTTACCCCGCCAGAAATAATGACATCCTTCTTGCGGTCAACAATCCAAATAAACCCGTCCTCATCAAATCGAGCCAAGTCGCCTGTTCTGACCCATCCATTGATAAAGGCTAATTTTGTAGCTTCTTCATCTCGATAATAGCCCACCATATTTCCTTCGCCATATAAAACCACTTCGCCGATTTCACCTGGTGCACAATCTTCTCCATCCTCGTTGATAATGCGGAGCTCTGTTCCAAAGGGAGCTCGTTTCCCAACACTGCCTGCCTTTTCCATATGTTCATCATTAAATAATAAAGCTCCACTTGGACCGGCTTCTGTTAATCCGTAAACGCACATTAAATTATCCGTTTTAAACGCTTGTTGAATCAAGCGAATCTCTTTTTCTGATAGGGGTGCCCCCCCATAGACCCACCATTTCATCGAGGATAAGTCAGCCGTTTGAAGTCTTTCTTGGGTTGCCGTTACTAAATAAGCAACTGGTGCACCAAAGAAATGAGTTGTTTTTTCATTTTCAACTGAATCAATCAATAAATCCGCCGTGAAAGTAGGCGTTAAGACAAGGGTTGCCCCTACTAAAATCCCTGACATTAAAAATAAATGCAATGGGGCCGAATGAGTTAATGGCATCATCAAAAGAATGCGACTCTCTGGTTTTACCTCCATTTCAATCGCAATCATTTGGGAAACTGCCAATATATTTCGATAGCTAAATAGAACCCCTTTTGGTTTTCCCGTTGTTCCTGAGGTATAAAGGATTGTTGAGAGATCATCTTCAGTTAATTGGCAGTCAATCGGTCTGCTTTCACTTTCTATTAGGAGCTGGGTGTAGCTGAGCCATCCTTCTGCCTGCTTGCCGGTTTTAATTTTTAGCGGGATAGATGTAAGGTTTTCAACGGCTGGAAAAATAGCTTCGTGTGCGAGGATTGCTTTTGCTTCTGAATGGTCGGCAACATATTCAACCTCTGAGAGCGTGAATTTTGCATTGACCGGTACAACAATCCCGCCAATTCGCTGCACAGCAAAATAGCTGACGATAAATTCCAATACATTGGGCATAAATAAAATCACTTTATCTTCTTGCTTTATTCCATGAGCTAATAATGCATTACTCAAACGTGTTGCTTGGTCATCCAACTCTTTGTAGGAAATTCTTCTTCCATGACAGATTACAGCTTCATGATTTGAATATTTTCGGGCATTTCTCGCTAACAAATTGGAACTATTCATCAACTATCTCTCCCTTTAAATTCATTAATTTTGCATGAAATTTTGCGTGCAGTTCCTGTAATTCCATTTTCATTTGAACAAGTTCTTCGATTTTCGAGTCGATTTCTTTCATCTTTTGCTCGCCATATTCAACTGTCCGTTCAAGTTGTTGCATCCCCGTTCTGTCGAGATCAAAAGTGAGCACCATCTCCTTTATTTCCTCCAGCGAGAATCCAAATTTCTTCCCGCGAAAGATAAGTTTCAGCTTGGCAAGCTCCTTCTTCGAAAAGGTTCGTTGATTTGCATTCGAACGACTTGGACGAAGCAGCCCAATTTCTTCATAGTATCTCAGTGTCCTCGTTGAGACATTGAACTCCTTGGCAACTTCCTGAATCGTTTTCATACGCTCACCCTTTCTTTTCCAACAGTATAGCATTGACGTTAACGTAAACTTCAATAGAATTTATGCATTTGATAGAATTTTATATTCATAAAGTAGAAATGTCGGGTGTGGGTGTGGGTGTTAATAGCGGTTAACGCTTAATTTGCTACTCCTCACTTATGAAGCACTTTCCGGAACAAAACTGCTATCCATAAGTGCATCAAGTATGGATTTAGCTCTCCAAATCATTTCCTCCCTCGAAAACTGTTTAAAAAAACAAATAAACGAAAAATAACCCCTCGATAAACGCCTGATTGGGTCACTTCTTGCTTGAAAATTTTATTAATTTATATGGCTCCAACAGAACTATTAAACAAAAAAAGAGAGCAGTTATCAGCTCTCTTTGCCGTGATTAAATATAGGGTCTTTATGGGCGAATAAATTGCTGCGTCCAGTAATTCCCTTGTGAGGAATACCCTACCCCGATATGAGTATAATTTGAGTTTAAGATATTCTTTCGATGCCCCTCGGAATTCATCCATGCGTTTACAACTTCCTTTGCAGTCCGTTGCCCCTTCGCAATATTTTCACCGGCAGCCCTATAGGTAATACCCAGGGATGTCATTAATTCAAAAGGCGTTCCATATGTCGGACTATCATGGCTAAAATAATTATTTTTAGCCATGTCATCGGACTTTACCTGCGCGGAATTCATTAAAGGCTTGGATATTTCCAATGGCTGCAGTCCGTATTTGCTTCTTTCAACATTTGTGAATTCAACCAC
>Ga0182744_1003242_pt1 | contig 12817 bp, 10 predicted proteins | sample eDN3rd30CKraftMG_FD_128525 | JGI IMG/M metagenome (GOLD analysis project Ga0182744, IMG submission 128525) | Enriched Miracle-Growth compost microbial communities from Emeryville, California, USA - eDNA 3rd pass 30_C Kraft MG (version 2) (version 2) ...
GGAAGAGATCGAGAGTTACCGCATGCTCACCGGCAGACCGCAGAAGCGCAGGAAAGCAAAGCGCGCCGCAACGCGAGCAGCCTGAAACAGACCCGGCTGTCGCGAGCGCTTAGGTTGGTGGCGTAATGCGCGTGCAGATGGGCGCAAAGAATTTTTCACACGCCCTTTTGACAGAAATCACTTTTAAACAATGCCTTACCCATATAACTAGATCTCAGGCATTTCAGAAGCCGGCGGCTCTGTTCCAATGTCAGGGATTAGCCGATCCGGCTCGATCAAGCAGCAGCAGCAAGACGTGCGCTTCGGCAGTCGCAAAGTCCGGGAACGGAGCACCGATCATCGTACAAGCCCGCTATACCCCAGGCAACTTGCTTGCAGAATACGACTTCGGTAGTTGACCGCTACAGAACGCCGGCATTCAATGACTCCAAAGCGGGGACCTGCCATTTTTCGACAAACAGCCGAGACAAAAATCGAAGATTCCGTTCGCGTCTATGCCTCGCGACGGCCGACCGGCGGTTCCCGGCTTTCTCCCGCTCTTCGCCGGCTGGAGGCGGAGACTATCGAAATTTTTCGGGAAGTGATCGCCTGCTGCCAATGCCCGGTGTTTTTATATTCCATTGGCAAAGATTCCACGGCGATGCTGCATGTCGCACGAAAAGCGTTCTGGCCCGCGCCACCACCTTTCCCGTTCCTTCATATTGCAACAGGCTGGGACTTCAGTGCGGCGATCACCTATCGCGACTGCATTGCGAAGGCGCTCGGCCTCGACCTCATCGTCTACACCAACGAAGAAGGCGCGCGCCGCGGCGTGAACCCCATTGCGTCAGGTTCCGTCCTCCACGCGCAGGTGATGAGCACCGAAGGTTTGAAGCAGGCGCTTTCCAGGGGAGGGTATGACGCCGCATTTGCGGGAGCCCGTCGCGACGAGGAGAAGAGCCGCGCGAAGGAGCGCATCTTCTCGTTCCGTACGCGCGAGCATACATGGGATCCCCGCAACCAGCGCCCTGAATTGTGGAACCTGTACAACACGCGTGTCGCACCGGGAGAATCGATCCGTGTGTTTCCAATCTCCAACTGGACCGAGTTCGATATCTGGTCTTACCTGCGAGCCGAAGAAATTCCCGTCGTTCCTCTTTACTTCTCTGCCCGCCGCCAGGTCGTGACGCGCAAAGACATGCTCGTCATGGTCGATGATGACCGCCTGCCGGTCGATCCAGGTGAAACGCGCGAGCTCATGGTGAGATTTCGCACGCTTGGCTGCTATCCACTCACTGCGGGCATGGAGTCGAGTGCGCGCAATGTGGATGAGATCATCGTCGAAATGCTCGGCTCATCGCAATCCGAACGCCATGGGCGTCTGATCGACCATGATGAAGCCGCATCCATGGAGCGCAAGAAGCGCGAGGGTTATTTCTGATGCCCTCCGAGCGAGACGGAGCGAATGACAGCGAACGCAGCCTTCTGCGCTTCATCACCTGCGGATCAGTGGACGATGGCAAATCGACCCTGCTGGGCCGCCTCCTCTACGAAGCTAAACTTATCTTCGAGGACCAGCTCGCCGCCGTTGCGCGCGATAGCCGCAAGTTCGGCACGCTGGGTGAAGACCTCGACCTGGCGCTTTTGCTGGACGGATTGGAAGCCGAGCGCGAGCAAGGCATTACGATTGACGTCGCTTACCGCTTCTTCAGCACGGCCAAGCGTGCCTTCATTGCTGCCGATACGCCCGGTCACGAGCAGTATACGCGCAACATGGCGACAGCGGCCTCGACCGCGGCGGCAGCGGTCATCCTCGTCGATGCGCGCAAAGGCCTCTTGGCGCAAACGCGCCGTCACGCCTACATCTGTTCGCTGCTCGGCGTGCGCGCCGTAATTCTCTGCGTCAACAAGATGGACCTCGTCGACTTCGACCGCGACGTCTTCTTCCGCATCGCAGGCGACTTCAAGGCCTATGCGGCGGACCTTGGGTTCGCGGCGACCGTCCCGATCCCGGTGTGTGCGCGAAGCGGTGATAACCTCACGTGGCGCTCCACACGCAGCCCCTGGTACGCCGGTCCGGCGGTGCTCGAAGCGCTCGAAGGCGCCGGCGGCGACGAGCAGGCGGCCGATAAGCCCTTCCGGTTTCCGGTACAATGGGTCAACCGGCCGTCATCCGAATTCCGTGGCTTCGCCGGTGTCATCGCCAGCGGCGCAGTGCGCGTGGGCGACCCTCTTGTCTCGGCAGCTTCCGGACAGTCGGCACGTGTTGCACGCATCGTTACGTTCGACGACGATCTCCCCTTTGCGGAAGCAGGCCAAGCCGTTACCTTGACGTTCAGCGAAGAGATCGATCTGGCGCGTGGCGACGTGCTGTGCCCGCCGCACGATCGACCGGATTTTGTCGATCAGGTCGCCGCATGGCTTATCTGGATGACCCCCGAGGCGATGCTGCCTGGGCGCTCCTACATTATGCGCACCGGCACAATGACGACGCCGGCGCGCGTCTCCGCGCTGAAATACAAGGTCAACATTAACACGCACGAGCAGCTTGCCGCGCGCACGCTCGGCCTCAACGAGATCGGCTATTGCAACATTGTGATGGCGCGGCCTGCGGCCATAGATCCCTATAGCGAGATTCAGCGCACCGGCGCATTCATCCTCATTGATCGCGTAACCAACGAGACCGTCGGCGCAGGTATGATCCGCTTTGGCCTGCGGCGCGCCACGAACATCCATCGGCAGACCCATGCGATCGGCAAGCCGGCTCGCTCCCGGGCGCTGAACCAGAAGCCGTGCATCCTCTGGTTCACGGGGCTTTCGGGCTCCGGCAAGTCTACGATTGCCGACCTGGTGGAGCGCGACCTGCATCGGCGCGGCTATCATACGATGCTCCTGGATGGCGATAACATTCGCCATGGCATCAACAACGACCTGGGCTTCACCGACGCCGACCGTGTGGAGAATATTCGGCGCGTCGGGGAGGTCGCCAGGCTCTTCGTCGAGTCGGGCCTCTTGGTTCTTTGCTGCTTCATCTCCCCCTTCGCGCAGGAGCGGGAAATGGTCCGCAGCCTTGTCGCCGAAGACGAGTTTATCGAAATCTTCGTCGACACACCGCTTGCCGAGTGCGAGCGTCGCGATCCCAAGGGGCTTTACGCCAAGGCGCGCGCTGGACAAATCGCCAACTTCACGGGTGTGAGCAGCCCTTATGAAGCCCCTCAAGCGCCGGCGCTGCGTATCGACGGGTTGGGCGAAACCGCCAGTGCCGCCGCTAATCGGGTTATTGAATTGTTCTTGGACGCCCAGGCTAGGTCCACCACATCGCCGTAACCAAGACGCAAGGGGGCTTATGGCGCAGGGGCATTGATAGCAGAGGGTGACTGTGGGACGCGTCAGGTCTGCTTCATCAGCCAGTCGTTCAAATGATTGAGGTTAGCCGCTTCATTGTTCGCCTCCAGCCTGCGGCAAGCTGCGGAGCACGGCGGGCGCCCGCTGGGTCAGAATGCGACGCCAGAAGCGGAAATAGTTTCCGACCAGTTCAGACTTTGATCGCGGCGTACCGAACTCCTGATGGAGCTTTGAGCGAGATGGAAACAAACGCGAACACGAGCGCGTAAATCTTAAAGCTCTTTGCGCAGCCGGCGCCGCCACCCCCGCTTATCCGGCATATACACCGACGATTGTGAATTGATCGAAACTGTATCCCCCGGTAACGGCGATGCGTCCCGATACAGTCCAGGCATGGGCATCTAGTCCCGCCTGCCCCGTGCTTCGGGCTAAACCGAAGAAGAGCGCATAAGGTACACCATAAAGGCCCATCACGATTCGTGCGGCAATGGCCTGAGCCAGGCAATTCGCGTCCCAGGGACTATAGCGGGAGGCCAATCGAATTGTTTGCCCGATATGTCGTGCGCGCATCTCCTGGTTTGGGCCGGCGAGGGGAACAGCGGCGGATGTTCCCAGAGCCTGGCCCAGGATCGGCGCGATCAGGCGGAACGGAACGGCGAGGATCATCGCGCGCGCCAATCCCAACAGCAACCATATCGGGACGAACCAGAGCTTGTGGAAAAGCGGCAGCGAAGCGTAGCTGCACAGCTTACGAAATACGGAGAAAGTCACAAAACTACTCGCATTATCCGCACAGCCCAGCTCCGAGTTGAGCAGGACTTCTACTCGCCCGTGGCATTCGCGGAACCGGGCCTATCGGCCCGTGTCCACGGCGTGATCGAGACGAGGAGTGTGACGGTTTAGCGGCCGGTTGTCGAGTTGTAGGCCAGCCGACGACATAATTTAACGCTTGGCGGAACAACAAAAAATCAGCTTGCTGTCAATCGGTTTACGCCATGTCGGCGGCGGCTGCACGGCGGGCATTGGCGCTGCTCGATAGCGCAGGCTGATCCGTCCGCCCCAAATCAAACAGCCCGACAGGATGGCTCCTGACGGGCGGAATCAGTCATTTCCGCCGCGCCATCGCCTGCTCGAACAGGATATCCCGCGTCTCCGCTACGCCGTCACCTGCCGTTCGCAGGGCTTGGACCCGCTCCGGCGGCAGCCAGTCGAGCACGCCTTTGGTGAAACTCGGGCGTGACCTTGCGGTATCGAGCCAGTGCTTCACCGCCGGAAACCGGTCGTTCCACAGGGGCGCGAGCTGCAGCATCGAGAGGGCATGGAAATAGGGCAGGTAGCCAATATCCGAAAGGCTGAATTGCCCGGTTCCGAGCCATGGCGATTCCTGCAACGCGGTCTGCATCTCGGCCAGCAGGCGCGCCAGCCTGTTGACGGCAACCGTTGCGAAGGGGCTTTCAAGCCCCTCGCCTGTCAGACTCTCCCAGCGCTCACGGCGGATGGGATCGGCAATCTTTGCGGCGCGCTCACGCCGCGCCACCTCGGATTTCTGCCGTTCGACGGCACGGAATGCGATGGCGGTCATGCAGGTGTTCACGACCTGATGGATCTCATCCTCCTGCTTGGTCCAGTAGCGCATGGATGCGCGTTCGTGCGGCCTGGAGGGCCGCAAGGGCGTATCGGGAAACACCTCGTCGAGATACTCTCCGATCACGGTGGAATCACGCACGATGAGACCGTCATGCACAAGCGTCGGTACGACAGCGTTGGGATTGAGGGCGAGATAGTCCGGGCTGAATTGTTCGCCAGCGGCAAGATCGATATGCGTGCCGGCCCATTGCAGATTCTTTTCGGCCAGGGCGAGCCGCACCTTTGCCGCGCAAACCGCCATGTCGGTATGATAGAGATGGAGCATTGTCGAGACTTTCCTGAAAGGGTCAGTTCAGATGTGTCGCGGAGCCATCGCCGACGGCCACGTCGACGACGATGAACTCGCCGCCCTGGACGCGTTCGACGGCTTGCGCCATCAGCGCATTCAATGTCTCGCGAGAGCGGATGCGGATGCCATCCACACCCTGCGCTTTGGCCAGGCCCAGGATATCGATCTGCGGATCCTCCATGCGCTGCCCGATCCATTTGTTTTCGACCGGCCGGTCACGCCGGGCCGCGACCCGCTCCTGATGACCCTCGTCGATGAAGTAGGAACTGTTGTTGGAGACGACGATGAGGCCGGGGATGCGATAGTGTGCGCCCGTCCACAGGGCGGTGATCCCCATCAGGAAATCGCCATCGCCCATGAAGGCGACGGGAATCCGGTTGCTTCCTTTCAAGGCCAGGGCCGCACCGACAGCCAATCCAGGGCCGGCGCCGACGCCGCCGCCGCCTTCCAGCCCCAGATAGGCTAGCGGGTGCCGGAATGGAATGACATCGTCATGCCAGCCGAGCGGCAGCCGCGTGATGCAGAAGTCTTTGTCCTTCAGGGCATGCGCCAGCGCAAGACCGACGTCGCCGATCGCGATGCCGTTGTGCGTCGTGGTCACGTCCTGTTTGAGGGGCTGCATCGCGAATGCGGTGTCGTTGTTTGGCGCAATGACCTTCAATAGTTCGGTGACGACGGGATCGGGCTCGCACATCAGATATTGCTCGGCCGGCGCCAGCGCCATGTAGTCCATGCTCCAGCCGCGATGGGAATGGGCATCCGGCGTGATATTGACGATCCGGGCCGTGCAGGCCTCGTCGCCACAGGACTGTTTGATCGCACCGGCCAGATCGATCCAGTCGAGGGACAGGATCACATCGGCCGACTTGATCGCCGCCTTGACGGGCGCTTCGAGAAAGACGCCGGGCGGCCCGACGTAGAGCGGGTGTTCATTGGGGAATGCCGCTCCGGCCTTCGTGTCGGAGACGACGCGCGCGTTCAGCCGCTCGGCCAGGGCTATGCGCTCTTGCCATGCGGTTTCGCTGCGAGAGACGCGCCCGGCCAGGATCACCAGCCGTTTCGCGCCTTGCAGGATCGTCGCCGTCTCGCGAATCACGCTTTCTGTCGGAATTACGGTCTGCGGCGGCGCATAGCGCATGCCGCTGCGCGCCATGTGCGCCGGCGTCGCCTGCTGCTCCTGAATGGCGCTGTCGAGGTTCACGTAAGTCGGCCCTCTGGGCGCTGTGCAGGCGATCTGCCGGGCGCGATAGAGCGCCTCGCGCGCGGCTTCGACGGAAGCGGGCTGGTTATCCCACTTCGTATAGTCGCGAACCAGGGCGCCCTGATCCGCGCAGGTATGAAGCCAGTCGATCCAGGGACGCCTCGCCGCCGCATCCCATGGGCCGGTGGCGCCAAGGAGCACGATCGGCACGCGATCGCACCAGGCGTTGAAGATCGCCATCGTCGCGTGCATCAAGCCGACGTTCGAGTGCAGCAAGGTGCCCATGGGCCGGCCGGTGACCTTGGCGTAGCCATGGGCAATCGCGACCGCGCTTTCCTCGTGCAGGCATAGCAGCAGCTTAGGATCGACGTTCTCGAGATAGTTGACGACACTATCCTGCAAGCCGCGGCAACTCGCGCCGGGATTGAAGCTCACATATTCGAGCCCGATCTCCCGCAACGTATCGGCGATGGCATCGCTGCCCCATAGCGTCACGGGTTTCTGCGATGGAATGGGCCGTTCGACTTCGTCGTTCGACATGGGACGGATGGTCAAGGCAGTCTCCTGTTGCGAGCGCGGCGCTTGTCGCGTGACTATTGATTGATCATGCGCTTGAGACGATCGACGATCGGCTTCGGCGTCGCGTAGATTTTCTTGATGAAGGCCTCGACGTCCTCGCCCTTGGTCGGGATGACATCGACGTTCATTTTCTTCGCATCGTCGAGGAAAGCAGGGTCCGTCATCGTCTTGTCGAAGGCCCGGCGCAGCGCTTCCTTTTTATCGGCCTCCATGTTGGGCGGACCGATGAAGGGACGCGCCACTTCCTGTGGCGCCATCATGAGTTCGAGCATCTGGCGGTCTTCGTCCTTCGAGACCATTTCCATGATGTTGGGCACATTGGGCAGATCCGGCGAGCGCTTGAGCGCCATCTGCAGGATCAGATTGGCGCCGCCAGGCTTCAGCCAGTCCGGTTTTGCGACCTTCATACCCGACAGCACGAAGCTGCAACGCCCGTCCACCTCACCATTCTCGATCGCCATGACGGTCTCACGCGACCCCTTGTAGCCGGTGACGACCTTTATTTTGGTGCCGATCATCGCGTTCAGCAGAACCGGAAACGTGTCGGTGTCGGATCCGGCCCCGGTGCCGGCGACCGTCATCACATCCTTGCGCAGATCGTCGACCGTCTTGAAGCGTGATTTCGCGCCCGACATGCAGACGCCGGCATCCTTGCTGATGGCGCCGATCCAGGTGAACTGGCTCATGTCATAGCCGGGGTGACGCGCGCCGATCAGGGGCTCCAGAACCGGGCCCCCGGCGATGGCGCCCAGCGCGGTGCCGTCCTTCGGCGCCTGGATGACGAGATAGGTGGCAAGGCGGATGCCGCCGGCGCCCGGCATTTCCGAAACGATGATCCTCGGCTTGCCCGGGATATAGGCCTCCATATGCCGCGCCAGCAGGCGCGCGACCAAATCGATGCCGCCGCCCGAGCCGCCGCCGACATAAAGGTTGATGGGCTTGGTGAATTCCGCGGCAGCGTTGGCTACTGGGATACCGACCGTCGCGGTGAAAGCCAGCACGGCGAAAGTGCGCGTAAAAGACATTTTGAACCTCCCTTTTTCCAAAATCATATGTCCACTATACGGACAGATTGTCCGTTATTATGATACGCTGATACAGGTCATGAACCGTCCTCCTGAACTTGCGATGCGGATCAGACGAGCGTCGTCGTCAGTTGTCCGATCTTCTCGATCGTCACCTGCACGACGTCGCCCGATGCGAGAAATTCGCCTTGTCCCGCGCCGACGCCGGCCGGCGTGCCAGTGAGGATGATATCGCCTGGCCGGAGCGTGATATTGCGGGAAAGATCGGCGATCTGTTCGGCGATGCTGAAGATCATTTCCCGCGAATTGGACCTCTGCTTCACCACGCCATTGACGGTCAGCTCGATATCCAGGGCCTGCGGATCAGCGATCTCGTGTGCTGGTACTATCCATGGTCCGAGCGGGCACGACCCGTCCCAGTTCTTGTGCGATACCCAATCGAATTTGAACGACGATCCGTCCGGCATTTTGCTGCGCGCCGCCAGGTCTCGCGCAGAGAGATCGTTCGCCGCCGTATATCCCATCACATGATCGAGCGCCGACGCTTGCGGGATGTCCCTCCCCTCGCGGCCGATGACGACCGCCAGTTCCGCCTCCCAGTCGATCTTCTTCGCGTGCGGATGCATGCGCACCGGTTCGCGGTCGGCAGCGAGGCAATGCATGGTCTTGATGAAATGCCACGAGTGCAAGCCGAGATCGTGCGGATCCGGAGGCACGGGCTGGCCCTTTGCCAGAGCCATCTCGGCAGCATGATCCGCGTAGTTGGCGCCGGCGCAATAGATGGCACCCGGACGCAGAAGCGGCGGCGCGAAACGCAGCCCGCTCACGTTACGTCCCGCTTTCGACGTTCTCGCGATATCGGAAAGCTGGGGCAGCAGCGCAGCCCAGTTTTCGACAACGACAAGCGCATCGGCATGCCTTGGCTCGCCGGTGGCAGCCGCAATGTCGATGGCCTTGCCGCCGGCGATCAACACCGCGCGCGGCGCGTCATCGAGATAGACCGTTGCGAGGGCGAACTGAAACATGAAACCTTCCATCTACATCAGGGCGTGAGATAGACTTTGCCGGTGGGGCGATGATCTTCGACGTAGCGGTGCGCCGCAGCCGCATCCGGCAAATGAAAGGAACGATCGAGCCGCGGCGTGATTTTTCTGCCGGCTGCCGCCGCCAGTGCCCAGTCGAGGTCGGACACGTCCGTTCCGGCCGCGCCGATCACTTGGAGCCGCCTGCCGTAGACAGCCTTGATGTCGAGTGGGACATGATGGCCGGCATGCGCGCCGGCGCTGACCAGCCGGCCGCTGGGCGCGAGGCTTGCCACGACACGGGGAAAGATCTCCGGGTCGGCGCTGCTTTCAAACGCGAGATCGACGCCACGCCTGCCGGTCAGATCCCTGACGCGCGCTTCCAAGTTTTCGGCGCGATAGTCGATGCCGAAGTCTGCGCCAAGCGCCATGGCCGCTTCGACGCGATCCGCGGCACCTGCCGCCGCGATGACCATCGCTCCCGCCAGTTTTGCGATCTGGACGCAGAATCCGCCGAGCGCGCCCGAGGCGCCGTTGACCAGCACGGTTTCGCCGGCGCGCAGGCTGCCGCGCTTGACCAGGAAATTGTAGGCTGCGGAACCGTGACGGGCAGCCACCATCGCCGCAGGAAAATCAAGGCCGTCGGGGATCGTCGCAAGATTGCGCGCGGGCACAGCCACATAGTCGGCATAGGCGCCGGCGCGATGAACGCCGATGGTCTCGCTGGCCTCGCAGCTCGACACCCGCCCCTGCCGGCACGACGGGCAGGCCAGGCATGCGATGGTGGACATCACCGCCACACGCTCGCCGATGCGGCGATCGGCAACATCCTTGCCGATCGCCTCGACGGTACCGACAGGATCGGCGCCCAGCACCATCGGCAGCGCACCGCCGCGCGCATATTGACCACGGCGAAAGCCGATGTCGAAACCACGGTTGATCGAAACCGCAGCGACCTTGACCAGCACTTCTCCCGGCGCGGGCGAGGGAACGTCCAGCTCTTCGAGCTTGAGTTCTTCCGGCGCGCCGAAGCGGCGCAGGACCACCGCCCTCACGGCTTGCCGCCTTTCGCCACGGCGGCTTCCTCGGCATAAGCGGTGCCGATGCCGGCGCCCTCGGTCTCGAAAGCAAAGAGTTGCGGCGCCGTACCGGCAAGGCCCATTTCAGACCAGCGGCCCGCGACGCGATCATAAACGGACTTGCGCAGTGCCGTCCGTTTCGAGAACGTCGCCAGATAGCGATGATCCTTGCAGGCGTTGATCAGCGCCTTCGAGCCGTAGGGCCGCTTCTCCGGCGGATTTTGCGAGGGATCGAGCGGCGTGCTCCAGGTATTGCGCAAGATGTCGATGTCATCGATGGGATTGCAGCGGCTCGCCATGGCCCAGATGACCTGGTTCATGTCCGTGGGATCGACGTCCTCGTCCACGGCGACGATCCACTTGGTGTAGTAGGAGCCGCCGGGCACCTGGGCGGCGAGCGCAAGCACCTGCGCGGCATGCCCTGCATATTGCTGCCTGAGGCTGACGACGGTCATGCCGAAACCACCGGCGGCGGCGGGATGGGAATAGACGCCGGCAATGCCGACGATGCCCAGCTTGTCGAGATCGTCCCATATCTTGGCAGAGCGCAGGATGGAAAAGAAACCGCTCTGCTCACAGGATGGATAGTCAGCCATCAGCGCATTCGTCAGAATGGGATTGGTGCGATGATGGATGGCCGTTATCTCAACCAGCGGACATTGCGCTTCCGGCTTGCCGTAATAGCCGGTGAACTCACCGAACGGCCCCTCGGCCCGCAGCGAATCGGGCTTGATGATACCCTCGACGACGATCTCGGCGGCTGCCGGAACCAGCAGGTCGCTATGCAGCGCCTTCACGACCGCGACAGGCTCTCCCTTGATGCCGCCGGCATATTCGTATTCGGAGACGGTCTTGGGAAACGACTGCGAACCGACCAGCATGAACAAGGGATCGACGCCCCAGGCCGCCGCGACATGGACCGGCTTTCCCTGCGCCCATGACCGTGTGATGTGAAGTCTGGCATCCTTGCCGGGCGACAGATAGAGGCCGGCCTCCTTCTTGCCCTGCACCATCATGCGGTAGGTGCCCACATTCAGGTAGCCGGTGTCTGGATCGCGGGTGATGACCGCATCGGCGGTGCCCGCATAGCGCCCGCCGTCGAGCGGCCAGTGCCTCGGGATGGGCAGCTTCTCCAGGTCGATGGCATCGCCGGTGATCGTATTCTCGAAGACGCGCGCCGCGTCGCGTTCGATCGTGCGAGGCTCCAGACGCTGTTTGAGTTTTTCCTTGGTGCGACGGATGAGTTCCACCGTCGGCGTGTCCGGATCCTCCTCAAGGCTCAGCGCAATGCGCCGCACACTGGGGCCATAGACGTTCCACAGCATCCTGACGTTGAGATCGCTGGCCTCGAAGCCGGCCGTATTTTCGAAAAGCACCGCGGGCGACGGCGTCTGCTTGGCGACCAGATAGGACACCGCGCTCATTTCCTCGTCGCGGTCGACGGATGCCGAGACGCGCTTCAGTTCCCCGATCGCTTCAACCCTCGCCAGCCATTCCCGCAAATCCTGAATCGGTCGCCTGTTTTCTGCAGAGCCCGACATGAAACCTCCCTCTATTCTAAATGTTCTGATCAGACGAGCTGTGGTGCGCGCGCTTCGAGATGCGCCTCACCGGCACGGCGGAAGTCATCGCTCGGCGCCAGCCCCCACAGCGGCAGACCTTCCTCCTTCGACCAGACGCGCGGGTATTGCGGTGCATATTCATGCCACGGCCGGGGTTCGAAATAACCGAGCGCCTCGCTCTTCATCTGATCGAGCTCGGCGTAGAGTTCGACGACGTGATCGTCGGGATCGCGGTGATAGATGAAGATGTTATGTCCGACGCGATGGCGGCCTGGCCCCCAGATGATCGGAATCTTGCGTTTTCCCAGAACGTCGCAGGCCACCAGCATATGCGCCCAGTCCTTCAGCTCGTAGGCGATGTGATGCATTCTGGTGTTGTTGCCAGCAAGGAAGTTGACCGTGTGGTGATCGGGCCCGCAGCGCAGGAAGGCGAAAATGTCCTCGACCCAGTCCGACACTTTGAAGCCGAGTTCCTTGACGTAGAAATCCACCACTGCTTTCGTGCTGCCCGAGGCGAACGCTATGTGACCGAGCCTGAGAGCGCCGATGCCGGCCGCCGTTTCATTCAGCAGCGCCTGGACCGGAGTATCGACATAGATCACGACACGGGTGCCTTTGGGATCGACGAAGATGCGGGCATCCTGTGCCTGCGGCGTCACATCGCTCGCGCGCTCGATCGCGCAGCCCGCCGCCTGCAGACGTTGGGACAGAACGTCGAGATGGTCGGCAGTGTCGACGGCAAAGGAAATGTCCTCGCAGCCGGCTTGCGGTGCCTGCTCAAGCACCAGCGCTTCTCCGCCGCAACGGTCACCGAAGATCACTCGTCGGGCGGTCCGATCGACCATGCGCAGGCCGATAACTTCGGAATAGTAATCGGCCATTCTCGAGATATCGGCCGTTTTGAACGTCGCATGTCCCAGGCGAGCAACTGCGCTCATCGTTTCCCCACTCGTCGATCTTATGGACTATCAAGGCTTCACAGGCTGGCGGCGCGGACGCGCTGATGACAGAGCGGGCGTGTGGCCCAGCAAAGTGGACAGCTTGTCGGCCGCCCGCTTGACTTCCGTCAGATAACGCTGCGCCGCAGCC
>Ga0182744_1003244_pt1 | contig 12808 bp, 11 predicted proteins | sample eDN3rd30CKraftMG_FD_128525 | JGI IMG/M metagenome (GOLD analysis project Ga0182744, IMG submission 128525) | Enriched Miracle-Growth compost microbial communities from Emeryville, California, USA - eDNA 3rd pass 30_C Kraft MG (version 2) (version 2) ...
CGCGACGAAGGCCGCAATTTCCGTGATGCCCTGCTGGAGGCGTCGGCCATCCGCCTGCGCCCCATCATCATGACCAGCGTCGCCACCATCATGGGCGCGGTGCCGCTCATCATGGCGACGGGCGCCGGCGCGCAGAGCCGCTTCTCCATCGGTATCGTGGTGTTCTCCGGCGTGCTGATGGCCACCATCCTCACGGTCTTCGTGGTGCCGACCTTCTACTACATCCTGGGCCGCTACACCGGCTCGCCCTCCGCCGTGGCCCGCCGCCTCACGGCCCTGGAGGAACATCACCGCAAGAAGAGTGCCCAGGACCCGGGCTACACCAAGCCGTCCCTCGGCGCCGGCGAATAACCGTCCCGGGCCCGCGGGCCCGGGAGCGTTTATAGGCTGACGACCAGTCTGTAACGGTCAGAACGCTTCGGCGTCCATGGCCATCAGGCTGTCGGCACCGGCTTCCAGGGCGGCCCGGCGGGCGGCGGCTTCGGGGAGCAGGCGCTCCATGTAATAGCGCGCGGTGATGAGCTTGGCGCGCAGGAAGGCGGGGTCGCCCTCATTGGCGGCCAGCCTGGCGGTGGCGGCACGGGCCATCCTCAGCCACATCCAGCCCACGGCGACGAGACCCATGAGGTGCAGGTAATCCACGGCGGCGGCACCCAGATGATCCGGGTTCCGGCCGGCCGCTTCGGCCAGCCATGCGGTGGCCTGCCGCTGATGCTCCAGGGCCTCGGCCAGAGGGGCGGCGAGCGGCGCGAGGTCGGTGCCGTCCGCCGCCGCGATATCCGCCGCCACGCGGCTGAAGAACAGGGCGATGCCGCGCCCGCCGTCCATCGGCAGCTTGCGGCCGACCAGATCCATGGCCTGGATGCCGTTGGTGCCTTCGTAGATGGGGGGAATACGAGCATCGCGGGCGTAATGCTCCATGCCCCATTCGCGCACATAGCCATGGCCGCCGAACACCTGGAGGGCCAGGTTGGCCACCTCGCAGCCCTTGTCGCTGCCGAAGGCCTTCACCACCGGCGTCATCAGGCCCAAGAGGTCGGCGGCGGTCCGGCGCTGCGTTTCATCCGTGGCCTTGTGGGCCAGATCGTCCTGCAAAGCCGTCCAATAGGCCAGGGCGCGGTTGCCCTCGGTCAGCGCCCGGCAGGTCATCAGCATGCGCCGCACGTCGGGGTGCACGATGATGGGATCGGCCTGCGTCTTCGGCTTGGTGGAGTTGGCGGCCCGGCCCTGCAGGCGCTCACGGGCGTAATTGGCGGCATTCTGGTAGGCCGCTTCGCCCACGCCGACGCCCTGCAGGCCGACGCTGATGCGCGCTTCGTTCATCATGGTGAACATGGCGTTCAGGCCCTTGTTCTCCTCGCCCACCAGATAGCCGGTGGCGCCGTCGTAATTCAGGAGACAGGTGGCATTGCCGTGGATGCCCATCTTCTCCTCGATGGCGCCGACGGAAATGGCGTTGCGCTCGCCGAGCGTGCCATCGGCGTTCACCAGGAATTTGGGCACGATGAAGAGGCTGATGCCTTTCGTCCCCTCCGGCGCGCCGGGCAGCCGCGCCAGCAGCAGGTGGACGATGTTCTCCGCCAGGTCATGGTCGCCGCCGGAGATGAACATCTTGGAGCCGGTGATGCGGTAGGTGCCGTCGCCCGCCGGTTCCGCCTTGGTGCGCGACAGGCCCACGTCGCTCCCGGCCTGCGGCTCGGTCAGGTTCATGGTGCCGGTCCAGCGGCCGTCCACCAAAGGCGGCAGGAAGGTCTGCTTCAAGTCGTCGCTGGCATGCGCCTGGATGGTGAGGATGGCACCGGAGGCCAGGTTGGGATAGAGCGACAGCGCCATGTTGGCGGCGGCGAACATCTCCGACAATGGCATGTTGAGGACGCCGGGCAGGCCCTGCCCGCCATATCGGGGATCGGCCGTCAGGCTGGTCCAGCCCGCCTCCGCATAGAGCCTGTAAGCCTCCGGGAAGCCCTTGGGCGTGGTCACCACGCCGTTCTCCAGTTTGCAACCCTCGGCGTCGCCGGGCAGGTTGATGGGGTGCAGCACCTCTTCCGCCAACCGGGCGCCCTCGGTCAGTATGGCCTGCACCAGATCGGGCGAGGCCTCCTCGAAGCCCGGCACGGCGGCATGGTCTTCGAGGGTCAGCACATCATTGAGGAGAAAGGCCATGTCGGCCACGGGGGCTTTGTATGTGGGCATGAGGTCCTTGGGCGTGTTGTCAGTCGATGGAGCGGTGGCGGATGATAGACCCGAAGTGCGGAGCGAGCCAGTCCGGTGACGCGGTGATGCGCCAGCCCTGGCTGCTCTCCAGGCAATGCTCCACGAAGAAACGGGCGATGAGCGCCCTGCGGCGCCCGTCGCTCTGGGCGGCGGCGTCGACCATGAAGGCGGCGGCCATGAGATCGCTCATCAGCGCCAGCAGGCGCCGGGCATGGCGGCCGGCCAGGTCCGGCGAGGCCGCCATCAGCCCCGCCGCCTCGCGGGCATGGGCCAGCAGGGCGTGCAGGGGAGAGACGATATCGGCCCCCGCCGCCTTCGACGCGGTTTCGCCGTCCGCCAGCAGATGCTCGACGGCCTCCTCGAACATCCTGAAGCCGCCGAAGCGCGGCTCGAGCAGGCGGAGCAGCTCCAGCGCCTGGATGTTGGCCGGTCCCTCCCAGACGCTCAGCACCTGCCCGTCGCGCAGCAGACGCGGCGTGACATGGTCATAGACATAGCCGTTGCCGCCGATGGTCTCGATGGCGCGGCTGGCGGCCTTCACGCACATGTCCGCCGTCCAGTATTTGGCCAGCGCCGTGAGCACGCGCAGCCAGACGCGGCGCGGATTGTCGGTATCGTCCACGTCGATGCTGCTGGCCTCGTCGAAGGCATGGGCGGCGGCGAAGGCGAGGTGCATACCGGCCAGCTGCGGCGCCAGGACCTTCATGAGCTCCGCCTGCACCATGGGATAATCGGTGATGGTGTGGCCGAAGGCCGTGCGCCCCGTGGCGAAGATGGCGGCTTCCAGCCAGGCCCGCCGGGCTACCCCCACCGCCGCCATGGCGTTGTGGATGCGGCTGAATTCCAGCGCTGCCATCATCAGCTTGAAGCCCCGGGGCGGGCCCGCCACCTCCCAACCCAGCGTGTCGACGAGGTCGATCTCGCCCGTGGCGATGCCGCAGGTGCCCAGCTTGTCCTTCAGGCGCCGGATACGCATGGGATTGGAGGCACCCCCGGCCAGATGGGTGGGCACGAGATAGACGCCGAGGCCGCGCGTGCCGGCCACCCCGTCGTCCGGCCGGGCGGTGGCCAGGGCCAGTCCGCCATTGGCGTTGCTGGTGAACCATTTGAGCCCGTTGAGGCGGAAGACCCCCGGCTCGCCCTCGATGGAGCTGGCGCTGGTGGTGGTGGCGCCGATGTCGGAGCCGCCATGCAGCTCCGTCGCCCAGGTGCCGCCCGAGAGAGCCTCGCCGTCGCGGCGGATGAGCTGCGGCAGGAAGCGCTCTTTCACCCCGGCCGGTGCGAAACGGTCCAGCACATAGGCGACGGCGCCGGTCATGGTGACCGGGCAGTGCAGCGACACGTCCGCCTGGCTGAGCATGTAGCCCATGGCGAAGGTGGTGAGATAGGGGGCGCCGCCGGGGCCGTAGTTCAGCCCCACGATGCCCCGGGCATAGACCTCGCGCGAGGCCGTCTCCCAGGCGGGATTGTAGAGGATGCGGTTGGCCAGCCGCCCGTCCCCGTCATAGGGGATGAGCCTGGGGGGTGCGTGACGGTCGGTATATTCCGCCTGGCGGTCCACCGGCCCGGCGACCCAGGCGCCGAAATCACGCAGCGTGCCGCCCCATGTGCCGGTGACGGCGGCATTCAGCCGGCCGAGCGCGATGTGGGCATCGGGGTCCAGATCGAAGAGATTGCTGTCCCGGACGGTCTGGGGAAGCTCGAAATTCTGTGCCGCGGGCATGCTCTATCCTGACTGCGGGCGGTGGAAGCCAAGTCTCCCGCAGGAACGCGGTCAGGTCAATGTGGCGGCTTGTCCGTCAGGATATTCAGGAAGCCGCCATGATCAATTCGGCTGGTCCAGCGGCTTGCAGGCGACGATGGAGGTTTTGCGCACCAGCAGGATTTCCTGGTTCGCCAGCCTCACCGGCATGAAGGGCAATGGGCCGTTGAGGAGGTCCAGCACGCGCTCGCCCGGGGCCACGAACACTTCGCAGCCCAGCGTCGTGCCGTCGTCCAGGATCAGCTCGACCTCGACCGTGCTCTTCTTGCGGATGCGGCTGCCCGCCCTGGGCTGGAGGTCGGCGGTCATGCGGCGGACTCCGTCTTGGCGGCCTGCATGGCGGCGGCGAGCGCCTTGGCGAGCCCGTAATATTCGGCACGCGGCATGAAATGCGGCCGCAGCCCCGAGGAGACGAAGGCGCCCAGGAGATTGCCGTGGTCGTCCTCGCCGGTGAAGCGGAAGGTGAAGAGGTCCTGGGTGGTGATGACGTCGCCCTCCATGCCCGCCACCTCGCTCACCGCGACCACGCGGCGCTTGCCGTCGCGCATGCGGTTCACCTGGATGATGAGGTTGACCGAATCGGCGATCTGCCGGCGGATGGCCGAATAGGGCAGGTTGAGATTGGCCATGTTGACCATGTTCTCCAGGCGGGTCAGCGCCTCGCGCGGGTTGTTGGCGTGCAGGGTGGCCATGGAGCCGTCATGGCCGGTGTTCATGGCCTGCAGCATGTCCACGGCTTCCGCGCCGCGCACCTCGCCGACGATGATGCGGTCGGGGCGCATGCGCAGGGCGTTCTTCACCAGGTCGCGGATGGTGATCTCGCCCTTGCCCTCCAGGTTGGCCACGCGGGTTTCCAGCGGCACCACATGCGGCTGCTGGAGCTGCAATTCCGCCGCATCCTCGATGGTGACGATGCGTTCCTCATGGTCGATCAATTCCGACATGGCGTTCATCATCGTGGTCTTGCCCGAGCCGGTGCCGCCCGAGATGATGATGTTGAGCCGGCAGGCGGCGGCGATTTCCAGCACCTTGCCCAATTCGGGCGAGATGTTGCCCTGCCGCGCCATCTGCTTGAGGCTGATGGCCGAGCGGGAGAATTTGCGGATGGAGATGGCCGGCCCCTTGAGCGAGAGGGGCGGCGCCACCACGTTGACGCGCGAGCCGTCGGCCAGGCGGGCGTCGGCCAGCGGCGTGGTCTGGTCGATGCGCCGTCCCACGGCGGCGACGATGCGGGTGGCCACCTGCATCACATGCTCATTGTCGCGGAAGCGCGCTTCGGAAAGCTGCAGCTTGCCCTTGGTCTCGATGTAGATCTGGCCGGCGCCGTTCACCAGGATGTCGTTCACATCGTCGCGCTTGAGGAGCGGCTCCAGGGGGCCGAGGCCGATCATATCGTCGATCAGCATGCGCTCGAGCTCCATCTGCTCGGCATGATTGAGGGTGAGCTTGAGCTGGTGCAGCAGCTCGGCGACGATGGGGTTGATCTCGCGGGCCAGTTCCTGCGGCGAGAGGCGCGCGGCGCTTTCGATGTCGATCTGCTCCATGAGGAGCGGCGCCACCTGAGCGCGGATATGCTCCAGCCGGCCGGAGGCCTGCTCATGCCCGCCGAATTCCCGCCGGCGAGGTGCCATCTCGGCGGCGGGCGGACCGCTGGGCTCGACATCCTTTTCAGGCACGTCGTCCGTGCCCGGCGGCGCGAAGGCTTCCAGCACGTCGCTGGCCGAATAGCGCACGGGCTTGGTGCGGGCGATGCTGTCGCCGATGGACGAGGCTCTGCGGCGGCCGAAGCTGGCCATGATCGTCTCCTTCAAACCGTCTGATAGTGCTCCCTGCGGTTTGAAAAGACTGCCGGTTATTACTTAAGATTGGGTATATCCGGGCCGGCTATTGCAGCAGGGTACGGCCCTGGCTGGCCGCCTTGCGCAGCAGGGTGAGGCGGATGTCGCGCCAGATGTCGAGGGCGAAATCCGGACCGGTTTCCTCCATCCGCTCGATGGTGAGGTCGATCATATAAAGGGCATCCTCGCCGAAGGCGCTGACGAAGCGGCGGGCGATGTGCTCGAAATAGGGCGCCGTCACGGGCTGCGGCATATCGTCGGTATGGCTGGCGGGCATGGGATCTCCGTTCATGTATTGCTCCCTCCCCTGCAAGAGCCGGGCCAGCCGCGGGACGGGCCGGATGCGGGGCTTTTTGCCTTTTGCATCCGCGGACAAGTGCTTTAGGCTCGGCACAAACTGCTGCCCGGCGGCAGACTTTGCCGGCCCGCGCCCCATATAAAGCCGGTATCGCGCAACAGATTGGATCACCCCATGAGCTTATCCGCACCCGCGCCGCGCAAGCGGCTTCACCGCCGCGTCATCGATTGTGGAGGATATGACCGCGAGGACGGCCTGTGGGACATCGAGGGGCGGCTCACCGACACCAAGGACTACGGCTTCGAGAACGCCTGGCGCGGCCGGCTGGAACCCGGCACGCCGCTGCACGACATGCTGGTGCGCCTGACGCTTGACGACGGCATGACCATCACCGCCGTCGAGGTCGCCATGCAGGGCACGCCCTTCGCCCTCTGCTCCGCGATCGAGCCGGATTTCCAGAAGCTGGTCGGTGTGCGCATCGCCCCGGGCTTCACCCTGAAGCTCAACGGACTGCTCGGCGGCACCCAGGGCTGCACCCATGTGGTGGAGCTGCTCGGCCGCATGGCGACCGTCGCCTATCAGACGATTCCGGCAGGCAAACGCCGCCGGGTGATGGGGGAAGAGGAAATACCATCGTCGGGGCCACCGGTTGACGCCGGCAAGCGCCCGTTTTATTTGAATGGCTGCCATGCTTGGGCGACGAGCGGGCCTTTGGTGAAAAAGCTGTTGCCAGAATACTATGACGGACCCGATAATCCGGACCCGTCGAATTAGCAGTTGGCCGTCTCGCAGAGCAAGGTGGGCTCGGGCGGCCGGTCAGTGAGGCCGCTGTTCTGCGGCCGCATCAATGTAGCGAAATGGAGCGCCGCCGCGGGCGGCGTTGTTGCGAACAGCAGGGACACATTATTCCATGGGAAAATCTGATATCGATATCGCTCGCACAGCGAAGATGAAAAATATCGTCGAGGTCGGCGGCAAGGTGGGCATTCCGGCCGATGCGCTGCTGAACTATGGCCCCTACAAGGCCAAGATCGCGCAATCCTTCATCGACAGCGTGCAGGGCAATCAGGACGGCAAGCTTGTGCTGGTCACCGCCATCAACCCCACGCCGGCGGGCGAAGGCAAGACCACGACGACGGTCGGTCTGGCCGACGGGCTGAATGCCATCGGCAAGAAGACCATGGCGTGCCTGCGTGAGCCCTCCCTCGGCCCGTGCTTCGGCATGAAGGGCGGTGCGGCGGGCGGCGGTTATGCCCAGGTCGTGCCCATGGAGGACATCAACCTCCACTTCACCGGCGACTTCCATGCCATCACCTCGGCCAACAACCTCCTGGCCGCCCTCATCGACAATCATATCTACTGGGGCAACAAGCTCGGCATCGACCCGCGCCGCGTGGCCTGGCGCCGCGTGCTGGACATGAACGACCGGGCGCTGCGCTCCATCGTCAACTCGCTGGGCGGGGTCTCCAACGGCTTCCCGCGCGAGGACGGGTTCGACATCACGGTGGCCTCTGAAGTGATGGCCATCCTCTGCCTGTCCAACGACCTCAAGGACCTGGAACGCCGTCTGGGCAACATCCATGCCGGCTACACACGCGACCGCAAGGCCGTGCTGGCCAAGGACCTCAAAGCGTCCGGCGCCATGACCGTGCTCCTGAAGGATGCCATGCAGCCCAACATCGTGCAGACGCTGGAGAACAACCCCGTGCTCGTCCACGGCGGTCCGTTCGCCAACATCGCCCACGGCTGCAACTCGGTGATGGCCACCAAGACGGCTCTCAAGATTTCCGACTATGTGGTGACCGAGGCCGGCTTCGGGGCCGACCTGGGCGCCGAGAAGTTCTTCGACATCAAGTGCCGCAAGGCCGGTCTCAAGCCGTCGGCGGCGGTGATCGTGGCGACGGTGCGCGCCCTCAAGATGCATGGCGGCGTCTCCAAGGAAGACCTCGGCAAGTCCGATCCGGAAGCGGTGCGCCGCGGCGGCTCGAACCTGGTCCGGCACATCGAGAACGTGCGGGCCTTCGGCCTGCCGGTGGTGGTCGCCGTCAACCAGTTCATCACCGACACGGCCGAGGAAGTGGCCGTGGTCGAGGAGATCGCCAAGGGTGCGGGCACGCAGGCCATCCAGTGCAGCCACTGGGCCAACGGCTCCAAGGGCACCGAGGAACTGGCCCACAAGGTGGTGGAGCTGGTGGAAGGCGGCACCGCCGACTTCAAGCCGCTCTACGAGGACGATCTGCCGCTCTTCGACAAGATCGACACCATCGCCAAGAAGATCTACCGCGGCACGGGCGCCATCGCCGATGCCAGCGTGCGCAGCAAGCTGAAGGGCTGGGAAGCGGACGGTTACGGCCACCTGCCGGTGTGCATGGCCAAGACGCAGTACAGCTTCTCCACCGATCCGACGCTGCGCGGCGCGCCCACGGGCCACGAGGTGCCGGTGCGTGACGTCATCCTGTCGGCCGGCGCCGAGTTCGTGGTGGCCGTGTGCGGCACCATCATGCGCATGCCGGGCCTGCCCAGTGTGCCGTCGGCGGACAACATCCGTCTCGACGACAAGGGGCAGATCCAGGGTCTGTTCTAAAGGGGGTCCCTCTCCTCTTCGCAGAGGGCCTTCTATCCAAGGATTCCGGCGAGGGCGGCAATGCCCTCGCCGTTTTTCTGCCGGGGGAGAGTGACGACCGGCACCGGCTGCACCTGCCGCGCCAGTGCTGCCTGCGTTTCGGCGAGCGGCATGGGCGAGTCCTCGCTTTCCGAGACCACCACCGCCGCCACCCTGATATGCCGCGCGGCCAGCGCCTCCAGGCTGGCGATGCTGTGGCTCAGCGTGCCGAGATAGGAACCCGCCACCAGCACGGCGGGGATATCGAGGGCCGCGATCCAGTCCGCCACCAGGAAATGCCGGTCGATGGGCACATGCGTGCCGCCCACCCCTTCGATGAGGAGGGGGGCCTCCGCCTGCTCCATCGCCTCACGGCAGAAGCGGATGAGCGCGTCGGGGTCGATGCGCCGGCCCTCGCGGGCGGCCGCCACGTCGGGCGAGAGGGGCGCCTGGAACCGCCAGGGCGATATGGCCTCAAGGCTGGCCGCATCCGCCTCCTGCTCCATGGCGGCGAGGATGCGGTGGCTGTCGGTCGACGCATCCTCCATGGCAAAGCCGGAGATGACGGGCTTGAGTGCGCGGGCCGCCAGCCCCTGCCGGCGCCAGTGGCGCAGGAGCGCACAGGTCACATGGGTCTTGCCGATGTCCGTGCCCGTGGCGGTGATGAAGACGGACCGGCTCATCGGGCCAGGCTCATGGCGGTGAGAGCATCCGCCAGCGCATCCACCTGTCCCTCCTCATGAGCGGCGGACAGGGTGATGCGCAGCCGCGCCGTGCCCTGCGGCACCGTGGGCGGACGGATGGCGGCCACCAGGAAGCCCTCGTCCTCCAGCCGCCGGGCCATGGCCACCGCCGCTTCGGCATCCCCCACGATGAGGGGGAGGATGGCGCTCGCCGGCTCGGCCAGGCCAAGCCGGCCGGCCAGCCGCCGGGCCAGCATCAACGGCCGCGCCACCCGGCCGGCATCCAGGGTGATGATGTCGAGGGCGGCGCTGGCGGCGGCGACAACGCCGGGCGGCAGGCCGGTGGAATAGACCAGGCTCCTGGCCCGGTTGCGCAGCCAGTCGCACAGCGTGGCCGAGCCCGCCACATAGCCGCCATAGGCGCCCACCGCCTTGGAGAGCGTGCCCATCTGCACGTCCGCCCGCACCACGGGATCGAAGGCGAAGCCGGAGCCGCGCCCCCAATTTTCCCCTTGGCCCACCACACCCAGGGCGTGGGCGTCGTCGGTCATCACCCAGGCGTCATATTGCCGGGCCAGGGCGAGGATATCGGGCAGCGGCGCCAGGTCGCCGTCCATGGAAAAAACGCCGTCGGTGACGATGAGGCAGCGCCGGTGCCGGCCCCGGTGGGCAGCCAGATGCTCTTCCAGATGCGCCATGTCGTTGTGCCGGAAGCGCAGCATGTCGGCGCCGGAAAGCTGGGCGCCGTCGAGGATGCAGGCATGGGCGAACTTGTCGGCCAGGATCAGGTCGCCCCGGCCCACCAGTACGGGGATGGCGCCCACATTGGCCAGGTAGCCGCTGCCGAATACCACGGCATCCTCCGTGCCCTTAACCTCGGCGATCCGCCGTTCCAGCCGGGCATAGAGCGGGTGATCCCCGGTCACCAGCCGCGACGCCCCCGCCCCGGCGCCATGCGCCGTCGCCGCCTCCCCGGCCGCCGCGATGAGCGCCGGGTGCCGCGCCAGACCCAGATAATCATTGCTGGAGAAATTGACGAGCGTCCGCCCCGCGCGGCGCACCAGCATGCCCTCCAGCGCCTCCGTCTGCCGGATACGGCGCAACAGGCCCTTCTCCCGCAACGTCTCCAACGCCTCCCGGGCCGTTTCGTCCAGATCGATCATGCGCGCAGTGTTGCGCGGGGGACGGGGAAGGTCAATTGGCAGACCGATAGAACTGGGACGGATAATATGATTGGAGATATCTTATTGTTTCTGTTATAAAATCCGCTGGAAAGAAAGGTGCAATGGCGGCGCTCGGTCATGATCTGACGCTGGAAGACGGAAGGGTATTGACGTTTTGGTAATGCATATGCATTTATCTATGGATATTAGCTCCCCGCTGGACTTGGCTGGTAACGGCCCCCAGCGGGGTTATTTTTTGAGCGTCTGATGGCGGATGAGCCTCAAGAAAAATACGCTATGGCCTTCATAGATGGCCAAAATCTATTTCAGCATGCCAAGGCCGCGTTTGGCCATTTTCACCCGAATTTCGACCCGATAAAACTCCACAAGGCAGTTTGCGCGGAAAAGGGATGGATTCCCAATCTCGTCAGATTCTACACAGGAATCCCTGATAAGAGAGAATCCTCCATGTGGGCCGGTTATTGGGAGAAGAGGCTCTTATGGATGAAACGGGCTGGTATTCACGTTGTCACACGTCCGCTGCGCTACCGGAAGCAGGAAATCGAACACCCTGACGGGACGAAAGAGATATTTTCGACGGCTCAAGAAAAAGGCATAGATGTCCGGTTGGCCCTGGATATCGTAGGCTGCGCAAGGAAGGGCGAGTACAACGTTGGCATCATATATAGCCAAGACCAGGATTTAACAGAGGTTGTCGAAGAAGTGAAGGATATTGCGCGAGAGCATAATAGGTGGATTCGCTTGGCGTGCGCTTTCCCTTACGGACCCAACGCCTCTTCAAAACGTGGCGTGAATGGTACCGACTGGATAAAGATGGACGAAGCATTTTATAATGCTTGCCTGGACCCAAGAGACTACCGTCCCGCTCGGCCTCAATTGTCATTTCCCAAATGAGCCTTCCACCCCACCACCCTTGACTTTATCGCTCGTTGTTGGGATGCCTTGTCCGCGCTACATTTGTGCGATCAATCGGGAAAGGCAGAGCATGAACGTCGAAACGCCGGTCAGGGATATCGAAGGGGCCGTGGAGGCCGGCATCCGGCAGGACTGGACGACCGAGGAGATATCGGAGCTCTTCGACCTGCCGTTCCCCGACCTCATCTTCCAGGCGCAGAGCGTGCACCGCCAGTATTTCGACCCGAGGGAGGTGCAGCTCTCCACCCTTCTCTCCATCAAGACCGGGGGCTGCGCCGAGGATTGCAAATACTGCCCCCAGTCGTCGCATTACGACACCGGGCTGAAGGCCGAGAAGCTGATGGCCATAGAGCGCATCGTGCAGGATGCGGCGCGCGCCAAGGAGATGGGCGCCACCCGCTATTGCATGGGCGCCGCCTGGCGCGAGCCCAAGGACCGCGATATCGAGAAGATCGCCGAGATCACCAAGGCCGTCAAAGGCATGGGGATGGAGACCTGCATGACGCTGGGCATGCTGACCCAGGACCAGGCGGACCGGCTGGCCGAGGCGGGGCTCGATTACTACAACCACAATATCGACACCTCGCCCGAATATTACGCCCATATCATCACCACCCGCTCGTTCGATGACCGGCTGGCGACTCTCGACCGGGTGCGCAAGGCAGGCATGAAGGTGTGCTCCGGCGGCATCCTGGGCATGGGCGAGACGCGGCTCGACCGGGCGCGCATGCTGCAGATCCTGGCCAACCTGCCGGTGCAGCCGGAAAGCGTGCCCATCAACAATCTCATCGGCGTGCCGGGCACGCCCTTTGCCGGCGGCTCGACGGTGGACGGCATCGAATTCGTGCGCACCATCGCCGTGGCCCGCATCCTCATGCCGCGCTCGCATGTGCGCCTGTCGGCGGGCCGCGAAACCATGTCGGAGGAACTGCAGGCCCTGTGCTTCCTGGCCGGCGCCAACTCCATCTTCTATGGCGAGAAGCTGCTGACCCGGGGCAATCCCAAGGAGAATGACGATATGGCGCTCCTGGGCAAGCTGGGCATGCGGCCCGAGAATGGCCTCGACTGAGCGCACGGCAAGCGCCGCGCCGGACTGGCTGGACGCGGCACGGCGGCATGTCTGGCTGCCCTATACGCAGATGCGGACGGCCCCGGCTCCCTGGCCGGCGGCGCGCACTTATGGCCACATCATCGAACTGGCCGACGGACGGCAGCTCATCGACGGCATCGCCTCCTGGTGGACAGCAGCGCATGGCTACAACCACCCCCACATCGCCGAGGCGATCACGCGCCAGCTCGAGGTGATGCCCCA
>Ga0182744_1003246_pt1 | contig 12801 bp, 12 predicted proteins | sample eDN3rd30CKraftMG_FD_128525 | JGI IMG/M metagenome (GOLD analysis project Ga0182744, IMG submission 128525) | Enriched Miracle-Growth compost microbial communities from Emeryville, California, USA - eDNA 3rd pass 30_C Kraft MG (version 2) (version 2) ...
CCGTCGGCGCTGATCGCCGACGGCACCCGACAGATGGAGATCCTCCGTGGCCAACCCCCTCGAGAAACTGCTTCGCGCCGGTGAGGGACGCATTCTCCGCCGCCTCCAGCAGGTCGTGAAGGCCGTGAACGCCCTCGAAGAGGACTATGCACAGCTCACCGACGAGGAGCTGCGCGGCGAGACTGTGGAGCTGCGCGCCCGCCACGAGGCCGGTGAGAGCCTCGACAAACTCATGCCCGAGGCATTCGCCGCCGTGCGCGAGGCCGCCAAGCGCACGCTCGGCCAGCGTCCCTACGACGTCCAGATCATGGGCGGCGCAGCCCTGCACCTGGGCAACATCGCCGAGATGAAGACGGGTGAGGGCAAGACGCTGACCGCGACGTTCGCGGTGTACCTCAACGCCATCGCCGGCGAGGGCGTGCACGTCATCACCGTCAACGACTTCCTCGCCTCGTACCAGGCGGAGCTGATGGGCCGCGTGTATCGCGCGCTGGGCATGACCACCGGCACGATCGTGTCGGGGCAGACCCCCGAGGTGCGTCGCGAGCAGTACGAAGCCGACATCACCTACGGCACGAACAACGAGTTCGGCTTCGACTACCTGCGCGACAACATGGCGTGGCGCAAGGAAGACCTGGTGCAGCGCGGTCACTTCTTCGCGATCGTCGACGAGGTCGACTCCATCCTCATCGACGAGGCCCGGACCCCGCTGATCATCTCGGGCCCCTCGTCGGGCGAGGCGAACCGCTGGTTCGTGGAGTTCGCGAAGATCGCCAAGACCCTCGAGCCGGGCATCGACTACGAAGTCGACGAGAAGAAGCGCACCATCGGTGTGCTCGAGCCGGGCATCGAAAAGGTCGAGGACTACCTCGGCATCGACAACCTGTACGAGTCCGCGAACACTCCGCTCATCTCGTTCCTGAACAACTCGATCAAGGCGCTCGCCCTGTTCAAGCGCGACACCGACTACGTCGTGATGAACGACGAGGTCATGATCGTCGATGAGCACACCGGCCGCATCCTGGTCGGCCGCCGCTACAACGAAGGCATCCACCAGGCCATCGAGGCCAAGGAAGCCGTGCCGGTCAAGGCGGAGAACCAGACGCTGGCCACCGTCACGCTGCAGAATTACTTCCGCCTGTACGAGAAGCTCGCCGGCATGACCGGCACCGCCGAGACCGAGGCGGCGGAGTTCATGTCCACCTACAAGCTCGGAGTCGTGCCGATCCCGACCAACCGGCCGATGGTGCGCAAGGATCAGCCCGACCTCGTGTACAAGAACGAGCAGGCCAAGTTCGCCCAGGTCGTCGAGGACATCGCGCGCCGCCACGAGACCGGTCAGCCGGTGCTCGTCGGCACCGTCAGCGTCGAGAAGAGCGAGTACCTGTCCCGGCTGCTGGCGAAGAAGGGGATCAAGCACGAGGTCCTCAACGCGAAGAACCACGCGCGAGAGGCGGAGATCGTCGCCCGCGCCGGCCGCCTGGGCGCCGTCACCGTCGCCACGAACATGGCCGGCCGCGGCACCGACATCATGCTCGGCGGCAACGCCGAGTTCCTCGCCGTGCAGGAGATGAGGACCAAGGGCCTCGATCCGGTGGAGACACCGGAGGAGTACGAGGCGGAGTGGGACACCGTGTATGCGGCCGCCCGCGATCGCGTCGCCGAGGAGAGCACGCAGGTCGTCGAGGCCGGCGGCCTGTACGTGCTGGGCACCGAGCGGCACGAGTCGCGCCGCATCGACAACCAGTTGCGCGGACGCTCGGGCCGTCAGGGCGACCCCGGCGAGAGCCGGTTCTACCTGTCGCTGACCGATGACCTGATGCGACTGTTCCAGTCCGGTGCCGCCGAGGCGATCCTCGCCCGCACGAACTTCCCCGACGATGTCGCGATCGAGTCGGGCATGGTGTCCCGCGCCATCAAGAGCGCGCAGGGCCAGGTTGAGGCGCGCAACGCCGAAGTGCGCAAGAACGTGCTCAAATACGACGACGTGCTCAACCGCCAGCGTGAGGCGATCTACGCTGACCGCCGACACATGCTCTCCGGCGACGACATCGCCGACCGGGTGCAGCACTTCATCGAAGACGCCATCGCCGCGGTGATCGATGACCACACGTCCACCGGCCACACCGAGAGCTGGGACTTCGACGCGCTGTGGACCGAGCTGAAGACGCTCTATCCGGTGAGCGTCACGATCGACGAGGTCGTCGCCGAGAGCGGCAGCAAGGGCCGTGTGACGCCCGAGGTGCTCAAGCGGGAGATCCTCTCCGACGCGCGCATCGCATACCAGCAGCGCGAGGAGAAGCTCGGCGAGCCCGCGATGCGCGAGCTGGAGCGCCGCGTGGTGCTCCAGGTGCTCGACCGCCGCTGGCGCGATCACCTGTACGAGATGGACTACCTGAAGGACGGCATCGGCCTGCGCGCGATGGCGCAGCGTGACCCGCTGATCGAGTACCAGCGCGAGGGCTACCAGATGTTCCAGGCCATGATGGCGCAGATCAAGGAGGAGTCGGTCGGCTTCCTGTACAACCTGGAGGTCGAGGTCCGGCAGACCGGCGAGGCGCAGGTCGACGCCAAGGGGCTCGACGCACCGCAGGTCGAGGCGCAGAAGCTGCAGTACACCGCGTCCAACGACGCCGGCGAGGTCGAGGTGCGCAACGAGCGCGGCCAGGTGCAGCAGGCGGCGACGTCGAAGCTGCGTCAGGCCGCTGCACCGGCGCGGGCTCCGCAGCAGGCAGAGGCTCCGCGTGGTGCCTTCGGCCAGCGCACGGAGGGCGAGCAGGGCGGCGAGGCTGCCGGACAGGCTCCGCTCAACCGGGCGCAGCGCCGCGCCGCAGACAAGCGGCGCTGACCCGGGCGGCCGCTCGGGCCAGGCCACAAGTCGTCGATTGGCCGGTCCCGGGCGGGGATATCCTGATCCGATGAGCCCACGAATCCTCGACCAGTCGAGCAAGCTGAAGGACGTCCTCTACGAGATTCGTGGGGCCGCCCTGGCAGAGGCCGACCGGCTCGAAGCCGACGGGCACACCATCCTCAAGCTCAACACCGGCAACCCGGCCGTCTTCGGCTTCGAGGCGCCGTACCAGATCGTGCGCGACATGATCGAGGCGATCCCGTACGCGCACGGCTACAGCGACAGCCGCGGCATCATGTCCGCACGCCGCGCGGTCGTGTCGCGCTACGAGCAGATCGACGACTTCCCGAAGTTCGATCCCGACGACGTGTACCTCGGCAACGGCGTGTCCGAGCTGATCACGATGACCATGCAGGCGCTGCTCGACGAGGGTGACGAGGTCCTGATCCCGGCGCCGGACTATCCGCTGTGGACGGCCATGACGAGCCTGGCCGACGGCACCCCGGTGCACTACCTGTGCGACGGCGAGAACGGCTGGCTGCCCGACCTGGACGACATCCGGGCCAAGATCACCGATCGCACCAAGGCGATCGTCGTCATCAACCCGAACAACCCGACCGGGGCGGTCTACACCCGTGAGGTGCTCGAGGGCATCGTGCAGATCGCGCGCGAGCACTCGCTGCTGCTGCTGAGCGATGAGATCTATGACCGGATCCTCTTCGACGACGCTCAGCACATTCCGCTGGCGACGCTCGCCCCCGACCTGCTCTGCCTCACCTACAACGGACTGTCCAAGACCTACCGCGTCGCCGGATACCGCTCCGGCTGGATGGTCATCACCGGACCGAAGAAGCACGCGGCGGGGTTCCTGGAGGGCATCCAGCTCCTGGCATCCACGCGACTGTGCCCGAACGTCCCGGCGCAGCACGCGGTGCAGGCGGCGCTGTCCGGCGTCCAGTCCATCGACGCGCTCATCGCATCGTCGGGCCGGCTGCACGAGCAGCGGGATGCCGCATACGACGCGCTCATGGCCATCCCGGGAGTGCAGTGCCACCGCCCGCAGGGCGCGCTGTACGCGTTCCCCCGCCTGGATCCGAACGTGTACGAGATCCGCGACGACGCGAAGTTCGTCTATGACTTCCTCGTCGCCGAGCACGTCCTGCTCGTGCAGGGCACCGGTTTCAACTGGCCGACGCCCGATCACTTCCGCATCGTGACGCTGCCCGAGGCGCGCGTGCTCACCGAGGCGGTCGAGCGTCTCGGCAACTTCCTGGCGTCGTACAAGCAGTAGCGATACGCGGCGGCCGCAACGCCACGGCGCGGCCTCAACGCCGGACGCAACCTCAACGTCACGGCGCGGCAGCGACCAGGCTCGCGTCAGAGCAGGGCCAGGGACGTCGCACGCCAGCGTCCGTCCCAGCCTTCCAGCCGCATCGCGACCGCTCGCGTGCGCGCGGGGCCGGAGAGCACCACGACCGCTTCGACGACACTGTCGGCGGGGGAGGATCGATGGATGCTCAGAATCCTGTGCAGCGGGCGGGTGGCGGTCACCCCGCGCGCGCTGCGCGCTCGCGCGGCGAGATTCGCGCGGGTGGAGAGCTTCTTGTATGCATCCTCACCGAGCCATCGTGCGAGCTGGTCGACCTCCCGCACCCCGGAGAGGACCTCCATGACGCCGAGCGTCAGGTTCTCCAGCAGGGCGTCGGGGTCGGGCAGATCCTGGCTCGGAGTTCGCTGCGGGGCGAAGTACTCGGCGACGTCGAGCGCGGTCGCCGAGCGCCGCCGAGATCGGGCTGGACCGGCCGGTGAGGGAACCATGCGGGGACCTCCTCAGATCCGCATCGATGTGGCACCGAGTAGAGCACAGCCGCGGCGCCGGCAGGATGAGAAAACTCCAACCTGTGGATAACACCGGCGCGGATCGGCGGCCGTGCCCTAGCCTCCGGATGTGCGCTGGGATCGCTTCTTCGAAGACCTGGAGGACCAGCTCGACTCCGAGTGGGAGGCCGAGCGCGCTGCCCTGGACACGGAGGCCGAGCGGCTGCGTGTGGCTCGGGTGACGCTGCGCGAGCGGCTGGTCGCGGTGACGGCCGAGGCTGCGGTGTCGATCGACCTGTGGGATGCGACCGTGCTGGTGGGGCGGGTCGCCGGTGTGGGTGCGGACTGGGTCGCCGTCGACGTCGCGTCGCGGCGCTCCGGCGCCGTGATCGTCCCCCTGTCCGCGGTGAGCATGATCACCGCGGCCGGGGCGGACCTCGTCCGCAGCGCGCGGGATGCCACTGCGGGGTCCCCGCTGGCACAGCGGATGGGGTTCGGCTTCGTGCTGCGCGACCTGGCGCGACGTCGTGTGCCGGTGACGGTGCAGCTCAGCGGGCCGGCGGGGGGCAGGGCACTGTCCGGCACGATCGATCGTGCCGGTGCCGACCATCTCGACCTCGCTGTGCACGACGCCGGCGCGCCGCGCCGCGCCGCAGACGTCCACGGCTATCGCGTCATCCCGTTCGCCGGCGTGAGCTTCGTTCGCCTCGATGCCGTCGCGCCGCTGCCGTGACCGGCGCAGCGCTCGGCGCGGCTCAGTCGGGGCTGCGCACGTGGCCGCGCCCCCACAGCTCCGGGAAGCTCGCGGCGTTGGACTCGCGCCACAGGGCGAAGCGACGGGCCTCCTCCGACTGGTCGTCGAGGTAGCCCTGCACGCTGTCCGCGGTGATGCGCCACTGCGCCGGCGTGCCCACGCGCGTGCCTTCCAGGCGTGCGTCGAGGATGAGGGCGATCACCTCGTCGACGCTGAGCTGCAGCATCTCCGCGACCTGAGACGGCGTCAGCAGGCGCGCGGAGGAGGACGGGACTTCGGGCATGAGGCCATTATGTGCCGCGCCGGCGGGCCCCGGGGCCGCTCGCACCGCACCTGTGGATAAGCCGCCCTGTGGATAACCTGCGCGCTCGTTTCGCGACTGGGCCACGATGGTCCCCATGTCCGCCGCAGAAGCCGTCCGTCCGCGGCCACGCCCGTTCTGGTCGGACGTGCGCTTCATCCTGGGCATCGTCCTCATCGTCGCCTCGATCGCCGGCGTCTGGCTGGTCGTGGCCGCCGCCCGGCAGACGGTGCCGGTGTTCGCCGCCGCTCGCACAATCGTCCCCGGCGAGGCCGTCGGCGCCGATGATCTGCGCGTGGTGGATGTCGCGCTCGGATCGGTGAGCACCGCCTACGCGGCACCCGGTACCCTCACGCCCGGCGCCGTGGCGACCCGCACGATCACCGAGGGCGAGCTGGTGCCGCGCAGCGCTGTCGGCGACCCCGATCAGGCGCGCACCACGACCGTGGTGGTGCGCAGCGCGAGCGATGTGCCGGCGGCAGTCGTCACGGGAACGACGGTCGAGGTGTGGGCGGCTGCTCCGCTGGAGCGCGGTCAGTACGACACTCCGCGCATCCTGGTCGCCTCTGCCACGGTCGCCTCTGTGGGACGCGACGAGGGCGTGATGGGCGCGGCCGGCGCGACGCTGGAGCTCGTCATCGAGCGCGCCGACGTGGCCACCGTCCTCGCCGCCGTCGCCGACGCGTCGAGCCTGTCGGTCGTGCCGGTGACCAGGGTGGCGCCGTGAGGGTGGTTCTCGCCGGGGGAGCACGCATCGCTGCGCGGGCCGACGAACTGAGGGATGCCGGGGCGGAGGTCGTGTCGATCGTCGCGGCGGCGGCTCCCGCCGACGCCATCGTCGACGCCGCAGCCGACCCCGAAGCGGCAGAGCTGCTGGCGCTGCTCGCTCGTGCCGATCTTCTCGCCGTGGAGGCCACGCGCAACGCCGTGACGGCCGATCTGGTCGCAGCCTGCGACCGCTTCGGAGTGCGCATCGTGCCGCTGTGCGAGCGCGAGATCCAGCGACGATCGCTGGCCGCGTTCGGTCTGACCGGGGTGGATGCCGATGCTCCCGCATCACTATGGCTGGCGGTACCCCCGTCGCCCGCTCCCGCGGAGCGTGGCCGCGTGATCGTGGTGTGGGGTCCCGCCGGCGCTCCAGGGCGCTCGACGGTGGCCGCGGCGACCGCCGTCGAGCTGGCGCGTCTGGGCCGCCGGGTCGCACTCGTCGACGCGGACTCGCACGCACCGTCGCTCGCGCTGGCGGTCGGCCTCGCTGACGAGGGTCCCGGCTTCGCGGCCGCGTGCCGGCAGGCCGAGCGCGGTGCGCTGACCGTCGCCGAGCTGAGCCGCATCGCTGCGCCGCTCGGCGACGTCGAGGTTCTCACCGGCATCAACCGGCCAGGGCGCTGGCCCGAGCTCGGGCAGGAGCGCGTCGTCGCCGCGCTCGGAGTGTGCCGCGAGTGGGTGGACGACGTCGTGGTGGACGTCGCCGCGCCGCTCGAGCGGGACGAGGAGATCATCAGCGACCTGGGCGGTCCGCGGCGCAATGCGGCGACCCTCGGCGCGCTGGCCGCGGCGGATGTGGTCATCGCGGTGGTCGCGGCCGATCCGATCGGCGTCTCCCGCTTCGTGCGCGCGCACGCCGACCTCCGGTCGGCCGCCGGCGACGCGTCGGTGCGGGTTCTCGTCAACAAGACGAGGGTCGGTGCGCTGGGCATCGATGCCTGCGGCCAGGTCCGGCGTACGCTGGACCGCTTCGCCGGCATCGGCCAGGTGTGGTTCGCCCCCTGGGATCCGAAGTCAGTCGACTCCGCTCTGCTGAGCGCCCAGCCCATCGGGCGGATCGCCGGCCGCTCGGCGCTGGCATCCGGCATCCGACGCTTCGTCGTCGAGGCCGTGCAGCCGCCCGCCGCTGGTGCCGAGCGCCGCGCCGTCGCCGGGGCGCGTCGGCGCAGTCGGACGCTGGCACGCGCTGCTTCGTGACACCCCTAGGCTGGTGTCGTGTCGACCCTCAGCGATCTCGTCTACGCCCAAGGCCGCTCCAGCGAAGCCGATGTGGAATGGCTGCACCGGCTCGCCGGCGACGGTCAGCTCCTGGCGGATCTCGCGTTCGCGGACATCGTGATCTGGGTTCCGACCGCCGACGACTCGTTCATCGCCGTCGCGCACACCCGGCCGTCGGGCGCAGCGACGCTCTTCTACCGCGATATCGTCGGCGACCCGGTGCGGCCGCAGTGGCGTACCCAGGTGAACGGCGCCTACACGAGCCTCCGCATCGTCGACTCGGCCTCACCCGACTGGTTCGAGGAGACGCCCACCCGCGTGCGTGCCGTGCCGATCGTGCGTGCGGCGCGCAGCGGTGAGGCCACGGCACCGGTCATCGGCGTGCTCACGCGCCACACCAACCTCGGTGAGGCGCGCACCCCGTCGCGGCAGCAGATCACCTTCAACGACTGTGCAGACGACCTGTTCGGCATGGTCGCGTCGGGGGAGTTCCCCGACCTGGCCGCGCCGACGTCGCCGCGCCGCGGTGCCCCGCGCGCGTCGGACGGGCTCATCCGCATCGATGTCGACGGCGTCACCACCTTCGCGAGCCCGAACGCGCTGTCCGCGTTCAACCGGCTCGGTTTCGATGACGAGCTCGAGGGCGAGTCGCTCATCGAGGTGACGACGAAGATCCTGCCGGCCAACCGCCAGTTCGATGAGTCGCTGCCGATCGTAATGGCCGGCCGTGCGCCGTGGCGGGCCGACATCGACGCCCGCGGCGTCACGGTGTCGCTGCGGACCATCCCGCTGAAGGATCACGGCACTCGCACCGGCGCAATCGTGCTCTGCCGTGATGTGACCGAGATCCGGCACCAGGAGCAGGAGCTCATCACCAAGGACGCGACGATCCGCGAGATCCACCACCGCGTCAAGAACAACCTGCAGACGGTCGCCTCGCTGCTGCGCATCCAGTCGCGGCGCACGCGCTCCGACGAGGCGCGCGACGCCCTCACGCACGCCATGCGCCGGGTCTCGGCTATCGCGGTGGTGCACGACACCCTCTCGGAGGGGCTGGCGCAGAACGTCGACTTCGACGACGTCTTCGACCGTGTGCTCAAGCTCGTCGCCGAGGTCGCCGCATCGCCCAACACCCGTGCCCGCACCGTGAAGACCGGACGGTTCGGGACACTGCCCAGCGAATACGCCACCCCGCTCTCGCTGGCACTGACCGAGCTCGTCACCAACGCGGTGGAGCACGGCCTCGCCGACCAGGAGGGCGAAGTCGAGATCATCGCCGAACGCACCGATGACCGACTCGCGGTGCGGGTACGGGACGACGGTGTCGGCCTGCCCGAGGGGCAGGTCGGCCGCGGCCTGGGTACGCAGATCGTGCGCACCCTTATTCAGGGCGAGCTCAGCGGGACGATCGACTGGCACACGCTGGTCGGCAGCGGCACCGAAGTGACGATCGATATCCCGCTGCGCTACATCGCGAAGGCGTAGGTCAGCTGGCGCGACGGGCGCGAGCGGCGCGGCGCTTCAGGGCGCGACGCTCGTCCTCGGACAACCCGCCCCAGACGCCCGAGTCCTGGCCGGTCTCGAGGGCGTACTGCAGGCAGATCTCGGTGACGGTGCACCGGGCGCACACGGCCTTCGCCTTCTCGATCTGGTCCACGGCGGGACCGGTATTGCCGACCGGGAAGAACAGTTCCGGGTCGACGGTCAGGCAGGCGGCTTTGTCGCGCCAATCCATAGGGGTGCTCCTTGATGCGGGATGAGGGAAGTCGGGTGCTTCGGGGATCAACCACCGGCGGTGTCGATTACCCTGGTGGGTGTGCGAGCGAATGCTCGCCCCACTTCGCTGTGGGAGCACATGCTTCCTCCATCTTCCCACCGGCCGCCAGGTGAATCAAGGGTGAAATCCGTGTTTCCTTTCTGTTTCGCTGTGTGTTGGCTGGATGCCGGAAGTTCAGCCCATCTCTGATCGAGGATCCCCGCACCATGACCCCCAGCCCTCTCGCACGCGTCATCACCGCCCTGCTCGCGGTGGAAGGCGGCGGGCTGCTGGGGCTTGCCGGCTGGGAGGGCGTCGCGCTCGCAACGGGGGACACCGACTCCACAGTGAGCTCGATCGCGCTGATCGTCCTGACCGTCGTGGGCGCGGCCGCGGTGCTCGCCTTCAGCGGTGCGGTCTGGCGCGGCGCCTCGTGGGGGCGCAGCGGTGGCATCGTGACGCAGCTGCTGATCCTCGCGGTCGCCCTCGGCGCCGTGACCGGGGAGGACCCGCAGCCGGGGGTGGCGCTGGCCCTCGCGGTGCCCGCGATCGTCTGTCTTGCGCTGCTGTTCGCTGCGGTCCGCCGCGCGGGACGCTCAGCCGACGCCGAGTAGCGTCCGCAGTCGACCGACGTGACCGGTCGCCCTGACGTTGTACAGAGCGTGGGCGATGCGGCCGTCGGGATCGATCACGAACGTGGAGCGGATGACGCCCTCGATGAGCTTGCCGTAGTTCATCTTCTCGCCCCACGCGCCGTAGGCCTCGTGCACGGCGTGATCCGGGTCGCTGAGCAGGTCGTAGGTGAGCGCATCGCGCTCTCGGAACGCACGCAGCTTCGCGGCGTCGTCGCGGGAGATGCCGAGCACCGTGTACCCGGCCGCCTGCAGCGGCCCGAGGCTGTCGCGGAAGTCGCAGGCCTCCTTCGTGCACCCGGGGGTCATCGCCGCCGGGTAGAAGAACAGCACGACGCTGCTGCCGCGCAGCTCGGACAGCGTCACCGGGCGGCCGTCCTGGTCGAGGAGTGTGAAGTCGGGCGCGACGGAGCCGGTGTCGAGTCGGGGCATGCTGCCAGCCTAGCTCCGCACGGGGCTACGCCCGCCGACCGCCGCCTCCCGCCGGCCGCCGCCGTCGACCGCCGGGAACGTACCGCTCGCAGGACTTTCCGTCCCCGGGCCCGGGACACGCCGGTGACACGCCCGGGATCCCCAGAATGTCCTGCGAGCGGTACGGGGCAGCGGCGGCAGCGCGGCGCCCGGCTGCCGGCGGCGGCGCCGGCGGCAGGGCGTCAGGCGAAGGTCGTCAGGAGCCGCTGCAGCGAGTCGAGGCGCGCGGCCCCCCGGTCGCCCAGCCGGCCCTCGCGCACAGCCTCCACGATCGCACAGTCCGGCGCGTCGGGCAGGTGCGTGCATCCGCGGGGACAGGCCTCGGCCACGACGGCGAGGTCGGTGAACGCCTTCAGGATGTTGGTGGGGTCGACGTGCCCGAGCCCGAAGGACCGCACGCCGGGAGTGTCGATGACCCAGCCCCGGCCGTCGGCGCCCACGTAGCGCAGCGACACCGTCGAGCTCGAGGTGTGTCGGCCGCGACCGGTGACCTCGTTGACGTGACCGGTCGCGCGCTCCGCGCTCGGCACGAGCGCGTTGACCAGGGTGGACTTGCCGACCCCGGAGTGTCCGACGAACACGGTCGAGTGCCCGACCAGCCGGCGTCCGATCTCATCGACCGGCATCCGTCCGTGTCCGCTCGTGAACACCTCCAGGTCGTCGAGACCCTCGAAGTGGGCCAGGAAGGCGGTCGGGTCGGCGAGATCGGTCTTGGTGACGACGAGCAGGGGGCGGATGCCGGCATCCAGCGCAGCGATGAGGTACCGGTCGACCAGACGGGGGCGGGGCTCGGGATCGGCCGCGGCGACCACGACGAGCATCTGGTCGGCGTTGGCGACCATGACCCGCTCGACCTGGTCGGTGTCATCCGCGCTGCGGCGCAGCAGCGATGTGCGCTCCTCGACCCCGATGATGCGGGCCAGCGTGCCCTCGTCGCCGGAGAGGTCGCCGACCACCCGGGCGCGGTCGCCAGTGACGATCGGCTGCTTCCGCAGCTCGCGTGCTCGCGTGGCGAGCACGAGGTGCTCGTCCGGGCCGTCTTCGTCGGCCAGGACCGTGTAGCGCCCGCGATCGACGCCCAGCACGCGCGCCGTCTGCGCATCGGCATGGGCGGGTCGGCGCTTGGTGCGCGGGCGATTGGCCTTCGGATTGGGACGCACCCGCACGTCCGCCTCGTCGTACTCCGGCTCCTCGTCGTCGAGGTCGTCGAGCCAGCTCACCGGGCGCCCGTGCTCATTCGCCGTCGCCGGAGAGCATGCGCTGCCACAGATGCGGGAACTCCGGCATGGTCTTGGCGGTGGTGCCGATGTCGTCGATCTCCACGCCGGGCACGCGCAGGCCGATGATCGCTCCCGCGGTCGCGATGCGGTGGTCGTGGTAGGCCCGCCACAGGCCGCCGTGCAGCGGGCGCGGCACGATGCGGATGCCGTCGGGCAGCTCCTCCGCCTCACCGCCCAGGGCGCGCAGGTTGGCGACCAGCGCCGCGATGCGGTCGGTCTCGTGACCGCGGATGTGGCCGATGCCGTGCAGCGTGGTCGGAGCGTCGGCGAACGCCGCCAGCGCGAACAGCGCGGGCGTGAGCTCGCTCGCCGCGGACAGATCCAGGTCGACGCCGGCGATGCGCCCGGTGCCGGTGATGGTCAGCGCTCCGCCGCGGCGGGTCGCGCGGCCGCCGAGCAGCGTCAGGATCTCCGTGAGCAGCGCACCCGGCTGCGTCGACGAGGCCGGCCAGGTGGGGATCGTCACCGCGCCGCCGGTGACCATCGCGGCCGCGAGGAACGGCGCCGCGTTCGACAGGTCGGGCTCGATCGCGGAATCGCGGCCCCGGGGTGTGCCCGCCGGGACGACCCACTCGTTCGGCGACGGATGCTCGACGTGCACGCCGCGCTTGGCGAGTGTGTCGACGGTCATCTCGATGTGCGGCATGCTGGGCAGCCGCTCGCCGTCGTGGATCAGATGCAGACCGACATCGAACCGCGGCGCGGCCAGCAGCAGACCGGAGACGAACTGGCTGGAGCCGCTCGCATCGATCACCACCTCGCCACCGCGGACGTGGCCGTGACCCTTCACCGTGAACGGCAGGGCCCAGCGGCCGCCGTCATCGATGTCGACACCGATCTCGCGCAGTGCCTTGATCATCTCGCCCATGGGCCGGTGCAGCGCGCTCGCGTGCGCGGTGATCGTGACGTCCCCGTGCGCGAAGCCGGCCAGCGGCGCGATGAAGCGCATGAC
>Ga0182744_1003249_pt1 | contig 12791 bp, 12 predicted proteins | sample eDN3rd30CKraftMG_FD_128525 | JGI IMG/M metagenome (GOLD analysis project Ga0182744, IMG submission 128525) | Enriched Miracle-Growth compost microbial communities from Emeryville, California, USA - eDNA 3rd pass 30_C Kraft MG (version 2) (version 2) ...
ATGTCCCAGCCTATCCACCCGCCCCGGCCGAAGCCAGGGGCGCGGCGGACGAAATCCCCGCGCCGCCCAGCGCGCCGCCGGCGCCACCGGCGCCACCCACGGAAAGGCAGGTCGGTGCGATCGGCGCGGCGACGGCCGTGCAAGCACCGGAAGGAGGCGCGGGCGGCGGGGCCGGGTCAAAAAAAGGAAAACGGACGATCTATTTGCCGCCTGGTTTCATGAAGGCGCGGCTGCTGACCGGGATCGACGCACTGGCGAGCCGGGACGCCACAAGTAATCCCGAACCGATCATCGCCCGTGTTCAGGCGCCCGCCGTGCTCCCGAACGAGGTGAAGGCCAATCTCGCTGGCTGCTTCGTCATCGGGAACGCGACCGGCAGCCTCGCCAAGGAGCGGGTCGAAGTACAGCTCGTCTCGCTCTCCTGCGTCGACTTCGAAGAGCACGCGGTCGTCGACCAGGCAATCAAGGGTTTTTTTGTTGATGGGGATGGGAAGAAGGGTTTGTCCGGCAAGGTGGTGACGCGCGCCGGGGCGACGCTCGCGCGCTCGTTCATTGCGGGTACGATCGCCGGCATCTCGCAGACGGTCGAGGGATCGTTCGGGAATCTTTCGACATCGGCGCTCGGCAGTGTGCGCAGTCTCGACGCGGGCGATGCCGTCAAATCGGGCGTTGCCGGTGGTTTCGCCAGATCGTCGGACAAGCTTACCGACTTCTATCTCGATCTCGCCCGGCAAGCCGGCCCGGTGGTCGAAGTCGGCGCCGCAAAGGATGTCGTGGTCGTCATCCAGGAAGGCCTTGCCCTCGAGATCAAGCCATCGGTCGGAACCAAGTTCTGATGCGACGCTCCCTTCACCCCATAGGAGATTTCGCCATGCCTTTGCTGGCTTACCGGTCCTTCCGCAGGGCTCTGCTGTCTCTGAGCCTCCTTGCGGGCCTCGGTGGATGCGCGACGGTCGGCTCGATCATGTCGCCTTACTCGGAGAAATTCTCCTGCAAGAATGACGATCACGGCCAATGCATCCATCCAGACCAGGCTTATGCCGATGCAGTCGCCGGCGTCGCCTCGAAGTCGGATCCCAAGGTTACCAACGACCGGGCGATGCTGCGCGGCGCGCAAGCCGGTCGAGGGCGCGAGCGCGCGCGGAGCGAAAGCGGTGGCAATGCCTATGGCAGCTATCGCGATAGCGTCTATCGCGAATTGAAGGGCCTGATCGAGGCGCCGGTCACGCCGATGCTGAAGCCAGCGCGAACCGTGCGCACGCTGATCCTGCCGTATGCCGATCGTCAGCGTCCCGACCGCCTCTACATGCCGCGCTACGTCTATTCGGTGGTCGACAAGCCGGTCTGGGTCGTGGGCGGCGCGCTCGTCGGCGCGCCGGATCGTGCGTCGCAGGCGCCAATCCTCGGCCAAGTGCAAGAGCCCGCCGCCTCCGACGGTGACACTGTATCGGCAGAGGCTGCCAAGCCCGCGCCTGCCATCATGGCGCCAGCACCGGAACCGCAGCCATGAGAGCGCCGGCATCGAGCAGCGGCCTCACTTACGCCCGTCTTCGCAACGCTGTTCGGCGCGACAGCTTCTCGGACTATCTGCCGCTCGTCGCCTGGGAGGATGCGACCGAGGCGTTTCTCTGCATCGACGACACATGGGGTCATGCCTGGGAGCTGGTTCCGACGGCCTATATGTTCGGTCATGTCCAGAGCGCCTTGCAGGGGCTTCTCAATATCCAATTTCCAGACGGGACGGTCCTCCAGCTCCACACTTTCGCGGACCCGCTGATCGACGATGCGCTCGATGCCTTCCTCGACCTGAAGACCCGCGATGATCCTCTCATTCAGGCATCGGCGCGGCATACGCACGCCTATCTGAGCGAGGGGCGTTATGGTCTCAAGGCTCTGCACGGCATCCCGGTCCGCAACTTCCGCACTCTGCTGTCGATCAAGACCCGGCGACCGCTGGGTGAAGATTTACGGCGGCAGGTCGAGGAGCAGTTGTCGAAGCTCGGCATCCGCCGTCTGCCGCCGCAAGAGATGGTGGCCTTCTATCGCCGCATCTTCAACGGCGTCGCCGATCCGGCTCCCGGCGTCTTTGCCGACGGCACGACCATGGGCGCGCCCCCGATCGCCAAGCAGATCATCGATGCGGGCCCGGATCTCGTGTTTGAGGGCGCGGAAGTGTTCCTGGGAAATCAGGTCGCACGCTGCCTCACTCCCAAGGCGCCGGCGCGGCGCATCACCGCCGAACGCGCCAATCGCCTCATGGGCGGCATGCGCGGCGCGTCGGAAGACAGCGATCAGATCGGGGGCCCGTTCCTCTACACGCTCAACATCCTGTTCGATCATTCGCAGTTCGAGATTCACAAGCGCGCGCAGATCCTCTCTGCCCAGAAGGCAGCCGGCAGCTTCGCGGTCGAGGTCGGCAAGCAGATCGAGGAGATCGGCTGGATCCTTGACGAGGCAGGCAACAGCAAGTTCGTCCGGGTGATCCCGACCGTCTGGGTGTTCGGACGCGACCGCGCCCATGCCGGCGACCTTGCCGCAAGGGCCAAGCGACTGTGGGAAGGCGAGCCCCTGCCCTTCTCGATGCAGGAGGAGAGCTATCTCAATCCGACATTGCTAGTGATGAGCCTGCCATTCGGGCTCTACCCCGACCGAACGACGCTGCGCCTGCTTGAGCGGGACTTTCGCATGCCGGTCAAGGCGGCCGTGCTGATGGCGCCGATCCAAACCGACTTTCGCGGCGGCGGACGCCCGGCACTGCTCTATACCGGCCGCAAGGGGCAGCTCGTCACGCTCGATCTCTTCGATCCCAGGATCAACAACTACAACTTCATCGTCTCGGCGGAGAGCGGAGCGGGCAAGAGTTTCCTGCTCAACAACCTGTGTCAGCAATATTATGCGTGCGGCGCGCTCATCCGCATCATCGACATCGGCGGAAGCTATCGGAAGCTCTGCACGCTCTGTTCGGGTCGCTATATCGACATCGGCGAAGAGCATCTGGTGCTCAACCCATTCGACATGGGGCTCGCGCTGGATGGTGACGACAAGCAGTCGGCCATTACCATGGCCGTGGCGATCGTTGCCGAGATGGCCAATGCATCGACCCGCAAGGGCGTCACCACTTCGGAGTGGAACCTCCTCAAGTCCGCCGTCCAGTGGACGATCGACACAGGCCGGGCCGATCATGGCATCGACGCCGTGCGCGAGTGGCTCGGCACCTATCCCTCGCTCGCCGAGACCGATCTCGACCGCGTCGATCACCTCGTACCGGTTGCGCGCGAGCTGGCTTTCAATCTGCGGGACTTCGGTTCGGGCGGCGCCTACGGCCACTATTTCAACGGGCCCTCGACCCTCGACATCCGCAACGACGAATTTGTGGTGCTCGAGCTCGAGCGCCTCAAGGCAATGCCTGACCTGTTCAACGTCGTCGTCATGGTCGTGGTCAACGCGGTCACGCAGGAACTCTACCTCTCCGCGCGTGACAAGCCCCGGTTCGTGCTCTGCGAAGAGGCCGCTCAGTTCATGACGAGCACCGAAGGGCAGGATCTCTCGCGCCTCGCCGAGGCTTTCGGCCAAGGCTATCGGCGTGCCCGCAAATATCGCGGTTCGTTCGGTATCGTGCTGCAGTCGATCAACGATCTCATGCTGTTCGGCGGCACAGGTCAGGTGATCCTCGAAAATGCCGCGACGCGGTTCCTGCTGCAGGGCTCAACCTATGACCGGGCCGTCGAGAACAAGATTCTCGACTATTCGGGGTTCGTTCTCGATCTCTTGAAGTCAGTCCGCAACTCGAAGCCCAACTACAGCGAGATGTTCATCGACTCTCCGCTGGGCCTTGGCATCGCGCGGCTGGTGGTCGATCCCTTTTCCTACTGGATCAACACGTCCGCGCCCGACGAAGTCGCCGCGTTCGAGGCGCTGATGCGCCAGGGACTTTCACCACTCGAAGCGATCTGTCGGCTCGCCGGCGTCGAGCCCTCGCAAATCCTAGGCGCGCCCGCCGCGTCCGACCGACGGGGAGTATGACGGCCATGGCACGCCATATTCCGCACCCCGATCAGCTGCCCCTCAACTGGTCCGATAACGAAGCCATCGAAGTGATCGTCGAGCAGCGTCTGGCTGAGCGCTTCGAGGCGGAATCCTTCCAGTGGCGCTTCCGGCTCGTGATGATCGAGACGGTGATGATGGGCCTGCTCGTGCTCGTCGCGGGACTCTGCCTCAAGCAGCCGACGACGTTGGTGCTGCGCGCTTCGCTCATCATCGCCGCGTCCTGCCTCGCGACCGGCCTTCTGTTGCTCAGCCTCTCGGCGGGCACCGCGAAGCTGATGAGCCGTCTGCGCCGGAGGAGAGGTCAATGAACGGTCTCATCTCTTCCACGCCCTCGCGATCGGCGATCCGTCTCACGGTCGGCGGCTTCCTGCTCATGCTGGTCCAGAGCGCGCTCCTGCTGATGTCGCCGTCGCTCGGCGAGGAGGCGGGCAAGCTGATCTGGTTTCTGACCTCGCTCGGGCTTTGCGCATTCGTCGCGGCGCTCATCGGCATCCCCGAGCCCCCCGAGGAGCATTGGAGGCATCGCCATGGCCGCTGATCTGCTTTGCCGTGTCCGTCGCGGCCCTATCCTTCTGGTCCTCATGACTGGCAACGTCCTGGCTGGCGCGGCCGCGCTGGCCGCAGCCGCGCCAGGCGCGAGCGGCGTCGCCTCGCGCAGCACGATCGGGCGAACCTGGCCGATCGCCGAGCCGGACGCCCTCGCGGAAATCGAGGCGAAGGTCGCCACGCTGCCGCGCGACATGAGCAAGGCGTTCGGCCCGCGCGACAAGTGGAGCGCACTCAAGGCCGCGCCGCTTGGCGTCGCGAGCGCCGACCGGGTCCGGAGCGTCGTCCCCTTCTACACGCTCGACTTCGACATCACGCTGCCGGAGGGCAAGACGCTCTATCCCAAGGGCTTCACCTTCAACCCGCTCACCTATGTGAAGCTGCCGCAGCGCCTTGTCGTCGTTCATCCGAGCGATCTTGGCTGGGCGCTTCGCAATGCCCGGGCGAGCGACTTCATCCTGCTCGCTGCGCTCGGGCAGCAGAATGGCGACGCTATCGATCTGAGCGAGAGGACCGGCCGTCCGATCTACATCCTCGAAGAGCGGGTCAAGCAGCGGCTGGGGCTCACCGTGGCTCCGGTCATCGTCCAGCAGTCCGGCACGCGCCTCGTCCTCACCGAATATGGCCCCAAGAGCCGGGCTGCCGCGACTGGCACGAAGGGAGCAACGCGATGATCGGGCGTCTTCCCTTTTTCGTCTCGGGCCTCGTCATCGGGCTCGCGATGACGCTCGCCTGGCCAAGCCAGGCCCATGCCTCCAAATGCGAGACGGGCACCGTCTTCAACCCGATCACCAAGGTGCGCTGGACCTGCATATTTCCGATCACGGTCGGCGGTATCCGGGTGGGGAGCTTCGACAAACTCGACAAGGCGCTCGACGCGCAGTCCGCGTCCAGGCCGCTCTGCGCCTGCCGAAAGGGCGTCCAATTCTGGTTCGGGGTCAAGGTCTCCTACTGGTCGCCCAATCGCATGATCGATGTGGTGACCGAGCCGGGCTGCATGATGGCGCTGGGCGCCGATCTGCTGCCGACCGGCGGCAAGCTGCAAGGCAGCCAATCGTCGATCTCGGACGGGACGAACACCCGCAAGATGTTCGCGCAGATGCACTATTACATCTCGCCGGTCTGGGCGATGCTCGACATGTTCACGGACTTGCCGTGCCTCGAAAATGACGGCTTCGATGTCGCCATGATCACCGAGGTGCTGCCGACCTGGCAGTCCGGGACGCTCGGCGCGATCATCCAGCCTGAGGGCATCCTGTTCGGCAACCCGGCCGCCGGTCTTGCCTGCATGGGCGACAGCGCCGCGGCAGCGGCAGGAAAAGTAATCGACCCTCTATTCTGGTGCATGGGTTCGTGGGGCGCGACCTATCCGATCGCAGGCGACATTCATTTCGATGACAGTGTCGAGGCCTGGGCGGGGCTCGCGGCTCGCGGGGTCTTCATGATGGGACGGCTGGGCGCGCTGACCATCAGTTCGGCCGATGGCTGCTCGTTCGTGCCCCAACCCGTCTGGACCAAGTCCCGGTACAAGCTCCAGATCATGGAGCCGGTGAAGGGCGGCAAGTGCGTCAACATCGGCCGCCCAGGCGCACTCTGGTCCTCGGCCAAACATGCGCCGGGCAAGGACAATAGTCAGTTCATGCTCTTCGAAAAGGTGATCTGCTGCGCCGGAATACCGGTGCCATGAGCAGGTCGCTTCCCCCCTGTTCCGCACGAGACAGCCGTCCATTCCGGAGGTCTGTTCGCCAAGGCCCCTACGGCCGACGGCCGGCGTGCGGGACCGGAGCGGCGTCGCCATGCCCCCCCGGCGGCGCCGCTCCACCCCCGGCCAGCGCGGCCGCAATGCTCCCCCGATGGGATCGGCGCTTCCTCTCCGCCTGTTCCGTCATCGCGACCGCGCTGGCCATCTCGTTCACCTCGCCCGCCGGGGCGCAGACGATGGAGGAACGTGCGCGCGCCGTAGCCGAAGCATCGCGGACAAAGACCAGCGACAGTGACGCGCTTCAGCAGAATTATGTGACGCCGGGCCTTGCCGGGCAGCAGATTTCAACGATCGACAACAGTCGCACGTTCGCGCCGAACATCGCGTGCCAGAAGACAGCGACAATGCTGGAAGTGCTGGTGCAACCGGCATCGAGCGGCGATCTCGGCACTGTCACAGTCGCGCGCGATACGGATCTCGACGGCACAGTCGATAGCACGGCGAACCTGTCCCTGCCGGTGTCGGGCATCTGCGTGAACGGGGTGATCTCGTGCCAGCCCGGTACCTGGAACAATTGCAGCTTCTTCCGCTGGGATGTCGACGCGGGACACGTCCTCAAGCTGACCTCCGTCGACATGCCCAAGCTCGCCGGCTGCTACTGCCTCAACAATAGCTGCGGCACCAATCTCGCCTGGAGCAACATGGCCTCGGTGCTGCGCGACCTTGGCGGAGGGATGATCGGCGCTCTGACGACGGCCGACCCGCGCTACGGGGTCGCCGAAGCCGTGATCGACGGCCCGTCGATCCGCTATGTCGGCGCGCAATCCACCGCCTGCGCCACAAATCCCGACCTTCCCCAGACCGCCTATCGCGCCAGTCCCGCGACAATCGCGTCGGATGCCTATGCCGCGTCCACGGGCAATTCCATGTTCCAGGCGCTCAAGGGGTCGGCGATCGGCACCGGCACATCGCTGCAATATCGGCATTGCACGATCGAGCGGCGGGTGACGGTTCTGAAGCCCGGCGCGGAGGACATCATCAGCCGGACCGCAGGGGGCTATTCGACGATCGAAAACGGCTCATCCTTCGACTTCCTGATGGGCTCACCGGCGGACAACAGCCTGGCCGGAGGAAGCTGCACGCTCTTCGACTTCCGCATGACGCTGCATGTGAGCGAGCCTGACCGCATCGTCGACGCGCGGCTTGTTCAGTTCTTCGCGGACGATTGGGCGCAGGTGCGCATCGATGGGCAGCTCATCGGCTCTGGCCCGTCCGCCTGGACTGGTTTTGGGCTTCCGCCCGGAAAATGCGAACTGAAGAAGACCTTCTATGCCTACCCGAACGTCGATCTGCGGCCTTATCTCACTACCGGCGATCATGAGATCTGGCTGCGCGTCGCTGTCGCGGAGGGCGGTGAAGGTTTCGCGCAGGTCCATGTCGACGTCGACAACAGCTGCAAGACGCTGGAGCAGGTCGTCGACGGGTGCGGAGCGATCGAGTCCGACCCGCAATGCAAGATCGACAGCGAGCTGGTCGATGGTGTCCAGACCTGGATCAACGGCGTTGCGACTGGCCTGAAGCCCCTGCCCCAGACGCGCATCCTGGGCGGGCCGGCCTGCCCGACAGAGCTCACACGCGATTTCTTCCTGAAGGACCGCACCTACCGGTGCGCAGTCGATGACATCGCGAAGCCTGACACAAGCCGCGGCGCCTATATCATCGACCATTCGACCGAGACGATGCTGGCCGACCGGACGCGCCAGAGCGACGGAAGCTATGCGACATCGACGCGCGCCTTCAACCTTCCCGATCGGGGGTCGGTGGCGGCCTGCGAACCGGTTTGCAAGACCCGCGCACCCAAGGCCAATAGCGAGGCAGCGCCCGATGGCGTCGTGGGTGCGAAACAGAATGCGCCGACCGGCTACGACACTTTCTTCCACGCCTGCACGGCGGACAACCAATGCCCCGCAGGCCCCGGGGAAGAAGTCGTCTCCGCCTGTGGATGCCTCGACGATTTTCCCGAAGCGGTGGTGATGATGCAGACCGTGCGCCTCGCCGGCGCCGACCTGGTCTGCACGGGGACCGTGCCATGACGGCCTTTCCGGCAACGAGATATTGGTATCTCGACCCGCGCGGTGCCGCGCTCGCTCTGGTGCTTGGCACGGGGTTCGCCCTCGCCTGTCCGAGTGCAGCCAGGGCGCAGCAGATCTGCGCGGCCGATCTCAACAATAATGGCGACGCGGCCGATGAAGGCGAGCAGGCAAGCTGCCTTTCCACCACCAGTGGAGCGTGGCTCTGCCCGATCCAGGAGGTCGACTGCATTGCCGATAGCATGGGCCAATATAGCTGCCCGGTCGGCCCGCAATATGCCTGCCTTGTCAAGACCGACGGTGGCCCGCCGGCATGCTCGCCCAATCAATGCGCGGATCTTGCGACCAATCCCATGGTGGATGAGCCGCCGATCGACGATCCAGGCACTGAACCGGATGGCGGCATCGATGCAGATGGCAACTGCCTGGGAAACATCGAGATCTTCTCGGGACGCGGCGTTCGGTGCCGGCCCGCCGGGCTTTCGACCACCTTCGCGAACTGCTGCAAGGACAAGGGCAAGATCGTCAAGGACGGGATGGGTTCGTCCATCTCGTCGATCGGCACCAAGATCGCGGTCGCGAAAGGCGTGTTCACGGGCATGAAGGCCGCCTATGTCGCCTTCAAGGCTGGTGCGACCGCGAGCCAGGCCGCGAGTGCCGGCGCCAACGCGCTGATCATCGGTCTCGACCCGACCTCGCTCGCCGTCAGCCTCGCAATCAACTTCATGATCGATTTCCTGTTTTCCGGCTGCGACCAGCAGGACATGGAGACGGCGATGCTGCGCTCGTCGGGGATGTGCCATGAGGTCGGTGGCTATTGCACCTCGAGCTTCCTCGGCATCTGCCTGCAGAAGGCCTACGGCCATTGCTGCTTCAACACCAAGCTCGGCCGCATCATCCAGGAGCAGGGTCGCCCTCAGCTCAAGGCCTTCAACGGCAATCTCTGGGGGACGGCCAAGAAGCCGATGTGCCGCGGGTTCACACCCGAAGAATTCCAGGCGCTCGATTTCAGCAAGATGGATCTCTCCGAATATTATGCGGACATCGAAGCCCGCGCCCAATCCGACATCCAAATCGACATGGGGGAACGCATCGATGCGTATCTCAAAGCGGTCAATCCATAGCGCCTGCATGGGCCTGCTGTTGAGCGTGGCTACCGCCGCGCTCGCACAGGTCGTCGCGAGTGACGTCCCTCGCGGCGACGCGCGGCAATCCGCCGCCGATCAGGGTCAGGCCAGCATGGAGCGACTCAAGGGCACAGTCGCGCGCGGCAAGGAGAACGCGGCGCATGTGCCCGATCCCAAGCCACCGCGCACCGACAGCCGACGCGCATTCGAGGGCCTGCACAAGCGGCTGCCAGCGCCGGACATTGAGGCGCGCGCCCGCGCCGCCCAAGCGCGCGGCGAAGCAAGTCTCGCGGCCGAGCGCGAGCGACAGGCCAAAGCGCTGCGTCAGGCACTCGGGCTGGAACCGGCGGAAGAGCTTGCGCTTGCCAAAGCGACACCGGCGGCGACCGCCACGGGATGGATGCCGGTCCTGTTCGTGTCCTCGTCCATGCCGATCTCGACGCTGCGCAATTATGCCGTGCAGCTCGAAAATATCCGCGGCGTGATGGCGTTTCGCGGCGTGCCCGGCGGCCTCAGGAAGATGGGACCGATGGCGAAGCTGACCGCGCAAATCCTCAGGCTGGATCCCGGTTGCGAGGGGCCGAGCTGCGTGATGCGCGACGTTCAGCTCATCGTCGATCCGATCGTCTTTCGTCAGCATGGGATCGCTCAGGTTCCGGCGCTCGCCATGATCCCGGGCGATCCGACCCAGGCCTATTGCGAGCGCGACGAGGAAAGTCCTCGCGCGACCCATGTCGTCTTCGGCGACAGCGCGCTCGCCGGCCTGCTGGACGAATATGCCCGCCTCGGCGGAAAGGAGGAGGTAAGCCATGCTCAGGCTCTTCTGGGCGCTCGCTAGAGCGAGCGTTGCCCTCTGGCCGGGTCTGCGCCGGTTGCCCCGCGAAGCGGCGATGGCACTCGGCGCCCCTGGGCCAGATCAGCCGGCACGGCCGGACCGGCTCCTGCGCGCCATGCTCGTCGTCCTGCCGATCGCCCTGATCGCGGCGCTCATCGTCCCGCAGGTCACCCTGGTCATGACGCCGTCGATCGAAGCGTTCGCGGTACGCAAGAGCCCGGGACCGATTGCACGCGGCGACTATGTCATGTTCACGCTGCATCATCCGATCGCTGGGCCGAAGCCGGTGTCCGTCACCAAGCACGCACTTTGCATACCGGGCGACAGACTGACCATGTTCGAGACCCCATCGCCCCTCATCCCCCATAGCAGGGACGGTCATTATTTCTGCAACGACGTGCTCCTGGGCGTGAGTCTTCCGCGAGCCCATAACGGGATGAAGCTCGACCATATGAGGTGGAGCGGGATCATCCCCGCCGGCATGGTCTATGTCGGCTCGACGCATCCGCATGGGTTCGACAGCCGCTATTTCGGCCTGCTGCCGATCTCCTCCCTCACGCGGATGGAGCGGCTGCTATGAACATGTTGCAATCGCTGACCGTGATGGGCTGCGACACTTCGCTGGGCCAGCTTTTGTCTCGATGGATACCCGCAAGCGCGACGATCCGGGGCCGGTCAGAGTGCCGAACGGGTTGCGGCGGATCGCACGGCTTCGATGGGCATCAGGAGAACCAGGTCTCCGAGCGGGGAGACAAGAAAGCCATGATACTCGTAGAAGGCCGCGGCCTCGGCATCGATGGCATGGACGACGACAGCGCGAGCGCCGGCGATCTCCGATGCCGAAGCACACCGCCGCAAGGCATCGGCCAGCAGGTCGGCGCCGAGGCCCGTCCCCTGATAGGCGGCGTCCAAGGCCAGGCGCGCAATCAGGAGAAGCGGAACCTGGTCGGGCATTCCGCGCCGGAGTTTGGCTGTAGGGAGCACACCGCGCTGCTCCATCGCGGTGGTAATCGTGTAGTATCCCGCGACCGGACGGACATCGTCGGCATCACAAACGACATAGGTTCGCGCCGAGGCCCCTTCGCTCGCCAGAGCGCGGTCGCGGAGCCAGGCGTCCAGCGCCGGATGGTGTCCGTTGCTAAAGTCCGCAACCTGATGGTCGGACGTCAGGCGTTCGGGCGCGGTGACGCGATGCATCGGTATCTGCTCAGCGCAGGCGGGCTGTCAACGATCCCACACCGGCGTGCGCTTCATGAGCCTTTCGAGGGCTGGAGATGGCGCAGGCGGCGCATCGAGCATGGCGAGAAACTGCTCATGCTGCTCGGCATCCAGAAAAAAGACGCGCTGATCCAGGATTGCCTCTTCCGCTTCGCGCCGAGCGCTGTCGAGCATGAACTCGGACAGCTTCTGGCCGCGCAGCGACGCGGCTCGGCTCAGCATCGCCTTCGTCCCCGCCGACGCGCGGATCTGGATCACGTCATCCTTGCGCGTCGAGGCGCTTCCATTTTGGGCGGCGGGCTGCGTCACGTCTTGTCTCCTGGGTCCGTCATCTGGCGATTTGCCACGACAATGTCAATACAAGACCGTGGGGCTTCCGGCAGAGCGCGTCCACTTTCCGCTGTCATCTGGGGTGTCCTGGCCATCGCGGCTTTCGCCCCCGTTCCGGCAATGGCCCAAGCGTTGCCGCGTGAGAAGCAAGGATACTGGTGGTACGAAGCGCTAAAGCCAACCGGCGAGGCACAGAAAGAGGCTCCGGACGCGCTCAAGAAACCGGTGATTCCGCCGATGGCTGAGCTTGCGACATGGACGCCGCCAAAGATACGCAAGCTCATCGAGGAGCAGCGCGACTATGCCGCGACCGTGCTGACGATCGATGCCGTCGCGGATTTCTGGAGGCTTCAGGATTTCGCACGGCGCAAGGCGCGGGCCTTCGCCGGCGTCACGCAGATCGCGATGCTGCAATATCCCGAGCTCAATTCGAAGTCCGCCAATCCGATGGTCGGTGACGCCCGCTCTGAACTGACCGCCGAAAAGGACGCCATTCGCCGGTCCTATCTGCGTGCTCATGCCGGCGAGTTCGCGCTTGTCATGTTCTCGCGTTCGACCTGCGGCTATTGCCGTGTCCAATGGCCGATCATCCAGCGGTTCCAGGAAGAGGCGGGCTGGCAGGTCACGCTCATGGATATCGACAAGCGGCCCGATCTCGGTGAGCGGTTTGGAGTCGAGATCATTCCGACGACGATGGTCATCCGCCGAGGGACCCAGCAGCGCATGATCATCGCCTCGGGCGTCGAGGCTTATCCCAACCTCGCTCAGATGGCCTATCAGGCGGTGCGTCTCTTGCGGGGCGACATTCGACCCGAGCAGTTCATGACCGGCCCGGGCGAGGATGCGGGTTTCTTCGACGCACTGGGCAACGGACCCGTTGCGGCAACCGACCCGAG
>Ga0182744_1003250_pt1 | contig 12786 bp, 7 predicted proteins | sample eDN3rd30CKraftMG_FD_128525 | JGI IMG/M metagenome (GOLD analysis project Ga0182744, IMG submission 128525) | Enriched Miracle-Growth compost microbial communities from Emeryville, California, USA - eDNA 3rd pass 30_C Kraft MG (version 2) (version 2) ...
AAGGACAAGCGGCGCATGGAAGTGTCCATGGTCACCAGGGTCGGCGACCGCGACGTCATCCACACCATGCCCTTCGTGCAGATCAAGATGAACTTGGCGGCCGGCCACACCACCACCCGTTCCTATCCGGCCTTCGACCCGATGCGGGTGTTCGGCGACGACACGACCGAGCAGCCGGCGCCTTCGACGCTGAGCGCCGGCCAGATCTACGGCGCCAAGGTCGAAAGCGAGATGTCGCTGAAAACGAGCGACTTCCCGATCGCCACGGCCAGCTTCGACGAGAAGAACGATCTTTCGGCCGACGAGGTCGAGAAGGTGGTGCGCGAAGCGGGGGCCGAACTCGGCGACGGCGCCATCCGCGTCGCCGCCCTGCACTATGTCGACCCGCAGCGCTTCGGCGACCAGCTGGCGCAGAGCATGGCCGGCTCCTATGCCGTCAAGATCGTGCCGGAAAACGTCTCGGTCGCCCCGCGCGCTGAGACGGAGGACCAGGCCACGTCCTATGCGGAAGACATCATCCCCTTCACCAAGGACTACGGCATTGCCGACGCCTTTGCCGATTCCGGCTATACCGGCGAAGACGCCACCAACATGGCCGAGGCGATCGGCAAGCTCCTCAACGCGCCGGCGCTGAAGGCCGGCACGGTGCTTCGCGTCGGCCTCGAAGTGCGCGGCGACCGCGCCAGGGTAGTGCGCACCGGCGTCTACGATCGCACCCAGCACATCGTCACCATTGCGCTCGACGACCGCGGCCAGTACGTGCCGGCCAAGGAGCCGGAGCCCAATCCCGAACTGCTGACGGCTTTCGACGATTCGCCGCCTGTCGCGGTGCGCGGCAGCCTGCCCAATATCTATGACGGCATCTACCGCGCCGCCTATTCCTACGGCATGTCGAAGACGATGACCAAGCAGCTCATCAAGCTGCTTGCGCCCGATGTCGACTTCCAATCGCGGCTGAGCGCCTCGGACCGCATCGAGGTGCTGTTCTCCCAGCCCGACGGAGACGACCAGGCCTCGGATGAATCGGAACTGCTCTATGTTTCGGCCACCTTCGGCGGACAGACGCGCAATCTCTACCGCTTCCAGATGCAGGACGGCGAGCAGGGCTACTTCGATCAGGACGGCCGCAGCGCCGAGCAGTTCCTGCTGCGCAACCCCCTGCCAGCCGGCCATTTCCGCTCCGGCTTCGGCGCGCGCCGCCATCCCATCCTCGGCTATGTGCGCATGCACACCGGCGTCGACTGGGCGGCTCCCATCGGCACTCCCATCATCGCGGCCGGCAACGGCGTCATCGAAAAATCCGGCTGGGCCAGCGGCTACGGCAAGCAGACCATCATCCGCCACGCCAACGGCTACGAGACATCCTATAATCACCAGAGCGCCTTCGCCCAAGGGATCAAGCCGGGCGTGCGCGTGCGCCAGGGCCAGGTCATCGGCTATCTCGGCCAGACCGGCCTCGCCACCGGCCCGCACCTCCACTACGAACTCATCGTCAACGGCACCAAGGTCGACCCGATGCGCGTCCGCCTGCCCGTCGGCAAGGAACTGAAGGGCGACGACCTCGTCGCCTTCAAGCGCGAGCGCGAGCGCATCGACGACCTGCTCAAGCAGCAGGACAGCGACCAGTTGAAGGTCGCCAGCGCCAAGGTCGAAGGCTGACGGTCGAAGCCCCTATGATTCGCCGGCGTTTCCCGGAGTACTCACCCAGGCGGTAACCGCCGACAGGCCACACAGCAACGCGGTGACCAGCGCCACCGCCGCAAAGGCGGCGTCGCTCGCCGCGATCCGCGCCGCATCGAGCGTGGGGGCAAGACCGGCCGGCATCGGTTCGCCGAAACCCGGCATGCCGTCCGCTCCCGCGATTCCCGGCGCGCGCGCATAGACCCAGGCCGCGACCGTCCCCATCGCCGCGACGGCAACGAGGCCGGCGACACGCGACACGGCATTGTTGATGCCGGAGGCAGCCCCCGTGTCCTCGTCCTCGACCGAGGTCATGACCGCGGTCGACAGCGGCGACACCACCAGCGCCATGCCGAGGCCCATCAGCACCATGGCCGGAAACACGCCGTCCCAGAAACGGTGGACGCCGGCATGGGTCAGAAGCGAAAGCCCGGCAAAGGCGATGGCGACCAGGGCGCTGCCGGCGGCGAGCGGAATGCGCGGGCCGATGCGGTCGGAAAGCCGGCCGACCGGGCCGGACAGCAGGGCGATGCACGCCGACAGCGGCAGGAAGATGAAGCCCACTTCGCCCGCGTTCAGCCCCCACCCGGCGATGAGCAGCATCGGCAGGTAGAAGAGGATCGCCGACAGGGCGAAATAGAGGAAGAAGGTCGCCAGGTTGGCGCCCGCGAAGGCACCATTGCGAAACAGCGAAAGATCGATCATCGGCTCGCGCTGCCGCAATTCCCAGGCAACGAAACCGGCCAGCACCGCCATGCCGGCAACGAGGCTGGTCCCGGCAACGGTTTTCCCGCTGTCGCCGCTCATCGCCGTCAACCCGTAGGCAATGGCGCCGAAAGCCAGCGTGGCGAGAACCGCACCACCGGGATCGAGGTCGCGCTTCCCGGCCGCCGGGTCCGCCGGCACCTTGGCCAGAAGCAGGTAGATGGCAATCGCCCCAAGCGGCAGGTTGATCGCGAAGATCGCGCGCCAGACGGGATCGCCGAACCATGCCAGCATCCATCCGCCGAGCACCGGCCCGAGCGCGGTCGTCAGTGCCGAGGCGGCCGCCCAGATGCCGATCGCCCGGCCGCGTTCTTTTTTCGGATAAGCCTTGGCGATGATGGCGAGGCTGCACGGCACCATGACGGCGGCACCCGCCCCCTGGATCGCCCGGAACAGGACGAGCATCGTCGGATCGGGTGCCAGAGCACAGGCCAGCGAAGCGGCCACGAACAGCGCGATGCCGACGACAAACGTGTGCCGCAGGCCGAATCGATCGCCGGCCGCGCCGCCGACGAGGATCAGGGCGGACAGTGTCAGCGCGTAACCATTGGCTACCCACTGCGCTTCGGCCAGGCTCGCGCCCAAATCGGTGCGGATCGCCGGCACCGCGATCGCCACCACCGATCCGTCGATGAAGCCGAGCGCGGAAGCAAGAATGGCCGCGATCAGCACGAAGCGGCGCGAAAGCGGCGGGCAGAACGAATGGCCATTGGCCACCCCTGCCAGAGAACCTACCCCATCGCCTGGTTGCAATGACGATTGCATGGACCGACCGTCTCCCGGGATCGCGATGAGCAAGCGGCCCGCCCTCGGCGCAAGCCGGCATCGCCATCGCCGCCCATCCCGATACCGGTCTTAGAGCATTTCGCCGCCAGACGGAATTGCCCGGTGTCGCACGGATGCGGCTAGTCGACGAACTCGACGGTGACGCCCGGCTTCACCAGTTTGGCCAGTTCGCGCGCGTCCCAGTTGGTCAGCCGCACGCAACCATGGCTTTCGGTCTTGCCGATCTTGGACGGATCGGGCGTGCCATGGATACCGTAGGTGGGCTTGTCGAGCGCGATCCATACCGACCCGACCGGCCCGTTCGGCCCCGGCGGGATCGTCAGTATCTTGTCGTTTTCGCCCTGCTTGAAATTGAGCTTGGGGTTATAGGTGTAGTTCGGGTCGAGCGCGACCCGCGACACCGTATGCGTTCCCGAGGGCGACGGCGTATCGGACGAGCCGATGGTGGCCGGATAGGCGGCGACCAGCTTGCCTTGCGCATCGTAGGCGCGCACCTGCTTCATCCCCTTGTCGGCGATGATGTTGGCCACCGGCGTCGATACCAGCTTGCCGAAATTGGCGACCTTCACGATGGTGCCGGGCCGGTCGAAATTGACGCCGGGGTTGAGCGCCTTGAGATAGTTCTCGTCCATGTGAAAGCGTTCGGCGATCGCCTCGGTCACCGAGGTATAGGCCATGCGCTCCAGTTGCGCCTTCTGGCTGTAGTCTTCCGGGATGGAGGCGACATAGGGACCGGCCGCGTCTTCGGGCGTGATCGTGTAATGGGCGAAGGCATCGCCGCCGGTACGCGCCAGCGCTTCCTTGATGCCGGCCACATCGGTCGTCCGCAACTGGGTGCCGGTGATCTCCTTGTAGGCGGCGAGCGCCTTGTCGACATTGGCGCCGAAGCGCCCATCGATGACGCCCGGCGAAGCGCCGACGCGGTCGAGCAGGATCTGCAATTCCGCTATGTCCTCGCGTGCCCCGATCGACAGCGAGGGGTTCACCTTGACGGCCGGGCCGCTGGGCTGCGCCGGTTGCGCCGGCTCCACCAGAATTTCCGGCTCGTTCGGCTCGATCGAAGCCTGGTCGAGCGGAGCGGGCTTCGGCGCGCGGCGCTGGACATCGGCAGGCGCCTGCGGCTGCCTCTCCTCAGGATAGACTTCGCCATAGCCGCCGTCGCCATAGGGATCGGATTCGCCGTCGGGCAGCCACGAGCCGCCATCGTCCTGCCTCGACTGCCGGCGGCGGAAGCGCTCCATGTCCTGCGGATCGTCCAGATAGTAGCCGTCGTCCGGGGCGACGCGGATGTCGCGACGGCGCTGCTCGGCTCGCAGCGCCCGGCGGTCGAAGCGCGTCTCCGGCGGCTGGATGGCGACGACCTTGCCGGTATAGGCATCGACGATCACGCGATTGCCGTTGCCGTCGAAATAGACCTCATAATCGCCGGCCTGGGCCACGAGGATGCCGCCCGCATCACGGGCTGCCGGTACGGCCGGCCTTTCCCGGTCAGCGGTCGGCGCCGCCATTGCCAGAGCCGGCGCCAGGAACGCCGAAAGCGTCGAAAGCAGCAGAAAGGTGCGAAGCATGCCAGCCAAACTCTCTCATTTCGCCGCCGTGCGGCATCACGCACTGCCGCCGACAGCTTCCTTCGCCGACGAACCGTTCATACACCATATGGTTCCAACATGAACCGGGCATGAAAATGCCTGCTACCATGGCTTATCCATGGCAAAGGCGCCGATTGCGGCGGCGCCTTGCCGAAGTTTACCGCCGGCCAGGGCTCAGGCGGCGTCGGCCTCCACCGCCGCCGCCGGCTTCGAGCGGAAATTGAGGCGATCGGAACCGGCGGTCACCTTGACGGTCGAGCCGTCGAGGATGTCGCCCATCAGGATCTTCTCCGCCAGCGGATCCTGCAATTCCTTCTGCATCGCCCTCTTCAGCGGTCGCGCGCCATAGGCAGGGTCGTAGCCCTTTTCCGCCAGCCACTCGACGGCATCGTGATCCAGATCGAGTTCGATCTTGCGATCCTCGAGCAGCTTTTCCAGCCGCCGCAACTGGATCTCGACGATCCGGCCCATGTCCTGCCTGCGCAGGCGGTGGAACAGGATGATCTCGTCGACGCGGTTGAGGAACTCCGGCCGGAAGTGGCCGCGCACCACGTTCATCACCTCCTCGCGCACCAGATCGACATCCTGGTCTTCCGTCAGGTTGACGAGGAATTCCGAGCCGAGGTTCGAGGTCATGACGATCAGCGTGTTGCGGAAGTCGACGGTACGGCCCTGCCCGTCGGTCAGGCGGCCGTCGTCCAGAACCTGCAACAGTACGTTGAAGACGTCCGGGTGCGCCTTTTCGATCTCGTCGAACAGGATGACCTGGTAGGGCCGGCGCCGCACCGCCTCGGTCAGCACGCCGCCCTCCTCGTAGCCGACATAGCCGGGAGGCGCGCCGATCAGCCGGGCAACCGAGTGCTTTTCCATGAACTCCGACATGTCGATGCGAACCATTGCGGTCTCGTCATCGAACAGGAAGGACGCCAGCGCCTTGGTGAGTTCGGTCTTGCCGACGCCGGTCGGCCCGAGGAACATGAACGAGCCGATCGGCCGGTTCGGGTCCTGCAACCCGGCCCGCGCCCGGCGCACCGCCTTGGACACCGCCTGCACCGCCTCGCCCTGGCCGACGACGCGCTTGCCGATCTCGTCTTCCATCCTGAGCAGCTTGTCGCGCTCGCCTTCCAGCATCTTGTCGACCGGGATACCGGTCCAGCGGGAGACGATATGGGCGATGTTGTCCGGCGTCACGGTCTCCTGGACCATGCCTTCCTTGGCGTCCTTGTCGCGCGCCTCGGCCTCCTTCAACTGGCGCTCCAGTTCGGGGATCTTGCCGTAGGCCAATTCGCCGGCGCGCTGGAATTCACCCTTGCGCTGGGCGATCGCCAATTCATTGCGGGCGTCGTCGATCTGCTTCTTGAGGTCGGCGGCCAGCCCGAGCTTCTGCTTTTCGGCCTGCCACTTGGCGGTCAGCGTGGTGGATTCCTCCTCCAACTCGGCCAGTTCCTTTTCCAGCCGGTCGAGGCGATCCCGCGAGGCTTCGTCCTTTTCCTTCTTCAGCGCCTCACGCTCGATCTTGAGCTGCATGACGCGGCGGTCGATCTCGTCCAGCGCTTCCGGCTTGGAATCGACCTGCATGCGAAGCCGCGAAGCGGCCTCGTCCACCAGGTCGATCGCCTTGTCGGGCAGGAAGCGGTCGGCGATGTAGCGGTTGGAGAGCGTCGCGGCGGCGACCAGCGCCGAATCCGAGATGCGCACCTTGTGGTGCTGCTCGTACTTCTCCTTCAACCCGCGCAGGATCGAGATCGTGTCCTCCACGGTAGGCTCATCGACGAACACCGGCTGGAAGCGGCGGGCAAGGGCCGCGTCCTTCTCGATATATTTGCGATACTCGTCGAGCGTGGTGGCGCCGACGCAGTGCAGTTCGCCGCGCGCCAAGGCCGGCTTCAGCAGGTTGGAGGCGTCCATCGCCCCGTCCGCCTTGCCGGCGCCGACCAGCGTGTGCATCTCGTCGATGAACAGGATGATGCCGCCGGCAGCGGCGGTGACCTCGTTGAGCACGGCCTTCAGCCGCTCCTCGAACTCGCCGCGATATTTCGCGCCGGCAATGAGCGCGCCCATGTCGAGCACCATCAACTGCTTGTCCTTCAGCGATTCGGGAACGTCGCCGTTGACAATGCGCAGCGCCAGCCCTTCGGCGATGGCCGTCTTGCCGACGCCCGGCTCGCCGATCAGCACCGGATTGTTCTTGGTGCGCCGCGAAAGCACCTGGATGGTGCGGCGAATCTCGTCGTCGCGACCGATGACCGGGTCGAGCTTGCCCGACCGCGCGTCGGCCGTCAGGTCGCGCGCATATTTCTTCAGCGCGTCATAGGCCTGCTCGGCCGAAGCGGAATCGGCGGTGCGGCCCTTGCGGATATCGTTGATGGCAGCGTTCAGCGCCTGAGCCGTGACGCCGGCCTTGGCCAGGATATCGGCGGTCTTGGCCGACTTCTCCATGGCGAGCGCCTGCAACAGCCGCTCCACGGTGACGAAGGTGTCGCCCGCCTTTTTCGCCAGGTCCTCGGCGGTCGAGAAAACCTTGGCCAGCGGCTGCGCCATGTAGAGCTGGCCGTTGCCGCCCTCCACCTTCGGCAGCGACTCGAGCGCGGCATCGACGCCCAGTTCGACATCGCGCGGCCAACCGCCGGCGCGCTCGATCAGCGAGGCGGCAAAGCCTTCGTCGTCGTCGATCAGGGCCTTGAGGATATGTTCGGGGGTAAATTGCTGATTGTTGCGGTTGAGCGCATATTGCTGTGCAGCCTGGATGAAACCGCGCACGCGCTCGGAATATTTTTCCAGATTCATACCTGTCTCCTTCCATCACCGGCCCGCTTTGCGGCACCGGATCAGATTGCGGTGACGGACTCGCCCACTCGGAGCCGGGTCCCGTTCACGACAGAATATGGTATAGGGGCCGGCATCCCTCAAGGGCGGGGAACTGCCGCTCGTCGCCCCACGAGCAGTTTTTTCAAAACCCCTCGGCGGCACGGCTCGCGCCAGCAAACCGCCGGTCCATGAAACGGCTTTCCCGGAGTTACCGATGCCCTTCCACCAGATCGCCGCCGGCTCCGCGACAGCATGCTATCTGGTCGCCCTTCTGCTGCTGGCAGCCTTGCATGTCGTGGAACGGCAGCGCGATCCGGTGACAACCGCCGTCAGCGACTACGGCACCGGCAAGGCGGCATGGCTGTTCAGGGCCTATGGCGCGGCCGGCATCATCGGGGCCGCGGCCCTTTGCCGGGCGATGCTGGATTATCCGGGTGCCAGCTTCCCGACCCCGGCGATCTATTGCCTGGGTGCGCTGGCGGTGCTGCGGCTCGGCGTCTTCGCCTTCAAGACCGACGAAGGCGCCTTCGGCCGCACCCGCGAGGGCATCATCCATCTCGTCCTTGCGGTCCTCACCTTCACGCTGGCCTATGAGGTCGTCAGTTTCGGCGGGCAAACGGCGCTGGCGATCACCAGCGGCGCCCTCAACGGCGCATTCGCGCTGCTGGGCTGGATCGTGCCGGTATCGCTGGCGCTGGTGGTGGCCACCATGCTGCCCAGAGGGCGCGCCTTCTTCGGCCTGGCCGAGCGCACCTTCCTCGTCTCCACCCTGTTGTGGTTTCTGCTCCTGTCGGCGCGGCTTTTTACCGGGGCGTGAACGAAAAGCGCACCGCGGCTGCTGTGATCAGCCCGGTGCGCTTCAAGGGTCCGAATTATTTCGCTCAGTTGGCGTCGGCGGTGGCCGGAGCCTCGGAGCCGGAGGCTTCGCCCGCATCCGCCTGCGGTTCCGCACGGCGGCGGGGACGGCGCGGACGGCGCGGTGCGGCGGCCTCGTCGGCCTGCCCGACCTGCGCGGCAATCGCAGCCGGGCTGAGATCGGCCGCAGGCTCGGACGTCGCCGGCTGCGGGGCTTCGCTTTTCACGGCCGCTTCTTCGGCCGGCTTCTCTTCGATGGTTTCCTGCCGCTCGCCGCTTTGCGCGGCCTGGCGCTGGCCGCCCTGATAGCCGTTATGGCGGCGCTCACGGTGGCGACGGCCGCCATTGCCTTCCCGGGCTTCGACGCCGTCACGGCTTTCGCGGCCGTCGTCGTCGTTAAGGGCCACTTCCGCCGGCGTGCCTTCGATCACCGGCTGCGGGCCGGAACCGTTGCCAGCCTGAGCAACCGGGCTTTCGCTGACATTGCCGTTGACGCCCTGCTCGAACTCGTCGCGGTCCTCGTCGCCATCGTCGTCGAAGTCGTCCCGGTGGCTCTGGACATTCTGGATCGGCATCTGCGCCTGTGCGGCGGCAATGATGCGGTTGTAGTGTTCGGCGTGCTGGAGATAGTTCTCCGCCATCACGCGGTCACCCGAGCTCATCGCGTCGCGGGCCAGCGCGGCGTATTTCTCGGCGATCTGCTGGGCAGAACCGCGAATCTTCACATCCGGGCCGTTGCTTTCGTAATTGCGGGTCAGCGGATTGGGGCCCTTGCGGTTGTTGTTGCCGCCACCGCCGCCATTGTTGTTGCGCCCGCGCATGCGTCTGTTCTGCTGTTGTGGCCTCATCAGACTCTCTTCATCGTGGAAATTTGAAAAACTCGCTGCAAACGGCGCCGCTCATGCGTCCTGCCGTTCTGGTGCCCCGCCGGTGCTCGCCCGCATCGATTGCGTTGGCGTCACTTGCCATCCTGCTCGGTTACATATCACTTGCCAGACGATTCCCGCTCGAAGCTTGGCGTCGATTGCGCAAGATGGGCAGCTTGTTCCAAGGAAACCGAATCGCTGGAGCACTGCCTGCTTCGTCTCATCCGGTTGCGAAAACCCTAGCGGCATTCACCGGCAATGCCAAGTGCTTTTTTCGAGGTTGCTTTCGGCCAAATGCGCGCACCCTAAGGTCTTGCGAACACCAGCACCCTGTCGTTTGCACCGAAATCGCGACGTGCTTCGGCCAGAACAAAACCGTTGGCCTGGAACAACTGCTGGACTTCGGTCTTCTGCATCGCGCCGATCTCCACCGCTACATGGCCGCCCGGGTCAAGATGATCTGCCGCACCGGCGGCGATGGTCCGATAGGCTTCCAGCCCGTCCGCGCCACCGTCCAAAGCCCGGCGCGGATCGAAATCGCGTACCTCAGCCTGCAGCGAACCTAAATCGTCGGAACGTATATAGGGCGGGTTGGAGACGATTACATCAAACCGCCCCGAAATTTCTGAAAACCAGTTCGATTTCAACGGCGTAAAGCGGCTCGACAGGCCCAGTTGCGCCGCGTTGCGCGCCGCCGTGGCCAGCGCATCGTCAGAAATATCGACACCGACCGCGGAGGCAGCAGCAACGGTATGGAGCAACGCCAGCGCGATCGCGCCGGTGCCCGTGCCGAGATCGAGAATCCGGCACCGGCCCGAGCGCGCCGCGACAGCCTCAACCAGCGGCAGCACGGCGTCGACCAGCGTTTCCGTATCCGGACGCGGCTCGAGCGTTTCGGCCGAAAGCGACAGGCGCAGGCCGTAGAACTCGCGAAAACCGAGGATACGGTGCACCGGCTCGCCTGTTATACGCCGTGCCACGGCATCTTCGACCGCCGCGACCGCCTGGGCGGAAACCTGTTGCTGCGGCCGCGCAATCGCATCGGTGCGGCTCGTCGCGGTCAAATGCTCGACCAGCAGCCGGGCATCGAGCCCGGCCTCCGCGATGCCGGCTCCAACAAGGCGTCGGCGCGTAACCCCAAGGAGTTCGGCCAGCGTCACCTCAATCTTCCGCCATGTCCGCCAGAAGTTTCGACTGATGGTCGGCGATCAGCGCGTCGACGATTTCGTCGAGCTCGCCAAGCATCACCCGGTCGAGCTTGTAGAGCGTCAGGTTGATGCGGTGGTCGGTGACGCGCCCCTGCGGAAAGTTATAGGTGCGGATGCGTTCCGAACGGTCGCCGGACCCGACCTGCGACTTGCGCGAGGAGGAGCGTTCCTCCTCCGCACGGCTGCGTTCGAGATCGTAGAGCCGCGCGCGCAGGATCTGCATGGCGCGCGCCCGGTTCTGGTGCTGCGACTTTTCCGCCTGCACCACCATGATGCCGGTCGGCAGATGGGTGATGCGCACCGCCGAATCGGTGGTGTTGACGTGCTGGCCGCCGGAGCCGGAAGCCCGCATCGTGTCGATGCGGATATCCTCCGGCCGAATGTCGATGTCGACCTCCTCGGCCGCGGGGAGCACGGCGACGGTGGCGGCGGAGGTGTGGATGCGGCCTTGCGCCTCGGTTTCCGGCACGCGCTGCACCCGGTGCACGCCCGACTCGAACTTCAGGTGCGCGAACACGCCCTTGCCCGAAACGGTGGCGATGATTTCCTTGTAGCCTCCCGCATCGCCCTCGCTGGCGGACGCCACTTCGAAGCGCCAGCCCCGCTCGGCGGCATAGCGCTCGTACATGCGGAAAAGATCGCCGGCGAACAACGCCGCCTCGTCCCCGCCCGTGCCGGCGCGGATTTCGAGGATGGCGTTCTTGTCGTCGGCTTCGTCCTTCGGCAACAGCAAGATCTGGATATCGCGCCGCAAGGCCTCGATGCGCTCCTCCACCTCGGGAAGATCGGCTTCGGCCAGTGCCCGCATCTCGGCATCGGTCGACTTGTCGCCCAGCATGGCCTCGAGGTCCGCTTCCTCGCGCTCGGCCGCCCTCAGCGCCCGAATCTTGCCGACCAGGTCCTGGATGTCGGCATATTCCGAGGCCATTTTCACATAGGCGTCGGCGGCGGGGCCGGCAGCCATCTGCGCTTCGAGCATGTCGAAGCGCTTGACGACCTGGTCCATGCGGTCACGGGGCAGGGAAATCATAGGGGAATACCGCGATCATCCGCGAAGGCCTGCAGCAGCGCCCGCATCGGCATGCCGTGGGCGGGTGCGGAGAGGTTGTCGGCGAAGAACCGCTTCAGTTCCTCCACCCGCAACTCGGTGAGCATCGCCTTGACCGGGCCGATCGCGGCCGGCGACATCGAGATGGAACGGAAGCCGAGGCCGATCAGCGCCATGGCCGAGATCGGCTTGCCGGCAAGTTCGCCGCACAGCGTCACCGGGGTGAAGTTGCGGTTGCCGGCGTCGGCGATCTGCTTCAGCACGCGCAGGAACGGCACAGAGAGCGGATCGAAACGGTCCGACACCTGGTTGTTGCCGCGATCGACCGCCATGACGAACTGGAACAGGTCGTTGGAGCCGACCGAAACGAAATCGACCGCCTTCATCAGCTCATCGAGCTGGAAAAGCAGCGAAGGCACCTCGACCATGGCCCCGAGCTTCAGGCTGGTCGGCAGATGGTGGGCGAAACGCGACAAATGCCGCACCTCGCGGTCGACGATCTCGCGCGCCTGCGCGATTTCGGCGAGTTCCGTGACCATCGGCAGCATCAGCTTCAGTTCGCGCCCGCCGCAGGCCTTGAGCAGCGCCCGGATCTGCGTGCGCAACAGGCCGGGGCGGTCCAGCGTCAGCCGGATCGCGCGCCAGCCGAGCGCCGGGTTTTCCTCCTGCACCGATCCCTTGAAATAGGGCAGCACCTTGTCGCCGCCGATATCGATGGTGCGGAAGGTGACCGGCTTGCCGCGCGCCGCGTCGAGAACGTCGCGATAGAGTTTTTCCTGCGCTTCCGCGCGCGGGAAGGTCGAGGCGACCATGAACTGCAACTCGGTGCGGAACAGGCCGATGCCGGCGGCGCCCGATTCGGCAAGCTGCGGCAGGTCGACGGCCAGCCCGGCATTCATCAACAGGTCGATCGCGACCCCGTCCTTGGTCACCGAGGGCTGCTTGCGCAATTCCCGATAGATTTCCTGGCGCCGGGCGCGGAACCGCACCTTTTCGGCATAGGCGGCTTCGAGATCCGGCTGCGGCCGCAGGTGGACGATGCCTTCCTCGCCGTCGACGATGATGTCGTCGCCGTTCTCCGCCATCGAGACTGCGCCCTTCATGTGGCCGGCGACCGGGATACCCATGGCGCGCGCCACGATGACGACATGGCTGGTGGCCGTGCCGTCCTCCAGCACCAG
>Ga0182744_1003252_pt1 | contig 12783 bp, 2 predicted proteins | sample eDN3rd30CKraftMG_FD_128525 | JGI IMG/M metagenome (GOLD analysis project Ga0182744, IMG submission 128525) | Enriched Miracle-Growth compost microbial communities from Emeryville, California, USA - eDNA 3rd pass 30_C Kraft MG (version 2) (version 2) ...
CCACCGTGGGCAGTGCACGCAAAGCGTTAGGGTGCATAACGTGCTGTGTGCCCGGCTGTGTGCTTGACTGTGTGCCGGACGGTTCACCAGCTAACGCAAAGAACTGCGCAGCCAAGTAGACGGAAGACACCGCCTGACCAGCCTTGTTAGTCAGGATGGCGTGCAACCCCACCGTAGGTGCGCTCACGCCCGTGCGTGCGGCAAAGATCTGGGAACGGTCCAGAGTGGACATGACGTTATCCGAAACCCAATCGAGAACTGGGTGCAGCGGGCTCAGGTAGTGCGCCTCAGGCCATGAGGTGTCCTGCGTGTCCGCGAGCGCCGACTGCAGGGACGCAAAGCCGCGTTCCTTAGTGGTGGCCAGTACAAAGTTCTCCCCTACCCGGCGTTCGCGCAGGTACGACTGCGGCAGTGCACTGAGCCGGGAACGGAAGCTCGCAGGCGGCGTGAACTGGGCCGTGCCGTGCTGCGGGGTGTAACTCCACGTGATGCCGCCACCACCGGTGGGGTTGGGCTTTTCCTCGGGGCGGGTGAAGATGCGAACCACGGCCTCGTTCAGGTATTCGAGTTCGCTGGAGAACAACGAGGAGTCCGTGTTGGATTCCCCAGCTGCGGTGGGCTGTGCGTTGGCGCGTGAGGGGACGCCGGAGTGCTGGGGATGCTGAGTTCCCGGCGTAGCACCGGCAAGCTGAGTCCCACCCAGCTGCGGGCTTCCCAGCTCGGTGCCACCCGAACGCGCATTTCCGCCCAGTGCATTATTTAAAGCAGTGGCGGCATCGCCGCCCTGCGCAAGCTGCAACAGCAGCGCCTCAATCGGATCCACAGTGCCAGCTAATACCTGCTGTGGGGACGCAACCACCTCGTCGAGAGACTTAGCACCGCGAAGCACCTCAAGGATGGCCTTTTCCTCACGCTCATCCAAATACTCGCCCATGAGGCTGCCCGCCTCACCGAGGATCTTGTGAGCCTCATGCTCCTTAGTCACCAGGGACTGCAGCACGCGGATGTCACCGGAAAAGCGGTCATCGCCCGTATCGAGCAAGAGCGTAGTGATCTGCGGAGACGTGCGCTGGCCGTAACGGTCAATACGGCCATTACGCTGCTCAATCCGAATAAGGCTCCACGGAATATCAAAATGAATCAAATCGTGGCACTGCGCGTGCAAGTTCACACCCTCAGACGCCACATCACCCGTAACCAAAACGCGGATTGGAGAATGCTCCTGCTTAAAAGAATCCACAATCTCCTGCTGAAGCTCATCCGAAAGTTGGCCATGCAAAATAGCCACATTCTCCGGCTTCAGCTTCAAATCCTTCACCAATTTAGACTGCAACCAGCGCAACGTAGGAACCCGCTCCGCAAACACCACCGCACGCCTATTCGCCTGCGGCGAAACACCCACCTCATCACGCAAATAGGTGACCAGACGCTGGTACTTAGCCGAATCGTCGAAAATCCGATCATTAAGCGCTCCCAGGCGCTTCAGCGCCTGCACCTCAACGTTAGCGTCCGGATCAACCGCATTCTTAGTGATTGTGGCCAGACGGTTCTTAATGGTCTCGCGCAAAGCCGCCGGGGACGACAAAAACGACTTAGCCAACGTCCACGGAAACAACTGCGCATTCTTAGCCGACACAGGACTACTGCCAGACGGCGGATACAACCACGTGTGCGCCAACTCATCCGCAAGCGCCCGCTCACTAGCAGACGCCGCAACCAGCACATTATTAGGGGCCTTACGCTCCGCCCACTCCGCACCCACCTCAGCAGCAACCTCAGGCGAATGACGGTGACGGCGAATAATAAGACGCGCAGCCTCGCGCATATCAATCTGATTATCAGCAGACACGGCAGTGGGATCAAGCAAGCGAATCAACTCCGCAAACGAATCCTTCTTACCGTTATGCGGAGTAGCACTAGCCAACACCAGCGCATCCGCATTACGAGCCAAAATACGGGCCAAACGGTTATTCTGCGTAGCCGAATTAGTGAGGTTATGGGCCTCATCAATAACCACCGCATCCCAGCGCTGCTTACGCAACGCATTAAGATACCGGTCAGATTTAAGAGTGTCGATCGAAATAATCGCACGCTTATAAAACGTAAACGGATTACGGCTCGCCGGAATATGCTGACGCACCCGCTGAATACCCACCGAATCAAGACGCACAAAAGGCAACGCAAAACGCGTCCACATCTCATGCTGCATCTGCTCCAACACGTGACGCGGCGTCACCACAAGAATGCGCTCACCACGGCCACGGCGCACCAACTCAGACAAGATCATGCCGATCTCAATGGTTTTACCCAAACCCACCGCATCCGCAAGAAGGATACGCGGCTTAAGATTCTGCGGATCAAGCGCCTTACGCACCGCAGCTTCCTGATACTTCAACGTATTAGCAAGCATCCGAGTAGAAACCGTCAGGCGCGTATCCGCCAGCGGAACAGCCGTTTTGCGCCGGTTCGCCTCCAACCACAAGCGCGTGTCCTTATACCTAGAGGACGAATCCGCAACAACCTTAGTGTGGCGGGGATCCACCGGCTTGATCGCATCCAATGACTCATAAAACATGGCGGTAGTATCACGAACCAACTCGCTCAGGCCCTGCACGTGAATGAGCAACTTATTAGCCTGCGTGGTCTCTGTTGCGGTAACTAGCCATTCCTCATCACGGACCTCCACGATGGAGCCCGGAGCGATGTTCAACGGTTCAGTGCTACTTACCGCAGAGTGCTGTGCGGTTTTGAGCTGGGTGCCGCCGGGCACCAACCCACCACTCGAGCTACCGGGTTGACTTTCACCGTGTGCCGGGTGAACTGCACTAATACTCACGCCAAGACTTCTTCCGATTCGAGGAAAATCATCCATGGTGACCGCTACCCCGGCACCTGACAGAAGACTAATACACCCCCGAGGTGTTACGAACCTGGGCGCGCGATTGGGACAAGATTCCCAGAACACTGATCTAACAACAGATCAACATGTTCCTTCTGCATCGCCACTTCGCCATGTTCCTCTTCAATGTCAGAGGTGAGTACTACTATCCAAACCAATAGAAAAATCGAACTTCACACTAGTAGAAGGACATACAGCAATGGCGCTCTATGACAAAGATTGGGCCGACGCAATCGATCTAAAGTGGCGGACGTCGCTTAGGTCAGTGTCGCTCGTAACTGAGGTCGAATTTAGCGATGAAGAACTTGCGCACGCTATCAAGTTCTTCGCGCTTCAACTGGCAAAAAACGAACCCGATCTCATCGCTATGCATCATCCTGGGATCTTCCTCGTAGCTATGACCCAGTTAGGTTCACGCAGCTGGGAAGAGAAAACCTTCTATTCCAAAGTCACGGAAGCCCTTGAAGACACTAACGGTTTCATCTATGACGCCCGGCGAAAGGTCGAGGAAGCAACCAAACACTTCAGTACACTGCTGAAAAGGTTTGACCTCGCACAGATCAGTGCAGATTCCACCAGCTATCGTTGGGTAAGCCCAGTACTACTACATGGCGCAGTCCCTCTCGATCACCTAGATGAGCTCTTGGACCTCATCAAGCGCCACATTCGCAAGGACCCCTCGATGACAGGTGAGTCCCTCGTTGAGTTCCTACGCACGAGGCCTTCGCACCTCGACCGTGAACCCATGGCACTACGGCTGTTCCTTTTGCACGGCCGCGAATTCACCGCAGATTACGTATCCCGCATCATCGACTACGCCTCCGGCATATCAGCCAGCCTGCCCGCTCACATCACGCAACGCCTTGACGAATACATCCAAGACGACAGTGAGCGTTCACTAACGGAATTCCCACGCGCAGAACGTCCGTCGTTCGCTCTGACACCCGACGGATCTCTCGTGCTGCGCCTGCCACCTGCCATTCCAAGCGATGGTAGCCGAGTCGTTGAGTGGACCATTAGATACAACAAGAGCAGCACCTACATTCGATCCGAGGTGCCCTACCTTCCGGACGCAACGAAAACTAATGAAGAAACCTTCTTCCTGCCTGCACCAGGCCTAGAGGCGTCGGTTATCCGTGGAGGCTTCCAAGCCGACATTTCACTCATCGATCCTCGCGATCCACTCCTCATCTTTGATGCGATGGGATCTTTGCTTTCACGTGCTGAACCAGTCCCACCTGGTGATGTAACTATCTTCTGGCCAAGTTCCAAAAACGTGGACCCGCTGATTAACGGGATGGAGATTGACGGTACAAGGATTCAACCGCCGTTCGGTTGGGGAGGGTGGAATGCTACACAGCTACGAGTCGAACAGGGAAGCACCATTCAGTTCGCCGATGGTCCAGTCCACTCCGTTCAACCACGAGACCGCAAAGCACAACTCGTATTGCCAAAAGCAATCACAGATACGTACAGCGTCGATGGTATGCCCGTATTTGGTGCCCTCCCTCGAATTTCTCTCCCATCCATGGCGCAACTAAGCGATTGGGAGATTCTGGTCCGTGATTCAAGCGGCGCAATCCTGGTAGAGACGACGCCTACCGAGTTTGATTTTGAAATTCCGATCGACGCCACAGAGATCGCAGACAAACTGACAATATCTGCTCGCGGTCCTTTGGGGAGGGGGTTCGTCAAAACGATCCCTATTGTGACAGGGCTCAGTACAACGATATTCCCAGCACACCGCCGGCTAGTTTCAGAGGGTGGTGTACAAGCCTGCACCGTGCAACTAACTCGGAACGGCCAAGCACTTGAGCACTATTCACTAGGCGAACATGAGTTCACAGCACAGTTCCAGATCGGAGCGCTACGGCTCAAAGTTGTGCCCACCAGTGAGGCCTACAGAATTGTTGAAGAAGGACAAGACCTGCCATGGTCAAGCCGCCGTGAAATGATCACGGCAAAGAGGATGCGTTCTTCACTTCTACAGGTTCGAGGACTCAATTGCGAGAGGGCTGTCCTCTCATACTCAGACGGGAATGGCACACCAGAAAGCATTGAAAGGGTAGTTCGACGTGGAGTAGTTGAGTTCAGCTTGCGCGATTTTGCTGACGCAGCAGGGCGAACAAACAATGGATTTCTCGTGCTTCAGGCCGGAAGCCAAAGAATCAATGTTGCTTCTGTCAGGCCGGAGCGCCTTGTCGAGTTCGGAGAGCTCGATGATTTGACCCTGAACTTCCAGCGATACAGCGACTCCGCACTGACGATGGTTCTGTTTCGAACCTTACAGCCGTGGATTCCTGCGCAAGTCGTACGCGTACCACCAGGCTGCGAGAGCATCGAACTACCAAGCAGAATCCGCGGGAATGGCCCAATCCGTGTGTTCGCCGAACTAGAAGACGAGTGGGGAGCCGGCCCGAACTTAAAGTATCGCGAACGCGATGACAACAGCAAAAACTACTACCTGAACTGGGATATGACACTAGTTCATGGGCCAGACCGTGAGATTTGTAAAGTATTAAGCGGGCTAATATCGTCACTAGGCGCACCCACTCGTCAGACAATCATGCGTGCGGTTCAGGTCATTCACCACTACGCTGCATTCAACGAACTTCCCCAGAGCACACGTCAAGCACTACTCCTACTAGTTCGCGAACACGCGGCTGAGACTCTGGACGAAATCGCACAGCTCGAGTGCTCGGAAATAGAGAAAGCGCAACTGCTCGTTCGCACTGGGCTTCACGCCATCGACCATCATCAAGTGGACAGCCAAGGTCTTGACCACATCGCACACGACTCTCCTGTAGTTGCATTCTTGGCTAAAAAATTAAACCCCAACTCTGAGAATGAAGCGGACCTCCGCACATTCTTCATAGACCAATTTGGCCAAGAACTCGAAGAATACTGGAACACACCCCAAATCAACGCTTCTGATGGGCGTTGGGACCCTTACCTCCGCACGATGTCTATCGACACAATCAAGACACAGTTAGCAGTACTTGGTGCGGTCCCTGGTCTTCCTCTTGAGGGAGACACCCGAATTATCGCATCGAGCGCAGTCCTACTCACCCAGCGAGGTCAAGAGGTGTACTCCAAAAAATGGATAAGTGTGGTCTCGAAATCACGCTCAATTCTTGAACGCACTTCGCTGTGGGATCTAGTCACAAGTCAAGCCGGACATGAGGAACTGTGTCTTCCCGCCGCCTCAATTGCACTTTCACTAATCGCCCGCTTGGCAGCCCATAGAGACGTAGCCGCCTCCGCGGCGTATCCACGTTTCAAAGACGAACACGCCCACCTCGCGACAATTGCACCAGAACTCACTTACATCGACATCATCCGCGCTGAAGCCGCAGTCTCAGGAGTACTCGCCAAATGAGCACCATCAACGTTGACCCAATTGCAGCCTCTGAAGGTTTGCGAGAAAGCTACACCCGGTACTTATCAACACTTTTGCCCCTAACCGATCAGCGCCTCAAAGATGCTCTTACCGCTCGGTTACGCGCGAAAGATGTATTAACCAAAGGCCCATTTCTTGAGTCCACGCCAGCTTTTGAACTGGGAGCCTCGATCTCAGAACTGATCACTGAGGGAGTACTACCCCAGCGATTTGGCAATTTCAACAGTGTCGGACTCCCCCTCGACCGACCTCTCTATGCTCACCAAGCCGAAGCAATACGAAAGGCACGAGTCGGACGCAATCTCGTTGTTGCTACTGGAACAGGATCCGGAAAGACGGAGTCCTTCATGGTTCCAATCATTGCTTCACTCTTGGAAGAGCTTGAGAGTAAAACACTGACACCAGGGGTACGAGCGCTACTGCTCTACCCGATGAACGCCTTGGCCAATGACCAGCTCAAGAGATTGCGCGAATTACTCGCAAACACTCCTGAAATTACGTTTGGCAGGTATACAGGCGAGACTCCTGAGAAAAGCACAGAGGCACGCGACAAATACTTCGCATTAAACGGTGAAGCGCCTCTTCCCAACGAAATCCTCTCCCGAGAAGAGATGCGCAAGAATCCGCCGCACATTCTGCTCACCAACTACGCGATGCTCGAGTACCTACTGCTACGCCCCGCCGACATGGACCTCTTTGAAGGCGAGTTCGGCGGCTCATGGAAATTCCTCGTAGTTGATGAAGCACACGTATATGACGGTGTAAACGGTTCTGAGATCGCGCTCCTGTTACGGCGCTTGAAGGAACGAGTTCAGGCGGCTCAACTTCAATGCTTGGCTTCCTCTGCAACTGTTGGTACTGAACTCAATGCAGTGGCACAGTTCGCACAAGCACTCTTTAGTGAACCTTTCGAGTGGGTTGCATCTGAAAAGGCACGGCAAGACGTCGTGACCGCAACGAGAGTTAAACAGGTACGTCCGAGCACCTGGGCTATCACTTCCGAACAGATTGACATGCTTGCTGACAAGGAAGACCCAGACGCTCTGATACATAGCTGGGGCCACACTTCACTTGAAGATGAAGAACACATCCAGCTCATCATCCAACGTCTTTCCACTGGGCCTCAAACGCTCTCCAATTTGGCTCAAGTTGTCTTTCCAGACGAGCCAATCAAAGTTGCCGAACGTCAACTAACTGCCCTCGTCGAGATTGCGCACCGCGCGAAGGGCCTACACGGCGCACCGATCTTAAACGCTAGGTATCACCAGTTCGTAACGGCTATTGATGGTGCTTTTGTATGCCTCTCGGATCCGGCAAACCCTCACGTGGAACTTTCCAGGCAGTTGGAATGCCCGCAGTGTTCAAAACCAATGTTCGAAATCGCAGCGTGTAAGCAGTGCGGACAGTTACATGTACTCGGAAACATTGACAGGTCGAGCGGTCATGACAAGTTGCAATCGAAGTCACGAGAGTCAGCAGGGCGTCTGTCATGGGTCATGATCGGTAAGCACCAGAACGATGGTGATCCTGAAGACAACTATCTAGAAGAGGAAAGTAAACAAAAGGCCAATTCAGTCTCCCTGTGCCTAGAGTGCTCCTGCATCATGGATGACGATGCATCAGCTTGCGTGTCTTGCGGTTCTGGGAACATTCGGTCCGGCGTTCGATCCGACGGTAGTTCACTACGCGAATGTCACGGCTGTGGAGTGAAAGCCGCAGACCAAGTCAGACGCCTCTCCGCTGGATATGACGCGTCCATCTCGGTGCTTATAACCGACCTTTATGGAAACCTTCCGGACGACATAACCGTAGATGCGCCAGGCAATGGCCGCAAACTTCTCATGTTCGCTGACTCAAGGCAACAAGCAGCTTATGCCGCGCCCAATCTCGAACAGAGTTACGAGACCATGCTGTACCGCCGTCTTGTAGTTATGGGTCTTGAGGAACGCAGCGGTTTTGAGCAAACTTCATCAGAACTCGCAGATGTAACTCTCCGCATAGCGCAGGAGAACGGTATTTTTGGCTGGCAAGAGGGTCAATTTGATAGGTCCACGCGCGTACTCAAATGGATCCACAAGGAGAGTATCGAAGGCACAGAGCGTAATTCGCTCGAAGGCTCAGGACTAGTAACCCTCCGCATGCGCCGCCCTAACGTTCCAATCCCCCAGGGATTCCTCAATCTCGGTCTCAGCGCTGACGAAGCATGGGATCTAGCGGAGGAACTAGTTACTACGATGCGGCACTCCGGAGCACTTTCCACTGCCTACCGAGGGACACCAATCAACATAAACGATGAGTTCTTTGCCCCCAGAAACAGAGAAAAGTCATACGTTGAGAGTGGTTCGATCACACAACGAGGAGTTGAGTCATGGCTTCCCTCAGGCAACGCGCGGCGAAACAAGCGGCTTGGGTACCTCTCGCGAGTACTAACCGCATACAAGTCATCCTCGGACCCAATCGAAATTCTCACACGCATCTGGCAGTTCGTGACCAGAGAAGACGTCGGTTGGTTCGTGAGCAAAACTACCTCGCGTGGAACTTCATACCAGGTTGATCACACAGCCCTACGCTGGATGCTGGCGTCAGGAGAAGGTGCACTCTTCCGATGTGACACTTGCCTTAGGTTTACACCACGTTCGGTAGGAAATATCTGCCCCGCGAACCTCTGCACAGGCACGCTCAGCCCGGTTTCCTCTCAAGCTCTGGACGACAGAGCACTCGAGAACCACTACCTGCGGACGTATCAGAAACTGGCGCCAATTCCGCTCAGTGCTAGTGAACATACAGCCCAACTAAGCAAAGAAACTGCATTGGAGGTGCAGAATAAATTCATCAAGGGCCAGATCAATGTACTGTCTTGTTCAACCACTTTTGAAATGGGTGTAGATGTCGGTGAGTTACAAGCTGTTTTCTTACGCAATGTACCTCCAAGTACGGCAAACTACATTCAGCGAGCAGGTCGAGCGGGGCGTAGGGCCGCAAGCACAGCACTCGTAGTCACTTTTGTTCAAATGCGCAGTCACGATCAATACATGTACGCAGATCCAATACGAATGATTTCAGGAGTCGTTCGCACACCTCATATTGACATTTCCAATGAACGTGTTGCTCGGCGCCATGCGCACTCGATGGTACTCTCAGAATTCTGGCGAAGTGAGATACTCAGTGGTCGAGGATACAGTAATAATGCGAGCATGTTTTCTTCGGAGAACGGTCTTACGCCCGGTGCTGACCGATTCAAGGACTACCTTGTTGACCTGCCGTTGAACATTCGCACGTCGATTAAGAGTGTTTTACCGCCCGAAATTTATCAAGCGCTCGACGTCGCTGGAAGCGACTTCTCCGAGGAACTCATACGCTTAGTTCAAGAGACGCAAGATCTCTACGATGAAGAGACCGGATTCCTCGAAAAACAAATTAAACTACTCTCAGATCAACGAAAGTTCCGTCCTGCCGAAAGTGTCGCAGCTTCAAAAAAGGCAATCGAAGGACGTAGCGTCATTGGTGAACTCGCACGCAGGAACATCCTTCCAAAGTACGGATTCCCCGTTGACACTGTTCCACTCACACCACCAGGCATCTCAACTCTCCACAACATTGATCTTTCTCGCGATCTTACAATTGCAATCAACGAGTACGCGCCTGGAAACAAGCTTGTTGCTCATGGACAAGTGATCACCTCAGTGGGCATAGTCCGGCCTCCAGGCAAGGACTTCACCCCATACAACTATGCGATTTGTAAGAAATGCGACCACTTCGAGAAATCTCTTGAGCCAATCGCAGACGCGTGCCCAAAGTGCGATGAGCCAAATGTAGGTTCGCAACGCACAATGATCGTGCCGGAATGGGGATTCATTGCCAGCCCTGAGGTGGAAAACGTTGGCAGTGTGCGCCCTAGGTCGTCGTGGAATTCAAAACTCTACGTAGAATCCTCGGGTGACGAATTCGAAGCGTCGAATGTGAAGACAGCCGTTGGAATGGTGAACTGGAGAGTAGGAGAACGGGCAAAACTTTGTGTGGTCAACGAGGGACCAAATGACTCACGCTATCTCATTTGTGATTTCTGTGGCTTTGCAAAGCCCGGAAACCAACAAGATTCCGCACGCGGATCAAAGGGAGGGCAGCCAAAACCACACAAGCACACGCGCACCGGTGCAGACTGCCATGGGCCGCTTCGCAGTAGATCACTCGCCCATTCGTACGAGACCGACATCTTGAACATTTCGTTCACTCGAGCAACAACTACCTCGCAGGCACGCTCGATGCTCTACGCCATTCTCAATGCAGCTGCGGACGTCCTTGAAATCTCCCGCGAAGACATCGATGGAACAGTGGAAGCATACGCAAACAACGGCCTTGCCTTGTTTGATGTTGTCCCTGCAGGCGCTGGGTTGGTAAAGCAAATCGCGCAAAATCTAGATGTAGTTATTCAACGTGCTATTGAACGGACTAGGTCTTGTGATTGCGGTATCGACACCAGTTGTTACCGCTGCCTGCGCGTATATCGAAACCAGTTCTACCACGAAGAATTGACACGTAGAGCTGTACTTGACATGGAAAATTAGAAGCAAAGCTCTGAACTCAACAGAATTCACCGGCTGATAGAACCCATCTCGTTGTGAACAACTAGAGCAAACCACAGAACCACGCATCACGAGCCCCGCATTCGACACCACAGTGAGATCCCGGTTTTTATGGTGGGCTCCCGAAAGTTTTCCGGGAGCCCACCATAAAAACCGGGATCTCACCAAAGAAGACTCACACCGCGAGCGCCACCCGGTAGGCTGCGTCGACTGCTTCGGCAACCATGGCAGGGTGGACGCAGTCGCCTATGGCTTTGGCGTGTGGGTAGCGGGCTGTGAGTGCGGTTACTTCGGTGGTGCAGGGGGTTCCGCCGAATGCGAGGACTGCGGTGTCTGCGGGTATTGAGAGGGGTCCGTGTGGTCCTTCGAGTTCTACGCATTCTTCGGCGAATCGCGTTACGTGGTGTTCGGTGAGGATGCGTACGCCTGCGTTGTCGAGTTTTTCTTGTAGTGCGATGCGGTTGTGGATGAGCATGTGGGGTCCTACGGTGTTGCTTTGTTCCACGATGCTTACGTGGTGGCCGTCGAGTGCGAGTTGTAGTGCGAGGTCGGATCCGGACAGTCCGCCACCGCAGATGACGATTTCGTGGCCGTCTACGCCGTGTTTGTGTGCGTCTACTACGTCGATGACGTGGGGTAGGTTCACTCCTGGTAGTTCGGGCCGGTGGGGTTTGGCTCCGAGTGCGAGGATGATTGCGTCGGCGTCATCTAGGGCGGGATCGTCTGCTGTCACCTCGTGGTTTAGGTGCACACGGACGCCTTCGAGTTCGATTTCTTGTTCCCACCAGCTTAGGAGGTCGCGTAGTTCGTCTTTGAAGGTTGGTGTGGCTCCCCAGGCGAGGACGCCGCCGAGTTGGTTGGCTTGTTCGTATAGGTCTACGCTGTGTCCGCGCCGGGCGGCTACTCGTGCGGCTTCGAGTCCTGCTGGGCCTGCGCCGACAACCACTACGTGTTTTGTTGTGTTGGCTGGTTGGATGCGTAGTTCGTTTTCGCGGGCGGCTGCGGGGTTGACGGCGCAGCTGATGGGGATTCCTGCGATGAGGTTTCCTACGCATTTTTGGTTGCAGCGGATGCAGGGTCGTACGCGGTGTGCGTCGTTGTTGGTTACTTTGAGTGGTAGTAGTGGGTCGGCGATCAGTGGCCGGCCGAATCCGGCAAAGTCGATGAGTTTGTCACGTAGGGCTTGTTCTGCCACGTCTGGGGTGAGGTTTCCGCAGATGGCTATGGGTAGGGTCAGTGGTGGTTTGACGGTGGCTGCGTCTGGTAGATATGGGGCGTTGCCCATGTAGTAGGCGGGGAATGCCCAGTTCAGTGATTCGAATGAGCCGGAGTCCACGATCATCACGTCGAGGCCTGCGTCTTGGAGGGTGAGGACGAGTTCTCGGGCTTCGATTTCTCCGCGGCCGCCTGGGAATTGGTGGCGTACTGCTATGCGCATGGATATGGGTGTTTGCCAGCCTACGATCTCGCGGGTGGTGCGGATGAGTTCGGTGGCAAAGGTGGCTCGTTGGGTGGTGGTTCCGCCGTATTTGTCGTCTCGTTTGTTCCATGCTGCGGCGAGGAATTGGTCTATGAGGTAGCCGGAGTGGGCGTGGATGTCGATGGCGTCGACTCCGGCGTGCATTGCTCGGGTGACGGCTTGGCCGAATTTTTCGATGATGTCTTCTACTTGCGTGGTGCTAAGTTCGCGGCAGAGCTGGTTTGGGTTGTTTAGTAGCGTGTTGGCGCTGGCTGAGTAGGCTGGTCCGCCGTCTGGTGCGGTGTCTCGGATGCGTCCGAATCCGGGGGTGAGGTTGACTGCGAGGCGGGCGCCTTCGGCGTGTACTGCGTCTGCGAGGCGGGCGAGTGGTTCGATGTGGCGGTCGTGGCTGAGTGCTGCGGCGTGTCCGGTTTGGGTGTCG
>Ga0182744_1003255_pt1 | contig 12778 bp, 17 predicted proteins | sample eDN3rd30CKraftMG_FD_128525 | JGI IMG/M metagenome (GOLD analysis project Ga0182744, IMG submission 128525) | Enriched Miracle-Growth compost microbial communities from Emeryville, California, USA - eDNA 3rd pass 30_C Kraft MG (version 2) (version 2) ...
AAGTTCGACCCGGGCGGCACGCGATTGTTCTACAATGGCGCGGACGGGTTCGTCGTCACCGATCCCGACAATGGGGTCACGCGCCGCCTCAAGGGCACGCGCGGCACAGACAGTGAAACGAGGCCGATCACCCTGTCGGCCGATGGCGAGATCCTCGTCTACTGGACCGCCGGCTCCTGCATGCGCGATGCCGCAGAGATGCCCGGTGCCAACGCCGAGAACGACGACAGCCGGCGCATCTGCCTCGCCTGGCTTCCAGCCGCCGGCAAGGCTCCGGCGGTCGTCTCCGATGCGGCGCCGGCGAAAGCTGCTCCCGCCGATCCATGGATCGGGGAATGGACGGGCAGCGGCGAAGGCCGGCTATCGGCCGCCATTCGGCGCGGCACGGCCAAGCCCGACTTCCTGGTCGTCGATCTCACCACGGGCACGGAAGGCTGCGCCGGTGCCGTCACGCTTTACGGCAAGCCGGAAGGCGGAAGCCTGTTCGGCGAAAGCTACGATCCGAACAACCCTGCCGCGCCGGTCTGCCGCGTGGAACTATCGCTCGACCACGGCGCTTTGAAAGTAGAGGAAGCCGGGCCGTGCGGCTACCATCACGGCGCTTTATGCGGCTTCGACGGCACTATGACGCGCAGAGAATAATTCTCGTCCCGACGTGGAAGGAAAACGGCATGCAAACGAAACCGATCCTCGCGACACTTCAGGAACTTGACGGCGGTATCCTTGTTGGGAGCGTTCTTGACGATCATGAAATAGCCGACCTGGGAGACAGACTGGCACCAGGTCATCTTAATCGGCAATTTCTCGTCGATGCCTCTAGGCTGTAGTGACGAATTAATCATTTGAGCCAGAGCATGATGCTTGCGAGCTTGATGAAGCCAAAGAAGTTGGCAGCGAGTTTATCATAGCGCGTTGCGATGCGGCGCCATTGTTTCAGCTTGGCAAAGAAGCTCTCGATACCCCATCGCTGTTTGTAAGCGATGCGATCATAGCCATGCTGATACTTGCGATGGCGACGGCGGAATGACCGGTTCGCCGCCTTGGTCGAGGATGATGTCATGCAGGCTGTCGGCATCATAGGCACGGTCGGCAAGCACTTGCTTGGCCGGCAATCCTCGCACCAGGTCGCAAGCCTGAGCCATGTCGTTCTGCTGTCCTGGGCCGAGACGGAAGCGGACCGGCAGCCCGAGTGCATCCACTACGGCATGGATTTTGCTGCCAAATCCCCCACGGGAGCGACCGAGAGCCTGGGCTTGCGGTCCCCCCTTTTGCGGCGTCCGCCAGCCGCTTGCGCCTGCGCCCGGATGACCGTGGCATCGATTGACAGCCACTCCATGTCCGGATCGCAAGCCACTGCGTCGAAAATCCGGTCAAACACACCCCGTTCGATCCAGCGGTAGTAACGCCGTTTGACGGTCTGATAAGGACCGAAGCGGTCTTCAGGCATGTCACGCCAGCGTGCGCCTGATCGGCCAGAGTCTGGGTCGACAGATCGATGCCCTCACATTTGAAGCGCGTGCTCTGGCGGTTCAGCGGGATGTGCTGCCCGAACTTGTCGAAGACGATCGTGGCCAGAAGGTTTGGGCCGATGAAGCCGCGCGGTGTGGCGTGGAACGGCGCGAGAACCTGGCTGATCGCCTCGCAATCGCGGCAGCTGAACTTCTCGCGCACCGTCTCGATCACCTTGAAGCGGTGCGGAATCTCCTCCAGCGTTCTGGTGACGTCCTCGCCCAGCTTCGATAGCCGCGATCCACCACAGCAAGCGCGGGCTGTCGGTGCGTTGAGGACGATGCGCTCGCACTCGATATCATCCGGCCAGGGCTGGCGCACTGGCCGTTTACGCGTGAAGGCACGCATCGCCTGCGTTTTGGCCGCGGCCTCTTCGGCCACCAGTTCGTCCTCGGTCGCCGACGCGGCGAGTTCTTCGAGCTGCAATTCCAACTGGTCGATCAGCCGCTGCGTGTGCTCACGACTCGGCCCGTGCTTGGCCCGTTCCAGCTTGCCGATCAGTAATTGCAGATGTGCGATCAGCGCCTCGGTGCTCGACAACCGCGCCTTTGCATTGGCGGCTTCCGCCTCGGCCTGTACCCGCGCCGCGCGCTCGGCCAGCAGCGCCACATGGGCGCTGGCAAGATCCGAAGGCAGGGAAAGCGGCGGCAATGTCATGACGACATTCAACCAGATTTCCCAATAATCTCAATGGTTAAATGCAATCATACTCGCGTTGGTCGCCAAGTTTCCTGAGGCGCGCGCCAGTCAATTCCAGACAGCAGATAGGAGAGTTGTGCCGGCGAGATCGTAACCACGCCATCGGCCACCGTGGGCCATATGAACCTGCCCCTTTCAAGTCGCTTCGTGAACAGGCAGGCACCCTGGCCGTCATGCCAGATCAATTTTATCAGATCGCCGCGGCGCCCCCTGAAGCAGACCAAATGACCGCCCAGCGGATCGCGCTTCAGCACCTCCTGCACCCGCAGCGCCAGTGCAGGGAACCCGCACTGCATATTCGTATGGCCGTCGCCAGCCACACCCGAACACCTGACGAGATCGGGATCATTCCAGCCCCTCAAGGCCACGGACAATCCGCAGCAACGCATCCACATCGACATCACGGTCGACAACAACGCGCCGGCCGTTCGCGATCACGATCTCCATGCGACCAGCACCAGACGCCGAAGGCTCCAGCTCAGCAACCGGAACAGGATGCTCGGTCGCCGCGTCGTAGTCCGGAACAACGGGAACGAAGCCATCCAATGAACCGCCCCCAAGCCGTCCTTCCCGCACCGCCTTGCGCCAGCTATTCAACTGAAACCGAGTAATCTCATGGCGACGAGCCGTCGCCGATACCTGCTGAGGCCCATCATAGCTCTCCGCGACGATCGCCAGCTTGGCTTCGTCACTAAAGTGCCGGCGACGACCTTTCTCTACAATCTCCAGCCGACTGATCTGCGGGCGACCGCTGCGAATGATATCCATAGGTAAAACACTGGCTATATTGACGTCGATATAGCCGGAGCCTCACCAAAATTCTCAAAACAGCAAGGCGTCCTTCCCCGGATGCGTACTATCTTTGTGCATCAGTCGGTTGTGAACAGTGTGCTAACGGCCTTCAGCCTCCGCGCCCACAACGGATAGCCGGATGCGCTCAAATGGACGTGGTCGGAATTAAAGAATCTTCCGGCTGGAAGGCAGTTGATGCCCAGAAGGCATGTTGAAAGATCCACGTAATAGAGGTCGTTCTGCCGGTTGCATGGCCCTTTGAGGGCTGCGTTCAGGGTTTCGAACTCATAGGCCCATCGACCAGGACTGTGCTTGATCGACACGAAATAGACCGGCACCGCCGGAAACCGTGAACGCAGCACGGCAAGAAGCTCTTCCATGCCCTTCATGACGTAGTCTGCCGTCAGGCCATCGTTCTCGATGTCGTTCTCGCCAAAATAAAGAACCAGCTTTGATGCTTCGATGCCTTCGAAGAGGCGCTCGAAGTAGGGTATGGCGCTTTCGACGGTCGCGCCGCTGAAGCCGAGGTTGAGAATATCCAGCCGTTCGAGGTCTTCGGCCAAGCCCCGATGGAGATTGGATGGAAATGGATGGATAAATAGTACATAACAGCGTTTCGGGAATTGGGTGGGAATGGATGAATAAATGGAATTTTTAAATATGGTGACCGTCCGGATCACGCCTGAAGTCCTCTCGCTGATCGCCGAAATCGACGAATTCAAGGGTGCTTGGCGCGCGATCGGCCGGATCGCGCCCGAGCGGCTGTCCAGCCTCCGGCGTGTGGCCACGATCGAAAGCGTCGGTTCCTCCACACGTATCGAAGGCGCACGCCTCACCGACCGAGAGGTTGAAAAGCTTCTGGCAAATATCCGCTTGGGGTCGTTTACGACACGCGACGAGCAAGAGGTTGCCGGCTATGCGGAGGTGATGGAGACCATCTTCAGTGCGTACGAAGCTATTTCGTTCACCGAGAATCATGTCCGCCAGCTCCACCGCGACCTTCTTGCGCATTCGACAAAGGACGCGCGGCATCGCGGTGCCTACAAAACCCTCTCCAACAACGTGGAAGCTTTCAACGAACAGGGCCAGAGCCTCGGCATAATTTTCGAAATGGCATCGCCGTTCGATACGCCGCGCCGAATGGAAGAACTGATCGCCTGGCTGGATGAGCAAGGGCGAGAAAAGCGGCTCCATCCACTTTTGGTCGTCGCGATCTTCGTTGTCGTTTTCTTGGAAATCCATCCATTCCAGGATGGCAATGGCCGCCTATCACGTATTCTGACTACCTTGTTGCTCCTGCGGGCCGGCTACGCTTACGTCCCCTACAGCTCGCTCGAAAGCATCATCGAGCAAAGCAAAGAGAGCTATTACATCTCGCTTCGGCGCACGCAGGGAACGATCCGCAACGCCGAGCCCGACTGGAATCCCTGGATCGAGTACTTTCTGAGAGCGCTGCATCGGCAGAAGACGCGACTTGAGAAGAAAATGGAGCGCGAGCGTATTATCCTCGCCGACATGCCGGAATTATCCGTGAAACTACTCGAGTTGGCACGAGAGCACGGGCGGATTACGGTCGCGGAGGCTGCACGGATCACCGATGCAAGCCGTCACACCATTAAGGACCATCTCAGGGCGCTCGTGGATCAAGGGCACCTCGTCCTGCACGGTGCCGGCCGCGGCGCCTGGTACGGCCTTTCCTAATGAAGGGGTGTCAGGCCCATCTGAATGGATGTGCTCTTGAAAGGATCAGAACTGGCGCCCCCTTTTTGGGCCACGCAATAACAAGGATTTGACGGTCTTCCGCTCAGGTAATCTCCCCTCCGTCCAACATCATTCGTTTAGACGATCAACCAAGCGCTTCATGAGATCCATTCGTTCATGAAGAATCGCCACGATGAGGGCGGGCGCATCCTCTCGTGGCAGACAAAAGACGTAGTGATGTTGGCATCGCGCCATTCGTAACGCCGGATAAAGTGCACTCATATCCCTGAAAGAACCTTTGCCGTCGGCAAGGATTGAGATACCTCGCTCCAAACCCGAGACATAGCGGCGTACTTGGGCAGCACCCCATTGCGCACGTGTGTAGCGGATTACCGAACGTAGATCTGATTCCGCCTCCGCGGTCAGAATGTAGGCAGTCAAGCACGACCCTCGGGAATCTCCTCGTCGAGGATCTCACCTACGGTTTTGGTCGACAGTCTACCGGCGAGCCCCTCATTGACGCGCGTGTTTATCAACGTCTTCAACTCCTCCCAGGCTCGTTCTGCGTCTTCGTCACCGGGAAAGAGGCGCTCAAGTGCATACTGCTTGATTGTCTTGCCCTGCAAAGCAGCCAGCGCCTTTAGGCTTTGATGTTGCTGATCCGTTATGTCGATCGTCAATCGGCTCATCTAACATGCTCCTGAACTGAGGATACCCATATTCGCACATATGTGGGCATGTGGCCACCACGGATACCTCTGATCCGATATCACTTGGAGAGATTTGTTCTTTCCAAGAAGACGCCGATCCCCCTATCTACCTCCGCTCGAGCACAATCCCAGACCGACCGCTGGACGTGTGCGTCTAGCTCTTGAAAGGAATCGAACAGTCGAGCGCCTTCCAGCTATCGGCCGCTGGGAAAGCCTCGTTCTCATTCCGTTATAATTTTGTCGCCGAACATTATAACGGCGCCTTTTGCCGCGAATTCTCGGTTAATCGATTGACGAAGAATGAGGGAGTTATAATGTTTTCCTCAATGCATTATAACTGAACGCACGAACGATAAAAAAACGTTCAGAAAATTGGTCCATCCGCAAAAAACGTTCAAAGAACGACTGTGTGGCGGTGCAGGTGCAAGGTAAGGCCTTTCGAAAGACCGGGGTTTTATTTCTTCTCTGTACGAAAATATACCTCAGACGCTCGAAACGTTCCGCCTATCCGCTTGCATTGAACAACGACATCGATCGAAGTTCTCAGCAGGTTCAGGATCTCTGAGCGCTCAATGTCTCGACCAGCATCCGATTCCTTTATTAGGAGGGTCAACTGCTCAAACGCGAGAGACACCGAGTCTGCATGGACCGTGGTGATCGAACCGGGATGACCGGAGTTGATGTTCCTTATGTAGTAAAACGCGGTCCCATCGCGCAGTTCCTGTAGCAATATGCGGTCCGGGCGCATGCGAAGGCTCGATTCAAGGAGTTCCTTAGGTCGCGCTTGTGATAGCCCCTGCCGGTCCTTCGAATAAAATAGCCGTACATGGTTCGGTTGTGGGATGACAAGTTCCGGTGTGTCCTCGATCGAGATGATCCGCTCATCTTCTGGAATATGTTTGATAAGCGCCTTGGAAAGTGTCGTTTTTGCCGATCCTGTCGCTCCCGAAATTATGATGTTCTTTCGGGACACCACCGCCTGGCGCAGGAAGTCTTTGACCTGACCGGCGCGGTAGAGAGCGAGTAACTCGTCGTCGTCGCTTGCTGCATCGGTCTTAATGGTCCGCGTGTCTGCAAAAAACTGCCGCTCTTCCAGATCGTCGAGTGTAAAATCGACCGATGATGGTTTGCGGATCGTGATGCTTACCGTGCCTTTCAGCGTTGCCGGAGGGATAACGATCTGAATGCGTTCTTCCCCAGGAAGCGTTGCCGATAGGACCGGCCGCCTTTCATCAATGGATTGATGCGAGAAGCTGGCCACGGCCCGGGCAAGGCGCATGAGTTTATCGAAGGAAAGCTCCGGAAGGTCATGAGTCCGCCACCCGCCGGGTCCTTCCGTTATTACTTGCCCGGGCCGATTGACGATCACCTCATAGAGCGAGCAATCCTGCAGAAATGCCGAAAACGGCTTCAGCAGCTCACGAACAACCGCAGCATCCTGTGTTTCCGTCATCGTCGCCGCTACTTCGTTACCAGCTTCGAGTCCGGCGCGAAATCCCCCAGCACCGCTCGGTCGAGAATGCGATTCCTCGGCTCCGTTACGCGCAGGCGATAGATCCCCGAGAAATCCAGGTCACGGGCGACGAAGATCGAGACGAGCTCGCCCTGATTCTTGTTGAGCGTTGGCGGAATGTTGATGGATTGCTCGACCGCGATTGCCGCCGCCTGCTTGCCTGCGCTGGAGGTGTTCTGCGCATCGACATCGCTGTCCTGTAATCGGCTGCTCGCATAGCTTGTCGCGTCACCGACAATGGAAAGGAGCAGAGCGCTGCCGAACCTCTCCCACCAGTGAATGTCGACATAGCCGTCGACGCCGGCGCGGCCGAGCGCGTCGGTCGCAGGAGATGCGAGCGTGACAATCACGCCTTTCGGGGTTTTGGCACGGCTCCACAGAACGAAGAGGCGCTTTTGCCCGCGCTGCAGCCCGCCTCGGTATTCACCAACAACCTGGGTACCCTTCTCCATCAGGACGACTCTGCCGTTATCCGAAAGAATATCGCGATTGATCACGCAACTGGCGAATCCCGGCTGGTCGGATGCCAAGGCCGTTTCCAGCACGCAGGGGATCGATGTCCCCATTGCGACGATGAAGTCGCGATTGCCTAGCGTGCCGGCCCGTGATCCTTCGAGCTTGGTCGGCAGTAGCAGCCGATCGAACCGCTGCTCATCGCTGTCCTGCTGGGTCTGTCGTATCATGTTGCCATCGAGCGGCAGGAAATTGCTGTTTGCGGCCGTTTCGGAACTGTCGGCCTCTCGGCGCTGGGTGGCATTCTTCTGTCCACGGCTGAAAGCCATTACAGGTGCCCGGCGGGCGGAATCGAGCAGTTCGTCTTTTTCCTCGACGACAGGTTCCACGACCGGGACTGGCAACTTCACCTCCGGGACCGTCTTCTTGGGCTCGATTTTCTCCTTGGCCGCTTCGAACGGCATGTTCTGGCGAATGACGACGCGCTCCGGCTGTGCGTTCTCGTCCCTCGCCTTTTTCCCAGTCGCCGACCAGAGAGCAAATCCGATGAACGCCACGACGGCGAGCGCCACCGCGCCACGCTTTAAGACGGGGTTCTGGTCGATGCGCCGGCCAGTGATTGTTTCGGCGCGTTCGCCCGGGATTCGAATTTCCTCCTCTTGAGCCATGGCCTCCCCTCTCTTATTGCGCTGAAGCATCGTCTTTGACGATGCGTTCCACGGAGGGCGACGTTGTGTTCGTATCCGGGTTGATGCCGACGCGATCATAGGCTTCGTTGAACACGCACAGCACGTCCTTGCCGCGGCGCAGGATAAACTTGCGACTGATCGCGTGGACCATCACCAGATTGCCGTCGACGGATTGCGGCACCAGGCTTTCGGAGCCGTCCGAGTTTTCCATATAGACGGCCGGCATTTCCTGATTGCCCGCGAGGGTGAAGGTCGTGATCTTACCGTTGTCGTAGATGCTCTGGGGTTCCAGTGCCTGCGTTCCCTGCGCCGAATAGCGCCAGTTGCGTGGCCCATACGCCTCGTGAAGCGCAAGCACATTATCAGCATGCTTCGCCTGGTTGGCGAGTGCGCGCGCCGCAGCCTGCCGCCGACGGAGTTCCGCCTCATCGGCAGGATAGCGGAATTTCACATAGAAGTAGGTGTTCTGGCCGACCGCGACCGAGCCGTCGCGCACCGTCAGCTCCATCTGATAGCTACGCGTCGATCCATCCCGGCGCGTCGTCACCACTGAGATATTCGTCACCGGCTGGTTCTCGCGCGGTTTCAGGAACAGGATATTGCCGGCCGGCGCCACCTCCCAGGCGACGCTGTTGCCGAGTGCGACATGAGCAATCTCCTCGTCGGCTGCGAACTCGACCTGCACGGAGGAGCGCAGCGTGCCGACGATCCTGGTGATGTTGTAGGGCTGATAGTTTACGAACCGGACACGGCTGTCCTGCGACGCCCCACGGGGAATGTCGAGCGCAAGGGCTGACGAGGCTGCTCCGCCGAAAAGAAAAGCGAGAAGAATTGTCTTTCGTATCAATTGATTGCCTCCGGGTCAGCGCGGTATTCACTGACCGCAAAGCCGAGGGGATTTACCAGCCGGTCCGTCGAAGACATTGGTGCGTTTGCATAGGAATAGGTGAGCGTCGCCACCCAATGAGAGGTGCGGGTTTCCTCCCCACGGACGATTGTGCGCATGTAGCGCACGGACACCACATTCTGGTTGATCAGGGAAATCGAGGCGATGTTGATCCTGGCGGTGGCGGCACGACCATAAATATTCTGCGGTGATTCCGCGTTGCTTCCGCGGTAGGCAGTAGAGAACCGGGCTTGCTCAGCCTGGGTCGATAACAACGCGACCGTGCGGAAATTCTCCTGCGCCTCGCTCCAGACGTAACCTTCTCGGGCGCGAACGTACTTTGCCGCAAAATACTTCGTTACCGCCTCGTCATATGTGCCCGCTGTCGAAGTAAGCGCCGAGATGACATCGACGATCCCCGTGGCATTGTCGACGCGTATCACGAAGGGTTCGACGGTCTTCAGCGGAGTCAGGCCCGCGACCGCGAAGATGGCAACGCCGGCGACGATGCTGGACACGATCGCGATCGACCAGGCGATTCGATTCGATCGCTCGATCTGCAAAATCCGGTCCTGGTCGAAACGCCGAGCCTTCTCGAAATAGCTCTTAAGACCGCTTGTGGAGACCATGCGATTACCCCGTGCAACGGCGATAGGAGCCGTCGATATTGAATTGCGCGAACGCGGCGGTTGATCTGCCTTCCTCGACATAGGGAGTGGCCGACGTCGTGGACCGAGCGCTGGAGTCCTCGCGCTGTCGCTTGAGATCACCCTCCCAGTCCCACATCGACCGGTTCAACGGCCGTCGCGAATAGCCGTCGCATTTCGGGAGCGGATAGGTCAGCGAGGCGCAGCCACCAAGCGTGGTGAGGATGGCAATAAGGACGGCGGGTCCGATCCTTCGGCCGGACATTGTGTTCGTCTTGAGAAAGGCAATCATCCGTGCCTTCCTTTCCAGCCGAGTTTGCGAGCGGCAACTCGGGCGCCCTGTCCGATCAGCCGACCTGTGTAACGGGCTCCTCGTGTGGGCATGCTCTCGTGTGCATCTCGCGTTGAGGTATAGCCGTAGGCCAGCGAGGCCCCGCCGGCGGCGAGGGCCGAGGCGATGCTAGGGAGCTGAAAGAAGACGTAGAGTGCGGCGATGCCGATGGCGCAGAGCGCGGTCGGGCGCATCAGGATGTCAGTGTAGCCATCAATCGCCGTGAAGGTGGAGTCGAGGCAGGAAATCAAGAGCGCGCCGACCGCCACGACAAGAACTTGGAGGATGACGAAGTTCGCAAGCTGTCCGATCCACGCTTCTGTGAAGCGGCGGGTGGACTGGAACATGGCAAGCGCGATGAAGACGGGGCCGAATGCCAGTATCATGGCCAGCGCCAGCCGGGCGTAGAGCGAGACAACATAGCCGATCCCCGCGACGAGGAAGCTGACGCCGATTACCATAATGCCAGCGACACCTGTAACAATGTCGATCGGCCAAGATGCGCGCGACCAGATGCCGGACGCCGATGCTTGCCCTTTATCCAGCAGGCTGTCGAACGTGCTGGCGCTCGGCGTCGTGCCAGTGTTGAGCGCCTGCGCGATCTCGCGTGGCAAAACATGGAAGAAGATGTTCGTGACATAAGTCTGGTATTCGCCAGCGTTCGTCACCAGCATGACGATGACTGCCAGCTTGATCGCGCGGAAGGCGAACTCCATGACCGGCTCGTGGATGGAGCCGCGCAATATTAGATATCCGTAGATAACTATGTAGAGCGTTACGGCGGCCGTCAGCGGGCCGGTAACCCACTCGGCGATGTTTGAAGATCCTTCGGAAACGAACATTTCCAACGGGCGCTTAAACTGCCCGTCGATGAACTCGAACACATGGTACATCGGTTCAGCCTCCCAATGCCTCGCGCATTTTCTCCAGGCGGAGCTTGCCGTCGGCCGCTTCGGCGTTCTGGCAGTTGGTTGTCTCTCGCAGCTCGGCCGGATTGTTGCGGCATTCCATCATGATGCGGGATGGCAGTGCCTTGTCGGCAATGAGCTTGTCGGTGGTATAGGTCTGCTCTGTCTTCTCGGAGCAGGCTCCAAGGATCAGCAGCGCGGCTAGGAACGGTACTCGCCTCATTGCAGCGCCGCCTTCATCGCGTCCATGCGCTGGCGCCAGTCTTCCGCCTTCCGTTGTTCATCGACCTGACTTTGCGCCTGTTGCACCATCCGTAAAGCTTCCATCCGCAGCACATCGGTCTGGAGGAAAGCCTGTTCGGCTTGCAGCCGCGCCTGCAGATCGGCGATTTCTTTGGCGTCGCCTGCTGTCGAAATCTTCTCACGCAGCTGATCGATGCCATGAATGCGCTTGGTGGCGGCATCGTACATCTGCTTGCCAAGGCTCATCTGGCCAGCGTTCTTGTTTTGCGCGCGTGCGAGTTCCTTCGCATAGAAATCGTCGGCGGCTGTGCGATAGACGGAGTTGCTTTCCAGGAACTTTGAGGCGGTGTCCTCAAACACGCCGCTACTGTCTCCCTTCAGCAAACTCTCGATGGCGGCGAAGTCGGACGGAAGCGCCTGACGGATTGCAGGATCGTTGAGCACGTTCGCGACGTCCGCCATGTCAGTCAGTTTGTTGAGCGAGCCGTAAAGCTGTTGGGCCTGTTCGATCTGCTGACGCAACGCATCGAGCTGGGATTTCAATTGGGCGATGGTCTCGATGTGCTTCAGGATTGCCGTCTGGTCGATGACCGGAATCCCCTGCCCTGCCGCACTGCCGGCAGACAGGGCAATGGCCGCCGCGACTGCCGCGACATGAAGTTGATAGAAAACCATCAGCTTGCGCTCCTTCTTTCCTGGAAAACGGGAAGCCAATCCTTAGGATCGTTGCCGACTTCAGCGCGGATCGCGTCGAGAAGTTCGACATTGGCTGTCCGACCGGAAAGGACGGCGAGTTCGTCGTCAAAGCCGCTAAGGTTCAGCTCTGCGACAACGCTGTTGTGCCCCTGCTTGAGCACGAACCTGCGGCTCTCGACGGAAAGTTCGCGTGCGATCAATTCGTACTCGCGCTCGGTCAGCTTGAACCCCTCGACATAGTCGGCATGGTTGCCACGAGAGTTCGGCAGGAAAATCTGCGTCGGGCATTGCTCGATGATCGTGTGCCCAATCGATGAGACGAGCGCGTCGCGCGGGCTCTGCGTGGCGAACAGCATCAAGCCGTTCTGTTTGCGGATCGTCTTCAGCTTGTTTTGCGCAAGATCACGGAAGCCTTCATCCTGGAGGGCTTTCCAGAACTCATCGATGACGATGATGATCCGTCGGCCGTCGATCAGCTGCTCGACGCGGTGGAAGAGATAGGCCATCAGCGGGGTGCGAATTTCCTCATTGTCGAGGAAGTCCGTCATGTCATAGCCGACGAACTTGCCGTTGCCCCCTAAATCGCCGAAACCAATGTCCTCGATGACATTGTCGAACACCCATCCGAGCGGCCCTTCCCTCTCCCACCGTCGCAGCCTGGCCGCAATCCCTTCCATGTCCGTGTTGTTGAGGAAGGTGCGAAGCGCGCCGATCGTCCGCTGCTCAGTCGGCAGATCGGCAAGCCCGTCGATAGCGCCGGCGATATCGCGAAGTTCGGTGACGCTCAGCTCACGCGAGCCGGAACCGACAAGCTTGCCGACCCAACGGGTCAGGAAGACCTTGTTCTCCGGTATGAGGTCGAGGGCCTTGAGGGGAGCGCAGCCGGTGGGCGTGCCATTCTTGAGGGGGAGATAGGTGCCGCCAGCGGCACGGACATAAAGGTCCGCGCCGCGGTCCTTGTCGAAGAAGACGACATGCGGGTTGTGTTTTTCCAGCTGCGA
>Ga0182744_1003258_pt1 | contig 12777 bp, 9 predicted proteins | sample eDN3rd30CKraftMG_FD_128525 | JGI IMG/M metagenome (GOLD analysis project Ga0182744, IMG submission 128525) | Enriched Miracle-Growth compost microbial communities from Emeryville, California, USA - eDNA 3rd pass 30_C Kraft MG (version 2) (version 2) ...
CTCGTCTTCCGTGGCAGCGACGGGCTCGACGAGCTTGCGGCGACGGGCCCCGCCACGGTGTGGGTGGTCGCCGACGGCATCGTCACCGAGCAGCTGCTCGACCCGAGCGAGGCCCTCGGGCTCGCGCCGGTCACCCGTGAGGACCTGCGTGGCGGGACCGCCGACGAGAACGCTGACGTCGCCCGTCGGTTCCTTGCCGGTGAGCCAGGCCCCGTCCGCGAGACGGTCCTGCTCAACGTCGCGGCCGCGCTGGCCGCGGACGGGTCGTTGCCGGGGACGGGCGTGGGGACCCTCGAGTCCCGGCTCGCCGCGGGCATGGCGCACGCGGCGCGGGCGGTGGACTCCGGTGCCGCCGGCGACCTGCTCGCGAGGTGGGTCGCCGCGACGGCGTAGCTCAGCTTTGTCGAACGATCGACGACTTGCCGAACAGCGCGGCGAGGTGCTTGGCGTGACCTCCGAGGGGGCACGTGAGCGGCGAGCCCACCTCGAGGATCCGCACGCCGGGCGTGGACAGCCAGGAGTCGACGAGATCTGTCTCCTCCGGCAGCCCGTGGTCGCCCTCGAGCAGCACCTGGGCGGTCTCCCGCGCCGACCGCGCGACCGGCGGCACCTCGTGCACGGTGCTCGCGCGCGCCGCGGCGACGAGCCTGCCACGGTTCACGACGGCGATGTCCCAGCGACCGTCCTTCTCCCTGCGCGCAGCCACGATGGTGCCCGCGGCCTGCAGCGTCGCGTGCCGGGCCGCACGTCGACCGCCGTGCAGCAGCGCCTCGAGGCGGTCCCGTGCCGTCGCGGCCTCCTCGAACCGCTCCGCGAGGGCGAGCTCGGCCATGCGCTCCTGGATCGCGCGGACCACGACGCCGGGGTCGTCCTCGAGGGTGGCGCGCACCTGCGCGACCACGTCGGCGTCGCCGCCGTCCGCCCGGATGCAGGGGGCGTCGCACCGCCCCAGCTCGGCGCGGGAGCAGGCCACGGCGTGGGGTGAAGGCACGAGGGGCAGCCGCAGAGAGCACGTGCGCACGTCGAGCACCTGCTCGATCACCTCGCGGGCGGACTGCGCCCGCGCGCGTGACGGGAACGGACCGATCGCGGGGACGGAGACGTCCGACGGCGCGTGCCGTGTCACCGTCAGGCGCGGGTGCGGCTCGTCGGTGAGTCGAAGCCAGTGGGTCCGCTCCGGGTGCTTCGAGCGTCGGTTGTACCGCGGGGCGTGCTCGGCGATCAGCCGGACCTCCCGTACCTGGGCCTCGAGCGTCGTCGCGCACACCACCGGCGTGACGGCGGTCGCGAGCTGCACCATCTCCTTGATGCGCCCGCGGGTCTCGGCGGCCGTGAAATAACTGCGGACACGACGGCGCAGGTTGCTGGCGGTGCCGATGTAGAGCACCTCGTCACGGGGGCCCCGGAACATGTAGACGCCGGGGGAGGACGGCAGCCCGTCCGCGAGCGTGTGCTTGCGCCGGACGCCCTCCGGCACGCGCGCCGCGGCGCCGCGAAGGTCGCCCCGGTGGGTCACCCCCAGCGGAGCGAGCCGCTCGAGCATCGCGTGGAGCACGTCGACCGTGGCGCGCGCGTCGGCCAGCGCGCGGTGCGCGGGGGTCGTCGTCGCGTGGAACAGTGCGGCCAACGTCGAGAGCTTGTGGTTGGGAGCCTCGTCCCGAGGCACCACGCGACGGGCGAGCTGGACGGTGTCGACGACCTCGTTGCGGGGCCACTCGTAGTCGAGCCGACGGCACGCTGCCTTGAGGAACCCGACGTCGAACGGTGCGTTGTGGGCGACGACCACCGCGTCCCCGAGGAACTCGAGGAACGCCGGCAGCACCTCCTCGAGCGGGGGAGCGAGCGCCACCATCGACGTCGAGATGCCCGTCAGGCGTGCGATGTGCGCGGGGACCACCTCGCCGGGGTTGACCAAGGTCTGGAACTCGCCGAGCACCGCGCCGCCCTGGACCTTCACCGCGCCGATCTCGGTGATGCCGCTCGACGCGGGGGAGCCGCCGGTCGTCTCGAGGTCGACCACGACGAAGGTCACGGCGTGGAGCGGATCGCCCCAGTCGTCCAGCGTCGGTTGGTACGCGGTGGCTGTCACGCGGCCACGGTAGCGCCCGCCACTGACACGACCGTGTCGCCGCAGGTGGGCGAGGGAGTCGGCGCGCTGTGCTTGCGGGGGCCTCGGTCCGCCGTGTTTTTTGCGTGGACTGAGGCTGCGCTGCGCTATGGGCGGGTGCGCTGGCGCGCCCCCACCCTTCGCTGCGCTGTGCTTGCGGGGGGCCTCAGTCCGCTGTGTTTTTGCGTGGACTGAGGCTGCGCTCCGTTGCGGGTGGGGGCGCTGGCGCGCCCCCACCCTTCGCTGCGCTCCGCCTCAGTCCACGGTGGGCACGTCGGGGTGGGTGGGCTTGGCGCCGGTGTAGAGCGCGTCGACGACGTCGGCGTAGTGCTCGAGTACGAGCGATCGCTTGACCTTGAGCGACGGGGTCAGGAAGCCGTTCTCGATGGTGAAGTCCTCGGGCAGCACGTGCGCCTTGCGGATCGACTCAGCGCGGGACACCGCCGCGTTGGTGCGTTCCACCGCCTGCTCGATCGAGGCGAGCACGTCGGGGTCGTGGGTCGCCTGCTCGACCGTGAGCGGCTGCCTGCCCTTCGAGCGCAACCACCCTGGCAGCGCCTCGGCGTCGAGCGTGACGAGCACCGCCACGAACGGACGTCCGTCCCCGACCACCACGCACTGGCTGATCAGCGGGTGGCCACGGAGGCGGTCCTCGAGGACCGCCGGGGCGACGTTCTTGCCACCGGCGGTGACGATGAGCTCCTTCTTGCGCCCGGTGATCCGGATGTAGCCGTCGTCGTCGAGCGAGCCGAGGTCGCCGGTGAGGAACCAGCCGTCCTCGAACGCCGCCTCGGTCGCGGCGGGGTCGCCGTGGTAGCGGGAGAAGACGTTGGGGCCCTGCAGCAGCACCTCGCCGTCCGGGGCGATCCGGGCCGCGCAGCCTGGGAAGGGACGGCCCACGGTGCCGATCTTGACGTTCCCGGGAAGGTTGACGCTGATCGGCGCCGTCGTCTCCGTGAGCCCGTAGCCTTCCAGCACCTGGATGCCGACGCCGCGGTAGAAGTGCCCGAGGCGGTCTCCCAGCGCGGCACCGCCGGAGATCGCCCACTGGGCCTGCCCGCCGAGCAGCGCGCGGATCTTCTTCAGGACGAGCGCGTCGGCGACGCGGTGACGCAGCCGCAGCGCCAGCGACGGGCCGTGGGGCGCGTCGAGCGCCGTCGACCAGGCGACCGCGACCCCTGCGGCCCAGCGGAAGATCTTCTGCTTCCCGCCCTCCGCGGCCTTCTGGTCCGCCCCGTTGTAGACCTTCTCGAACACGCGCGGGACCGCCAGCAGGTAGGTCGGCCGGAACGTCTCGAGGTCCTCCACCAGAGAGCTGACGTCGCCCACGTACCCCACGACGGAGCCCGACGGCACCACCAGGACGTGGATGAACCGCGCGAAGACGTGGGCGAGGGGGATGAACAGCAGCGTGCGTGCGCCGGGCGCGGAGACGATCTCCGGGAACTGCTCGCAGGCGTTGAGCGCGAGCGAGACGAAGTTGTGATGGGTGAGCTCGACCCCCTTGGGGCGTCCGGTCGTCCCGGACGTGTAGATGATGGTGGCGAGGTCGTCGCCGCGCGCGGCCGCCCGTCGCTCGACGATCAGCTCGTCCGGGACGTCGGCGCCGTCCCGGACGAGCCGGGCCAGCGCGCCGTCGTCGAGCACGAGGACGTCGTCGGGGGCCGGCGCGGTGCCGAGGGCCCGCGCCTCGTCGACGACGGCTACGAGCGCCCGCTGCTCGACGAGCAGGAGGCGGACCCCGGCGTCCCGCGCGATCCACTCGACCTGCTCCGCGCTCGAGGTCTCGTAGACGGGCACCGTCACGGCCCCGGCGGACCAGATCGCCCAGTCCAGCAGCGCCCAGGACAGGCTCGTGTGCGCCATGATCCCCACCCGGTCGCCCACGCCGACCCCGTGCGCCACCAGACCCTTGGCCAGAGCCACCACCTCGTGGTCGAATTGCCTGGCGGTCGACGACGCCCAGCGGCCGGAGGGCTCCTTGTGCTCGGCCAGGGTCTGGTCCGGGAGCGCTGCCACCCGGTCGGCGAGGACGTCGTTCAGGTTCTTGGCCGGGTCGACCTCCACGAGCAGCGGGGTGCGGTACTCGTCCATGAGACCAGCTCCTTCGTCGGCGGCAGGAATCACAGCCTACCGATCCGCCACGAGGTCGCGAAGCGCCGCGCGCGAAGGCTACTGTTCGGGTGGAGAACTTATCGAAAGGTGGATCATGCTAGCTCTCGGTGTCGACATCGGCGGGACCAAGATCGGGGCCGGGGTCGTCGACGACGAAGGCCGGATCCTCGCGCAGACACGCGTGCCGACCGACGCGGTCACGGTCGAGAACATCGACCGTGCGGTGGCGCAGGCGTATCGCGAGCTGGCGCAGCAGTACCCCGTCGAGCGCGTCGGTGTCGCCGCAGCCGGCTTCGTCGGTGCCGACCGCCGCACCATGAGCTTCGCCCCGAACATCGCGTGGCGGGACTACCCCCTCGCCGAGCGCATCGAGTCGCTGATCGGCGGTGTGACCGTGGTCGTGGAGAACGATGCCAACGCCGCGGGCTGGGCCGAGTTCCGGTTCGGGGCGGCGCGCAACGCCGAGCACATGCTGATGCTCACCCTCGGTACGGGTCTCGGCGGTGCGATCGTCAACGACGGTCGCCTGCTGCGGGGCTGGTCCGGAGCAGCCGCGGAGATCGGTCACATGCGCGTGGTTCCGCACGGTCATCTGTGCGGCTGTGGTCGCGAGGGTTGCTGGGAGCAGTACGCGGCAGGCAGCGCGCTCGTCCGCGAGGCCCGCGCCGCCGCGGTCCGGCGACCCGACGAGGCGGCCGCGCTGGTGGCCAGGGCAGGCTCGATCGAGCAGATCAACGGCCCGGTCGTGACCCTGGCCGCTCAGGAGGGCGACCCCTTCGCCATCGAGCTGCTCGCCGAGCTCGGCCGGTGGGTCGGTGAGGGCGTCGCCGCCGTCGCGGCGCTCATCGACCCCGAGATCGTCGTCATCGGCGGCGGTGTCTGCGCGGCGGGCGACCTGGTGCTGGAGCCCGCTCGCCACGCCTTCCTCGACCAGCTGTCCGGGCGGGGCCACCGCCCGGAGGCTCAGTTCGCGATCGCGGAGATGGGCAACGAGGCCGGCATCGTCGGCGCCGCCGACCTCGCGCGCATCTAGCAGCCCGGCGCCCGGCGGTCAGACGACGGCGCCGTCGCTCCCGGTCAGGTCGTGGTCGTCACGGCCGTGCGGCATCCGCCACACCAGGACGACGGCGCCGAGCAGCACCGCACCGCCCCCGATCCCGGCGACGTAGCGCGGCAGGACGCTCATCAGGATGACGCCCACGAGGATCCCCACCACGCCGACGACCACGAGCACCCACCCCAGGATGCGCAGCGGGTCCCCGGACAGGTCGAGCTCGGGATCGGGCGGGACGAAGTGCGACTCGGCCTCTTCGAGCGCCTCGACCTCGGCCGACGCCGGCCAGTCGCGCGGGCCGGTCGCACGCGGCTCGGCGCCGTTCCGCGTCGCCCCGTGGACCGTGCGGAAGCCGGGGACGTCGTCCAGCTCGCTGACCAGGCGGAGGAACTCGGCGTCCATGCTCAACGAGTCGAGCTCCTCGTCGCCGCTCCGGTCGCCGGAGGTGCGGGCGGGGACGTCGCCCGGCTCGTCGCTCGGCTGCCCGGGGTCGGGCTGCGGCGTAGAGTCGTCTGGAGTCTCGTCGTGGCTCGAGGGCATGACACCACTGTAGGCTCCGCGCGACCCGGGGCACGGAGCGGGGCGGTCACAGGGAGGCGCGTTGTTCTACTGGCTCATGAGACGAGTCCTCGCCGGGCCGTTGCTGCGCCTGATGTTCCGCCCCTGGGTGGTCGGTGCGGAGCACGTGCCCGCACAGGGCCCCGTGATCATCGCCTCCAACCACCTCTCGGTCCTCGACTCCTTCGTCCTGCCGATCGTGCTGGAGCGACGGATCGTCTTCATCGGCAAGTCCGAGTACTTCACCGGGACGGGGCTGCGGGGGAGGCTCACCGCGGGCTTCATGCGCGGGGTGGGCACGATCCCCCTCGACAGGTCTGGTGGCAAGGCGAGCGAGGCTGCGCTGCGCACGGGGATGGGGCATCTCGCGGGCGGCGGCGTCTTCGGCATCTACCCCGAGGGCACGCGCAGTCCTGACGGCAGGCTCTACCGCGGCAAGACGGGTGTGGCGCGCCTCGCGATCGAGTCGGGGGCCAGCGTGGTGCCGGTCGCGATGATCGGGACGGACGAGGCGCAGCCGATCGGTCGACGGCTGCCGCGCCCGAGGCGGATCGGTGTCGTGTTCGGGGAGCCCATGAGCTTCGCCCGTCACCAGGGGGCGCAGGGCGACAGGTTCGTGCTGCGTGCCGTGACGGACGAGATCATGTACGGCATCCAGCTGTGCTCCGGCCAGGAGTACGTGGACGTCGACGCCGCGACCTTCAAGGCACGCCACAGCCCCTCCGCGGTCCGCGACGACGCTCCGACGCCGACCTCTCCCGGTGGGCGGCCGGTGCCCGCAGGGCTGCGCCCCCCGCGGCGGCCCGGCACCGACGAGGACTGAGCAGCATCGAGACCTACGGTCGGCCGCTCGGTCGCAGGACCGTAAACTGGTCACGATCATCGTCGGCTCGCGGCGCCCCGCGCTGCGCCGGCACCTTCTGAGAGACAGCGCCCGGCCGGTCTGTGCCCGGGCACGACGAGAGGTTGACAACCCATGACGGTCCGCCGTGTCGCACTCCTGACTGCCGGTGGCTTCGCGCCCTGCCTTTCCTCGGCGGTCGGTGGCCTGATCGAGCGCTACAACGAGCTCGACCCGACGATCGAGATCATCGCGTACCAGCACGGCTACCACGGCCTCCTGCTCGGCAACAAGATCGTCGTCGACGAGGAGGGCCGCAAGAAGGCCGGACTGCTGCACCAGTTCGGCGGGTCTCCGATCGGCAACTCGCGCGTGAAGCTCACCAACGCCGCCGACTGCGTCAAGCGCGGGCTGGTCAAGGAGGGCGAGAACCCCCTGACGGTCGCCGCCGAGCGGCTGCGCGCCGACGGCGTGGACGTGCTGCACACCATCGGTGGCGACGACACGAACACGACGGCGGCCGACCTCGCGGCATACCTCGAGGAGAACGGCTACCACCTGACCGTCGTCGGGCTGCCCAAGACGATCGACAACGACGTGATCCCGATCCGCCAGTCGCTCGGTGCCTGGACCGCTGCCGAGGAAGGCGCGCACTTCGCGAAGAACGTCATCGGCGAGCACCGTTCCGGGCCGCGCATGCTGATCGTGCACGAGGTCATGGGACGCCACTGCGGCTGGCTCACCGCCGCCACCGCGTCCGAGTACCGCAAGTGGGTCACCGCGCAGGAGTTCGCCCCCAGCCTGGGTCTGACGCAGGAGCGCTGGGACATCCACGCGGTGTTCGTCCCCGAGCTCGACATCGACATCGATGCCGAGGCCGCGCGCCTGCGGACCGTGATGGACGAGGTCGGCAACGTCAACATCTTCCTGTCCGAGGGCGCCGGGCTCGACGCCATCGTCAGCCAGCTCGAGGCAGCGGGCGAGACCGTGGAGCGCGACCCCTTCGGTCACGTCAAGCTCGACACCATCAACCCGGGCCAGTGGTTCGCCAAGCAGTTCGCCGAGAAGCTCGGTGCCGAGAAGGTCATGGTCCAGAAGTCGGGCTACTACTCGCGCGCCGCCGCGGCGAACCCGGAGGACCTGCGCCTCATCAAGTCGATGACCGACTTCGCGGTCGAGTCGGCGTTCAAGGGCGAGTCGGGCGTCATCGGGCACGACGAAGAGGACGGCGACCGTCTCAAGGCCATCGCCTTCCCGCGGATCGCCGGTGGCAAGCCCTTCGACGTCAGCCTGCCGTGGTTCACCGACGTGCTCGAGGCGATCGGGCAGCCCTACACCCCCGCCTCGTGACCACAGACCCGTCCTCCGACGTCGTCGTCGGTCTGGACCGCTACCGGCTGCTGAGCGCCGCTCAGCAGCCGGTGTGGCCGGACGCGGGCGAGCTCGAGCGCGCCACCGCGGTGCTCGGCGCCCTGCCGCCGCTCGTCGTCCCGGGCCAGATCGACTCGCTGCGTGACCGGCTCGGCGCCGTCGCGCGCGGGGAGGCGTTCCTGCTCCAGGGCGGTGACTGCGCGGAGACCTTCGCGGAGGCGAGCTCGACGCGGATCAGCAACAAGATCCGGACCCTCCTGCAGATGGCGGTCGTCCTCACGCACGGCGCGAGCATGCCGGTGGTGAAGATGGGCCGCATGGCCGGGCAGTACGCGAAGCCGCGCAGCTCGAACGACGAGACTCGCGACGGCGTGACGCTGCCCGCCTACCGCGGGGACATGGTCAACGGCTTCGACTTCACCGAGGAGTCGCGCCGTCCGGACGCCCAGCGCCTCGTGCAGGGCTACCGCATCTCGGCGGGCACCCTCAACGTGATCAACGCGTTGACCACGGGCGGCTTCGCCGACCTGCGCCGTGTGCACGAGTGGAACCGCGGCTTCATGAAGAACCCGGCCTACAAGCGCTACGAGCGCACGGCCGCCGAGATCGACCGCGCGGTGCGGTTCATGATCGCGTGCGGCGCCGACTTCGAGGCGTTGCGCACGGTCGAGCTCTTCGTCGGTCACGAGGCGCTCCTGCTCGACTACGAGCGGGCCATGACGCGGATCGACGCCCGCACCGGGCTCGCGTACGACACCTCGGGCCACTTCCTGTGGATCGGGGAGCGCACGCGTCAGATCGACGGAGCCCACGTCGACCTGCTCTCACGTGTGCAGAACCCGATCGGCGTGAAGCTCGGGCCGACGACGTCGCCGGACGACGCGCTGCGCCTCGCCGAGCTGCTCAACCCGGACGACGTGGCCGGTCGCCTGACCTTCATCACACGCATGGGCGCCGGCAAGATCCGCGAGGCTCTGCCCGCCGTCGTACGCAAGGTCGACGCCGAGGGGCCGACCGTCGCCTGGGTCACCGACCCGATGCACGGCAACACCATCACCTCGGCCTCGGGCTACAAGACGCGCCGCTTCGAGGACGTGCTCGACGAGGTCAAGGGATTCTTCGAGGTGCACCGTGAGCTCGGGACTGTCCCCGGGGGCGTGCACATGGAGCTCACCGGCGACGACGTCACCGAGGTGATGGGTGGCAGCGAGGAGATCGACGACGCGGGGCTGGCGCTGCGTTACGAGACGCTCGTCGACCCGCGCCTGAACCACCAGCAGTCGCTGGAGCTCGCGTTCCTGGTCACGGAGATGCTGCGAGAGACCGTGCGATAGCCCGCACCGCTCAGGTCGGTCGGAGGGGTCGGCGGCGCGTGGTCACCACACGGTGAGCGTGATCGTCGATCCCTTCGGTGCCTTGGTGCCCGCGTCGACGTCCTGGAAACGGACGGTGTGGAGCAGCCCGCCCAGGTACTTGTTGAGCCTGACCTCGAAGCCGAGAGCCTTGAGCTTCGCCTCGGCTGCCTCGTCGTCCATCAGGACGACGTTGGGGACCTCGACCATCTCGGGACCGCGGGAGACGACGACCGTCACGGTGTCGGTGCGGTGCCCCTGGCTGCCCGCGGCGGGGGTCTGGGAGACGATCTCGCCCTTGGGGACGGTCGGGTCGTAGGCCTTGCTGCCCGTCTTGAGGGTGAGAGCGTCCTGGGCGAGCTTGTCGGACGCGTCGCCGCGCGTCATGTTGCGCACGTCGGGGATGGTGACGGGGGCGGGGCCGCGCGAGACCGTGAGGGTGACGACGGTGCTGTGCGGCTGCGTCGACCCTTCGGGCACGCTCACGCCCGTCACCTGGCCCTCGGGAACCTCGTCGCTGTACTCGCGGGCGGGGTCGCCGACGGTGAAGCCGACGCCCTCGATGAGGGAGGTCGCCTTGGCCTCGGAGCGTCCGACGATCTTCTTGGGCAGCGTGTAGCTCTGGACGCCCGCCGAGACGACGAGCGCGACCGGGTCACCCTTGCGTATCCGCTCTCCGGGCCCTGGGTCGGCACTGATCACCTCGCCCTCGGCCACGGTGTCGGAGAACTCGGAGGTCGTGGTGACGCCGAGCCCCGCGTCCGAGACCAACGTCTCGGCCTCGTCCTGGGTGACCTCGACGAGGCCCGAAGGGACCGTCGTGAAGGCGCCGGGACCGACGTTCTGGTACCACAGGAGGCCTGTGGTGGCAGCGGCGGCGACCACGAGCACGCCGGCCACCCACAGGACGACCGCTCGGCGCCGACGTCCTTTCACGCGGGGCGGCGCCGACGCGAGCTCGAGCGCCGCGCCACCGTCCGTGGCCCGTGCGTCCAGGCGCTGCGTCGAGCGGACGTCCAGCGCCATGGTGTGGTCGGGGGTGCCCGCGTCGCCGGGAGCGTCGTCCTGCGGAGGGTGCAGCCGCTGCACCACGGTCGGCTCGGCGTCGCGCGGCGTGCGCACGGTGTCGTCCGAGGGCGCGGCGTCCTCGGAGGGGAGGTCGTCGAGACCTCCGGAGAGCTCGTCGCGGGGGACGGCGACGACCGCGGCCTGGGAGGTGACGTCGGTGGGCAGCAGGCGCCGCACGCGGCGCAGCTCGGCGAGGGCCACGCCCGCGTCGCCAGGACGTTCCTCGGGGTCGCGAGCCGTGAACGACGCGACCAGGTCGTCGACCTCGGCGGGCAGCCACGGCGCCGACGCGGACGGTGGCCCCATGGTGTCGTTGACGTGCGACATGGCGACCTGGATCGGCGTCGCCCCCGCGAAGGGCTGTCGCCCGGCGAGCATCTCGTAGAGCATGACGCCGACCGCGTAGATGTCCGCACGGGCGTCGCAGGTGCCGGAGGTGATCAGCTCGGGAGCGAGGTAGGCGACCGTGCCCAGGATGGTGCCCGTCGTCGCGGCGGTCACCTCGGTGACGGCGCGCGCCAGCCCGAAGTCGGCGACCTTGACGCGACCGTCCGTCGCGAGCAGGACGTTCTCGGGCTTGATGTCGCGGTGCACGAGGTGCTCGCGGTGCACCGCGGTCAGCGCGTCGAGGACGGTCTCCGCGATCGCGAAAGCCTCGCCGGTGGTGACAGGGGGTGCCTCGTGGAGGCGTCGGCGCAGGTTGATGCCGTCGACGTACTCCATGGTGAGATAGCTGGTGTCGCCGTCGAGGCCCTGGTCGTAGACACCCACGAGCCCCTGGTGCGTGAGCCGTGCGGCGGACCTGGCCTCACGCCTGAAGCGCGAGACGAAGGCGGCGCCCTGGACCCCCTCGGCGAGGTGCGGGTGCATCACCTTGAGCGCGACGTCGCGCTCGAGACGGCGGTCGGTGGCGAGGTAGACCGTGGCCATCCCTCCGCGCGCGATGCGGGAGACGACCTCGTACCGGCCGTCGACGAGGGTGCCGATGAGCGGGTCCCGCACTGTCGTTGCCACGGCCCGAGTCTAGTGGCGAGCGCCTGGGAACCTGTGTGGGACGCGCGGTGTCAGAACTGGCTCGTCAGCGCGGTGACCGAGGCGACGTAGGAGCGGGTGTCGGTGAACATCCCGTACCTGCGCACGCTCGTCTGACCCTGGTAGTACCCGGCGATCGCGCGGTCGGTGCTCGGGCTGGTGGCAAGGAGACGGGCGAGGATGACGACCCCCGCCTCGACGTTGTCCTCGGCGTGGAGCAGGTTCAGCTCCTTGCCGGTGAGCATCTCGGCCCAGTCGCCGGCAGCCGGCGTGACCTGCATGATGCCGACCGCGTTGGCGGGGGAGACGGCCCGCTGGTCGAAGCCGGACTCCTGGTAGGCGACCGCGAGGGCGAGCGAGGCGCTCACCCCGTGCCGGGCCGCCGCCGCCGAGACGAGGCGTCTGGCCTCGCTGCGCGAGGGCGCCGAGGCGCTGTCCAGCGTGGTCTTGTTGGCGTTCGCGGCGGCGACGACGCTCGAGGCATAGGTTCGTCCCGCGAAGGTGCTGCCGACCTTCGCCGAGCCGCTGGCGGCCGACCTGCCGGACGACGCCCCGCTCGACGATGCGCTGCCCGAGGCCCCGGGGATCGTGAGCCGCTCGCCGATGCGGATGAGCGCGCGCGAGTCGAGGTGGTTGGCGCGGGAGATCGCGCTGACCGAGGTGCCGTAGCGGCGAGCGAGCGCCGAGACGGTGTCACCGGCGACGACGACGTGGGTGCGGGGCGAGGCCTTCTCGGGGGTCGCCGCCGAGGTTCTCGAGGCCCGGTCGGGGATCTCGATGACCTCGCCCACCCGGATGCGAGCTCTCGGGTCGAGGTGGTTGGCGGCCGTGATCGCGGCGGTCGTCGTGCCGTTCGCCAGCGCCAGCTCGCTGACCGTGTCCCCGGCCCGCACGGTGTGGCTCTGGGCGACGGCCTGCGGTGCCGCGGCGAGGCTCGTGGCGACCGCGATCGCCGCCGTCGCGGGGGAGGAGCGTCGCAGCACGCGCGCGAGCGCGCCGGTGGTGGGCGGGGTGCAGACGTCGGCGTCCGACGTGACGAGTGCTTCGGTCATGGTGTTCTCCCGCCGGAAGGGGTGCTGCGGTCGCTGCATTCTTCGTCGCACGGCTCACGTTGTCCCGAGGTGTGTGACGAATGTGACTGGTGTGACTGATGAGATCATAACGGGGTGTGTCCCGCCTGGCATCCGGGGAGTGCACGACCGTGCGACCTCTAGGCTGGTGGCATGACCTCCACCTCCTCCGCAGACCGCGCCGACCAGCCCCGCAGCCCGCTCGACGA
>Ga0182744_1003259_pt1 | contig 12775 bp, 13 predicted proteins | sample eDN3rd30CKraftMG_FD_128525 | JGI IMG/M metagenome (GOLD analysis project Ga0182744, IMG submission 128525) | Enriched Miracle-Growth compost microbial communities from Emeryville, California, USA - eDNA 3rd pass 30_C Kraft MG (version 2) (version 2) ...
CGCCACCCGCCCCCGGATTTCCATGCCAGCGCCGCGCTGCCTTAGATGTTCGGTCCCGAGCGTACGGCATCAACCAGAAGATCGTCGCCAGGTGGAAGAAGCGCACCACGGTCTGCCGACCGGTCCCAGGGCTGTTCATTCGGTGCGGAGCGTCGGGGAAGAAGCGATCATCCTGCCTACATATCTGCAAAATCTGCTCAGCCGAACCCGAGCGATTCACACTCAGCCCCCACCATCAAATACCGGAACCAAACACCTATCCCGCCACGGCCACCGCTGGTTTTTGGCCCAGGAGGCCCATTTTTTCGGCGGCTTCGCCGAAGCGCTGGATGAGCGTGTCCACCTGCTCGGGCGTGTGGGCGGCGCACAGGCTGCAGCGCAGGAGCGCCAGGCCGTTGGGCGTGGCGGGGGGCAGGGCCATGTTCACATAGACGCCGGATTTCAGGAGCGTGTCCCAGAAGCGGACGGTGAGGATGGGATCGGTCAGCCGGACGGCGACCACCGGGCTCGGCTCGTCGCCCACGTCCAGGCCGAAGGCGGCGAGGCCGGCATGCAGGCGCGAGGCGTTGGCCCACAGGCGGTGGCGCAGCTCCGGCGTGGTGCGGATGATCTTGAGCGCCTGGGTGGCCGAGGCGACCACGGAGGGCGGCAGGGAGGCGGTGAACATGTAGGGCCGCGAGGTGAGGCGCAGCACCTCGAACTTATCGTGGTTGGAGACGCAGAAGCCGCCGATGGTGCCGACCGACTTGGAGAAGGTGCCGACGATGAAATCCACCTGGTCCTCGACTCCGGCTTCCTGCGCCAGGCCGCGCCCCGTATCGCCCATGACGCCCAGCGAATGGGCTTCGTCCACCAGCACGTAGCAATTGTGGGCCTTGGCGACTTCCACCAGCTCGCGGATGGGGGCCTTGTCGCCCAGCATGGAATAGAGGCCCTCGATGACCACCAGCTTGTTGGAGCCGGGCTGTTTCAGGCGCGCCAGGCGCTTGTCCAGGTCTTCCGGGTCGTTGTGGCGGAAGCGCACGATGGTGGCGTTGGACATCTTGCAGCCATCATAGATGCTGGCATGCGCATCGCCGTCGATGATGATGAAATCGTCCTTGCCGCCCAGCGCCGAGATGGTGCCGAGATTGGCCTGGTAGCCGGTGGAGAAGACGATGGCATGTTTGGTGCCGTAGAATTCCTTCAGCTCCGCCTCGAGCTTGCGGTGTGTGGAATAGGTGCCGTTCAGCACGCGCGAGCCGGTGGTGCCGGTGCCCTCGGCACCCAGCGTGTCGCGGGCGGCTGCCAGCGTGCGCTCATCCAGGGTGAGGCCCAGATAGTTGTTGGTGCCGGCCAGGATGGTGTGGCGGCCCTCGATCTCCGCTTCGGTCTGGGAGATCACCCGGTCCATGCACACCGAGAAAGGATCGATGCCGATGGCGAGAAGCTGCTCGCGCTGGCCCAGGATACCGTCGAATTTATCAAATAGATCCACTTTTACTCGTCCTTGATCTTGTCCACCGCGTCCGCCACCTGGCCGACCGTTTCCAGGTCGGGCAGCATGTTGAGCGGCACGGTGACGTCGAAATGATCCTCGATAGCGGCCAGAAGGTCCATGACGGCCAGCGAATCCAGATCAAGGTCGCTGGAGAATGTTGTCGATGGCGTTACCGTGATGCCCCGCTTGTTGAAGGGTGCCAGCAGATCGCAGACTTCGGAAAAGGTGGATGTCGCGGAGGATGATGCTGCTTCTGTCACGGTTTCGACCCGTTTCGGTTCAGTTGTCGATGCGCCCGTCTATAGCATCCTTGGTGTCTTCTGCATAGGCAAACGGGCAATGTGCCGCAGTGCAATATGAATTCAGAGCCAACGCGCCGCGCGGTACCAGTCGGCGGTGGCTTTCAGTCCTTCGGCGGCCGGGATGGAAGGGGACCAGCCGCCCACTTCGTTCAGGCGCGGGCCCCGTGTCACCCAGTCCGGCGCGGTCAGTTCGCGGAGCTTCTCCACCGTGAACATGGGCACCGTGCCGGTGAGCCTGCACCATGCGGTTCCGGCCCGCGCCGCCACCCCGAGGAGCGGCACCGGAACCACCAGCGGCAGGGGCCTCTTTCCCAGCGCCTCGCCGATCATCCCGAACAATTGGGGCAAAGTGTAGCCGTTTTCCCGCCCGTCGTCGATTTCCACCAGCCGGTTGCTGATTTCGTCCGTCTTTAAAAGAAAAATGATGGCGGAAATAAGATCATCCACATGGATGAGGGAGAAGGGCCGCTCGCCCCCGCCGATGCGCGGCGCCAGCCCGTGCCTGACGGCCTTGAAGAAGGGCAGGGTGGCGGTATCGCCCGGGCCGTAGACGGCGGGCGGGCGCAGGACCATCCAGCGCGCCAGGCCGGCGCTTGTCACCACGTCCTCGGCGGCGTGCTTGCTGGCGGCATAGTGGGAGAGGGCGGGGGCGCGGGCCGCCAGGCTGGAAACCAGGATGAAGCGGCTGGCCGGCCCGGCTTTCGCGGCGTCCACCAGGGCCCGGGTGCCGAGCCGGTTGGGCACGTCGAAATCCGCATGGCAGGCGCCCCTCAGGGCCGCCGCCGCATGCACCACGGCGTCAGCACCGTCCACCAGTTCGGCGAGGGCGGGGGCGTTGGAGAGGTCGCCGGCGATCCAGGTCACGCCGTCCGTCGGCGGCTGCGGCCGGCGGGTGAGGGCGCGCACCGAGTGCCCTTCGGCGATAAGGGCCGGGATCAGGCGGCGGCCGAGGAAGCCGGTCGCTCCCGTGAGCGCGATCAGCATGGGGAAGGGCCGGCCTTAAGCGGCCGACATCTTGGCGAAGGCGATTTCGTGCTCGTCATAGCCCTGCAGCTCACCGGCCAGGAAGGCGGTGCGCGCCTTGGAGCGGCTCAGCTTGCCCGACGAGGTCTTGGGCAGCGAGCGGGGCGGCACGAACACCACCTCGGTATGAATGCCCACCGACTGCTGGATGGCGGTCTTGATCTCCTTGCGCAGGGCCTCGCGCTCCTCGGGCTCGCGCAGGCGGCACTGCACCAGCAGCACGGCGATCTCCTCATCCGAATGGCCGGGCACGGAGATGGCGGCGCTGTCGCCGCTTCTGAGCGAGGGAAGCTGCTCCACCGCCCATTCCAGGTCCTGCGGCCAGTGGTTGCGGCCGTTGATGATGATGAGGTCCTTGATGCGGCCGACCACGAAGAGGGACTGCCCCACGCGGTAGCCCATGTCGCCCGTATCCAGCCAGCCGTCCTTGAGCACCTGCTCGGTGGCGGCATCGTCGTTGAAATAGCCGCGCATCACGCTGTCGCCGCGCACGAAGATGCGGCCCACTTGGCGCTCGCCCAGCACTTCGCCGGCTTCCGAGCGGATGTCCACCTCGTAGCCGGGCAGGGGGATGCCGCAATCGACGATCTCGCGGGCCACGCCTTCGCCGTCCGCTTCCTCGGGTGAGAGGGCGCGGTTCTGGTTGGCCAGCATGCGCTCGTGCACCAGGTCGGTCTTCATGCCTTCGTCGACGGGGGCGAAGCTCACCGCCAGTGTGCATTCGGCGAGGCCGTAGCTGGCCACCAGCCCGGTGCTCCTGAAGCCGGCGGGGCCGAAGACGCGGATGAATTCGCGCATCACGTCGGGGCGGATCATGTCGGCGCCGATGCCGGCGACCCGCCAGCTCGACAGGTCCACATTGGCCAGCGTGTCGGGGCTGGCGCGCCGGGCGCACAGCTCGTAGCCGAAGCTCGGGCTGTAGGAGACGGTGCCGCGGTTCTGGGAGATGAGGTTGATCCAGGTGAGCGGCCGGCGCGCGAAAATCTCGGTGGAGAGATAGTCGGTCGAGACCTGGTTGGTGAGGGGGGTGAGGAAGCAGCCCACCAGCCCCATGTCGTGATACATCGGCAGCCAGGAGATGCAGCGGTCGTCCGCCCGCAGCTTCACGCCGTGCTGGCCCATGCCGTTGCAGTTGGCCAGAAGGGCGCGGTGGGTCACCGCCACGCCATGCGGAAAGCGGGTGGAGCCGGAGGAATATTGCAGGTAGCAGATGTCGCCCGGGTCGGGCAGGCGGAGGTCGCCCTTGGTGCCGGCCAGGGCGCGGATATCGTCGGCGGAGGCCACGAACTTGAGGTTCAGCCCCTCGGCCGCCTGGGTTGCCAGGTCCTTCATGTCGTCCGGCGCCACGACGCCTGAAGCGCCGCAGCTCTGCATCTGGCGGTGCAGTTGCTGCACATAACCGTCGCGCCCGCCGAAGGAGGTGGGCAGCGGCAGCGGCACGGGCAGCAGGCCGGCATACTGGCAGGCCATGAAGAGGATGGTGAAATCGGCCGTGGTCGTGGCGATGAGGGCCACGCGGTCGCCGCGCGTCAGGCCCATCTGCACGAGCTTCAGCGCGTCCTCCCGCGCCTCGTCGCGCAGGTCGCGGAAGGTCAGTGTCTGCTCCAGCTCGCCCCGGCGGGAATAGAAATTGAGCCCCTTGATGCCACGCGCCGCATAGTCCAATGCTTCCGTGAGCGTGGAGAAATCACTGAACCGGCGGGCGAGGCCGGCATCTTCGGTGGGGGTCGGCTGGGGCATGAAGTGACTATTTTCCAATGAAATATATTATCCTGTCAGTCGCAACGAAGAGCATACTCGATTTTCGATCAAACTACGAAATCCACGAAAAGGTTCTCCATCGACTGCCCGTCCAGTCCGAGCGGCATGCCGCTGTTGCTGCCGGGTTTCCGGCCGCGGGACCTGTTGTCCCGCCGGCTCCGATATCTCAATGGCCGGCGGGGCTTCACTATCAAAAACTTCGACATTTTCCAATGGCGAAATGCCAAGGGCAAGCAATTTAGCGTCCCCGGTCCTGTCTGTTATAGCTTGGAGCCACAACCGGAAAGTGGAAGCGCATGACAGAAAAGGGACTTAAGGGAACTGCCGGCCGCCGGCCCGGCTCTGGCAGCGGAGACGGGCACCGCCGCGACCGGCCCAAAAAGCCGGCCGATCCCGCCTATCTGGAGCGGGCGGCGCTTCACTACCTGGAGCGCTTCGCGACGACCCGCGGCCATCTGGCGCAGGTGCTGCGCCGCAAGGTCCGCCGCCGGGGGCTGGCCGCCGAGGTGAGCGAGGCCGAGGCCGAGCAGTGGATCGCCGCGCTGGTGGAGAAGCTGGTGCGGCTGGGGTATGTGGACGACATGGGCTTTGCCGAGGCGCGGGCGCGGTCATTGCAGGAGAGGGGCAAGCCCCTGCGCGCCATCCGCCAGGGGCTTGCCGGGAAATCGGTCCCCGCGGAGATGATCGACCAGGTGCTGGAGAGCATGGCGGAGGAGCCCGGGGATGCCGACCTGCTGGCCGCCATCCGCTATGTGAGGCGTCGGCGCATCGGCCCGGCGCGCCCGGACAGCCTGATGGAGAGCGAGGCGGCGCGCAAGACCTTCCAGCGGGACATGGCGGCGCTGGCGCGCTCGGGCTTTTCCTACGATGTCGCCCGGCGTGTGCTGGAGGCCGATGGGCCGCACGGGCTGGACGAGCTGGAACGGGAGGCCGGGGGCTGAGGAGGGTCAGTCCTTGCCGGCGTCGGCGAGCGCGTCGATCGCCGCTTCCACGGGCAGGGTGACGCAGCGGTGCCGGTTGCCGTAGGGGGCGACGCCCGCCAGATCGGCATAGCCGGCCCATTTGCCCTGGGGCGGCGCGGCCTGCGTCTTCAGCATGGCGTTGAGGTCCTGCAGCAGGGCCTCAAGGTCCGCCTTGTCGGAGCCGGGACCCTGATCCGCCAGGAGGGAGGCGCTGGCCTGGCACACCACGCAGGCTTTCAGTTCATGGCCCAGCGCCTCTATGCGGCCCTCTGCCGCCGCCACATCCACGATGACATGGTCGCCGCACAAGGGATTGCGGATATCGGCGCTGCCCGAGGGCTGGTCCAGCCGCCCGGCGCCATGCGCCGCCGCCGCCAGGGCCAGGATGGATTTCTGATAGAGGTCCGAAATCATGCTTGTCGATACGATCAGGCCGGAATGTGGAACAGATGGTCGTTGACCCATATATGCACGATGATGCTGGCCGCATAGCCCAGGGCCACCGCCCAGCTCCATCTCAGGTGGCTGAAGAAGGTGTAGATGCCCTTGGCCTGACCCATCAGGGCCACGCCGGCGGCCGAGCCGATGGACAGCAGGCTGCCGCCCACACCGGCGGTCAGCGTCACCAGCATCCACTGGCCCAGATGCATGTCGGGGTGCATGGTCAGTACGGCGTACATGACCGGGATATTGTCGATGACGGCGGATAAGAGGCCGATCAGGATATTGGCCCAGGTGGGGCCCAGCCCGCCATAGAGGGTGTGGGAGATCAGGGTGAGCTGGCCGAAGGTGGCAAGCCCGCCCACGCACATCAGCACACCATAGAAGAACAGCAATGTGTCCCACTCGGCCTCCGCCACCCGGCGGAAGATGTCGAACGGCACCACCATGCCCAGTTCCCCGGTATCCATGCGATGCTCCTTGCGCTTGAGGTAGAAGCCGAAGAAGCCGAGGAAGGAGAGCCCGGTCAGCATGCCGTAGACCGGCGGCAGGTGCAGCACCTGATGCCCGGCCACGGTGATGACCAGGGTGATGAAGAAGAGGGCGATCACGTGCCGCGCTCCCGGCTTCATGCGCACGGCCTCGGTACCCGGGTGCGGCAGGCCCTTGGGCAGCGCGAAATGCATGATGGCGGCGGGTACGGCGAAATTGACCAGCGAGGGGATGAATATCCAGAAGAACTGGAAGAAATTGATGGAGCCCTTTTGCCAGACCATCAGCGTGGTGATGTCGCCGAACGGGCTGTAGGCGCCGCCGGCGTTGGCCGCGACCACGATGTTGATGCAGGATAGCGAGATGAAGCGCGCATGCCCGGCGCCCACCGCCAGGACCACGGCGCACATGATGAGGGCGGTGGTCATGTTGTCGGCCATCGGCGAGATGAAGAAGGCCAGCCAGCCCGTCACCCAGAACACCGCGCGATAGGAAAAGCCCCGTCTCACCAGCCAGGAGCGCAACGCCTCGAAGATATTCCGCTCGGTCATGGCGTTGATGTAGGTCATGGCGACCAGCAGGAAGAGGAACAGCTCCGCGAATTCGATAAAGGTATGGCGGAAGGCCTCGCCGGCGAATTCGGCGGGCAGGTCGGGGCGGCCGGCCGCAGCGAAGGCCACGAGCATCCAGATGATGCCGGCCGCCAGGATGACCGGCTTGGACTTCCGCAGCTCCGTGAACTCCTCCACCATCACCAGCAGATAGGCGCCGATGAAGAAGACGAGGGCGAGGATGGCCAGCGTGCTGCCCGGCGTGTTCAGGTTGAATTCGCGGCCTTCCTGGGCCCATGCGGTGCCGGGCAAGGCCAGCGAAGCGGCGATGAAAAGGAACAGCCGTATGAAACGCATCGTTGGGAGGTCCTGGGCGGAGTTTGAAGCGAGGGCCGGCGGCGCGACCCGGGGCCGGACCATGGCGCTCCATTCATAGTACAAAGGGCAATGCCGTGCCAGCGCAATCCCGGATGGCGGGGCGGCTGGCGGGATTGACGGTTTCCGAGTGTAAATGGGGTGGACAAGGCCAGGGGAGTCGCCGTAAGTAAATCGCGAAAGTTGTTCGACACGAATTGCTTGTAGTTGTAAAATCGTTATAATTGTTAGCGTTTGATTTCGCTGAGGTGAGGGTTATGGGGGTAAGCGAAGCGAAAGTTATCCCAGTGGATTCGACTGCTGAGCAAGCCATCCAGGTGCAGGGCACGCTGAAGTGGTTTGATGCTGTCAAAGGCTACGGCTTCATTATTCCGGACGACGGGACGGATGATATCCTGCTTCACTACAGCGTGCTGCGGGATGTGGGCCAGCGCACCCTGCCCGAAGGCACACGCATAAATTGCAAGGTGGTCATCCGCTCCAAGGGCAAGCAGGCCACGGAGATCCTTGAGATCGACACCAGCAGCGCCGTGCCGGCGGCGGCCGAAGTGGGCCGCAGCGTGCAGCTCGTGGAGGCGGAGGGCGAGTTCATCTCCGTCACCGTCAAATGGTTCAACCGCGCCAAGGGCTATGGCTTCGTGACCCGGGGCGAGGGCACGCAGGACATCTTCGTCCACGCCGAGACCCTGCGCCATTTCGGCCTCATCAACCTGCAGCCCGGCCAGCCGCTGGAAATCCGCATGGGCACTTGCGCCAAGGGCCCCCAGGTCGCCGAAATCCTGGTGGATTGAGCTCGAGCGACCGCCCCGCCAGCCATTTGACGTATTCCGGAACCTATGGGCCTTCGGGTCCGGCCCGTGTCCGGAATGACAGGATGCTTCAATCACCAGCCAGTTCGAGCATCCGCAGGCAGGCCTGGGCCAGTTCGCGCCCCTTGACCCTGAAGTGATCGTGGAAGAAGCGGTGATGCTCGTCATGGTCATGGAAGTGGTGGGGCGTCAGCACGGCGGAGAGGATGGGCACGCCTTCGTCGAGTTGCACCCGCATGAGCCCGTCGATGACCGCGCGGGCCACGAAATCGTGCCGGTAGATGCCGCCGTCGGTGATGAGCCCCGCCGCCAGGATGATATCGTAGCCAGCGCGCGCCAGGCGCTGGGCGGTGAGGGGGATTTCCAGACTGCCCGGCACCTGGAAAAGAGCCACGGTTCCGGCATCCAGCCCGGCCTCGTGCAGGGTCCCCAGGCAGGCATGGCGGGCCTGTTGCACGATATCGCCATGCCAGCCGGCTTCGACATAGGCGATGCGCGGGCTCGGGCCGGAAACGGGTGAAATGGTCTGGGTCATATCGGGCGCCTTTCTCTCCAGTTGGACCGGGGCGCCACGCCAGCAGCCCACGCCGGCTGGGAAGACAGCCGGGCTGTTGCTGGTGCGTTCTCTCTCATCCGGACTGTCACCGTCGGCTCTGGAATGTCACCAGATCTGCTGACCCTGCCGGGGACCCCGGCAGGCGCTCGCGGGCTGGCACGGCTGACCGTGCATCACCGCCGGTGGGGAATTTCACCCCGCCCCGAGAACGATTCGATGCCGGCAGTATAGGGAAAGACAGCGGGCAAGGGCCAGGGAAAGCGGCGCTGATTTTCCTGTGGGCCGGGAACGGAGTGTGCTAAAGGGTTGCCATGATCCAGCGCATCGCCTTTCTCGTCGTCATCCTGCTTGCCGGCTGCGCGCATCCCGTCCTGTCGGGGGATGCGCGGGTCGATGATGTGGTCCTGGTCACGCAGAGCGGGGAGCATCCCTTGAAGCTCGAGGTGGCGGCCACGCCGGAGGAATGGCAGAAGGGCCTGATGTTCCGCCGCTCGCTGGACGGTATCGACGGCATGCTGTTCCTCTTCTCCGATGACAGCCAGCATGCCATGTGGATGAAGAACACCTTCATCCCCCTGGACATCCTGTTCATCGACCGGGAGGGCAAGGTGACCACGGTGCACCGCAATGCCGTGCCCCACGACCTCACGTCGCTGCCGTCCAACGGTCCCGCCCGGGGCGCCATCGAGCTCAACGCCGGCGATGTGGAGAAGCTGCACATCGCGGTGGGCGACACGGTCCGTCACCCCGCCTTCGGCGCGGATTGAGGGCCGGTCCGGCCCGGGCGCCGGAACTTCTTTCGGCGTCGGCACGTTGGAGGCACACGGTCGTCCTCATGCCGCACGGGGAATCATCGCCATGCCTGCCGTCTTCCACCTCGCCGCACGCGGTCTGCTGCTCGTCTGCCTGATGGCCAATACGGCCTGCCGGGCCTCCGAAGGTGAGGGGGTGCCAGAGGCCAGGGCATTCGCAGACGCCATCGCCGCGCTGAAACCCGGAGAGTCCATACAATTCGGGGAACCGCTCGCCGCCTTCCTGCCGTCGCGCTGGCGCGCGCGCCAGCCAGCCCCCGAGATGCAGTATGGGGATGGCGTCAACGGCGCCAGTTCGGTGATCGACAACTGGAGCAGCGCCGTGACCATCAACGACAAGTCGGCCATCGCCTTCTATGGCGGCGGCGGCAAGGATGGCGGATACACGGCCTTCTACGTGCTCAGCATGATCGACGGAACCTGGTCGCGGATGGGCCAGGAATATCCCTATACGCGCGGCGGGGATGGCGCTTGCACCTATCCGGAAGTGGGGCCGCGCCCCCCGCACGCCTATGACGGCCTGGTCGGCACCGGCGACGAGATTTTCGTCGGCGGCATGTATCCGTACTGCCGCGCCGACCACCCCAAGAAGGTCGAAGACACCTGGGTCTTCGACGTGGCGACGGAGCGCTGGAGCAACCTGGGAGCGCTGGCACCGCATTTCCTGGTGTCGGCTTACGATCCAGAGCGTCATCTCGTTTACACGGAGGCGCAGGTCATCGACGCGCGGCGCAAGGTGGAGGTGGCGGCCTACAGGACGCCGCGGGCCTCCAACCAGTTCTACAAGGGGATGGTCTTCGACGGGAGGCGCGACCGCCTGTGGTACTGGTTCGGCGATGGCAACGTGCCGTTCGAGCTCTATTACACCGAACTGGATGACGCGGGCCTGCCGACCACCTGGATCAAGACGGCATCGAGCATGCCCAACCCCAGCAACAGGGTGGGGACGGATTGGGGCCCCATGGGCAAGCTCTATATGTGGGAGGGAGGGGACGATGTCTGGATCTACACTCCGGAGACGGATGAGTGGGATATCGTCCAGGCATTTCATTTTGCGAGGGACGTCCCCAAGCGCGGGATATACGGCAGGTGGAACTATATCCCGCGGCTTGGCGTCTTCGTGGGCGTGCGGGCCTACGGCGAACCGCCGGTATACTGGCGGCCTCCGCACACCGCGGATACGGCCGCCGGTCAGACAGCCGAGTGACGGCCGCCCCGGCCGGGTAGGGGCCGGCGTCCCGGCATCAGAAGCATTGCGCCTGCCCAGGCCATCGTGTATCTCAAGCCTGTCGGGTCAACCGGCCGAGGCGGGGAGTGGCGCAGCCTGGTAGCGCATCTGCTTTGGGAGCAGAGGGTCGCAGGTTCAAATCCTGTCTCCCCGACCAATGCCGTAAGGGCCGCATCAGTTTCAAACCGCAGGGCTTGGCGGAGGGCATATGACGACCATCAAGACGCGCACCGTGGCGCGCATCTATCAGCCGGCGAAGACGGCCATGCAGTCCGGGCGGGCCAACACCCGCCATTGGGTGCTGGAGTTCGAGCCGGCGCATGCCCGCACGCTGGACCCGCTGATGGGCTGGACCAGCTCGCAGGACACCGAAACCCAGGTCCGCCTGAAGTTCGACAGCCGTGAGGAAGCGGAAGCCTACGCCAATGCCGGGGGCATCGCCTACACCCTGGTGCCGCCCCGCATCCGCCGCCCGGTCATCAAATCCTACGCGGACAATTTCCGCTACACGCCCCCCGGGGCCTGAGCGGCACCGACATTGCGCGCCCGTAGCTCAGCTGGATAGAGCACGAGCCTTCTAAGCTTGGGGTCGCAGGTTCGAATCCTGCCGGGCGCGCCACGCTCCGCCGATTGCCCTCTACGGCGCTATGGCCGCCGATCACCGCCGATTACCCTATCCGGCAGAAGATTACATCAAAGCCGCCGATAGCCCGCTACAGTACGACAACAGTGGCCGCGTCGTCACAATACTGGTCAGGTCGCGGTCGTCAGATTCACCCGCCGCGACAAGGCTTCGCCGCTTTCTTTTCGCTCGGAATAGCGATCCGTCAGGTAGGACGACACGTCGCGCGTCAGCAGTGTAAATTTGACCAGTTCCTCCATCACATCGACCACCCGGTCGTAGAAGGATGACGGTCTCATCCGGCCAGCTTCATCGAACTCCTGATACGCCTTGGCGACGGAGGACTGGTTGGGGATCGTCACCATACGCATCCAACGGCCGAGCACACGCATCTGGTTGACGGCGTTGAAGCTCTGCGAACCGCCCGATACCTGCATCACCGCAAGGGTCCGGCCCTGCGTCGGCCGCACCGCGCCGACCGAAAGCGGAATCCAGTCGATCTGCGCCTTCATGACGGCACTCATCGCGCCGTGACGCTCGGGGCTGGTCCAGACCTGACCTTCCGACCAGAATGAAAGCTCGCGCAGTTCCTGCACCTTGGGATGATTGACGTCGGCTCCGTCCGGCAACGGCAGGCCGGACGGATCGAAGATACGCGTTTCTGCCCCGAAGTGCTTGAGAAGACGCTCGGCCTCGAATGTTAAGAAACGGCTGTAGGAGCGCTCTCGGAGCGAGCCGTAAAGCAACAGAATACGCGGCGAATGGGTAGAGGGGGCCGCTACACGCAGCCGATCAAGGCTGGGAGTATCAACGCAACCGGCATCGAGATTGGGAAGATCGTCCGGCATCAGCGCTGCTCTTTCACGACTTCGGATACTTTGCCGCCGCGCTCATACCAGCCTTTGGAGCGGTTCACGATCCAGACGACGGAGAGCATCACCGGTACTTCGATCAGCACGCCGACCACCGTGGCGAGCGCCGCGCCCGAGTGAAAGCCGAACAGGCTGATGGCGGCAGCAACCGCCAGCTCGAAGAAATTCGACGCCCCGATCAACGCCGAGGGTCCAGCCACGCAATGCTGCTCGCCGGCCATCCGGTTGAGCAGATAGGCAAGCCCGGAGTTGAAATAGACCTGAATCAGGATCGGCACGGCCAGCAGGCCGATGATCGCAGGCTGCGCGATGATCTGCTCGCCCTGAAAGCCGAACAGCAGAACCAGCGTTGCCAGCAGGGCAACGAGGGAGGCCGGGCCGAGCTTTGCAAGCAGGCGGTCAAGTGCTGGCTGCCCGCTGCTCGCCAGCATCCGGCGACGGATGATCTGCGCGATGATGACGGGAATGACGATATAGAGCACGACCGAC
>Ga0182744_1003264_pt1 | contig 12747 bp, 9 predicted proteins | sample eDN3rd30CKraftMG_FD_128525 | JGI IMG/M metagenome (GOLD analysis project Ga0182744, IMG submission 128525) | Enriched Miracle-Growth compost microbial communities from Emeryville, California, USA - eDNA 3rd pass 30_C Kraft MG (version 2) (version 2) ...
AGAGAATTAACCGGAGGCATTTATTTCGGGGAAAAGAAAATTAATGAGGACAAAACCGAAGCTTCGGATCTTTGCATTTATACCCGTCCGGAAATTGAAAGGATCGCCCATCTGGCCTTCCAGTATGCAGGACGCCCGGAACGTCGCAAAAAGCTGACCCTGGTCGATAAAGCCAATGTACTGGAAACTTCCCGTCTGTGGCGCAAAGTCGTACAGGAAATCGCGCCATCCTATCCAGATATTGCCGTGGATTATATGTTTGTAGACAATGCGGCCATGCAGATCATCGTCAATCCAAAACAATTCGACGTGGTGCTGACAGAAAATATGTTTGGTGATATCATCAGCGATGAATCCAGTGTATTGAGCGGTTCTCTTGGATTACTTCCTTCTTCTTCCGTTGGCACAGGAACGGTTCTGTTTGAACCCATCCACGGTTCCTATCCACAGGCCGCCGGTAAAGATATTGCCAATCCGATTGGCTCTATCTTAAGTGCCGCCATGATGCTGGAACATTTTGCGATGAATGAAGAGGCTGCCCTGGTCAGAAAGGCAGTGGCATGGACCCTGGCCCAGGGATTTGTCAGCCAGGATATTGACAATGTCAATAATTACGGGACCAGCGTGATCGGCGATTTGATCAAGGATTTTATCGAACAGAAAATTCCATCAGATATCAATAAAAAATCTGTAGAACTAGGTAAATCCACCATCATATAAAGGCCTTAGTCCTGACTTTGATATTTGGCTGATCAAAATATTTTTTTCAGCTATTGCTCTTTGTTTTAATTTTTTTTCTACATTTGTTTCGGCTGAATGAAAAATCAGCATGTTTTGATAAATGAAAACAAGTGTAAAAAATATAATCCCTGTGGTGGTCATTATTATTGTGGTGGTCATTATTTCTTCAATTCGAGGGAGTGGATTTGTTTTGTAATACATCAGACAAAATAAAATAATAAGCACCACTTCCCCTGATGGAAGTGGTGCTTTCGTTTTAGGCCGCACTAAAAATGGCGTCAGATGATATTCTAATTTATCCCAATATTCACATGGATCTGCGCTTTAGAAAAGAAGCGCCAAAGGAAAGGATATAAGAAACAGGTAAACGTATAAAAAGACTATTCAAATTGTTCATTAAATAACATTTAAATAAAATGGAATCAAATCTCAATAAATATTCAAGGAACCTGACTCAGGATGAAACCCAGCCAGGGGCACAGGCCATGTATTATGCCCTGGGCATGACAGATGAAGACCTGAAAAAGGCTCAGGTGGGGATCGCTGCCATGGGCTGGGATGGCAATCCTTGTAATATGCATTTAAACGATCTGGCTACGGAAGTGAAGGCCAGCGTCAATGCAACGGGTCTTGTCGGCCTGCGTTTTTATACGATCGGCGTTAGTGACGGAATGGCCAATGGTACAGACGGCATGCGTTATAGCCTGGTCAGCCGTGACGTCATTGCGGACAGTATTGAAACCAATGCCGGTGCACAGTATTATGACGGGTTGATTACCATTCCGGGATGTGATAAGAATATGCCGGGTTCCCTTATGGCTATGGCCAGACTTAACCGCCCTTCTATAATGCTATATGGCGGCACCATTGCCCCCGGTCATTATAAAGGGGAAGATTTAAACATTGTCTCTGCTTTTGAAGCGTTGGGTCAAAAAATAGCGGGCAATCTGGATGAAGCTGATTTTAAAGGAATCGTACAACATGCCTGTCCGGGTGCCGGCGCCTGCGGTGGCATGTATACGGCCAATACCATGGCCAGCGCGATTGAAGCTTTGGGGATGAGCCTGCCCTATTCTTCTTCCAATCCGGCTTTAAGTGAAGAAAAGAAAAAAGAATGCGAGGCAGCCGGCGCCGCCATTAAGGTGCTGCTGGAAAGAGATATCAAACCCTCTGATATCATGACCCGTAAGGCCTTTGAAAATGCGATTACTGTTATCATGGCGCTTGGAGGAAGCACCAATGCCGTACTGCATATGATTGCCATTGCCAGGACAGCTAAAGTGCCCCTGACGCAGGATGATTTTCAGCTGATCAGCAATAAGGTTCCTATGCTGGCCGATTTTAAGCCCAGCGGAAAATACCTGATGGAAGACCTGCACCAATACGGCGGTACGCCGGCGGTCATGAAATATTTATTATCCAAAGGTTTAATCCACGGCGATTGCCTGACAGTAACCGGTAAGACCATTGCAGAGAACCTGGCAGATGCGCCCGATCTTGATTTTGAAAAACAGGACATCGTACATCCTTTGGAGAACCCGATTAAAGCCACCGGCCATTTACAGATTTTATATGGCAACCTGGCCGTTGATGGCAGTGTGGCAAAAATTACAGGTAAGGAAGGAGAACGGTTTGAAGGGACCGCCCGCGTATTTGATGGCGAAGCGCACCTGATTGAAGGGCTGGCTTCTAAAAGAGTGCATCCCGGAGATGTCGTGGTAATTCGTTACAGCGGCCCTGTGGGCGCACCGGGGATGCCGGAAATGCTGAAACCTACCGGTGCCATTATCGGTGCGGGCCTGGGTAAGACCGTAGCCCTGATAACCGATGGCCGTTTCAGTGGCGGAACCCACGGTTTTGTGGTGGGCCATATAACCCCAGAAGCGCACAAAGGCGGATTGATTGCGCTGGTGCAGGATGACGACATCATTGAAATCGATGCGGTCAATAACAAAATTGAATTAAAAGTACCTGAAGAGGAAATCGCCCGTCGCCGCAGCCTGTGGAAACAACCTCCATTAAAAGTACGTTCAGGAGTCCTGTATAAGTATGCCAATACAGTCGCCTCAGCGGCATATGGCTGTGTGACCGATGAACTGCCCGAAGATTTATCAGGCAATAATTAAAATCAAATCATTTTACCATTCATAAATAGTATTAAAATGGATACGCTTGAAGTTAAAGAAGCCGCCGCGCCCCAGACGGAAAAATCCAGGAAACTCTCTGGCAGTCAGGCACTGCTGGAAGGCCTGCTGATTGAAGGGGTTACAACCATCTTTGGTTATCCTGGCGGGGCGATTATGCCCATCTACGACGCCTTATATGATTATCATGATAAACTGGAGCACATTTTGGTACGCCATGAACAGGGCGGTATCCATGCAGCCCAGGGATATGCCAGAAGTTCTGGTAAAGTAGGTGTCGTCTTTGCGACAAGCGGTCCGGGGGCAACCAACCTGATCACAGGCGTAGCCGATGCGATGATCGACAGTACGCCGCTGGTATGTATTACCGGTCAGGTATTTGCACACCTTTTAGGGACCGATGCGTTCCAGGAAACCGACGTTGTAAATATAACGGCTCCGGTTACTAAATGGAATTACCAGATTACAGATGCGACGGAGATCCCTGGTGTCCTGGCGAAGGCTTTTCATATTGCCAGAACAGGCCGGCCCGGTCCGGTCCTGATTGATATTACCAAAAATGCCCAGCTGCAGCAATTTGACTTTACAGGCTATACGCCCTGTAAGCATATTCGCAGCTACCGCCCGGCGCCCAAAGTACGTAAATCCTATATTGAACAGGCGGCTAAGCTGATCAATGAAGCAAAAAAGCCTTTTGTGATCTTTGGTCAGGGCGTTATTTTAGGATCAGCGGAAAAAGAATTCAAAGCTTTTATTGAAAAGGCTGGCCTGCCTGCCGCATGGACCATTTTGGGGGAGAGCGCCATCCCGACGGACCATCCCCTCAATGTAGGGATGTTAGGCATGCATGGCAACTACGCCCCCAATGTGCTGACCAATGACTGTGACGTAATGGTGGCCGTGGGTATGCGTTTCGATGACCGGGTAACAGGCCGTCTGGATAAATATGCCAAACAGGCAAAAATTATCCATCTGGATATTGATCCCGCAGAAATCGATAAAAACGTCCCGGTCACTGTTCCGGTATGGGGTGATTGTAAAGAAACGCTGCCCATGCTGACGGCACTTTTGGATCCAAAGGAGCATGCGCAGTGGCTGTCCCGTTTCCGCGAGCTGGAACGTCAGGAAATTGAAGAAGTCATCGAACCGGAACTTAATCCGACAAGCGAGACTATGTCTATGGGTGAAGTGATTAAAGTGTTGAATGAATTAACCGGCGGCGAGGCGATCATCGTTACCGACGTAGGACAACATCAGATGGTAGCCTGCCGGTATGCTGATTTTAAAAAATCACGCAGTAATATTACCTCGGGCGGCCTGGGAACCATGGGCTTCGGACTGCCTGCTGCCATCGGAGCTAAATATGGTGCTCCAGACAGAACGGTAGTCGCCATTTGCGGAGACGGCGGCTTGCAAATGACCATTCAGGAGTTCGGCACGATCATGCAGTTCGGAGCTGCTGTTAAAACCCTGATTTTAAACAATCATTTTCTGGGAATGGTGCGCCAGTGGCAGCAACTCTTTAATGACAAACGCTATTCCTTCGTCAATATCACATCACCTGATTTTATCAAGGTCGCGGAAGGTTACGGTATACCAGGTAAAAGCATCGATCAGCGTGCAGATTTGCGCGCAGCACTCAAAGAGATGCTGGATCATGAGGGAGCCTATGTGCTGGAAGTGATGGTGGGCAAAGAAAACAATGTATTTCCGATGGTGCCGCAGGGATGCAGCGTCAGTGAAATCCGCCTGAAATAAAAAGGGTTGTCCCGGTCAATTATTCAAGATTTGTAATGCAACCGGTATTGGCCCCATCAGGCCTAAACCGGATCAAAAAGAAAACAAATGAAAAATCAAGCATCCATCAAATATGCGCCTGCTGCTGAAAGCAGCAGTGCCCCCCATCAGAAAAAAGAATTTACAATTTCTGTATTCACGGAGAACCAGATCGGGCTGCTCAGCCGTATCGCGATCATGTTTTCCCGGCGAAAAATCAATGTGGAAAGCTTAAACGTATCTCCTACAGAAATTGAAGGCATCTCCCGCTTTACCATCGTCATTGCCGAAGTAGAGGAAGTTGTCAGCAAGCTCAACCGCCAGATAGAAAAACAGGTGGAAGTGCTCAAATCCTATTACAACGTCAATGAGGATATCGTCTGGCAGGAGCTGGCCATGTATAAAGTGCCAACCAGTGTCATCTCCGAGAAAGCTAAGGTGGAACGTCTGCTCCGTGAATATGGTGCCCAGGCCGTTGCCATTCGCAGTGATTATACGGTTTTTGAAACAGTGGGCCACAGAGAGGAAACCGAAGGTCTGCTCAATGCCCTGGCTCCTTATGGCCTGATTGAGTTCGTGCGCAGTGCCCGGGTAGCCATTATTAAGGACAGCGAAGGTTTCCATTCCAAATTGAAGGAATTTGAACAACATGAACCTTCTCAGGAAGTGATTGAAAACGAATTTCTGGATAAAAGGGATGAAGTATTTACCATGTAAACCTACGGGTTAAAAACAGAACACAACAATGATGGAACCGGCAACAGCACTGAGTATCGCTTATTTACGCAAATCCAGAGCCATTTTTCTGGAAACGGTAGCGGACCTGTCCCTGGAAACACTCAATGAGATTCCACAGGGCTTTAACAATAATATTATCTGGAATATGGGCCATATCCTGGTAAGTACACTGGGACTTTGTTATATTCGCAGTCAGGTAAACCCTGATCTTTCCCTTCCCTTTGCCGGACGGTTTGGCAAAGGTACCCGTCCGACAGTAAAAGCGACCGGGGAAGAAGTGGCTGAAATAAAAAGGCTGCTGATAACCAGCCTGGACCAGATTGAAAAGGATATACACGCAGGTGTCTTTGAAAATTGGCAGACTTGCACGACCGATACCTACCAGATCCCCATGGACAGCGTGCAAAGTACGCTTGTTTGCTGCCTGGCGCATGAAAACCTCCATCTTGGGATTGCCCGGGCGCAAAAGGCAGTATTGAAGCAGGCCGAGGCGGCTAAAAATATACCGATAGCGCCAGATCTGAACGTAAAAGTGCTTTAAGTGCCAAAATTATTTACCGGGCTTGGCCACAAAGGTGTATTCAATCAGGGGGTATGTTTCTTTGTAACAAAAAACGATACAAAGAGAATTTTTTAATAGAAACTTTTGAACAGAAACTTAGATCAGAAAATTAAATCAGAAAACAAAAACAAGAAACAATGGCAAAATTAAACTTTGGCGGTGTTGAAGAAAATGTGGTAACCCGCGAAGAATTTCCTTTGGCGAAAGCGCAAGAGGTGCTGAAAAATGAAACCGTAGCTGTGATCGGTTATGGTGTTCAGGGGCCGGGACAGGCACTGAATCAAAGAGATAATGGCATCAACGTAATTGTGGGCCAGAGAAAAGACTCTAAAAGCTGGGATAAGGCAGTAGCTGACGGATTTGTTCCCGGCGAAACCCTTTTCGATATTGAGACAGCGCTGGAAAAAGGCACCATCATCTGTTATCTGCTGAGCGATGCTGCCCAGATTGAACTGTGGCCGACCGTTAAAAAACACCTGACCGCGGGAAAGGCTCTGTATTTCTCTCACGGTTTCGGTATAACCTTTAACGAACAGACAGGTATTATACCCCCCGCTGACGTAGACGTGTTCCTGGTTGCACCAAAAGGTTCCGGAACCTCCCTTCGCCGCATGTTTTTACAGGGCCGCGGTCTGAACAGCTCTTTTGCTATTTTCCAGGACGCTACCGGTAAAGCGCATGACAGGGTCATCGCACTGGGCATTGCCGTAGGAAGCGGTTATTTATTTGAGACTGATTTCAAAAAAGAGGTGTTCAGTGATCTTACCGGTGAAAGGGGTACACTGATGGGCTGTATCCAGGGTGTATTCGCTGCTCAGTACCAGGTGCTGCGTGAAAAAGGCCATACGCCTTCTGAAGCTTTCAATGAAACCGTTGAAGAATTAACGCAATCACTGATGCCGCTGGTAGCGGAAAACGGTATGGACTGGATGTATGCCAACTGTTCTACTACTGCACAGCGCGGGGCATTGGATTGGTGGAAAAAATTCCGTGACGCTACCCTTCCTGTATTCAATGAACTATATGAAAGCGTAGCCACCGGTAAAGAATCTCAGCGTTCTATTGATTCCAACAGCCAGAAAGATTACCGTGAAAAACTGGATGCAGAATTAAAAGAACTGCGTGAAAGTGAATTATGGCAAGCTGGCAAGACGGTCAGGAGCCTGAGACCGGAAAATAACTAATAACAAATAATTTGTTATTAATCATATCAAAGAAAGCTGTCGCACAGATCAGGCAGGGTTAATATTTACTGACTGAACCTGCGGCAGCTTTTTTAATGGCAGTAGGCCTGGCTAAAATTATGCTATGAAATACATTTTAGCCAGGATGATTGCAGGATGGGCAAACCACTACCCTTCCATCTGGAGAAATAATTTGGCCGGTAATTGATTTAAGCCGGCAACAGCAAATATTTAATATAATTACATTTATAATGGAAATCGATTTTGAAGGGGCGGCAGCCAGACTTAAACCTATTGTGAACAGAACGCCCTTGCAGCTCAATGAAGGTTTATCAAAAAAATATAATTGTCAGGTTTATCTTAAAAGAGAAGACCTGCAAAGAGTCCGCTCTTATAAGATCCGCGGTGCTTATAATATGATCAGCACGCTGCCGAAGGAAATCAGCGCTAAGGGAGTCGTTTGCGCCAGTGCAGGCAATCATGCGCAGGGTTTTGCTTTCAGTTGCCATAAGTTGGGTATCAAAGGGGTCGTATTTATGCCCAGTATAACTCCCAAGCAGAAAATAACGCAAACCAGAATGTTTGGCGGCCCAAATCTGGAAATCGTGCTGACCGGTGATACTTTCGATGATTGCGCTGCAGCGGCGAAAATTTATACCAAGCAGCACGACATGACTTTTATTCCGCCCTTTAACCATGAGAAGATCATCGAAGGCCAGGGAACAGTGGGCATTGAAATTTTGGAAGATCAGCAGGGAATCGATTACTTATTTGTGCCAGTTGGCGGCGGCGGTCTCGCAGGCGGAGTAGGGCTTTATTTTAAGCAGCATTCTCCCGAAACTAAAATTGTCGGGGCCGAACCTGAAGGAGCGCCCTCGCTGAGCGAAGCTTTAAAAGCCGGCGAGCCCGTCGTACTGAAGTCCATCAACCGATTTGTCGACGGTGCTGCGGTTAAAAGGATCGGTGACCTTAACCTGGAAATTTTCCAACAGATTAATGGCATCGCTACAACAGTGCCGGAAGGCAGGATTTGCTCCACGATCCTGGACCTCTATAACAGAGACGCTATTGTTGTTGAACCGGCCGGTGCCTTGTCCATTGCGGCCCTGGAAGGGTATAAAGAAGAAATTAAAGGTAAAAAAGTCGTCTGTATTGTCAGTGGCAGTAACAATGATATTGACCGGATGCCGGAGATCAAGGAATTGTCCTTGCAATACGAAGGGTTAAAGCATTATTTTCTGATAGGCTTTTCCCAGCGCCCCGGAGCGCTCAGGGAGTTTTTAAACCTGGTATTAGGACCGACGGATGATATTGCCCGCTTTGAATACCTGCACAAAACCAATAAGGAACGTGGTACGGCACTTGTAGGGATAGAATTGCTAAATAAGGAAGATTACCTGCCATTGATTGAGCGGATGAACGAACATCATATTAAATTCACGGAGCTAAATAAAAATGATTCGTTGTTTAACTTTTTAGTCTGATGGATCTTCTTAAACGGGAAAAATAGTGCAGGTCGCATCTTCACATGGTAAAACGATGCATATGGATAAAAACAGGAAAACGGAAAAACAAAAACTGGCGGCAGGCAAACTCTATAAAGTAGAACTGGATCCAACGCTACAGCAGGATTTACTGCGCGCAAAGCAATTATGCTTTGAGTTTAACCAAGTAGCTCCCCGGGATATACAGCAACGTTTAGCACTCTTGGATGCGTTGATTGGCCGCTTAGGCAAGGAGCCGGTGATCGAACAGCCGTTTTATTGTGATTACGGTTATAATATAGAAATCGGCCATTATTTTTATTCAAATGTCAACCTGGTCATTTTAGACTGTGCCAAAGTCAGGTTTGGCGATCATGTTTTTATCGGACCCAACTGTGGGTTTTATACCGCCGGGCATCCGCTTGACAAAGAACGGCGCAGCGCAGGGCTTGAATTTGCAAAGCCAATAACAGTAGGAAGTAATGTCTGGTTCGGTGCACAGGTAGCGGTCCTGCCAGGTGTAACTATTGGAGATGACAGTGTCATCGGAGCCGGCAGTGTCGTAAGCCGTGATATCCCGGCTGGCGTACTAGCCCTGGGCAATCCCTGTAAAGTGGTGCGAGGTATTACGGAGGCCGACAAAGAAAAATTCAGCCGTTGATTTGGAGTGGAAAACGCCCACCCTATAAAATATAATTCAATGAGTAAAGCCTTGCATCAGTTTAAAGGGGCGATTTACCGCTTCTTTATAGATAATGCAAGGCTTGCTTTTTTGGGCTAAATAAAAATTGCTATATACCTCATAAGCCGGATTCTGTTTCTACACTATCATTTATCTGCTCAAAACATTACTGTTTTGATGTAGCTGCCTACCCCATCAGGTTGCAGGAATCTGAATCCCTGCATCGAACGAGCCGCTCTCTACCCTGACTATATGTGACATTGCAGCGCTTAAGGCTTACCCGAAGGCATTATTGCTAATGCCTCCCGTACGCGCTTACCGTACGTTTTCACCCTTACCTGTTTTGCCCTAAGGTAAAGCAGGCGGTTATTTTCTGTGGTGCTGGCTGTGATCAGTCATCCTGACCCCCGGTGTTTCACCGGTAAGCTGCTCTATGCTGTCCGGACTTTCCTCGACCGGTTTATTTTTGAAGCCGGCCGCGATAGCGCGGGTATATAGCCCGGCAAAGATAAGGCCTTTTGAAAGAGAAAATATTTAAAGCCGGCACTTTCGGGCTTTTTTGCGTAGCTGATGCGATAAGTGCGCCCATGCTATGATTTGGCCGGATTGTTTTTCAAAAACCTGGTCCTCACGGCCTGCGCCTCACTGTCAGACAACGTAGATGTTTTTTTCAGTACCTGGATAAAATAATCAATTTCCGCAGGCTGTGCCGGGCATCCCATATTCTGATTATTAGCCTTGTCACCCGGATCATCGCTGTGAAATTTAGAATCTGCCAGTAGTTTGCCATCGGGAGAGAATATCAGCCAAAACGGAATACCAGACTGTCCGCCGCCATAATCTTCCAGCATTTTCTGTGCGCCGGGGTTTTCCAGACTGACATTGGCGCCGTTTTCCATAACCGTCAAATGCTCGATAACATAGTTTTTATCAAAATAATCCTTGCAGGCCGGATCCTGCATACTGGCATCCATTTTTTTACACCAGCCACACCAGGAAGCGTGGAAAATAACAAAGACGTTTTTATGCTGCGCCTTGGCCTTTGCCTGGGCAGCTGCCATAATCTCCTCAGCAGTGGCCGGCGCAGTAGAAGGCTTGCGGTTGATGGGTGGTGGCTGGTGAAAGGAGGTTGTTTTTACTGTCCTGGTTTCATATCGTTGCGCACTTACTGTTTTGGTAAGGACCGTAATTACGATGGTTGCCATGAGTAGAACGGCTAATTTTAGCGGGTTACTCCTGTCTGATTTTAAAATGAACTTTTTCATTTTTGCTTAATTTTTTACTTGATATACTATGTTTTGGTGACTGCCTGGTAATAAATGCTATGGTTCTCAGCCAAAATTAAGTTTAATTACTCATTTTTTTGCAATGCTATAATGAGAACATAACAACTGCCAGTCAGACAAACTCCAGTACCGTGATTTCCGGTAATATCCCTACTCTGCCCGGATAGCCCAAAAAACCGTAGCCTCTGTTGACATAAAGGTATTGGTTGCCCTGCCGGTACAGACCGGCCCATTGTTTATAAACGTATTGAATAGGGCTCCATTTAAAATGCGGGAGTTCCACGCCGAATTGCATGCCGTGCGTATGGCCGGCAAGTGTCAGGTCGATTTCACCGTATTCGGGCCGGATCTGGGCGTCCCAGTGACTCGGATCATGGCTCATTAGTAACTTAAAAGGAATGTTTTCCGTACCCTTATAGGCCAGGTCCAGGCGGCCATATTTTGGGAAGTTGCCCTTTGCTCCCCAGTTTTCCACACCCAGTAGCGCAATTTTTTCTCCGTTTTTCTCAAAAATCTTGTTTTCGTTCATCATCAGGCGCCATCCCATATCTGCGTGCACTTTTTTTAGCGCCTCCAGGTTGGCTGCTTTTTCCTGTGGGGAATCCCAGTGGGCATAATCTCCGTAATCATGGTTGCCTAAGGTGCTGTAAACACCCATGGGCGCCTTCAGGCGACTGAAAAGGTCTTTATAATTGTCCATTTCAATGGCTTTGTCGTTGACCAGATCTCCCGTAAAAAGGATCATATCCGGTTTTTCGTTCAGGACCATTTCTACACCTCGACTGACAGCCGGTTTATTGGCAAAACTGCCGCTATGAATATCACTGAGCTGCACTATTTTGAGCCCCAGGAAGCTTGCCGGAAAATTTTTGAATTTTAATCGGACGCGCCTGACCCTGTAATTGTATTTATTGGTCATCCCATACATAAACACGCCCAGAAAGCCGCCCCCGAAGATCATGCCCAACCAGACTAAAAAGGTGGAACGGGGGATTTTCTGCTCCAATTCGGTAACCGCTTTAGATTTAGCCGGTGTTAGTCTTCTAACGGTCCAGAAAAGGCCTCTTCTGGTCTCATCAATCAACAGGACGACCAGTGTCAGTAATTTGGCCACCAGTATACCTACCAGGATGGTAATCAGGTAACGCCGGATGTTTTCCTCTACAGCGTCCAGAAAAAAGACACTGATTATGCTAAGAATACTGATGGTCCAGTGCACGGAGAAAATCGTGCGCCTGGTTTTGGGACCGTAGTTTTGCGTAATAAAGCGTAAGACAAAATAAAGATAGGTGTCAACGATGATTATAAGTAGGGCCAGGATGATCCTGACATGTAAAAATCTGTACATCTGGTTCATTTTAAGGGGCTATCCCTGTCGGTCTATCAAATTTAAGGGCTTCCGGCCAGAAAAACCAACGCAAAAATGTTATAATCAACTTTTTCGCTAAATGTTCTGTGAAACATTGTGAAACACTGGGCAAAATCCGGTACAAAAATTATATTTGCTAACCTGAGTCAATTATTATCTATTAAAATTCAATCATATGCAACTCACCTATTACGGCCATGCGAGCTTTTCATTGGTAATTAATAATAAAAACATACTTGTTGATCCATATATTACCGGCAATCCGGCCGCTAAAGGCATCCATGCGGAGAATATACAGGCGGATTTTATATTAGTCACGCACGGCCACGGAGACCATATCAGCGATGTAATCGCTATTGCCGAAAGGACGGGCGCTAAGGTGATCGCCAATGCGGAAATTGCCGACTGGTTGGGAACCAAAGGCATTAAAAATGTTCATCCATTGAACCAGGGCGGTTTTGTCGATTTTGAATTCGGGCAGCTTCGCGGGGTGAATGCGATCCATTCCTCCGGCCTTCCGGACGGTAGTTACGGGGGCAACCCGCTGGGCTTTGTCATGAATACAACGGAAGGAAACCTGTATATCGCAGGAGATACAGCCCTTACCATGGATATGCAACTCATTCCCTATTGGTCTATCCTGGATTTTGCCATACTGCCTATTGGCGGAAACTATACGATGGATGCCGGTGATGCAGTCATCGCCTCTGATTTTATTAAATGCGGGAAGATAATCGGCGTGCATTATAACACTTTTGATATCATTAAAATAGATACGCAG
>Ga0182744_1003266_pt1 | contig 12730 bp, 15 predicted proteins | sample eDN3rd30CKraftMG_FD_128525 | JGI IMG/M metagenome (GOLD analysis project Ga0182744, IMG submission 128525) | Enriched Miracle-Growth compost microbial communities from Emeryville, California, USA - eDNA 3rd pass 30_C Kraft MG (version 2) (version 2) ...
CTTGGTTACGTCGAGAAGTTTACGGAGGTTGGCGATGGCCGACACGAAGACACGCAAACGCCGGGTGGCGAGCTACATCGGGGCGGGAATCGTCGATCCAAATCCGGCTCCCGAGCCAGAACCGGAGCCTGAAACGCCGCCGGAGGGTGGTGGCGATGGCACTGGTTGACCTCGAACTGCTGAAGAAACACCTTCGTGTGTTTCATGATGACGAAGATGTTGAGCTTGAAGTCTATCTGTCTGCGGCAGAAACAATCGTCGTCGAATATGTCGACCGCGAGGTCGTGGAGACCGGCGCGACGCCTACCTTGCCGGATGGCATGGTTATTACCCCGCCAATCACAGCGGCAATCCTGTTGGTGTCAGCTGATCTGTACGAGAACCGCGAACCCGACATGAAGGCCGAAGGCCATGCCGTTCTGCCGCGCCACGTTCGGGCTTTACTGGCACCATATCGGGTGTGGCGCACGTTGCCGGTGGAAGAGTAATGCCCTGGCTCCACTTCACAGCCACCTACGATTTCATCCCTAAGCCTGCAGTGACCATCCGCTATCCGGCAGGCTACGTCGGGCTTGTGACCACGCCTTGCGCTAACCGCGCTGTCGCGGCTGGCAAGGCCGAGCGACTTCCAACTCCCACGAAAGATGAGGCTGAAGCATGGCGAAGCGCGCAGGCGCCGGCAGCCTGAACTGCCGTTTGACGTTTCAGGTCAGGCAGGACGTAGACGACGGGTTTGGCGGCACACGAGGCGAATGGGTTGACCAGTTCACCGTGCCGGGAAGGCTGGAACCACGATACGGAAGCAATGCGGAAAGCGTCATGGCTGCCCGAATGCAGTCTATGCAGCCGTACAATCTGACCATTCGCAGCAGCGAGCAGGCAAGGCAGGTGACGGCATCGTGGCGGGCTTATGACGCTCGGGCTGGCGTTACAGTTGACGCCCAAGGTGAGCGAAGGCCAAACCGCGTGTTTGGGATCAAAACCGTCGTCAATCTGGACGAGCGCGGCGCGATGTTGGAACTGCTCGTTGTCGAAGGCGAGGAAACTTGATGGCCATCCTTGGCCTGAAAAGTCTCAATCGCAAGCTCAAAGCCTTGCCTGCCTTAGCTGAGGCCGCGATTAAACTTGCCATGGAGCAAGGCGCCGACGAAATCGTTGCAATGATGAAGCGCCTCGTCCCGGTCGATAATGGCGATCTCCGGGACAGCATCGGCTGGACGTGGGGCGACGCCCCCAGCTACAGCCAACGGATTGGCGCCGTAAAGTCCAAAACCGGCAATCTCAAAATAACGATCTATGCTGGAAATTCGAAGGTTCGCTACGCGCACCTGGTCGAGTTTGGCAGTGCGCCGCATATCAATGGCGGCATGTTCGCGGGTACACAGAACCCCGGCGCAAAGGCGCAGCCATTCTTCTTTGTGGCTTTTCGTGCTCTCCGGCGTCGGACCAAATCGCGGATCACTCGAGCGATAAATAAATCAGCAAAGCAAATTGCATCGGGGTAGCCCATGGACCCTGTCTTGGAACTGCAAGGCACGATTATTCAACGGCTTCGCAGCAATTCTGCCCTCATCGCATTAATCGGTCAGCGCAGTTACGATAACCCGCCCACTAACGATCAGGGTCAGGTTTCGCCTTCTATTTTCCCATATGTCAGCATCGGCCCGTCGAGTTCTACTGAAGATGACGCCGACTGCGTCTACAGCCATGATATCGTGTTTCAACTCGACGTATGGTCGATCGAGCCAGTGCAAAAGCAAATGCGTGACATAACAAACGCTGTCCGTATCGCCTTGCGGGGGTGGGAACCCCCGTTGACGATTAACGCGCTCGTATCCTTCGATTACTGGCGTACCGACTACATTAGGGATGGCAACGTTAATCATGCGGCCATTCGATATACGGCAAAGATCGAGCAGCCGTAGGGGTATCCGTATGGCCTGGGCAATTTTCAACGTCGAATGCAACTGGTCGCGCCCCCAAAGCAGGTTCTCGTTCAACGCAAAGCCATCCGTTGAACCCCAGGAGCGACCGCAGGATTTCGTAGATTACTGCGTTGCGCATGGTTGGGCTGAGCAGATCAAAAGCCCGACGCGCGATCAAAAACGAGCTCTAAAGAGCAGCAACCGGGCGAAGTAGCCCTTTCACCTGAAACCGGGGCTCAAGCCCTTTCAAGGCTGGCAGTTTGCCGGCCCGTTTTCGTTTGGAGTTTTCCATGGCTACAAAGCCGATTACAGCCGCATTCCCTGATTTTGTTCTGGAAGTCGAAACCGAAACCGATGGAACCTTTGCCAAGATTTGCGCACTCACTCAGCGCGGCATCAACCGTCAGCACAATATGCAGACTACTGAAGTGCCGCAGGATTGCGACGACGAAAGTCTGCCATCTGCCATCGAACGCGCTGTGCAGTCGTCCGAAGTGACAATCCCCGCGAGTGGCGTCTGGTCTTCCCAAAGTCACAAGCTGCTGATGGATTGGTGGTATTCGGGACAGACCAAAAACATTCGCGTTCAGCACGTCAAGGCATCCGTTGGTGATACGGAATATGAGACTGGCCCAGCGTATCTCGTCGGTTTGAACAACGCCGTTGAAAAAGGCCAGAAGGTCTCTGCGGAACTGGATATTCAGTTCGACGGTGTCCCAGCACGAACTGCGAAAGTCGCGCCTTAATGGCCAAGGCGCTGACGTGGGCGGGCGGGGAGCACGACTTCGAGCTCCGCTTAGAACATCTCCGCGCGCTTCAAGACAAGTGCGATGCCGGGCCAGAATGGATTTTGGCTCGTCTTTCCAGCAAGCAGTGGATGGTTGATGATGTCATTCAGCCTATCCGCCTCGGCCTAGAAGGCGGTGGCATGGAGAAAGAGGCTGCTCGAAAGCTTGTTCATAAGTTTGTCGAGGATCGGCCTCTCACGCTATCCGTGCTGACGGCTCAAGCAATCCTGATGCTCGCTCTTTATGGCGACCCGGATGATCAGCCGGGGGAGTTGGACGCGGGCGAGGGGAAGAAGACCCAAACCCGCTCCCGCGAGGGAAATGGAAATTCAACCGCTTCTACCAATGGGCCGGAATTATCCATCGCGACGTCGGTAAGATGACGCTGTGGGAGTTTTCGTGCGCTGTTGAAGGCCATCAGGCGTTCAATCGGCCCGAAGAAAAAGCAGCCCCTGAATTCAGCAACGAAACACTGGCCGAGCTTGGAATCGAGGGCTTCTGATGGCAACTGACGTTGAACGGCTCATTGTGTCTTTGGAGGCCCGAACCAAGGCTTTCGAGAATGCCCTGAACCGGGCGAACGGTGTTGCCAACAAGAGCGCAAGACAGATCGAGCGTCGCTTTTCGGATATGAACAAAAACATATCCGCGACGTTCGCCAACTCGCTTAAAAATGCCACGGCGCTTGCTGGCATTGGCTTTAGCGCGCGCGAGATCGTTCAATACGCAGACGCATGGACGCAGGCCGGGAACCTTATTCGTGCTTCTGCGACCGCTGCGGGTGTTGGTGCTCGGTCGTTGAATGAGTTGAAGGACGGTGCGAACGACGCGCGCACAAGCCTTCAGACCTATACAGAACTTTACGCGCGTCTCATTCGATCTGCGTCTGGCGTTGCGAAATCTGAAGAAGAAATCGCACTCGCAACCAATCTTGTCTCGAAGGCGATGAAGGCTGGCGGCGCCTCGGTGCAAGAGCAGCAGGCGTCGCTTATACAGCTCGGTCAAGCACTCGGTTCCGGCGTACTTCAAGGCGACGAACTACGATCATTACGTGAAAACGCGCCGGTCATCGCCAAGGCGATCGCTGACGAATTTAAGGTTTCAATTGCTGGATTAAAGCAGCTTGGCTCTGAAGGAAAACTAACTTCCGACCGAGTGTTTAAAGCGATTCTGAATGCACAAAAGCCGATCGAAGCGCAGTTCGCGGCTACTAACGCCACCATTGGCGACAGCTTTACCAAGCTTGCCAACAATCTTACGCAGTATATCGGACAAGCGAGCGAGGCGTACGGCATTACCGAGACCGTCGGTGGGATCGTCAATGCGCTGGCCGGCAATATTGGATTGGTGGCAAACGCGGCTGCTGCTGCCGCCGTTGTCCTGCTGTCTCAGTATATCCCAGCAATGGCGCGTGTTGCGGTGGCTGGCGCGGCCATGGTGGCGACCAACCCATTCTTGCTTCTTGCTGCTGGGATAGGTGCTGCGACTTTTGCCGTGTCTGCTTATGGCGACGAAATTCGTCCAATTGCCGGGGAGATGGCAAACCTTCAAGATTATGCTGCGGTTGCCTGGGAGGGGATTAAGGTTGGCGCAACCGACGCAGCGGAAGTCACACGTGACGCGATGCTGTCGGTCATCAACTTCATCTCTCAGATGATGGATGACACTAAGGCTGAATGGTCAGATGTGGGTTCGTTCATCACGAACGAGCTTGACGGTGTGATCGCCGCATTCAAAGGGCTTGTGGCCGAAACAAAGGTCATTTTCAACGAATTGCCGGCCGCAGTCGCTGAGTATGTTATCGATGCGATGAACGCGATGATTGCTGGTATCGAAAGCGGCCTGCAAAAAGCTCTGAACGGCATTAATGCTGTGTCAAAGGCCTTGAATGGCGTTGATAAATTTCTGGGGTTCACTCCACTTCTGAACGAAAACCTCAGTGTTGATCTCGGGCGCATTGAAAACACTTACAAGGGTGCTGGAAAGGTTGCGGCTGACGCATGGAACGAAGCCCTGGAAACCGGCAGAAAGCGGTACTTTTCCGAGTATCTCCAAGATGTGCGAGACAAGGCGAACGCTCGCGCACGTCAACGAACCGCTGATGCAAAGGACCAAGACCTTATCGCGCCGAATAGGACGGCAAACACGGCTGGATTTGGCGGTGGTTCTGGCGCATCGGCAGACGGCGATGGGGGCAAGAAAAAGCGGGCGCGCAAAGAACGGCAAAACGAGCTTCAGCGCGAGATCGAGCAGATCAAGGAGCGCACGGCTACCCTTCAGGCCGAGACCGCTGCGCAGGCTCAGATCAATCCACTGATAGACGATTACGATTACGCAATCACGAAGGCGAAGGCCACGCAGGAGCTTTTGAATGCCGCCAAGAAGGCAGGCATTGAGATAACCCCTGCGCTGAAAGAGCAAATCAACGGGCTTGCCGAAGGATACGCTCACGCTACCGCTGAGGCGAACAAACTGGCAGAAAGTCAGGAACAAGCAAGGGAAGCCGCCGATTTCTTCAAGAACAGTATGCTTGATGCATTCCAGTCGATGGTGCCAACAATTGAAACGGGAAACAAGGCTCTCGACAAGTTCCTTAATACCCTGATCGAAGCAGTCATTCAGGCGACCTTGTTGGGCAAAGGGCCGCTTGCTGGAATGTTTGGCGGTGGCGGAATCTTCAAGGGTGGTGGCTTGCTCGGTGGAGCGATAATTCCCGGCATTCTTCACAGTGGCGGCGTCGCTGGATCAGACGGATATAGCCATGGCCGCGCAGTGTCTCCGTCGGTATTCTCAGGCGCAAAGCGATATCACAAAGGCGGAATTGCCGGGCTTCAGCCGGGAGAAGTCCCGGCTATCTTGCAACGCGGAGAAGTCGTTCTTCCACGCAACGCAAAGGCTGGTGCCGGTAGAACAGAAACCATCAACGTCGTTCTTCAGGATGACAGTGGCCGAATGGCCCAGATAGCCGATCAGCGTATTCAGACAGCATCTGGCGCGATTGTTCAAGTTTCGGTGCAGCAAAGTGCCAAGGCTGTTCAATCGAACTTCCCGACCATGTTGGCAGACGCACAAGCGAGAAAAATGTAATGGCAACCATTCTCTGGCCCCGTTCGGTGCTCAAGCCGAAGCGCGACCCGTTCAATATTGCCCCGCGTACACTCGCAGGCCCTTCCAGCGTGTCGGGTGTGACGCAGGTAACGGCTTCTGATGCCGGTATCTGGAAGGCGACATTCAGCGACATCATCATTCGTCGTGGGTCGCCTTCCGTCCTCGCTTTCCGGGCTATTGCGAACCTGTTGGAAGGCCGTTTGCGGCCTATCTTGGTTCCTCGCTGCTGCGCTTATCAGCCGTTCGATCCTGGCGGCAACGGCGCAGCTGACAAGGTACCTCATTCGGATACAAGCCCGTTCAGTGACGGTGGACTGTACCGCTCCCGGTCAATCGATATCAGACTGACCAGCAACATACCGCTGCGCGGGACGACGGCGAACATATCGCTTGTTACGGCGGGCCAATTGCAGCCGGGTATGGATTTCTCAATCGGAGAACGAATGTACCGCATCCGCACAGTGCAGATGACAGGCACAAACACGGCGACAATCACCTTTCGACCGCCCGCCCGCGAGGCAGCGCCAGCCGGTAGCGAGATGGAGTTCGACTATCCTGTGTGCCGGATGCGTCTGGCGTCCGATAGCGAAATGGACCTCGACCTTGATCTGATTTCACAATGGTCGTTCCCAACCGTCAATTTCATCGAGGACGTGTAATGTCGTTTTTCAATACGGCACAGTTGGCTGAGTTTGACAAGCACGAAGTGCGGCTGGATTTCCTTGTTGAGTTCCGCTTTGCGTCCGAGACAATGCGTGTCTGGAACGGGAACACGGCGCTGGAAACCAGCGGCAATCGCTATGAACCGATGTACGGCTACGGCTCGATTGACGGCATCGGCATGGCTTCGACCACTGCCGCACAGAATGTCACGTTCCAACTTTCAGGCCTGCCGGATGCAACACTGAATTTTCTGGCCATGGCACTCGACGCGAACGATGAGGTCGATCAGCGCATCGTCGTTATCTCTATCCAACTTTTCGATGAGGAATGGCAGCCGCTTGGCGGTCCTGCACCGATCTGGTGGGGATTCATGCAGCCGCCCCGCATCAGCCGCACCGAAATGCAAGGCACAGAAGGCGCTATTCAGTCCATCAGCATGACGGCAGAAAACGCATTCTTTAACCGATCACGACCTGCCTATGGCCGCTACACCGACCGTGACCAGCAGCGTCGTTCAGCCGGTGACAAGTTCTGTCAGTTCATCGGCTCGCTGCTCTTCAAGAGCTTCAAATACCCTGATTACTGATCCCATGAACATTGCTGAGTTTGTAGCTACTGAGGCGCAAAAGCCTTTTCGGTGGGGTGAAACTGATTGTGTTTCGACCGTTGATCGCTGGATCGTGCTGTGCACCGGACTGTCGCCGTTGGCGTGGGTGGATCGTGCATATTCGGATGCTGCCGGGGCTGCGTCGGTACTGTCAGATCGTGGCGGGTTGGCCGTATTGGTCAACCGGGCAATGCGGTCGCAGGGGTTCAATAAAACAAGCGAACCTGTGATCGGGGATGTTGGACTTATCTTCCATAATGCAAAGCTCTGCATGGCAATTCATGCAGGTGATTGCTGGTTCTCGCACGATGAACACGGCTTCGTCGGTGCGCCATTGAACGCTGTCTGGAAAGCTTGGAGAATTAAATGCCAGTAGCTCTTTCCGGTATCATCGCGTCTGTGGTGGGCGCGGGTGCGCTTGGTGCTGCCTTGCAGACTGGTCTTGCCCTTATCACACTTGCTGCCGGTACTACGCTTGGGAGTTTGGCTATTTCTCTTGGTGTTTCCTATCTTGCATCATCTTTGTTTCGCCCAAAGCAGCCGAAACCGGAGGATGTGCAACAGCAGGTCAAGCAACCAACGCCGCCGCGTATCCGTCACTATGGTCGCGTGAAAACTTCCGGCGCATGGATATTCGCAGAAACTCAGAGCGGTGGCTTTTTCAAGGTGCTGGCGTTGGGGCAGGGGCCATTCGATGGGATTGAGGAGTACTGGCTTGACGATCAGAAGATTGATTTGCTGCCCGATGGTTCACCGACACCGCCGAGTAAATGGCGCGAAGGAACGACCGGCAACCCACTGTTGCGCATCCAGTCGCGCCTCGGAGCGCCTATTGAGACTGTCTACGGTGAACTAACTTCAAGGTTTCCTCAATGGACGGCAGCGCACCGGGGAGACGGGATAGCATCCCTGCTGGCATCACAGTATGCCGTAGGTGACGAGTATTATCTAAGCTTGTTCCCGAACGGCGTGAATACGAACTATCGCGTTGTGGCTCGCACGTCTCTGGTCAAAAATCCGGTCACTGGCGCGGTCGCGTGGAACGATAATGCTGCCGCCGTAATCCGGGACTACATGACCCATAAAGACGGTATGCGCCTTCCAGAAAGCCTCGTTTCAACTCCTCTGGCTCATGCCGGTTGGATCGCCGCATACAACCGCGCCGCCGAAGCAATCCCTATTGCTGCCGGTGGCACCGAACCGCGATACCGTCTCTGGGGGTCATACAGCCTCGATGAGCGCCCTGCCGATGTTCTGGGGCGAATGCTGGGCTGTAGCGATGGAAGGCTCATTCCCACGCCGGACGGTGGCCTTACGCTTGATATCGGCGCATGGGCGGAACCGACAGTCATTCTGACGGCTGACGCCATCACTGGCTTTAGTGACGTGGGGCGTGGCCGCGACGTGATGACGACGGCCAATACCATCCGGGCGACATTCCTCGATCCGAACCAAGACTATCAGGCATCCGACGCTGACCCGTGGGCCGATGAGGATGATGTGTCCATTCGCGGCGAAGAAGCCAGAGATGTTCAATTCAATATGGCCCCTTCGCATAGCCAGGCGCGGAGGCTGATGAAGCTCGAATGGTATCGAGCAAATCCGAATTGGGTGGGGACGTTCAACACGAACCTGCTTGGTCTCGCTGCTTTTGGTGAACGGTTCATCCGCATTCAGTACCCGCTATTCGGCATCAACAGTGTTTTTGAAGTCCTTGATTTCAAATTCATTCTTGGTGAAGGCGGTATATTGCAGGGTGCTACCGTTCAGGTTCAGTCAATGCCGCAAACTGCCTACCAGTGGGATACCTCGCAGGAAGGCACAGCGCCAGTATCGGATGAGACCAACTCGGGTGATGACTTGCCGGTGCCTGATGCACCTGACGTAACCATCATTTCCGGTCCAGCGGCAGAGCTGAGTTTCCCGCCGACGGGCAATATCCTGTTGAACTACATGGTTCGCTGGAGAAAGACCGCAGATACTGAATGGCGCGTGGCTGGACCACTCGAAAACGACGCTGAGAACTTCGAAACACCGACACTTTCAGCACTGACACAATACGAGTTCCAATTGGCCGTACGGACCCAAAAAGGCCGCATCGGCGCTTACTCGGCCAGCACGATCAAAACAACGCCCTGACCAAACCGACAACCTGAGAAATTCACACCCTGCCTTGGCGGGGCGTTTTGCTATGGAGCATTCGCATGACCGTTCGCACGATTGACGAGATTTTCCGCGATTTCGTTACAGACGGCGTTCCAGCCACCGGGCCATTCAACCCGCACAAGCCGGATATCCGCGACACGTTGAAGTCGCTGACGGAGGGGAGTGAAAACTTTCCTGACAACCGCGTCATACGCCTCAACAACGCTGACGAAGGAACGGCAAACAATATCGTCGTGACTGCTTCTGTTGCCATCCCTGCGGCTGCGTATCAGGTGCTCTATATCCTGAACGTCACTCAGGAAAATACGGGTCCAGTGACGGTTTCAGGCGCTATCAATCGCGATCTAGTTACAAACATCAATCAGCCAATTGTGCCAAGCTATCTTATTCCAGGGATGGCGCTGCTCTGCATTGATACCGGAACCGCGCTGCGTTTGCTATCTTATGGAGACGCTGAAGCCATCCTTGCCGCTGCCGAAGACGCAGCCGCGCGCGCTGAAGCTGCCGCCGCTGGGCTTAATCTTCCATCCGCAGGGGCGGGAGATAAAGGTAAGGCACTTCTCGTTAACTCTGATGCTTCAGGCTATACGCTTGGGTTTGTAGAAATCACCGTGGAAACCCGCGCTGACCTCAAGGCCCTGCCCGTGTTCTTCAAGTCTGCTCGACTTACTGAAGCAGGCAGAGAAGGTTCGTTTGTCCTCCGTACTGGGACGCCGGCTAAGGCTGACAGCATGGAAGGAGTTGTCGTCGTCAGCAATACAAATGGCTACTATTGGGAGCGGGTCTTTTCCGGCCCAGTCGATGTTCGTTGGTTCGGCGCTCGGTTGGATGGGTCGTTTGACGACACACTCAATGTGCAAGCTGCGCTCGATTACCACGGCCATGCGCGCATTCCATTCACAACGGCAGGCGTCATTCTCAGCGGTCTGAATGTTAAGACTGGATACATTCTAGAAGGCGGGCAGGGGATTTACACTGGCTCCGTGTCCAACGCCACAGCCAAAGAAAAGGTAACGGTGCGCTATTCAGGTGCGTCCGCGATCAATATTACGTCTTGGACATTTGGTGCCAACGCAACCGTTCGGGGCTTCTATTTTATTGGAACGGGTTCTGCAACTGGCGCGGGTATCATTTTCAAGACAAGCGTGCAGCCCATTATGGGTGTCACGCTTGAAGACCTAGATTTCAACGATTGTTATGGCGCAATCGTTGATGAGGTACATGCAACCAACTGGACGCAGATGATCTATGTGCGGCGGGTCGCTTGCTACTTCATTCGTAACACGCAAGTTTTGCTGCGGCGCTCGCAAGGCTTCATTCAGTATGAAGATGTGCGAATTGACTATGTGTCACAGACGGGACCTATAACGTGGGATGGCGCACGATTTGAAGAAATCGGCGGGTTGGAATTAACACGTTTCGATGTTGTAGGGCTTGGCAACGATACGACCTTTCGGAACGCAGCGTACGGTCTAGTTGTTCGGGGTGTCACACTACGCTCTAGTGTATGGATGGACCGGGTGCTTGTTGACAGCTTGAACACGAATGGAATTCTTATTGATGGAATTTTCAATGTTATGGGTCAGAATGTTTCGGCTGGGTTAATATATGGCGCGTCGATTACGCTGAACAACTGCGACTTCATCGATTTGACAAGCCCAGTTATTTACGGCGCAAAAAACTTGGCATCGGCACCGGCATCAGTGCAAGGCCTGCGTTTGTCTGGCTGTACTTCTGGGACAATTTCAAATTTACGAGTACGTGACGTGAAGGGCATCGGGTATGTGCTCAACAATTCTCAGCATATCAAACTCAACGGAGGGGTAATCAGAGACAACGCTGCTCAAGGTATTCTAGAGGCAGGTACATCGAACTTTAATCTGAATAACGGGGTTAGCGTTGTCGCAAACGTCGGTTCTCTTGTTCAGGTCGGCGCGCAATCGGCTACCACCAACTGGATACCCGCAGGAGGGACTTTTACCGCCTCAACTGTCGGTGCGGCATCAATCGCTTGATAAAGGCATGGCAGAAATGGGAATGACGCGGCGTGTTTTCCCCCATTTTCGTGTCGGTTCTTCGACAAGAATATGGATGCACCAAGCAATTGCCAACATCGTTGCGACAGTTATAGGCAGCGCTTGTAATGGTGTGAGCCCGTACTCGCCAAGGATGCGGAGCATAACGTAACCCGCAATTCCGTGCATGACATACAGCGGGTAGCTTATGCTTGCCAGGAATGAAAGCGGCCCAACAGGCCGAATATATTTGCGTATGCAAAAGAAGAATGCAAAGAAAAGTACAGCATAAAAGTAACTTACCGTTATGATGATAAGCTCGTATGATGGGCTCACTTTAAATGCTGAAATAAACATTGCAAAAATGGCAGCAATAAGTATCGATCCATTTAGGTAACTTAATCGCTTTGTAGCCATCGCATTGAAGCAAACTCCTATGAACATATATATGAGAAAAGGAAAGCTATTTATTGACTGATTAATCGGCGACAATGAAATGAGCTCATTGGCTAAAAACGCAGCTACCATCAACGCGACAGGAATGGCTATCCAAGAAAGAGAATTATTCTTGAAGGCACTAATAAACACAAACCCAATTGCGTAAAACTTAAGCTCAATTTCTAGTGTCCAAATAATTCCGTCAATAAAAGGAACGCCTACAATTTCTCGCAAACCTGGTATCGCATGTAAGATGATATCGGATGCGGGTATAGTTAGCTCAACGCCAGCAAAGGAAGTTGATATCAGCAGGGCAACCATGGTTACAGCAAACCCGACGATGTAGGTTGGGTAAATTCTAAGTACCCTACTTATCAGAAATTCTTTGCGAGTGGAGTTTGTCAACGAAAGAGGTATTACGAAACCGCTGATAATAAAAAAAAGTGCCACACCGAACGACGCCGGTATCAGGTAAGGAATAGAGTGGGTAACAGATACTATTTCGCTTGGTACATGCCTATCGATTTCACTTGTAGGCATATGAATTAGACGTGAAATAACATTTTGGTCACCGATATAAAATCCTAAATAGTGCTCAAATAGAACACATAAAACGGCAACACCGCGCAGAATATTGGCAAATTCGTATCTGACGGTCGGTTTTTGCATAAGGTACCACCACTTTTTAGCGTTACTACCTTCAATACGACAGGTTTTCAATCGCTCATAGTTGCCGCCCGCTGAGGCGGCTTTTTCTTTGCCAATAAAAAACCTCGGCGGGGGGCTTGCCGAGGCTGTGCGAAATTGAAGCGGGGGCTTCAATCGCACCACTTCATCATCTCATAATTTCAAGAATATGCAACCTGCGCCTGACGCGTTACAGCGTCCAGCCGTAACCTGCGAGAGCAGCTCCACCAATGGCGCCGATCACAGACCATCCAATCATGCTGATACCCATAAAGCTGTGATACGTGTCCGCTGAAATCTTCTTGAAAACTGCAGCCACGAAGAGGTTTGCGA
>Ga0182744_1003267_pt1 | contig 12729 bp, 13 predicted proteins | sample eDN3rd30CKraftMG_FD_128525 | JGI IMG/M metagenome (GOLD analysis project Ga0182744, IMG submission 128525) | Enriched Miracle-Growth compost microbial communities from Emeryville, California, USA - eDNA 3rd pass 30_C Kraft MG (version 2) (version 2) ...
CATCAGGTTGTCGATGACGAGGCGATAGTCGCATTTGGCGAAGATGGTCTTGCCGTCGCCTTCCCACGCGTCGTCCTTGTTCCAGTGCAGGTCGGGCACCAGCGCCGGGTCGGCGAGCGCCGGATCGCCGGGCCAGACCCAGACGAAGCGGTGCTTCTCGACCACCGGATAGGAGCGCACATGAGCGGAGGGGTTGAGCGTTTCCTGCGACGGCATCTTGGTGCAGCGGCCGGAGCCGTTGAAGCGCAGGCCGTGATAGCCGCAGACGACCTCGTCATCCCTGAGCGAGCCCATGGAGAGCGGCAGCAGGCGGTGCCAGCAGGCGTCTTCCAGCGCGCTGACGGTGTGGTCCGACTTGCGGAAGAAGACGATCTTCTTGTTGCAGACCGTGCGCGGCAGCAGCGCGTTTTTGACCTCGTAGTCCCAGGCCGCCACGTACCAGGCGTTCAGCGGAAATTTGGCGTCCTTCGGCATCGCGATCCCTCCTAGAATGCAAGCTGTATACAGAATACAATGATAATTCGCAAGGTGGCCGCTAAAATCGGAAAAATAAGTTCATAAGATGGGATAAGTCCCAATTAATCTGATTGCGAGTATACAGCTTGCTACGGCCATGCCGTTGCCAGTGATCTGGGCAATTCACTTTCCGCATCAGAATTCCTTGGGTTTCCGCCGCTACCGTCTTGACCGGCCCGTCGTCCGCCCGCAGAAAATCCGTCATGATTATCGCGATTGACGGTCCGGCAGCGTCGGGCAAGGGCACGATTGCGCGGCGGCTGGCCGCGCATCTGGCGTTGCCGCACCTCGATACCGGGCTGATTTATCGGGCCACCGCCCGCACCGTGCTCGACAATGGCGGCGGGCTGCGAGACACCGCCGACGCCGTCGCCGCGGCGCGCGGACTGTCGCTGACCGAACATGACGAGGAGCGCCTGCGCGGCGCCGAAATGGGTGAGGCGGCCTCGGTTGTCGCCGCTATCCCGGAGGTGCGCTCCGCCCTCATCGATCTGCAGAAGGCATTTGCCGCCCGTCCTGGCGGCGCGGTGCTCGACGGGCGCGACATCGGCACCGTCATCTGTCCCGAAGCCGACGTGAAGATTTTCGTCACCGCCCGTCCGGAAGTCCGCGCCCAGCGCCGGGCGCTGGAACTGCACGGACGCGGCGAGAAGGTCGATTATGAAGAGGTGCTGGCCGATATCCGCAAGCGCGACGAACGCGATTCCGGCCGCTCCGCCGCGCCCCTGCGCATGGCGCCCGATGCCGTCCTGCTCGATACCAGCGATCTCGATGTCGAAGCCGCTTTCGCGGCGGCGCTGGCGATTGTCGAGAAGGCGAAGGCGTAAACGGCGGCGGTCTCAACTCGCGAGGGATGGCAGCGGGCTTTGGTCTGCCGGCGCTTTGGCCGGCATCGATATCAGCGCGCTCATCGCCACGGCGACGGCAAGAATGAGCCAGGGACCGTTGATGGCGAAGGGAACATGGAGATAGCGCGTGAGCAGTTCGCCGCCGAGGCAGATGACGATCTGTGCCGCTGCCGTCCATTTCACGAGCTGACCGTCCCAGGCGTTTGCCGACGGCCGCGACAGGGTGCGTAGGAAACTGAACAGCGCGATCAGCACTGCGATGATCAGCAGCCGCAGCGGATTGGCGATCGCGAAGGCGGAATTATTGCCCTGCAGGAACGCGACGGGCACGAGCAGGATGCCGCACAGATAGGTCGCCAGCAACGGCGGCCAGACGTCGAGAATATCACGGCCGATGGCCGGGGCGGCCTGTGGCTTTGCGGCGGCGGCCGTCAGGTGCGACGGCAGATCGCCCGGCGCGCCGCCTGGCAGGCGGGACGGCGAACCTGTGGGCACCGTCGCGGTCGCGGGAACCTCCGCATCGACGCGTGCACGCGCGATCGCCAACGCCGCCAGAACCGCCACGGCCACAAGGATAAAGCCGGTCGCGATCGCGAGGGCGGACGGGCTGACGTCTTCGACCTGCAGCAGCGCCGTGCTGTAGATGACCGCCTCCGGCAGCCGCATCAACGGTAGTGCAAGCAACAGCAGCCAGAAGCCGTTGCCGAACCCATGCAGCGTGATCTGGTCGCCGAGCCAGGCGAGCAGGGCTGTCGCCGCGACGAAGGTGATGACCGTGGTGAGGCGAAACGTCCAGTCCGGATCGGTCACAAATCCGGAGATGTCGCCCAGCGCTCTTGCGATGCCGAAGCCCTGGAAGGCCGCCAGAAAGAGCGCGATGAGCCGGATCGTCCGGTTCAGCCGTCTGGTATTGTAACGCTCCACCACCGCCCAGCGGCCGAAGGGCGGAACGATCAGCTTGGCGAGCTCAGCTAACGCCAAAGCCGAAAAAATCGGAATGACGCCGAGCGCGAAGATCGAGACCTGCTCGAGCGTCAGCCTGCTGTTGAGACCCAGGCGTCCCAGCCCATTCGGATCGAGGCCGGGCAGGGGGATATTGCATCCCAGCCGGTAGATGCACAAGACGCCGATCGTCACCAGCACGCGTTGCCAGAGTGGGCTCACCGGCATGGGGATCGACGGCGCGGGAGATGATGAATTGTCGGTCATGCCGATGCCCCTGGGAGTCGACTGCCTGCGAGCAGGATTGAGGAATCTGTTCCGGATTGCGGGTTTCTGCAAGTGCGGGAAAGCACTGCGAACGAAGTGGACACCGGTCGCCAAAAGCTGGACGCATCTGTTCGATCCAATAGTATCGCTACCGCACCAGTGAATCGGCGAGCGGGGATTCCATTGGAGACGATGTCCGGATATGCGCGTCTGGCTGCCGGCGCTATCGCGCTGGTCGCCTGGATCGGCCTGGCGGTGCAGTGGCGGGCCAGCACCGAGCTGGCCGGATCGGCCGGCGTCGCCTTCTGGATCATGCTGCGCTTTTTTACCATCATCGCCAATCTGATCGTCGCCGTGGCGCTGACCGGCTTCGCCCTTGGGCGGCCAGGCTTCGGGGCGCCGCAGCTGCTCGGCGGCGTCACATTGGCGATCCTGCTGGTCGGCGTCGTCTTCGCCTTGCTGCTGAACGGCCTGCTCGAATTGAGCGGTGGCGCGCAACTCGCCGACACACTGCTGCACAGAGTGACGCCTGTCCTCGTGATGTTGTTCTGGCTGGTCTTCGCACCCAAGGGCGGGCTGACGTTCAAAGACCCATGGATTTGGGCCCTTCTGCCCCTCATCTACTTCGTCTATGCGCTGGCGCGCGGCGCGGTCGAAGGCAGCTACCCCTATCCGTTCATGGATCTGGCGAAGCTGGGCTGGGAGCAAACGGTGATCAACGCCGCACTTATCGCGCTGGGATTCGTGGCGACCGGCTACGTGCTGGTCTGGCTCGACGGTATCATGGCGCGCAGGGCTTAATCTTTTAAGGCTTGAAGTGCTTCGACAGCTTCAGGCCCTGTGCCTGATAGTTTGAACTGAGTCCTGCGCCATAGAGGGCTCGCGGCGTCTCCGTCATTTTCTCGTACACGAGGCGGCCGACGATCTGGCCGTCTTCGAGAATGAACGGCACATCGTGCGAGCGCACTTCCAGCACGGCGCGCGCACCTTCGCCGCCGGCCTCCACCGCGCCGAAGCCCGGATCGAAGAAACCGGCGTAGTGCACGCGGAACTCGCCCACCAGCGGATCGAACGGCGTCATCTCCGCGGCATGGTCGGGCGGCACGCGCACGGCTTCCTTGGAGGCCAGGATGTAGAATTCGCCTGGGTCGAGCACCAGGTCGGCGCGGCCGTGATTGTGGATCGGCTCCCAGAAGTCGAGCACCGCATGGGCGGCGACCTTGTCGACATCGATCAGGCCGGTATGGCGCTTGGCGCGATAGCCGATGAGGTCGGAATTGTTGAAGCCCGCGAGATCGACCGAGACGGCGACGCCGCCGGCAATCGATGGCTCGGCCGAGGTGACGAGTCTTTCGCGTTTGTGCAGGTCGAGGTGGCCGGCATCGTCGAGACGCGCCTGGCCATGACGGAAGCGCACCTGCGACAGGCGTGAGCCGCTGCGCGCCAGAATGGGGAAGGTGCGCGGCGAGATTTCCGCATAGAGCTTGCCGCTGTAGCCCGGTTCGATCTGGTCGAACTCGCGCGCCCGGTCGGCGATGACCCGGGTGAACACGTCGATCCGCCCGGTCGAGCTCTTCGGATTGGCGGAGGCCGCCACATCGCCGGGCAGGGCCAGGCTTTCCATCAGTTCGGCGATATAGACGCAGCCCGTTTCCAGCACCGCGCCCGGCCGCAGGTCGATCTCATGCAGCGCCAGCGCCTCGATGCGCGCGCTGACCGGTTTGGCCCGGCCGGGCAGGAAACTGGCCCGCATCCGCCAGGCTCGTGCGCCCAGCCGCAGATCCAGGCTCGCCGGCTGCACCTGCCCAACGGCGAACGGGGCGTCCGTCTGGATCACGCCGGCCTTGTGCAGGGCTTCAATTTCGTGGGCAGGCAAAATGCCGCGGGACTTGCTCATATCAATGGCGTACCCGAAGCCTTGGTTGACGCCAAGACGCTGGCTGCGGTACACCACAAATATCGTGGTCATTTGCCGACCGGCTTGCCGCCACGTTAAACAAGGGTCTAAGGGGTCGAGTCCGCACAATCTATGTCGTGCGCCCGGCTGAAGACTCAGTCGGGTTTTTGCATTTGAGCCGCCTTTGGCAAGCAGGCGGTTGGTGGAGATGAAAATGAGCGAAGCGCCTAAATCCGACCGCAAACTGCGCCCTGCCACGCTTCTCGTTCACGGCGGCACCCTGCGATCGCAGTTCGGCGAATTGTCCGAAGGCCTCTTCCTCACCCAGGGCTATGCTTACGACAGCATGGAAATGGCCGAGAAGCGCTTCAAGGGCGAGGACCCGGGCTTCATGTATTCGCGGTTTTCCAACCCGACGGTGAACATGTTCGAACAGCGCATGGCGTTGCTCGAGGGAGCGGAATCCGCCAGGGCCACCGCCACCGGCATGGCCGCCGTGACGGCCGCCATCATGGGCCAGCTCAAGGCCGGTGACCATATCGTGGCGGCCAAGGCGCTGTTCGGCTCGTGCCGCTTCATCGTCGAGGATCTGGCGCCGCGCTACGGCATCCAGTGCACCCTGGTCGACGGCACCGATCTCGACCAGTGGCGCTCCGCGGCGCGGCCCAACACCAAGACCTTCTTCCTCGAGAGCCCGACCAATCCGCAGCTCGAGATCATCGACATCGCCGCCGTCGCCAAGATCGCGCACGCGGCCGGCGCCACCCTTGTTGTCGACAACGTCTTCGCCACGCCGGTCTTCCAGAGCCCGCTGAAGCTCGGCGCCGATTGCGTGGTCTATTCGGCCACCAAGCATGTCGACGGCCAGGGCCGCGTGCTGGGCGGCTGCATCCTCGCGTCGGAAGCCTTCATCCAGGCGCATGTCCATAACTTCCTGCGCCAGACCGGTCCGGCGATGTCGGCGTTCAATGCCTGGGTCATGCTGAAGTCGCTCGAAACGCTGGCGCTGCGGGTGACGCAGCAGATGCACAACGCCGAGCGCGTCGCCGATTTCCTGGCCGAGCAGAGCAAGATCAAGAAGGTGCTGTATCCGTTCCGCAAGGATCATCCGCAATACGAACTCGCCAGGCGCCAGATGACCGGCGGCGGCACGGTCGTGGTGATGGATGTGAAGGGGGACAAGGCGGCCGCCTTCCGCATGGCGAATGCGTTCTCCGTCATCAAGATTTCCAACAATCTTGGCGATGCCAAAAGCATCGTCACCCATCCGGCGACGACGACCCATCAGCGCCTGCCGCAGGCCGATCGTGAAGCCATGGGCATCACCGAAGGCATGTTGCGCCTGTCGGTCGGGCTCGAGGACATCGAAGACATCATCGAGGATCTGCAGGTCGGCCTCGCGGCCATCTAGGGAAAACATGCCGTCATGCCCGCACATGTTGCGGGCACCCACGCCGTGCAATGGCTCAGGTCTGTGAAAGCTAGCCTCGCTATCGCAGCCTCTTCTTGCACTGCGCCGCAGTGTCCCGGCGTGGGTGCCCGGCAACAAGGCCGGGCATGACGCGGTGGTGTTGGGCTTCTCTGAAGCGCAACAAGAGTCAAAAAATCCTAGACGCTGGCGCTTTTGTCTGCCGGAAATCCGCCACAAGCAGCCATTACGTCACTCCCACGCTGATGGCGGTGGATAAGTCCACCGCCATCAGCGTGAACGGCATCGCGTGACGATGTGCCTGCAAATCCAGTATTTGCATAAGGTTGCATTGATCAAACCGAAAATGTCGCCGTTCGATACGTGTGATGCGCTTTGGGGAAAACCAAGGCTCTTGGGGAAAAACATGTCTACACACATGAAGATCGACGAGGACTCTTGCGCGAGATTCAACGGCTAGTGTAGATTCATGAGCGTCTACTACGACATTTCGTGCGGCGGACCTTTCAGCAAGCGTGACATGCGTCAACGCCACCGGCTTTCCGGTGCAGCGGCATGCGTATGATTCTCTCTGCAATATGACTTTAGGAGATCAGGATGTCCTGGACCGATGAGCGCGTAGAAACGCTTCGCAAACTTTGGGCCGATGGCCACAGCGCAAGCCAGATCGCCGCCGAAATCGGCAACGGCATCACCCGCAACGCGGTGATCGGCAAAGTGCATCGCCTCGGTCTCTCCGGCCGGGTCAAGGCCCCCGCATCGGTGGCGCCGCGCCAGCGCGCCGCCCAGCCGCGCGCCCATCGGCCGGGGCCGGCGCAACGATCTCATGCTCATGGCGGAAGCGGTGGCGGCGGCGGCATGGTGCGCGGCAATACCGCGCTCGCCTTTGCGCCGCGCGCCTATGAAGCGCCTGCGCCCAAGCCGCTTGAGGAAGTGCTGATCCCCATGTCGGAGCGGGTCACCATCATGGAGCTCAAGGAAGCCATGTGCCGCTGGCCGCTCGGCGACCCGGCGAGCTCGGAGTTCCGCTACTGTGGCGGCAAGTCGGACACCGGTGTCACCTATTGCCCCTATCACTCGCGCATGGCCTATCAGCCGGCGCAGGACCGTCGGCGCGATCGAGAGAAGCGCCAAATGATGCAGATCAAGGGCTGAAGGTCCCCGAAAACGCCACTACGAAAAAGCCCTGCGACTGCAGGGCTTTTGTTTATGCGCCTTCTAGTATGTCCGCGACAACCGTGGGCTGGTCGGTCATGACGTTATGCGCGGCCTTGTCGACATGGATGACAGTCCATGAAGGATCGGCTTCGAGGCGCCTGGCGGTGGCCGCGAAGATCGGATTGTCCGACTGCAGCGGCCGCACATAGGTCTTGCGGGCAATCGTCTCCCACGCGCCTGTCAGGCGGATTTTCTGAATGCGCGTGCCATTGGGGTGCGGCGTCAGTTTCGATTGGATCCAGGCATGGTCGTCGGGATTGAGCGCCATACGCGCGGCGGGTGGCGGCGGCTCGCTCGGCGTCGTCGGCATGGGCCGCTCGGCCACATCGATCAGCGCCTGGCCGTCGCGCGGGATGAACGCGTCGAGATAGACGAGAGCCGCGATGCGGCCGGACCTCTGGTCGGCGGCGCCCGTTACCGGCACGCCGCCATAGGAATGGCCGCACAGCACCACATCCTCCAGGTCGTGCCAGTCGATGACGTTGACGATGTCGGCGATATGCGTGTCGAGCGTCACAGCCTCCGAGAGGAGGTGGGAGCGGTCGGCGAGGCCCGTCAGGGTCGGAGCGAACACCTTGTGGCCGCGCCCGCGCAGGAGCGCCGCCACCCGGTCATAGCACCAGCCGCCGTGCCAGGAACCGTGAACGAGGACGAAGGTCTTGCGCTTGCTCATCGCTTGCTCCGATAAGAGGACGTTCAGGTCAGCGCGCCGAGGAAGTCCGCCTTGCCGATAACGACGCCGTTGTGCCGCAGGATGTTATAGGCTGTGGCGACGTGGAAATAGATGTTGGGCAGCGCGAAGCCCTGCACATAGGCCAGTCCGGACAGGTGCATGTCGCCCTGGCGGTTCTGGATGACGATGTTGCGGGTCTCACTGCCCTCGAACGCCCTCGCCTCGAGAGACTGCAGATACGCGATCGAGACCTTGAGGCGCTGGTCGAGTTCCGCGAACGTCGTTTCCGTGTCGGCGATGGAGGGCACCTCCTGGCCGGCCATGCGGCCGCCCAGCCGCCGCGCCATGTCGCCGGCGATCTGCACCTGGCGCACCAGCGGCAGCATGTCGGGAAACAGCCGCGATTGCAGCATGACCGCCGGGTCGATCTTGTTATGCGCGCAATGACGTTCGCCCTTCGCCAGGACATCGGCCAGGTTCGTCAGCGCGCGGACCGTGGGCGGCACGCAGATTTGGTACATCGGGATCATGTGGGGTCCTGTTGTTCACGAAGCGGTCGGGGCGAAAGGCGCACCGATTGGCTGGCGCTTTGATAGCGATATCCCGGCAGTCGTGACAACAGGCAGCTCAGGCGCGCGCCGCGGCGCGCGTTCACAAAGCGCGGAGGTCGCGGCCCAAAAAAATCATGCCCGCACTTCTGCGGGCATGATGGTTTCGTTTTCGACCGTCCGCCGGCTCAATCCCGGTCGAACGTCTCGTCGAACGAATAGCCGGAGCCGCGCACCGTACGCAGCGGGTCGCGCTCGCGCCCGCGGCTGATCGCCTTGCGCAGGCGGCCGATATGGACGTCGACGGTGCGTTCGTCGATCTCGATCGACATGCCCCACACCGCATCGAGCAGCTGCGCCCGCGAGAAGACGCGGCCGGGCCGTTCCATCAGATGTTCGAGTAGCCGGAATTCCGTCGGCCCCAGATGCAGCTCGCGGCCGTTGCGATAGACACGGCGCGTCTCGCGGTCGAGTTCGATCGGCCCGCGCTGCAATTTGGTCGCGATCCGCTCCGGGCTCGCCCGGCGCAGCAGCGCGTGGACTCTCGCCATCAGCTCCGGCACCGAGAACGGCTTCACCACGTAATCGTCGGCGCCGACGGAAAGCCCGCGCACCCGTTCCTGTTCCTCGCCGCGCGCCGTCAGCATGATGACCGGCAAGGTCTTCGTCGCTTCCCGCGCCCGCAGCCTGCGGCAGATTTCCAGGCCCGAGACGCCCGGCAGCATCCAGTCGAGGATGAGCAGGTCGGGGATCTCTTCCGCCAGCCTGATCTCCGCCTCGTCGCCCCGCTCGATCCGCTCCACCATGAAGCCCGCTGCTTCCAGGTTATAGGCGAGCAGCAGGGCGATGGCCGGTTCGTCCTCGACGATGAGGATGCGGGGCGCCGTGGCTTCCGCGCGGGCGCGTCTGTCGTTCATGGGCGTAGATCTCGGATCGGTCGAAAGAGTCTGCATGCGTGTCGCGCCTCAGTTCATTTCACCCCTGCGGTCGCAGGCTCGGTTCCCGACGAACCACCCTTCGGGCGATCGACGGGCAAAGGTTCGCCGGTCACCAGATAGTGCACGGTCTCGGCAATGTTCGTCGCATGGTCACCGATCCGCTCGATGTTCTTCGAGCAGAACAGCAGATGCGTGCAGAACGAGATGTTGCGCGGGTCTTCCATCATGAAGGTCAGAAGGTCGCGGAACACCGAATCTTCCATCGCGTCCACGTCGGCATCGCGCCGCCAGACGTCGTCGGCCTGGGCCACGTTGCGGTGCGCATAGGCGTCGAGCACGTTCTTGAGCTGCAGCGCCGCGATATCGGCCATGTGCTTGAGGCCGATGAGGGTGCGCGGCACGCGGATATCGCTGGAGATCTTGGTGGTGCGCTTGGCGATGTTCTTGGCCAGGTCTCCGACGCGCTCGAGGTCACTGGCGATATGGATCGCCGAGACCAGCTCGCGAAGGTCGTTGGCCATGGGCTGACGCCGGGCGATGGTCAGGACCGCCATTTCCTCGACTTCCCGTTGCAGGAGATCGAGCTTCGGGTCCCGTTCCATGGTGCGACGCGCCAGGTCGGCGTCGAGCCGGCTCAGGGCGTCGATCGCATCGACGAGCATCTTCTCGGCGATGCCGCCCATTTCGGATATCTTGCCGCCGATGTAGTGCAGTTCCTCGTCATAAGCCTTGACGGTGTGATCGGTCATCGATTCTCTCCTGAGCCGGCTAGCCGAAGCGGCCGGTAATGTAGTCCTGTGTCTGCTTCTGCGAAGGAGACGTGAATATCTTGTTGGTCTCATCGAACTCGATCAGATCGCCGAGATACATGAAGGCCGTGCGGTCGGAACAACGGGCCGCCTGCTGCATGTTGTGGGTGACGATGGCGATCGTGTAACGCGACTTCAACTCGTCGATCAGCTCTTCGATCTTGGCGGTCGAAATCGGGTCGAGCGCCGAGCAGGGTTCGTCGAACAGGATGACTTCCGGACGGATGGCGACGGTGCGGGCAATGCACAGGCGCTGCTGCTGGCCGCCCGACAGGCTGAGGCCGCTGGCATTCAGCTTGTTCTTCACTTCTTCCCACAGCGCGGCGCTGCGCAGGGCCGTTTCGATACGGCCGTCGAGCTCGCTCTTGGGAACCTTCTCGTAGAGTTTGATGCCGAAGGCGATGTTGTCATAGATCGTCATCGGAAACGGCGTCGGCTTCTGGAACACCATGCCGACGCGGGCGCGCAGCAGGTTGATGTCGAGCTTGGGGTCGAGCACGTTCTGGCCGTCGAGCAGGACGTCGCCTTCGGCCCGCTGGTTCGGATAGAGGTCGTACATGCGGTTGAGGATGCGCAGGAGCGTGGACTTGCCGCAGCCCGACGGGCCGATGAAGGCCGTGACCTTGTTGGTCAGCAGCGGCAGGTTGATGTTCTTCAGCGCTTTCGTCGTGCCGTAATAGAAGTTCAGGTTACGGATCGACAGCTTGATCGACTTGGGGTCCGGCCAGTTCGGCGGCAGAGTACCGGTGGCCTGCGGAGCAGTGGCAGTCATGCTCATTTTGGTTTCCTTTCAGCGCCAAGTGTACGCGCCAAGATGTTGAGTGTCAGAACCGAGACTGTGATGAGCAGAGCGCCGGTCCAGGCGAGTTGCTTCCAGTTCGGGTCCGGGTTGTTGACGAAATTGTTGATGGTGACCGGCAGGTTGGCCATGGTGCCGCCGAGGTTCAGGCTCCAGAACTGGTTGCTGAGAGCCGTGAACAGCAGCGGCGCCGTTTCACCGGCCACGCGTGCCGTCGCCAGCAGGATGCCGGTGATGAGGCCCGACCGCGCCGCCTTGTAGGCGATGCGGGTGATGACATAGGCGCGCGGCAGGCCGAGCGCCGAGGCCGCTTCACGCAACTGTACCGGCACCAGCAGCAGCATGTCCTCGGTGGTGCGCACCACGACCGGGATGACGATGACCGCCAGCGCGATCGCTCCGGCGAACCCCGAGAACCCGCCCATCGGCACGACGATGGCCCCGTAGATGAACAAGCCGATGATGATGGAAGGCGCGCTGAGCAGGATGTCGTTGACGAAGCGGATCACATTCGTCAACTGCGAGTGCCGGCCGTATTCCGCCAGCCAGGTGCCGGCGAACAGGCCGATCGGGGTGCCGATGCCGACGCCGATGCCCGTCATGATCAACGAGCCGACGATGGCGTTGAGCAGACCACCGTCATGGGCGCCCGGCGGCGGCGTCATCTGCGTGAAGACGTGCGGGCCCAGGCCGGCAAGGCCGTTGGCCAGCAGCGTGTAGAGGATCAGGCACAGCCAGCCGACACCAAAGATGGCGGCCGCGTAGCAGAGCGCCTTGATGATCTTGTCTTTGCGTTTGCGGGATGCGTAAGCAGCGGTGTTCATCGGATCACGCTCCTGCCTTTTTCTCGAGACGGCGCAGCATCAATCGTGCGGCACTAAGGACACAAAACGTCAGCACGAACAGCAGCAGGCCGAGCAGGATCAGCGCCGACTGGTGAACGCCATCGCTTTCAGCGAACTCGCTGGCGATCGCTGCCGAGATGGTCGTTCCCGGTGCGAACAGCGAGGAGGAGATGCGGAACGAATTGCCGATGATGAAGGTCACCGCCATCGTTTCGCCCAGTGCGCGGCCCAGCGCCAGCATGACGCCGCCGATGACGCCGACCCGCGTATAGGGCAGCACCACATTCTTGACCACTTCCCAGGTGGTGCAGCCGACGCCGTAGGCCGCTTCTTTCAGGACCGGCGGGACGGTCGCGAACACATCGCGCGAGATCGCCGTGATGAACGGCAGGATCATGATCGAAAGCACGAGCGAGGCGTTGAACAGGCTAAGGTTGGAGGCCGGGCCCGCAAACAGCGTGTTGAGGATCGGGATGTTCTCGAAGGCCGAGACGACCGCCGGTTCGAACCTGTCGGCAAGGAATGGCCCAAGGACAAAGAAGCCCCACATGCCGTAGATGATCGAGGGAATGCCGGCCAGGAGTTCGACCGCGATCGCGATCGGCTGCTTCAGCACGGGCGGGCAGAGCTCGGTCAGGAAGATGGCGATGCCGAGACCCACCGGAACGGCAATCGCCATGGCGATGAGGGAGGTCAGGATGGTGCCGTAGATCGGGCCGAGCGCGCCGAGAACGGGCGCCGGATGCGCCGATGGCGCCCAGCGTTGCGTCCAGAGAAATTCAAAGCCGAAAGTGCGCATCGCCGGCCAGGCGCCGATGATGAGCGAAATGATGATGCCGCCAAGCAGCAGAAGGACCAGGATGGCAGAAGCGCGCGTCAACCAGTAGAAGGTTGCATCGCCAAGTTTGAAGGCGGCGAGCGCCTTGGCCCGGTCGAAGGCCGGTTCGGCAGCGGCGCGCGGTGTGTCTATCGCCATGTCGGACATATACGCCCCTTGTTA
>Ga0182744_1003269_pt1 | contig 12728 bp, 11 predicted proteins | sample eDN3rd30CKraftMG_FD_128525 | JGI IMG/M metagenome (GOLD analysis project Ga0182744, IMG submission 128525) | Enriched Miracle-Growth compost microbial communities from Emeryville, California, USA - eDNA 3rd pass 30_C Kraft MG (version 2) (version 2) ...
CCAGTCTGACGCCCTGGCTGTCAGCCTGGGGACCAAGCAGGGTTTCCACGTTTTTCAGGGCATCGCGCAGGTCGAAGGCCGACCGCGCCGCCTTCTGGGGCCGCGACCAGTTGCGAAACCGCTCCAGAATGGTGGAAGCCCGGCGCGCCTGCGTCACCGTATCGTCGAGGACGGGCGCCAGCGCGGCCATGTTGCCTTGCCCCAGCATGCGCCGCCCGGCCTGCACCTGCGCGAGGATGGCGGTCAGCGGCTGGGTCAGTTCGTGGGCGAGGCCGCTTGCCATCTCCCCCAGCGCATTGACGCGCGAGGCATGGGCAAGGCGCGAATCCAGCGCGCTGAGCCGCGCCTGCTCGACCGCCCGACGTGTCCGCGCACGCTCTCTCAGGGCGGAAAGGGCGGCGAGATAGGCAAGCGCCACGCCCAGCAGGGTCAACCCGGTGGTGAGGGGAGGAAACAGGTCGGCAAGTCCGATTCCTATTCCCGTTTCCAGAAGCAAGGGCTGCGACGCGCTGCCCAACACCCTGGAAAACCGGAGCGTACCGGGGCTCGCGCCCCGGTTCACGAGCGGAGCGCCGTCGGGCATCGACAAGGTGAGCGCGACGCCGCTCCGCGACCAGAACGGTCCCGCCTCCTCGATCAGCTTTTCAGCATCGATGCCCAGCATCAGGCCATAGCGCGCCGCATCCGAATTGGGGCTGCGCTTGACCATGATGTAGTGGTGCGGCTTGCCGGGGTAGGGCAGCAAGGCGATGCTGCCGGTTGAAGCCTTCGCTGCCGAGCGGATGGCGACGGCAAGCGCTTCGTCGATCGGTGCCGTACCGACGATCCTGGCCTGCGGGTCGAGCGGGACTAGCTGCACCTCGTCGATGCGAGGATAAAAGCGCGAGATGGTCTCGGCGACGTCGAGGAACAGGTCCTGCCGCTCGCCCTGCGCCGCCGTGGCAAGCGCCGAAAGCGCCGTCAGGTGGGCGTCATGCTGATCGGCCCGCTGGGACACCAGGCGATGCAGGACAATGCTTTCCTGCTCCAGTTCGGCAACCAGCGATTGGCGCTCCACGACCGCCAGAATACCGGCGGCCAGCAGTAGAAGCAGGCCAAGGGCGATCAGCCGGAGCAGGCTTTGGAGGACTGGACGACTGCTGCCTGCCATGGACGCGTTCTTGCGGTTGATGCGCGCGATCGAAATATCACCCGCCGACATTGCTGCTACATCGTATCCGGTTTTTCGCGAAGCGGTGAGTTTCTTGCGGCCGGCGCCGCCCGCATCTGTCTGCCACACGCATCCGACCTGGCGAATCCGATTTGAACGGCCATTGGGTATTGCACGCCTCAGCCGTCTTCCTATGCTGGCACAGATCCTGTTTAAGACGGCAACGAGGTTTCCTGCATGGCTACGGAAAAAGTGAAAGGCCCGCCTTCGTATTTTCCTTCCATCGAGAAGACATACGGAAAACCAATATCTTACTGGCTGACGCTTATCGATACGATGAAGGAGCGGAAGCACATGGAAATGGTTTCGATGCTCAAGTCGGATCACGGCATGGGCCACGGGCACGCCAATGCGCTCGTTGCCTATCACCGGTCGCAGAAGGCAGCCTGACTGCGACCCGACGCGACTTGCCGACCGCAGTTCGCATGGGGAGAGTTGCGATGGCCGTCTTCATTCGCGAGGCTCATGCAGGGGACAGGGATGCCCTCGGGGCACTCAAGCTGCAGTCTTCGCTGGCCTGGGGAGACCATGCTGAAGAACTGCGGGCACTTCCGCAAGCGAGGGAGATTCCGGTCGCGCACCTGCCGCATGCCATTGTCGCGGAGCTTGACGGGGAGATCGTGGGCTTCGCAACGGTCCTCGCGGGCAGGGATGCCATGCAGGCCGAACTGGAGGACCTGTTCGTCGCACCGCAGCTATGGCAAACGGGAATAGGCAGGAAGCTGCTCGCGGAAGCCGAGCATCGCGCCGCCACGCGCGGAGCACGAACGCTTCACGTCGTAGCAGGCGAGCGGGCCCGTCCGTTCTACGAAGCTTCTGGATACCGGTTTGCCGGAACGACCGCGACTGATTTCGAGCCGGCGGTGGAACTGCTCAAGTACCTGCCGTAGGCCGCACAGATTGCCTGCCACGGTCGCTGACTATCAAGATATATCGAGCTATCGCGTGTAGTCGTCGGCCAATGGCGGAAGGGGTGGGATTCGAACCCACGGAGACATCACTGCCTCGGCGGTTTTCAAGACCGCTGCCTTAAACCACTCGGCCACCCTTCCGGTTTCCCGTGCTGTATGCTTGAAGCCGCGGCTCTTTTCAAGAAGCTGAAAAGGGCAGGCGCATCTGCCCCGGCTATCGCTATGGATGGACTCACAGGCCGACCAGAGCACCTGTCGTCCACAGGGCTGCCACATTCTCGTCGGTTTCCCGACATATTCGGTTAATACGCTCATAAGAAATTCCGGCGTACAAGGAATGGGTCAGGGTGGTCGGACTGTTGCCGCAGGGTTGCGTCGACCTTTCAATTCATCAGGTGCATTAGCCAACAGTCGGCTGGGGGACGTTCAAGACATGCAGACTTCGACGCGCCTGCGTCTTAGCCGCGCTTCCGCTTTTGTGTTGCTCGCCGCTTCCGCCGCCTTGCTGGCGGCCTGCGCCACGCCGCAGCCGAAGGATTCCGCCAGGAAAAAGCACTCTAAGGAATACTTCGCCGAATCCGAATATGGCGTCAAAGCCAGTCCGCGCGTGGCCTTCAGCAAGTTCAACGTGCCGCGCGGCGGCGGTCGCGACCAGACCGGCAAGCCGTATCAGGTTCGGGGAAAATGGTACTACCCTAAGGAGGAGAAGGGGTATTCCAAGGTCGGCGCCGCCTCCTGGTACGGCGATGCGTTCCATGGCCGGCTTACCGCCAACGGCGAAGTCTACGACATGACGCATCTCACGGCCGCGCATCCGACCATGCCGTTGCCGAGCTATGCGCGGGTGACCAACCTGGCCAATGGCAGTTCGGTCATCGTGCGCGTCAACGATCGCGGGCCCTATTCGGAAGACCGCATCATCGACCTGTCCGAGCGCGCGGCTTCGATGCTGGACTATGCCCATTCCGGAACGGCCAAGGTCAAGGTCGACTATATCGGCCGCGCACCCCTCGACGGCCGCGACGACCAGTACCTGATGGCGTCCTACCGGCCCGGCAACAGGGCGCCGGATCCATCGGACGGCCTGCCCACCGGCGTCATGATCGCCATGAACGGCAACACGCCGAGCGCCGATGTCGGCGCGGGCGCAATACCTTTCCCTGGCCAGTTGACCGACACCCGTCCCGCTTTCAGCGCAGGACCGGCGATGACTGCGCAGGCAGCGACCTTCGACTTCGCGCCGCTGCCCGAATTCGGACCGATCGTGCCGCAGCGGCCGGATAGCGGCATTGCGCCCCAGCCTCCGTTCGCCATGGCGTCCCTGTCCTACGCCGACGAGCGCGTGCAGACCGCGTGGGGAGCGTTCGCCGCCCTGGATAAGGGAAGGGCAGCCGCGACTGGCTGGAAGCAGGCCGACCGCGCGGCCGATACCTCAAGCGCCGACGACTATATCGCCGCCGGCACCTACCAGACCGCTGCCGAGGCGCAGAAGGTCGCCTCGGCACTCTCCGGCATCGGCAGGAGCGTGATCGAACGGACCCGGCACGACGGTAAGGCGTGGTATTCGGTCAACCTCTATCCCACCGGCAGCGACAATCTCGATACCATGCTACAATCGGCCTGGTCGCACGGGGCGCCGGACGCCCTGGCCGTGCGCGACTGATTCATTTCCGGCCCTGGGCCAAGAGGGGAGGTCGGCTTTTCGCATGATATGTCGCCGCTCCCTGTTGTTCGGCGGGCTTTGGGGGCTCGTTCTGTCGTCGCTGCCGCTGGCCGGTGCCCATGCGCAACTCTTCGAGACCAAGGCGGCGCAGGCCTTCATGATCGATGCCGAAACCGGCACCGTCCTGTTTTCCAAGGATGCGGACAAATCCATCCAGCCCGGCTCGCTTGCCAAGCTGATGACGATGGAGGTGGTGTTCGACGCCGTAAAGTCCGGCCGGCTCAGCCTCGACGATACGTTCGTGGTCAGCGAAAATGCCTGGCGGACCGGCGGCGCGCCATCCGGCACCTCGACCATGTTCGCCAAGATCAAGTCGACCCTGCGGCTGGAGGACCTTATCCAGGGCGTGACCGTCCAGGCCGCCAATGACGGCTGCATCGTCATTGCGGAAGGAATGTCGGGATCGGAAGCGAATTTCGCGCAGCAGATGAGCGAGCGGGCGCGCACGCTGGGGCTGGCGAACTCGGTCTTCGTCAACGCCACCGGCCTGCCGGCGGACGGCCAGAAGACTACGGTGAGGGACCTGACGCTGCTGGCGCTGCATATCTGGCGGAACTATCCCGACTTCTATCGCTACTACGGACAGGTGGATTTCACCTGGAACAAGATCACCCAGCGCAACCGCAACCCGCTGCTCGCCATGGATATCGGCGCGGATGGGCTCGCCGTCGGTGCCAGCGAGCAATCGGGCTTCGGCATCGTCGGCTCGGCCAGCCAGCACGGCAAGCGCGTGATCGCGGCCATGAGCGGGCTGCCCAGCGACAAGGAGCGGGCGGAGGAAGCACGCAAGCTGCTGGAATGGGGCCTGCGCGCCTTCGACAAGACCGAACTGTTCGCACAGGGAGAGACCGTCGGCGAGGCCGAGGTCTTCGGCGGCGCCCAATCCACGGTTCCGTTGAAGGCCAGGGGAGCCGTGCACATTTTCCTGCCCATCACCAACCGCGACAAGCTGAAGGCGCGCATCGTCTACGAAGGGCCGCTGAAGGCTCCGGTGGAGGAGGGGCAGCCGGTCGGCACGCTGCGCATCTGGATCGGCGATACGCTGAGCCAGGAAACGCCGCTGTTCGCGGCCCAGACGGTCGAAATCGGCTCGCTACCGGATCGCGCGCTGGATGCGGCGAAGGAACTGGCGATCGGCTGGCTGCGCTGACACGTCAGCGTAGACCTTTCGGCCGACGCCCATTAAGACGATGCGTCAAGCATCCGTAGCGACGAACAAGCGGCAGGCCTGGTGGCAAACGGCATTTTCATTACGTTCGAAGGCGGGGAGGGCGCCGGCAAGTCGACGCAGATCGACAGGCTTGCCCGCAAGCTCAGCGCCAAGAAATACGACGTGGTCGTCACGCGCGAACCGGGCGGCTCGCCCGGCGCCGAAGCCGTTCGCCACGTGCTCCTGTCCGGCGCCGCGGAATCGTTCGGGCCGGAAATGGAAGCCCTGCTGTTCGCCGCGGCCCGCTCGGATCACGTCGAGCAACTGATCAAGCCGGCGATCGCCCGCGGCGCCATCGTGCTTTGCGACCGCTTCATGGATTCCTCTCGGGTCTATCAGGGCGTAACCGGCGGCCTCGACGCCGATTTCATGGCGGTCCTGGAGCGTATCGCCGTCAACGGAGCCGTGCCCGACCTGACGCTGATCCTCGACATCGATCCGGCCGAGGGGCTTGCACGCGCCGCCAGCCGGCGCGCGAAGGACGACATTCCCGACCGGTTCGAGAAGGAAACGCTCGCCATCCACCAGCGGCGGCGCGAGGCCTTCCTTGCCATCGCCGAAGCGGAGCCGGAGCGCTGCGTCGTCATCGATGCGGGCGAACCTTCCGATGTCGTCGAGAACGCCATCACGGCGGCGGTGTTTTCCATGCTCGAACGGCGCATGGCGGCCCAGCCGAACCGCACGGCCAGCGCATGAGTTTCGAACGCGTCGCCCCGGAACAGCACGACACGCTGGACGGCGTGCCGGAGCCCGCGGAAACCCCCACGCTGATCGGGCACGGCCAGGCAGCCGATATGCTTGTGGCCGCCTACCGCGCCGGCAAGATGCCGCATGCGCTGATCCTGTCCGGCCCCGCCGGCATCGGCAAGGCGACACTGGCCTATCACCTGGCGCACCACCTGCTTAAGTATCCGGCATCCGAGGCCTCGCCCGATACGCTGGCCGTGCCCGACCCGAAATCGTCGCTGTTTCGGCAAATCGCGACCGGCGCCCACCCGTCCGTCCTGCACCTGACGCGGCCGCTGAACGAAAAGACCAAGGCCTACAAGAGTGCGGTCACCGTCGACGAGATCCGCAAGGTCAACCGGTTTCTGTCGATGACAGCGCATGACGGCGGTTACCGGGTGGTGATCGTCGACCCGGCCGATGATATGAACACCAACGCGGCCAACGCCCTCCTGAAGAACCTCGAGGAGCCGCCGCCGCGCACGCTTTTCATCCTCGTCGTGCATGCGCCCGGCGGACTGCTGCCGACCATCCGCTCGCGCTGCCAGCTGGTGCGCCTGCCCCCGCTCGGCGACGAAAACCTGATGGCCGTTCTGGAAGCGATCGACCAGCCGTTGCCGGCCGAATCTCTGGCGCGCCAGGCGCTGGCGAAGCGGGCAGGGGGCAGCGTGCGCTCGGCCATCCTGCTTACCCAGTATGGCGGCGTGGAGATCGCCGAGACGCTGGACGCCTTGATCGCGGCAGGAACGCGCGACATCGCCGAGGCGCATCGCATCGCAGATGCCGTTTCGGGCCGCGACCGGGCCGTCGCGTTCGACCTGTTCAACCGCCACATCCTCGATCGCCTGGCCGATGCCGCACGGGAGGCAGCCATGTCCGGCGCGCTTGGCCGCGCCAAAACGCTATCGGACACTTGGCATGAGGCGCGTAACGCGATATCCGAAACCGAGACCTACAATCTCGACAAGAAGCAGCATGCCCTGATGATGATCGACCGCCTGAACGCCGCCATACGAATGTGACCGCGCCTGCCCCTCGGGTGGCGCCCGCATGACCGATGCGCTAACCCACCGCGACCTTTCCTCATTCGGCATTCACGACGGTTCGACCATGGCACGCGAAAAATTCTATATCACGACGGCGATTTCCTATCCGAACGGCAAGCCGCATATCGGCCACGCCTACGAACTCCTGGCGACCGATGCACTCGCCCGCTTCCAGCGCCTCGACGGCAAGGATGTCTTCTTCCTCACCGGCACCGACGAGCACGGCATCAAGATGCTGCAGACGGCCCGCAAGGAAGGCATCCCCGTGCGCGAATTGGCGGACCGCAACGCCGCCGAGTTCAAGCGCATGGCGGGCGCGCTCAACGCCTCCAACGACGATTTCATCCGCACCACGGAAGAGCGCCACTATCGCGCCTCGCAGGCGATCTGGAAGGCCATGGCCGCCAATGGCGACATCTACAAGGGCGGCTACGCCGGCTGGTACTCGGTGCGCGACGAAGCCTACTATGGCGAGGAGGAAACCGAGGTCCGAGCCGACGATATCCGCTATGGACCGCAGGGAACGCCGGTGGAGTGGGTGGAGGAGGAAAGCTACTTCTTCCGCCTGTCCGCCTACCAGGACCGGCTGCTTGCGCTCTACGAAAACCAGCCTGGTTTCATCGGTCCGTCCGAGCGCCGCAACGAGGTGATGAGCTTCGTCAGGTCCGGCCTGAAGGATCTGTCGATCTCGCGAACCACTTTCGATTGGGGCGTGCCGGTGCCCGGCGACGAAAAACACGTCATGTATGTGTGGGTCGACGCCCTGACAAACTACCTCACCGGCCTCGGCTATCCGGATGAAAACGCAGAGAAATGGCGTTTCTGGCCTGCCGATGCGCACATCATCGGCAAGGATATCGTGCGCTTCCATGCCATCTATTGGCCGGCGTTCCTGATGTCGGCCGGCATCGAACTGCCCAAGCGCGTGTTCGGCCACGGCTTCCTGTTCAACCGCGGCGAGAAAATGTCGAAGTCGCTCGGCAACGTCATCGACCCGTTCACAATGGTCGAACACTACGGGCTGGACCAGGTGCGCTATTTCTTCCTGCGCGAAGTGCCGTTCGGGCAGGACGGCAGCTACAGCCACGAGGCGATCGTCAACCGCACCAATGCCGATCTTGCCAACGACCTCGGCAATCTGGCGCAACGCTCGCTGTCGATGATCGCCAAGAACTGCGGCGGCGTGGTTCCGGCCCATGGCGAACCGACCGAGGCGGACAGGGCCATTCTCGACCAGGCCGCCGCCGCCCTGGTGACGGCGCGGCAGGCGATGGCGGAGCAGGGCATCCATCTGGCGCTGGCGGCGATCTTTGGCGTGGTGGCCGAAGCCAACCGCTATTTCGCCGCGCAGGAACCGTGGGCGCTGAAGAAGACCGATCCGGCCCGCATGGAAACCGTGCTGTGGACGACCGCGGAAGTGATCCGCCGCGTGGCCATCCTGTGCCAGCCCTTCATGCCGGGTTCGGCCGCCAAGCTGCTCGACCTGCTGGCTGTCGATGCCGGTAGCCGCGATTTGGCACAGGTCGACGATGCCCACAGCCTCGTTTCCGGCACGGCGCTGCCGCCGCCGCAACCGGTATTCCCGCGCTATGTCGAGCCGACGCCGGACAATTCGTGATGCTGGTCGACAGTCACTGCCATCTCGACTTCCCGGACTTTTCCGAAGAACGGGAAGCCATCGTCGCACGTGCGATCGAGGCCGGGATCGGGCGCATGGTGACGATCTCTACGCGGGTAAAGAAATTTTCACAGGTACTTGAAATCGCAGAGACTTTCGATCCCGTCTACTGCTCGGTCGGCACCCATCCGCATAACGCGGATGAGGAACTGGACGTCTCCGTCGAAGACCTCGTTTGCCTGTCCAGCCATCCAAAAGTGGTCGCGATCGGCGAAGCGGGGCTCGACTATCATTATGACAAGGCCCCGCGCGAGGCACAGGCGCAAGGGTTTCGCACCCACATCGCGGCCGCACGGCAGACCGGCCTGCCGCTGGTCATCCACGCACGGGCCGCCGACGACGACATGGCCGCGATCCTGAAAGAGGAAACAGGGAAGGGGGCCTTCCCCTTCATCCTGCACTGCTTTTCATCGGGCCGCAGCCTCGCCGAAACCGGCATCGCGCTCGGCGGTTACGTCTCGTTCTCGGGCATACTGACGTTCAAGAACTCGGCCGACCTGCGGGCCATCGCGGCGGACGTGCCGCATGACCGGCTGCTGGTCGAAACCGACGCGCCGTATCTGGCCCCGGTTCCGTTTCGCGGCAAGCGCAACGAGCCTTCCTTCGTCGTGCAAACGGCGACGGTTCTGGCCGAGACGATCGGGGTCAGCGAAGCGGCGATAGCGGAACTCACCACCGACAATTTCTTCCGCCTTTTCAAGAAGATGCCGCGCCCCGGCAGCGAGGCTTGAGCCTCGTGACAGACCGCCTGCGCCTCACCATTCTCGGCTGCGGCTCCTCGCCGGGCGTACCGCGCACTACCGGCGACTGGGGCGCCTGCGACCCCGCCAACCCGAAGAACCGGCGCATGCGCGCTTCCGCGTTGGTCGAGCGTATTTCGAGCGCCGGCGCCAGGACGACCGTCGTCATCGATACCGGACCGGATTTCCGGGCGCAGATGCTGATGGCCGGCGTGGAGCGGATCGACGCCGTCGTTTACACGCACCCGCATGCCGACCACATCCACGGCATCGACGACCTGCGCAGCTACGTGATCGAGCAGCACGACCTCATCGATATCCATGCCGACGATTTCACCATGAGGCGCCTGTACGAGGCGTTCGGCTACTGCTTCGAAACGCCGCCCGGCAGTTCCTATCCGCCCATCTTGAGGCCGCACCGGATCGACCATGACACACCGGTGACGATCGAAGGCGAGGGCGGTGCCCTCACCCTCGAGCCGCTGGTGCAGATCCACGGCGATATCGTGTCTCTTGGCTTCCGTATCGGAACAATGGCCTACTGCTCGGACGTCAGCGATTTTCCCGAAGCAACCGCCGAGCGGCTGCAGAATCTCGACGTGCTGGTGATCGATGCCTTGCAGCACAGGACGCATCCCAGCCATCTGTCGCTTGGCCAGGCCCTGGAATGGATCACAAGGCTGGCGCCGAAGAATGCGGTCTTGACGCACATGCACGTGCCGCTCGACTATGCCGCGACCGCCGCCGAAACGCCGGATGGTGTCGAGCCGGCCTATGACGGAATGGTGATAGAATTGCCGATCGCTTCCGCCTGACGCTTCGATCTCGGTTGTGACATCGCCAAGCTCACCGGAGCCCAACGCGTCGATCAAGAGACGGACCTGTAGCTTCCCAGGAATCGGCCAGTTTGGTGAGATGGGTATCGAACATCGAAACCAAGCCGGCACCTGCGGTTTTTTCTATGTCACTGGTTCCATAATCTATCTTATGCGACTTTTGTCATAGGGAATGCGGGCCGGATAACATGGCCCCTCAATTGCCATTCGCCTGTTGTCGCCGTACTCACGCAAGCACCCACCGGCAAGCCGGATGGCCGGCTCGGAAGGAGATGTCGCATGAACGGCTTTGCACAAGATCGACTGAACATCGGCCGGCACTTCGCCTGAACTCCAATGCGCTGGCTGAACCGCGCCAGGCAATGGGCGAAAGCGATCAAGTGCGACGTCGTCGCCTTGTGGATCGCCGCGCGCGATCCGCGAACGCCGATGATGGCAAAAGTCGTAGCCGGCGCGATCGCCGCTTATGCGCTTTCTCCGATCGACCTGATCCCGGATTTCATACCGGTTCTCGGCTATCTCGACGATCTGGTGATCGTCCCGCTCGGCATCATGCTGGCGGTCTCCTTGGTTCCCGAGGGCCTGATGCGCGAGTTTCGCGCGCAAGCCAGCGAGCGCTTGGAGCGGCCGACCAGCAAGGCTGGCCTTTGGGCGATCATCGGCCTCTGGGTTGCCGCAGCGCTGTTGCTTGCCTGGCTGGTCTGGCGGCGGTGAAACCCGAAATAACAGCCGAGAAACCCTGCCCCTGTGCCAGACAAGGCTTGTGGACAATCGGGCCGGCCACAACAGAGGCATTGGCCGGCGGCAAATCGCTGCTGTAACGTCGGTCCATGAAACCCTCCAGAGACATTTCCCGGCTGATCGAGATCATGGCGGCGTTGCGCGCCCCGGAGACCGGATGTCCGTGGGACGTCGAGCAGAACTTCGAGACCATCGCGCCTTACACCATCGAGGAAGCCTATGAAGTGGCCGACGCCATCACGCGTGGCGATCTGGACGACCTGCGCGACGAGCTAGGCGACCTGCTGCTGCAGGTCGTCTATCACGCGCGGATGGCCGAGGAAGACGGCGTCTTTGCCTTTCCCGACGTCGTCGAGGCGATCACGACCAAGATGATCCGCCGCCACCCGCATGTCTTCGGCGATGAAAAGGCGCGCAGCGCCGGCATGGCCAAGGGCATGTGGGAGAAGATCAAGGCCGAAGAAAAGGCCGAGAAACGCACGGCGCGGCTGAAGCGCTGCCTCGATCCGGAAGACAATGGCAAAGGCTATCTGGACGGCATACCGGTCGCCCTGCCCGCCTTGACCCGGGCACTGAAACTTCAGGAGAAGGCCGCGCAGGTCGGCTTCGACTGGGGTGAAGCCGCGCCGATCCTGGACAAGATCGAGGAAGAAATCGGCGAATTGCGCGAAGCGATGGCCAAAGGCGATGCCGCATCCATCAAGGACGAGTTCGGCGACACGTTGTTTGCGCTGGTCAATCTCGGCCGGCACCTGCGCGTCGATTCAGAGGCGGCGCTTGCTGGCACCAACGAAAAATTCCGCTCGCGCTTTCACTATGTCGAACGGGAATTGCAGGCCGCCGGCCGCTCGCTCGAAGACGCCTCCCTGGAGGAAATGGAAGCGCTGTGGCAGCAAGCCAAGAGATGAGGTTCTTCCTCCTACCCTTTGAATTTACGGCTTAATCTGCTTTCGAATTCCTCTCGCGCGCTTTCCGTCGCGTTTACGGAAAGTGTTACGCTGCCGTCCTCGTTGTCGGCGCGAGAAACGACGTCGCCGTTGCGGTAAACCCAGTCGATGAAACCGAGTTCGGCCGGGGCGAGAGTCAACGTCACCTGCTTCAGTTCGCCCGACAGCCTGGCCTCGACCGCCGCCTCGAGCTGGGCAATCCCCTCGCCGGTTACGGCCGAAATGGCGATCGGCCGTGTAGCGGGCGGCTGCCCGGCGCCCTCGGCCAGGAGCCGCTCGCGATTGCCGTCATCGAGTCGGTCGATCTTGTTCCAGACTTCGAGGACCTTGCTGTCGTCACCGGCGTCGACGCCGAGGTCGGCAAGGATATGCTCGACATCCTCGGCCTGGGCGGCAGTGTCCGGATCCGAAATGTCGCGCAGGTGGAGCACCAGGTCTGCCTCCACCACCTCCTCCAGCGTGGCCCGGAAAGCGGCGACGAGATGGGTCGGCAGGTCGGAGATGAAGCCAACAGTATCCGACAGGATGATCGGCGTGCCATGCGGTAGGCGCACGCGCCGCAAGGTGGGATCGAGCGTGGCGAACAGCATGTTTTCGGCCAGCACGCCCGCCCCGGTCAGCCGGTTGAACAGGGTCGATTTTCCCGCATTGGTATAGCCGACGATCGCCACGACCGGAAACGGGACCTTCTTGCGCTTGGCGCGGTGCAGGTCGCGGGTTCGCCGCACCGTCTCCAGCTCGTGCTTCAGCTTCACGATCTTGTCCTGCAGGACGCGCCGGTCCGCCTCGATCTGCGTTTCGCCGGGACCGCCGAGGAATCCGGCGCCGCCGCGCTGCCGCTCCAGATGGGTCCAGCTACGCACCAGCCGGCCCTTCTGGTAGTTGAGATGCGCGAGTTCGACCTGCAAGGCGCCTTCCTTGGTGCGCGCCCTCTCGCCGAAAATCTCCAGGATGAGACCG
>Ga0182744_1003272_pt1 | contig 12724 bp, 13 predicted proteins | sample eDN3rd30CKraftMG_FD_128525 | JGI IMG/M metagenome (GOLD analysis project Ga0182744, IMG submission 128525) | Enriched Miracle-Growth compost microbial communities from Emeryville, California, USA - eDNA 3rd pass 30_C Kraft MG (version 2) (version 2) ...
GGCGACGATCCCCAAACCGCCCCAATCCGATATCGTCAAACATCTTCGCTCTCCACATCGCAGAGAACAATGAATCAGAGATGCACTTCCAACTCAACGAAGATGTGTGAATACGATAGCGCGATGCGAGGGTCGGATGAGGGGGTGTGAGCGCTTCTGTTGGCTTACGACCTGAGATGCTACATCAGCTCACGCCAGCCCGCCCCACGGATTGAACCCCGGCGCGGACACGCTGCGGTTCGATGTCGATGTCACGATAGGGCGAAGCCCGCTTCTTGGCGGCGGTCTATGCTAAGCAATCCCCGTCGCCCTTTTAGACACACTACAAACTCACGGCGTAATCGCCACCTTCAACACCCCATCGCGCTGATGGCTGAAAAGATCATAAGCCGCTTCGATGTCGTCGAGTTTGAAGCGATGCGTGACCAGAGGCTTCAGGTCGATGCGGCCTGACGAAATGACGGCCATCAGCCGCCGCATCCGTTCCTTGCCGCCGGGGCAAAGCGTGGTGACGATGCTCTTGTCGGCGAGCCCGGCGCCGAAGGCGCCCAGGGGAATGGTGAGGTCGGAGGAATAGACGCCGAGGCTCGACAATATTCCGCCCGGCCGCAAGGCCTTCAGGCCATTCGCGAAGGTCGCCTGGGTGCCCAGCGCCTCGATGGCAAGGTCGACGCCGCGTCCGTCGGTCAGCCGCATGATCTCCTCCACCGGATCCACCTTGGTGAAGTCGATGCAGTGATCCGCTCCCAGCGCGCGGGCGACCTTCATCCGCTCGGGAACCGCGTCGACCCCGATGATCGTCGTCGCGCCGGAAAGCTTGGCCCCCGCCACCGCGCAGAGCCCGATCGGCCCGAGGGCAAACACCACGACCGTGTCGCCGATGCGGATACGCCCGCTCTCGGCGCCCGAAAAGCCCGTCGACATGATATCGGGGCACATCAGCACTTGCTCGTCGGTGAGATCGTCCGGCACGGCCGCGAGGTTCGCCGTCGCATCTGGCACACACAAAAATTCAGCCTGCGCCCCATCGATCGTATTGCCGAACCTCCAGCCGCCAAGCGGCTTGAAGCCGTGCTTGGTTCCGGCGCCATCCTGACTGAGGCAACCGCACAGGCACGCATTGCTCTGGCCGCTCGGCGTAATCGCGCCGGCGATGACGCGCTGGCCTTCCTGGTAGCCCTTGACGGCCGAGCCGAGCTTTTCGATGACGCCCACCGGCTCATGCCCGATCGTCAAGCCTCGCTCGACGGGATACTCGCCTTTCAGGATGTGAACGTCGGTTCCGCAGATCGTCGTCGTCGTGATGCGCACGAGAGCGTCGAGCGGACCGATTTCGGGAACCGGCTTTTCATCGAGGACGATCCGGCCCGGTTCCACGAATACGGCGGCTTTCATCTTTTTCATTTGAAATCTCCGAATGGATGGCACGGGACGCGCCATCGGCCACGTCGAACGAGCCTCTTTCTCTCCCCTTTCCGCGTCTTATGCGTTGCGGCAAATCAAGGGAGTTCCACTTCAGGAGACTGATGCTGCCGGATGCCATTGTTGTGATGGCCCGCGTCCGGAACCCGGAACCGAACCAAGTCCCTGTGCAATTGAGATTTTTCCGGATTTCGGCCGGTCTGCAGTGTGGCGCAACTGCAACACGTCTTTATTTCGCCGCGAAAGACGGGAGCCTTTTCGCCCCCTGCAAGTTGTAGCGCCGTCAACTCGTCGCGTTGCGTAACGGACGAAGCTGGAGGACAAGCATATGAAGCATACCCTTGGATTGGCCGCGCTGGGCGCCGCCCTCATGACCACCACCGCCTTTGCGGCCGACCTGCCCCGGCGCACCATGGCGCCGGCCCCCGCCCCGGTCTACTCCGTCCCCGTGTTCACGTGGTCCGGCCTCTACGTCGGCTTGAACGCCGGCGCCGGTTTCGCCAGCAATAACAACGGCAGCAATACCTTCTTTCTGCCGGCCGGCTCGGTCGTCAATTCCGCCGGCACCAACGGCACGCTGTTCGTGCCGGGCGGCAACAGCAACCGCAACGGTTTCATCGGCGGCGCCCAGATCGGCTACAATTGGCAGTTCGGTTCGCTCGTCGCCGGTCTTGAAACCGACTTCCAGTATGCCGACCTGAACCGCGGCAACGGCCAGTTCGCCATCCCGGCCGGCTATACCTTCGTCGGCGTTCCCGGCGCTGCTTTCGGCGCCGGCACCGCGGTTGTCACCAATAACGGCTCGGGCAACCAGAAGTACTTCGGTACCGTTCGCGCCCGCCTCGGTTACGCCATCGACCGCACCCTCATCTACGGCACGGCCGGTCTTGCCTACGGCGGCAGCAACTCGCGCGTCGGCTATGCGGTCGGCGGCGGTGTGGAATATGCCTTCAACAACGCCTGGAGCGCCAAGCTCGAAGCCTTGTATGTCGGCCTGAACCGTGGCAACAGCAACAGCGTCGGCGGCGTCTACGACCCCGTCAACAATCTGTTGTACGTTTCCAACAACGCGCGCCGCAAGAACGACTTCGTCGTCGTCCGCGCCGGCCTCAACTACCGCTTCGGCAGCACGAGCTCCGCCCCGGTGTTGGCGCGCTACTGATAAAGGCACACTCATCTCTACGAGCCCCGGTCGCAAGACCGGGGCTTTTTTCATGCGATCAGCGCGGCGGAATCTGTATGGCTTCCTTGATCTGCGCCTCACTCATGCGCTCGGGCATGAACTTCATGCGCACGGCATCGTCCATGACGTCCTCGACGCCGACGATGCGATAGGGATCGATCGCGGCAGGCGGCAGGAATTCCTTCAGCGCGGTTTTGGCCGCCGCCTCCGACAGACTGGACCATTCCGCATAGGCCTTCAGCCCTTCCGGCGTTGTGAAGACCCAGTCCTGCGTTTGCTTATAGGCACGCATGAAGCGCGTGTAGACGTCCGGCTTGGCCTTGAGTGCATCGGCACGGGCGATGATGACGCGGATCGTCTGCTTGTCCATGTCAGGCGCAGCCGAGGCTTTCCAGACCATCCGGATATCGCCCTTCTCCAAGGCCTCGATCCCGAACGGCGCTCCGGCCCAGCCGACATCGACTTGGCCGCTCATGACGGCGGCGAAGGTGCTCGGCGTCGAGCCGGTCGCAACCATTTTGAAATTGACGCCGCTGTATTTCTGCAAAGCCATCACGGAGGCATAGGTCGAGGAGCCGTTGGTCGAATAAGCGACCGTGTGATTTGCGGCATCTTTCACCGATTTGATCGGTGAATTGGCCTTCACATACCAGTAGAGCTGGCTGCCGCCGGTGAACGACGCGCCGATGATACGTAACGGCGCCCCTTTCGAGATCGGACCAAGCGTGCCGGCAAAACCGGTGGCGACGCCAATCTGCGCCGCACCTGAAATCGTTGCCTGCAACGTCTCGCCGGTGCCCTCGGTGTAGAAAATCTCGACGTCGAGGCCATTCTTTTTGAAAATTCCGGACTTCTGCCCCAGTTCGGCGGGGAAATTTTCACCGATTCCGCGCTGGCCGCCGATCGCGACTTTGAGCTTGTCTTGCGCGGCAGCGGTTTGCAGGGCCGAAACGATACCCAAAATCGCCAGACCTGACAGGACGGAATGCCGCCAGAATATCCCCTTCATTGAATCCTCCCTGATTCTCTCGGCCTCTCGCGAGCCATGAAACGAAGTTAGGTCAGTTTGCACCGTCAGGGCAATGGCTGCCGCCCCGGCGCCGGCCGCCGCTCTTGACTGGCGGCCCACCGGGCCTCACCTCTACGCCTATGAACAGGTACCAGACATGAGCGATACGCCCGCCTCCATCCGCCGCCCGCGCGCCTTCCGTCTCGATGCCGGCGGCACCTCCACGACGGCCGGCGCGACACTTGAAGAACAGCCCGATGTCTACGCTCACGAAGCCGACACGCCGGAGGGCGCCAACGAGGCTGTCGAATATGCCCAGCGCCATGGCATCGTCGCCAGCAGGCTGATGACCTGGAGCGGCGTCCTGTTCTCGGCGCTGAGCGGCCTCGTGACCCTGGCGCTCGGCCTGTGGTTCAACCAGCTCATCGACGATCTCTTCGCCCGTTCGCTCACCCTTGGCTGGATCGGCGTCGTCCTGCTCGGCCTTGCCGTCATCGCCCTGCTGGTACTCGTCGGCCGCGAGATCGCCGGCATCCTGCGCCAGCGCCACATCGCCAAGCTGCACGCAGCCCTCACCGAAGCCCGCGCGAAGGACGATCGTGACGCCGCCCGCGCCCAGACGGCGGTGCTCACCTCGCTCTACGCCAAACGGCCGGAAACGGCGCAAGGGCGCGCGCGCGTCACCCAGGCGGCGCGCGAAATCGTCGACGGCCGCGATCTTATCGACATTGCCGAACGCGCCCTCGTGCATCCGCTCGACGCCCTGGTGCAGCAGGAGATCGCCAACGCGGCCAAACGTGTTTCTGTCGTCACCGCCATTTCGCCGCGCGCCGTCGTCGACGTCCTGTTCGTTGCGGCCCAAGCGATCCGACTCGTCCGCCGTACCGCTGAAATCTACGGCGGCAGGCCGGGCCTGCTCGGCTTCCTGCGCATCGTCAAATCCGTCGGCTCGCATCTGGCGGTGACCGGCGGCATGGCGGTCGGTGATTCGCTGGTGCAGCAATTGCTCGGCCACGGGCTTGCCGCAAAACTGTCGGCGCGGCTCGGCGAAGGCGTGCTCAACGGCATGCTCACCGCGCGGGTCGGCATCTCGGCGATGGCGGTGTGCCGGCCGATGCCGTTCGCAGTCGAGGATCCGCCCGGCATCAGCGATGTCGCGCCGTTCCTGTTCAGCGGGAAGCCGGAGACGAAGCCGAAGCCGACACCTTGAGTGTGTCGGCGCGCGCGCTGCGCTTGGCCGCCACCGTCGGCTTGCGCCACCAGCGCATCAGCGCCAGCACCACGCCGGCGCCCAGCACATACCACGACGGCCTGATCTCGTAAGTGAAATCGAAATTGGCTTCGAGCAGGCGTCGCACGTCGACGCCTGTCGAATAGCCGTAATAACCGGCCTCGATCAGCGCCGTTGCGACGCCGGCAAGCACGGCGAGCACGAGCAGGCTGAGCGGCGCGAACGAATGGTCGCGTTTGCGCAAGAAGCGGAACCCGGCGGAGAGCGCCAGCAGGCCGGCCATCAGCACCGCTTCGAAGGCGTCGAGGCGGATCAGCATGAAATAATGCACGAGGCTGGCGATGGCGGCCGGATAGACCCACCAGTGCAGATTGTTCCAGCCGGCCGAGCCCAGCTTGCGCACGCCCCAGTCGTTCGAGGTGATGCCGAGCACCACCATGATCAGCGTCGCGGCAAGTCCCACCGACAGATAGGTCCGCAGCACGATCTCCCTGGCGATCGGCCACCAGTCGAAATCCTGCTGCCAGAACCAGAAGACCAGATGCACGATCGTATAGGTGAGCGCCGTGACGCCGAGCATGCGGCGGATCGAATAGAGGCGGTTCCAGTGCGCAGTGAACCGCAACGGCGTGATCGCCAGGGTGAGGACGAGAATCCGCATCGCCCAGTCGCCCGTCTGGCGCAGGACGTCGGTGACGGGATCGGGTGACAGCCAGCCCATCTGCCATTGCACGCCGATCCACAGCGCCGGCGCGATGCAGAGCAGGAAGGCGACAAGCTTGATGAACGGAACCCGCCCGGTGCGGTCGGCAAACGGCAGCCATGACGGAACAACAAAATCAAACATGCCTGGATTTTAGTCCGGCACGCCCCGAAAGCCATCCATTTCGGCGGCAGATGCCGTCACAATTGCAGTGAACGGCTTCGTGAGCGCTCCGCCCTGCCGACACGCCCAGACCAAACTTTGATTCAAGTCGAAGCCGGACTCCCTCGCCCGCTCCACGCAGCCGCTGCATGACAGTTTAATGATCATCCTGGCGACTGCCTGGGCTTTCGTCTCTTTAGGTCCACCATCGCGCCGGACAAAGACGGGCGGCTCTCGACCACATGCACTGGGCCGCGATAATTGCCAAGTTATCAGCAGCCGGCTTTCGATAAAAAAATGCGCCGTGAGCTGGCAAACGTCTTTACATTGCCAGAGGCTTATAATTCATTCGCTCCATGAATAATCGGCATGAAAGCCGGAAGGGAATAGTTCAGATGAAGTCAACACGGCCGCGCACTTGGCGCTGCTCACGAGCCTGCATGGAATGCGCCTCGGGCAGTCACTGACATGGCTTCCATTCTTCGCCGGCCCCGCGTCGTGCAGCGCATGCCTCTCCCATATGATTTATCCGATTGAAGCCGACGGCATGCGTCATTCAAGTTGCGTTCAGCTTGTATGACGGATGTTCAATACGCCAGACGACCGGCGACAAACTGAGGAACAACAATGAATAAAAAAAGCATGCGCAATGTGCCCCCTCTCGCCCGATAGCCGTAACGGGACTTCGCCGGACTTCCGGCATCGGCCAGACCATTCCAACGTTTCCGATCAATGCCGGATGCAGTCGGGCCTCCGCGACCTGCATGCGATAAGACACCCCTCCTCTTATCTTCCGGATCCATTCATGCCCTCCAAACCCGTCGTCGATGGCGCATCGGCCGCCATCGCGCCTGCCCGTGCATGCTCAGCGCAACCTTTTCTGCTGGCCGCAGCGCTTTTTGTTGGTCTGGCCGGCAGCCTCGCCAGTCAACCGGCGCGGGCGCAGTCATCCGGCCGTATCGCATGCCCGGAGCGCTTGAAGACCGTCTCGGCACAGATCGCCGACCGCTCCGTGATCGCCGGTTTTACCGAAGTGCTCGGCGGCGACACCACTGCGCAGAGCTGGCTGCAGGACGTGGCGCTGTATGCCGCGGCCGATGAGACAAAAGCATTGAGCGGCAAGGCGGACGGGCGCCGCCGGATCGTGTGGACCTTGGATGGAGCAACCGACGTCCTCGTCGGCTGCATTTACGAAGGCGGCATCACGCTGACGCGTGCAGCCGGCAAGCCAAAATCCTGCACCGCTTCGATCCTGCGCAGCAAAGACGCCAAGGCCGGCGGCTGGGGCATGGAGCGGGCGGACTTCACCTGCCGCTGACGACGCAACTTTCTTTCAGGACGACCAGCCATGAAAAATCTTTCACCTGCTCTGGCAGCCGCAACATTGCTGTGCGCATATTCTTCGGCGTCTTTCGCTCAATCGGCGGCCGTTTCATGTCCCGCAGCGATCGACATCAGCTATACCGGCGTAGGCCAGCTCGACTTCGGTCCGATCGACGCCGCCGAGCAGAAGAAGCTCGACATCAAAGGTTTCCACGCCCGTTTCGAACCAGCACGTATCCGCCTGATCGAAGCCGGCATTACGCCAGGCCCCGACGAGAAGAACGAACTCTCATCCGGCACGGCCGACAACGAGATGGATGCCAAGCCCGGGCAGGCGCTGATCTACACGATCTGGCCGCAGGGCGAGAAGCAGCCGGAAGCCACCAGCTTCATCACCTGCAAGTATGAGGGCGGCTACGCGATCGTCCGCAAGCTCCCTATGGCGACGCGTCAGTGTACGTCGCAACAAACCTGGAAAGACTCCGCACGGACGGAAATCAGCACCCGCCGCACCCTGACGCGCGCGTCATTCAACTGCAAATGATCCCGCAACTGCAAATGATCCCGCAACTGCAAATGACCCCGCAACCGCAAAAGATCGCGCCAAAGGCCGCGCGTCCAGATTGTCGAGGAACGCCCAACATGAAGCTCATCCATGCACTACCCATCGTCGCAATGCTCATCTCGGGAGCCGCATTCGCCCAGGGACAGCCTGGCGACGCCAAATTCTGCCAGCAATACGCGGCCACCGCGGCGACGGCGGCCGAGGACGCCATAGCGTTGAACCCGGCCTGTCTCAGCTACAACACCGGCGTGCACGGCAATCGGCAGATGCACCTCGACTGGTGCTCGCGCACGGCCAGCAGCGAGGTGGAAGGCGCGTCCGTCAATATCCGCCGTCTCGCCAGCCGCTGCACGCAAGGCGCGCTCGCCGTGCCGACCGAATATGGCGGCTACGATATCGTCGGCCATGAGCACTTCGAGCGGCCTTATGGCCGCGCGCGGCAATGGCAGGTCAACGTGGCTTTCAGCGGCCGGACCTTCATGTATTGCGTGGCGATCTGGACCGGATCGGACCGGCCCGTGCGCTTCGGCATGGATCTCGCCATGCCGGGCGAGAGCGGCCAGTGGCAATTGGCGGTGCCGGTAAAATCGCGCAAGGACTGGCAGGGCCAGCTTCAGGTCGACGGCCAGGACCCCGGCCATCGCGCCGGCGCGGACGTAAGCGGAAACGCCGTTGGCGCATGGTCGATCGCCTGGCTGAACATGGGTCAGGTGGACGCCATGCGCAACGGCCACACGGCCGTACTCGGCGTCGGCAAGATGGATTACGACTTCAGCCTCGAAGGCGTGGCCGCCGCGATCACAAAGATCGAGGAATGTCGCGATCGTAGAGGCGCGGGCGCGGGCTGAGCTTGTCGGCGAACAACAACAACGGCATAGCGCTCGTTCAGCAGGATGGCATGCTGCCATTGGACGCCCGTAACGCCGAAGGCGGACACACGAATATCGATAGCTGCAAACCGAACAAAAAAAGCAAAGGAAGAAATCATGAGCATGCGCATCATGGCAGTAGGTGTCTTGGCGACCATCGCCGCTTTCGCGGGAACAGAACGGTCGCATGCCCAGCAATACGGCGTCGACTATCGGCAGGTCGGGCAATGGGACGTCGAGACCGTCGTCGATAACGGCAAATTCTTTGGCTGCCGCGCCAACACCAAGACCTCGACCGGCATTGTCGGGCTGCTGCAGTATGAAAAAGGAAACTGGGTGGTCACGATCCCGGATATGAATTTCGCCCCGGGAACGAAACTCTCCGGCATGCTGTCGGTCAACCGCGCCTCGATCCCGGTGACGATGACGGCTTCTGTTGCAGGCAAGCGCGAAGCGGTCAAAATCGACAACTCCATTCTCGATGCCCTTCGCCAAGGCGGACGAATGGTTCTCGAAATCGGCGGCAAGACTTTCACCTGGCAGATGAACGACGCGTCCGCCGCGATGGGGACCGTTCAGGATTGCCGGACGGCGGCAATGAAATACGGCGTGCCGGCAAGGCCTGGCGGCGCACCGAAGCCCGTGGCTGCTCCATCAAGCAATCCCTCTGGCTCCATAACCTTGAAAGCCAACTGCTCAAAACTCTACCAGACATACGCCACAAAAGCCGGGCCCAAGGTTTTCGTGGTGAGCGGCGATAACAATTGGTGCGGCTGGTATAGCCGCTCCACCTTGCAGCAGGCCATGTCCGACGGTTTGAGACTTTGCAATACCGATGGACGCAAGGCTTGCCGGATTATGGAATCGGCGCCGCGCTGAAGCTGGGGAGTATCGCATGACATCATCTCTGCCTTTGGCGCTCATCGCCGTTGTTTTCGGCGCCATCAGCGCCAGCGCGATGCCGATGGCATTGCCCGGCCGGATGCAATCCGACATCGTGCAGGCGGCTGTCGTCTGCGGTCCGGGTTGGACGAAGAACCCGTTCGGTCAATGCACGCCGGTCAAGAAAGCCTTCGTTCCACCACCGGCCAACTACCGGCCGCCTCTGTCTGTGTATCGTCCTTCCCCCTGGAAGTATCCGTTCCGTCCCGCGACCAAAGGCGGCAAGCCATAAGACACGCCATCGGTACCGTCGCCCGGAGAAGCGACAACAACAGTTCTCACAGGTAACAGCCCTACAACAATCAAAGAGTCATAAAATGATCAGAACACTGGCTTGCCTTCTTGTAACAGCCGCCGCTTACGCATCGACGCCTGCGCTCGCCCAGACGAATACGGCCGGCAATGCAAGCTGCCCACGCGGAGAAACCCCATTACGCATCACCGGCCTTTGCCCGAGTGCCGCAGCCGAGGCTTTTCTTAGCAAGCCAAAATCGAAAGCCTATCGCGAGAAAGGCTGTCGCTGGGTCGTCAACGAAACCGCCATCGGCGCCGACGTACTGCTGTACCTGGCGCAGCGGTGCGGCAACCAGACCGCCGCTCTGGCATTCTCCGGAACCGCAAAAGCGCCGTTGCTCACGTCGCGCTCCGCCGTCTTCGGTGAAGACGTGAAATTGCAGGGGTTCCCGGTCGACCCGTCCGATAGCATGCGGACGATCAATCGGGTTGCGCGTGCGGCCATCCAGGACCCCACAAGGGCCAGGCAATGTGCCGCGCGGGAGGACAAGGACGGCCAGCACATCCTCGTCGACGTTTCGCCCCAGGTGGCGCGGAAACTGGTGCCCGACGGCCCCACCGGCGGGCTCTGCAGCGATTTCGGGTTCAGCGATGATGCCAGCCACTGGCGCGTCTTCGGCGGCATGGCCTGGTATTTCCGCATGGGCCAGGACCTCTGGCAGTCGATCGATGCGGACAACGTCATCTTGCTCCAGCGCAAGGGTTCGGGCAGCAACATGAACGGCTGGAGCGTGAAGTATTAAAGCATCGGGCGTTTCCCATCTGGCAGGCTGCGCGCCGACGCTACCCCGGCGGCGCTTCCAGTCCTTGTGCAGGCCGCCATTTCATCCAGTAGGTCAGCCGCTGTGAGGCATTCCTGTCCTCGCCGGTAATGACAAAGTCCTGTTTCTTGTAGAAGCGGATGGCGCGGGCATTGTCCTGGTTCACCTGCAGGTCCAGGCCCGCAGGCGACAGACGCCGCGCGGCGGCGATCAGCGCCTCGGCAATGCCCGTGCCCCAGGCTTCCGGCGCCACCACGATCTGATCGAGATAAAGCGTCTTCGGATCGACGGTGACAAAGCCGGTCAAGCCGCCATCGCGTTCCGCTACAGTGATCTGCGTTAGCGGCACAAGCTCGTTGCGCCAGCGATCGCGCCACCAGGCGAGGCGCGCGCCGAAATCGATATCGGGATATGTCTGCTGCCAGGTGCGCAGCCACAGCGCGATCGCCGCTTCCTCGTCGGCAGCGCCGTAGGGACGAAGCGTCGATTGCGATTGAGCCATCCCGATGTTTCGCCCGCATGGTTCGGTCATCGGGCTTCTTCAGCTCCGACGCAATGGCAGCAAGAATACCGAGCGCTTTATCGGCGGTCGAGTGGGCTCCTGTGAGGGGGCACGCCTTCGCCGCCTGCGGGCGCCCGCATCAGGCCAGCGTAGCCGCGCACAGCACGCGGCTACGATCTCCGACGACGGCAGCGGACCTCTATGCGACCGCCGCTGCTCGCGGGCGCATCAGTTCGTAGGCCAACAGGATCACGCCCCCGCCGACACCGATAATATCGGTCGCATAGCCTCCGGCGAAGGCATTCGCCGGGATCAGCGCGAGAATGCCGCTGATCGCGAATAGAATGCGCAGCGCCCCTCCGATCGGGCGGACGAAATAGCCCGCGATTCCGATCGAGACGAGCCACACGCCGATGAAGGCGGTGGTTATGGCCTGTGCGATATCAAAAGGCTTTCCGATCAGGATCAGGCTCGGCGAGGCAACGAACAGAAACGGCACGATGAATGCGCTCCAGCCGAACCGCATGGCGGCAAACCCGGTGCGCATCGGATCGGCTTTGGCGATCGCCGCGCCGGCGAATGCCGCCACCGCCACCGGGGGCGTGATCATCGACATCATCCCGAAGTAGAGAATGAAGAGATGCGCCGCGATCGGATTGATGCCGAGCTGGATGAGCGCGGGAGCAACCAGCGTCGCCAGCAGGACGTAAACACCGAGCGTAGGCAGGCCCATGCCGAGAACAATGCAGACGACGGCAGAAAGCACGAGCAGCAACAAAGCGCTGGATGATCCCACCTGCACCAGCAGATAAGTTAGGTTGAAGCTCAATCCGGTCACATTGAGGACGCCGATGACGATGCCGGCGCCAGCGCAGATCAGGATGATATCGACCGCGCCGTGACCGCTGCGCGCCACGCTGCCGACGAGGTCGCGCAGCTTCGGCCGCTGTCCCTGATAGCCCGTGACGAGGGAGAGCACCGCGGCGGTCGCAGCGGCCACCAGTGCGGCACGCTCAGGCTGCCAGTTGAAGCTGAAAAGCGCGACGATCAGCACGGCAAATGCGGCCACGAACGGCCAGCCTGTGACGAGGCCGCCCGCGGGCGGAATTTCTTCGGCCGGCAGCCCGCGCATGCCGAGCCTGGCCGATTCGAGATCGGCCTGGATGAACAGGGCGGCATAATAAAGCAGCCCCGGCACCAGGGCGGCGAGCACCACCTGGGCGTAGGAGACTTGCAGGAACTCGGCCATCAGAAAGGCGGATGCGCCCATGACCGGCGGCATGAGCTGCGCACCCGTCGACGCCACCGACTGCACGCCGGCCGCCTTGTAGCCAGGATAGCCGGCGCGCGTCATCAACGGGATCGAGACGATGCCGATCGCCACGACGTCGGCGACCGCGCTGCCCGAGATCATGCCAAACAGGCACGATGCCACCACGGAAATCTTCATCGGCCCGCCCCGCAGGCGCCCCATGGCGATCAGCGAGAGGTCGGTGAAGAAGCGGCTGCCGCCCGTCGCGTTGAGCACATTTCCGAAGAAGATGAACGTGACCACGATGGTGGCGCCCACCGCCATCGGCAGGCCGAGCATACCGTTGCCGTCGAGAGCCAGATAGGCGCCAAGTCCGCGCCATTCCTGCGTGCGGGCTGCGAGCCGCCCAGGCATGTAATTGCCGATCATCGCATAGGCCAGGAACACCAGCACGATGATAACGAGCGCCCAGCCGGTCGAGCGGCGCAGCGCCTCGAGCAGGAGCA
>Ga0182744_1003273_pt1 | contig 12724 bp, 12 predicted proteins | sample eDN3rd30CKraftMG_FD_128525 | JGI IMG/M metagenome (GOLD analysis project Ga0182744, IMG submission 128525) | Enriched Miracle-Growth compost microbial communities from Emeryville, California, USA - eDNA 3rd pass 30_C Kraft MG (version 2) (version 2) ...
CGGCACAGGCTATCAACGAAGAGCCGATTGTCAGCCGATAAAAAGTACCTTGCAAGTGGCTACGGGTTACAAGGAGCCCTCATCCTGAGTGTCTGACCCGCCGAAAGGCGGAACCTGGAATCCAGAGGCAAAGGCCGTCACGTTGCCCCTGGATTCCCGCTCTGCGCTTCACTTGGCGGGAATGACACACCGAGATCGAATCAAAACATCAAGGTAGAAAGCCCTGAAAAATGGGCGTGAGTTTTGAGTCAGACTCTTAGGATGAGGGCTTCTGTTGGCTTTGCGGTTTCTCGAAACCTCGGGACGTCTTGCTGACGCTTTCGACGGCGCGCAATTTCCGCGCAATGTGTTCGCCGGCCTGAACCGGCTCGTATGTGGCGGGCTTGTTCGCGCTGACGCAGGAGGGAATGCAGGCGATCGTCGCGTCGAAATTCGGCGTGTGGAAGAACACGACCGACAGCCGTCGCGATGCGGAGCCTGCGTCCGCGGGCGGGTTGACGACGCGATGCAGGGTCGAGCGCCAGCGGTCGTTGGTCCACTGCGCCATCATGTCCCCGAGATTGACGATATAGGTGCCGGGGATCGGTGTGATGTCGTGCCAGTCTCCGTCCAGACCCTTGAGCTGCAGCCCGCCCGGCCGGTCTTCGGCCAGCAGCAGGGTGAGGGTGCCGAAGTCGGTATGGGCGCCGTTGCGCACCTGGCCCGGCACGGGCGGCTTGTCCAGAGGCGGATAATTCTGCGCGACGATATTGCTGGTCGAACGGTCGATCATCTCGTCGAAATAATCATCAGGCATTTTCAGTGCACGGGCGCAGATCCGCATCAGTTCGGTGCTGAGCCTGTCGCAGGCCTGATAATACTGTGTCCAGATGCCCTGCATTTGCCGCGGCTGCTGCGGCCAGCGATTGTCGGCGAAATGACCGCGCGCTTCAGGAGCCGTCGTGCGCGCATCGGAGGCGACGGGCTCAGCGCCGATGCGGAAGGATTCGCGCAGATCGCCGGGCGCATCCTTGTCGCCGAGCGTGCGCGCCAGCGATTTGGCTTCCATCCGGTAATAGCCGCGGCCGCCGTCGCTGCCGCTGGCATCGACCTTGAGTTTCTCTTCCAGGGGGAGATCGAAGAAGGCCTTGGATGTCGCCGACATGGCCTCGATCAGGCCAGGGTCGATCGGATGACCGGCAAGGATCATGAAACCCCAGTCGACGCAGGCCTTGTCGACGGCTTCGGCGACGGCGTCGCGGGCCTTTTCATCGCCCGAGAACCAGGGGGAGATGTCGACGAGCGGAACGGCATTGATCATGTTGCCGCTCCTGCTTGGCGCGCCGCCGCATCAGCGCCGGACTGGAAGGTGACTCTTTGGAGGCTCCGGCGCGCCGGCCAGTAGTCGGCGACGGCATAATGCTGGGTGGTGCGATTGTCCCATATCGCAATCCCGTGCTGTTGCCATTTGTGCGAATAGACGAACTCGGGCTGGATCATCCATTCGCGGAGGAATTCCAGGATGGCGCGGCTCTCGCGGAAGTGAACGCCGTTGATCTTGCGCGTGAAGGCCTCGTTGACGAACAGAACCTCCTTGCCCGACTCGGGATGCCGGCGGACCAGGGGATGCGTGACCGGCTTGAACGCGCGCACGGCATTGACGAGCGCCTCCTCGCCGCTCGCCTCCAGCGCGTCCTGCACCAGGCTTGCCTGCCAGCTATGGGTTGCGGTGAGGCCTCTCAGATAGGTTTTGAACCCGTCCGACAGGGCGTCGAACGCCTTGCTGCAACTCGACCAAACGGTATTGCCGCCCTGCGGCGGCAGGTCGACGAGTTGAATGACCGTCCCTGTCGGCGGGACCTCTTTCCATGAGACATCGCTATGCCAGACATTCAGCTCGGGCGGATTCTGCTCGTCGCAGGTGATGATCTCGATGTCCGGATAACCGTCCTTGCGGGGAAAGAAGGCGCCTTTCGCGACCGAACCGAAGGCAGAGGCAAGTTCGATATGCCGTTCGGGTGAAAGCTCGGCGGGCGGAATCAGAAGGACCTCGAAATCCAGCAGGGCCTGGCGAAGTTCGGCCCTGGTTTCTGCCGGCAAAGGTTTGTCGAGATCGAGCCCGTGCAATTCGGCGGCAAAGCCGCCCATCTGCGGGACCGGCGTAAACCGGGTATATCGATTCGGCATGGACGAGACATCTTCCATGATTGGCCTCCCGGTTAGCTTGCGGACTCATGCCAATGGCCGAGCAGCGCATTGCTGATCAGGGTCACGATGAGAAAGAACAGAAAGCCCAGGAGCGTGGCGCAGATGACTTCCGCGAACAGGAGCGAGGTGTACATGCGTCCCTGCGCGAAAATGATCTGGACGCCGAGACCGCCCTGCGTTCCGCCCGAGCCGATGATGAATTCCCCGACGATGGCGCCGATGACGGAAAGGCCGGCGGAAATCTTCAGCCCCGCCATGATGCTGGGCAAGGCGTTGGGGGCGCGCAGCTTCCAGAAGGTCGCAAGCCGGTTCGTCCGATGCATCGCGAACAGTTCGACGAGCGAGCGCGGCGTCGATTGCAGGCCGAGCAGCGTGTTGTTGATGATCGGGAACAGCGAGATGATCAGGCTGATGATGATGACGCTGAGATCATTGTACCCGAACCAGAGGACGATGAGCGGGGCGATCGCCACCACGGGAACCGTCTGCAGCAGGACGGCGTAGGGATAGAAGCTTCGCTCCAGGATGCGGGACTGGCTGAGAACGGCGGCGATCAGAATGCCAAGGACGATGGCGATCAGATAACCGAAGGCGGCTTCCCGCAGCGTTGTGAGCGACGCCAGGGCGATGACGCCGAAGTTTTCGGCGAAAGCCGCGGCGACGTCCTGCGGCGCCGGAACCAGGAATCCCTTGCCCTTGTAGACCGTCAAGGTCAGCAGCGACCAGAGCCCGAGAAAGCCGGCGGCGACGATGAGTGGCGGCAGCCACTGGCCGGCGGCGGCGACGAGGCGCGTTGGCAGAGGAGAGCGGACATCGGTCATGCCTGTCCTCCGCCAGCATGATGCCGAAGGATCGCGGACACTTCGCCGGTGAGCGCCGCGAATTCCGCCGTCGAGCGCAGGTCCGGTGCTCTGGGGAACGCAAATGGAACATCGATGACTTTTTCGATCCGGCCGGGCCGGGGCGACATCACCGCAATTCGCGTGGAAAGATAAACGGCTTCATGGACGTTGTGGGTCACGAGAAGCGCCGTGAAATTCAGCTTTCGCCAGAGTTGCTGCAATTCCTCCTGAAGCGTGTCGCGCGTCAGTTCGTCGACGGCGGCCAGCGGCTCGTCGAGCAGGAGCAGGTCGGGCTGCAAGGCCATGGCGCGGGCCAGCGAAAGGCGCATGCGCATGCCGCCCGACAGTTGATGCGGATAGGCAGCGGCGAAACCCGAGAGGCCCACCAACTGCATGGCTTTCTCGGCACGCTGCCGGCGATCCGGCGCCGCGTAGCCTTCAAGCTCCATCAACAGTTCCGCATTGCGCAGAACGCTGCGCCACGGCAACAAGGCGGCATCCTGAAAGACAAAGGCCGCCTTGGCATTGGTCGCCCGCACGCAGGCGCCTCCGCTGGGCGCGAGAAGTCCGGCGACGATCCGCAGAAGTGTCGACTTGCCGCATCCGGACGGACCGACGATCGAGACGAACTCGCCGCCGGCGATCTTCAGGTTGACGACATCAAGCGCTCTCACCCCGGTGTCGAACGCTTTCCAGACGTCCTGAAGATCGATGGGCACGCCGCCCCCCCGCGAAGGGGAGGACGCCGCCGCCTTTTCGGTATCGGGGAGTGTTGCGGCGGTGTTCATCGTCAGCAGCCGGGGACGAAGGACTTGTCGTAGGCTTTGCGGACATCGAAATCCGCCGGCAGGAAGTTGACCTCCTTGAGTTGCTTGCCCAGTTCGTCCCAGCGCGCGTCGTTCATGCAGCCGATCTTGGACAAATCCTTCGGCAAGAGGTCGGACACGATTTCCTTGACCGCCTTGTCATGAACGCCCGGGGAAATCTGATTGTTCAGGGAAAGTTCGAGGCGCTTGGATTCGGAGGGGTCCTTGGCGAACTTGCCCCATGACGCCTTGACGGCTGCGATGGTGTCGCGGACCAGTTGCGGGTTTTTCTGGATCAATTCGTCGGTGGTGAAAAGAACGGCGTAGGGACGATAGCCGAGGCTGGCCACGACAAACTGGGAATTGTCGATGCCCGCCTCGGTCATGCGCGCGGGCAGGAAGATGGAATAGCCCTGCTGCACCATGTTCTTGTCCTGCCTGAACAGCGACAGGTCGCCGGAGACGGGAATCTCACGAGTGCCTTGCATGCCTTCGCGCTTCTTGATCCATTCCCAATAGGCAAAGCCGATGTTGACCGCGAATGTTCTGCCCTTGAGATCGGCGATCGTCTTGATGGCAGGGTCCGTGTGATAGACGAGCGTGTAGGGCACATAATCGAGCGAGACGAAGACCGCCTTTACCGGCGCGCCGCGCATACGGGCAAGCAGCAGATCGTCGGCATTGCCGACGCCGAATTCGGCCTGGCCGGAGGCGACCTGGGGAATGGTCTGGATCTTCGGCCCGCCCGGCAGGGTCTTTATGACAAGCCCATTGTTCTTGCCCTGGTTGTCGATCTGCGCCTGCCAGTAGCCGCTCTGGTCGGCCTGGGCGAACCAGCCCATGAGCAGGCGGACTTCCCGGGCCTGTTGCGCTTGCGCGGGAGAAATCGCGGCAATCGCGAGCGTCGCGGCGACCGCACTGAATGCTGATCTTATTTTCGAAGACATGTTTGACGACATGGCGTGACCTTTCCGAAGAGCATTAGAGCCAGGGAATTTGATCTTTCTGATAGCGGTACGAACGGAAGACGCTGTTGTGAAAGCCCGGCACGTATTTGCGTGCCTCGGGTTCGGGATATTCGCCGAACTGCGGGATCACATATTCCCACACCACCTCGCCCTGCGGCGTCACGTCGAACAGGCGGCCGGTGGCAGATTCCGTGATGTGGGTATTGCCGTTGGGAAGCCGCTGCGCGGCGCCCATGTAGGGCGAGAAGAAAGCCGAGCGCATTTCATCGTAATACTGCCAGACGATGGCGCCGGTTTTCGGATCGACCTCGATGATGCGGGAGGAGGGGCTGGTCTGGCCGAACCGCCAGTTGCCATTGTCGAAAATCAGGATGTTGCCGTTGTCGAGTTCCACCGGCGTGTGCTGCTGGGCGACGATCGGGTGCTTGATGCGCAGGATGACCTTGCCGGTCGCGCGATCGACGCCGATGATACCGGACGTGGTGCGCAGGCTGAGCAGGACGATATCGTTGCGTGCGGCGTAGACGCCGTTGATCATCGGCCAGTGATAGCGGTCGAACGTGTCGTGGACGGGGAATTCGTCGGGGCTCAGATGATCGATGGCTTTCCACTGCCAGACCAGTTCGCCCTTGCGGTTCACTTCCTTGATGACGTCGCCGTAGAACGTTCCGTCGGCGGGATCATGCGCGGCGCTGCCGCCGACGATGCGTTTGGCGAACGCGGCCGGCATCGGCTCGATGCAGCCGTAAAGAATGTTTCCGTTCGGCAGCCATTGCACGTCGTGGTGATGGGTCGGGTCCTGAAATTCCCAGACGATGTCGCCCTTGGGCGTCGCCTCGAAGAAGGCGCCGCCATGCCACATCATCCAGGCGGCATAGTGATCTTTCGTGCTGGGCAGATTGCCGGCATAGCCCAGGTTGCCGTTGGGCAGCAGCACCGCATGGCGGCCGGGCCGATAGGGCATCTTCCATGAATGCACGACCTCGCCCGTCATATCGATGAGATGAACGGCGCCACCCCCGGTCTGCGGCGCATACAGCGTGTAGCCCGCGCCTGCCTTGCCAGGGTCATAGCCCATGAGGCCCGTGCCGCGGCGGCGAAGCGTGACTTGATCGACAAAGGGGGCTTGGTCAACAGGAGCATTCATTGTAGACATCCGCATAAAACGTTTACTAAATCGATTTAGTGCGTTTAGACTGAAGTTTGTTGGAGCGGTCGTCAAGGCGCAATTGTGAGCGTCGTGTGCTCAATGAATAAGCAGGTGGTGTGAATTGGCGAAGATGGATGGACCATCGGAAACAGTGAAACAGGGGGCGCGGCGCGCCACCATTCTCGATGTGGCGCGGTATGTCGGCATGTCGACGGCCACGGTTTCCAATGCACTTTCAGGCAATCGGCCGGTTGACGACAAGACACGGGAGCGGGTTCGCAAGGCCGCCGCCAGGCTTGGCTATCGGCCGAACGTCCGCGCCCAGAATTTGCGCACCGGGCGGGCGGATACGATTGCGATTTTTTCGTCGATGCCTTTTGCCGTGGCTGGCGGACGGGCGCGTCTCGGCTATCTGATGGAGATCGCCGGCGCTGCGGCGGAACGCGCCTTGCAGGCGGACATGGCGCTGTTGCTGGTTCCGCCGCTGGCCGAGGGAAGCGAGTCGCTGGGGTCGTTTCATGCCGACGGCGCGATCGTCGTCGAGCCGGGCCGCAATGATCCTGGCGTTCAGCTTTTGCAGTCGAGGGGCGTTCCCATGGTGGCAATCGGGCGGCCGACGCCGGAAGGATCGCTGCCTTACGTCGACTGCCGGCATTACGATGCCGCGAGGGTCGCGCTCGACCACCTGAAAACGCCCGGCACGCGACAGATAGGCCTGATTACCGGCGCGCAGGAGCGCAACGCCCATCGTTCGGCCGAAAGAGCTTACGGGGATGTCATCGCGGGGATGAAACAGAAGCCGATCATCGCGCTCGTCGACGAAGACGGCGGCATGGAGGCGGCCCGGCTTGCCGCCCGCGCGCTCATCGAGGCGCATCCGAAGATGGATGCCATGTTCGTCTCGGTCGATTCCTTCGCGGTCGGGGCGAAGCAGGCGGCCCGCGAACTGGGCATGGATATCCCGGGCCGTCTGCGCATGGCGACCCGCTACGATGGTTTGAACGCGCGCTCGAATGACCTGACCGCGCTCGATCTCAAGCTGGATCAGTTGGGTGCCCTTGCCGTCGATCTGCTGATGGACGTGATGGCCGGCGCCACGCCGGGCCCGAAGGTTGGTCCTTTGCCTTCACTCGTCATCCGCAGGTCGTCGCTCGCCGAACCGGATTAGAGCGCCGGTCGTTCCTTTGGAACCGCGGCTACAGGCCAGAACGCCGACAAGCGGTCGGCCGCGCGCATGACCATGGGGCCGAACTCCCCTGCAAGCTGATCGCGGCTGACCCGCGAGGTGGGCACGGAAATGCTGACGACGGCCGCGCAGCTCGGTGACGGATGCTGCACACCCCCGGCCATCACCGGCGCTGCGACGGCAGCAATGCCGAGGTCGCGTTCATCATAGCTCAGCGCGAAGCCCTGCTGTCTCGATATGTCGAGGCATTGCCGCAGCGCCTTCGCGCTCGTCAACGTGTGCGGAGTGTAGGCGTCAAACTTCATCGCTTTCAACAGAGGGTCCAGGGTGGCGGGATCGAGCGTCATGAGCCGGGCTTTGCTGGTGGCATGGACGTGCGGGATGATGGGACCGGGATAGGCCGGATCGATACGCAGCAGGCGCTTCGAGCCGGTTTCGGCAAACACCCATTCGAGGCGGTTGCCGCTGTACACGGCAAGCCGGACGAGTTCGCCGGAATCCCGCGCCAGCGCCCTGAGCAGAGGCTGCGCCTGCGACAGCACATCGTCGCCCAGCCACTGGATGCGAACGACGTTCGACAATTTGTAGGTCAGCCGGAAACAACGGCTGGCGGGGTCTTCATAGATGTATCCGAGCTGCTCGAGGGTGCGCAGCAGGCGGAAGGCGATGTTCTTGTTGACCGCCAGCTTGCGGGCGATGTCGGACAGGCTGCGCTCGCCGACGACTGACAGGTCCTCAAGGATGGCAAATGCCCGCGCCACGGCCGAGAGGAAGACGCCGTCCTGGCCTTCATTGCCGAGTTCATGGCTCATTCGTTACCCGTTACCTTGACACACCGCGATTGCTTGGTAACGACGTTACCTGAATCTGCACCAAATTGAAATGAGGGGGAGGAAAGATGACCCGGCTTTCACGGAGAGACTGGCTATTTTTTGCGGGGAGCGGCCTCGGCAGCCTGACGCTGGCCCGGCAGGCTGTTGCGGCCGATTATTTCAGCGGCAAGACGTTGCATTTCTACGTCGGCATCCCGCCGGGTGGCGCCTATGACCTGGCGCCACGCATTCTCGCCGCGCATCTGGGCAAATACATTCCCGGAAATCCGCGGATCATCGTCGAGAACATGCCGGGCGCCGGCAGCCTGACGATGATGAACTTCCTCTACAATCGTGCGGCCAAGGACGGCACGGCCGTCGGCTTTCCGATGAACACTGTCCTGCTCGAGCCGTCTCTCAAGCTGTTGTCGGGCGCAAGCGGCAACGCACAGTTCGATCTGTCGCGCATGGCCTGGATCGGCACGCCCGGTTCGGATCCGGCGATCGCGTGGGTCAGCGCGGAGTCGCCCGTCAAGACATTCGAGGATCTTCGCACGAGAGGCGCGACGTTCGGCTCGACGGGAGCCGGCGCGGACAGCACGATCATCGCCAATCTCTGCAACAAATTGCTTGGCACCAAAATCAAGGTTGTCTCAGGCTACAAAGGGGTCGCCGAATATATTGTCGCCTTCGAGCGCGGCGAAATCGAAGGTGGCGTGACGACCTATGCCGCCATGATGACCGCGCGCCCCGATTGGTTCCGGGACAAGAAAATCCGTGTTCTGGCGCAGTTCGGCACCGATCGCATATCGGACCTGCCGGACGTGCCGACCGCGGTCGAACTGGCGGCCGACAAGGATACCAAGGACATGCTTCGGCTCTATGGCATCAAGTTCACGGCTGCCTATCCGATCGTTCTGCCTCCGGATGTGCCGGCCGAACAGGCGAAGATCCTGCAGGGCGCTTTTGCTGAGACGGCAAAAGATCCCGAGTATCAGCGCCAGATTGCTTTGATGCGGGTGTCGGGCGGAATGGTCTCGCCCGAGACCGTCGCCAAGCTCTTGAAGGTCATAGACGGTGCGCCGGACGCTCTCGTTCAGCGGCTACGTACAGCGATTTCAGGAAATTGAAGTCATGGCCGTCGAAGTCCTTGTTGAACAAGATGCCTTCATGCGCATGTTCGCGCCTATTCTCGATCCCACTGCGTCACGCGAATACTTCGATGCGGTGGCGGATTTCTTCGCGCACGATGAGCCGCGGTTCGCGGAATGGGTCGATCGGGTGCGCCGGCGCATTCCGGCGCTTTATCCGGCCCAGGTGCGGTTTGCCGACGGGCAGGAGGAGTTCAGGGCCAGCCTCAAGACCGCCGATGCATGCCTGGTCGAAAGCCTGGTCGTCGGAGAGGAAGAGCTCGCCGCGGCCTCCAGACTTGCCGTGGTGCAGAAGTACGGCGCCTTGACCCGCAACATCGACGGCGTCGCATGTGCTGCCCACGGCGTCGCTGTGCGAACCCAGCGCCGCCGGGTCAACGTCGCCCTGGCTGAGCTGGCATTCGCGCTGCTGTCTGCCCTCGGCAAGCAGTTGTTCGAGTATAACAAGGTCATCGACGCGCCTCGTCTGGCAGCCAAGGGTTTCCACATCCGCCGCTATGATCAGCGTTACACGGGCGGCAGCAATTTCGCGCGCATCCCGGGCCTGCGCATGCTTCAGGGGATGACTTTGGGGATTCTCGGCTTCGGTGAAGCCGGCCGTGAAATTGCCGTGCGCGCCCGCGCCTTCGAGATGCGGATCGTTTACAATCAGCGCACGCGGCTGCCGCCCGAAGAGGAGCAGGCCCTGGGCGTGACCTACGCGTCGCGGCACGAGATGCTGGCGCAGAGCGACTACGTCACCGTCAATCTTCCCGTCACCGATCAGACCCGCAATATTCTCGGCGATGCGGAATTCGATGCCATCAAGCCCGGCGCATTTCTGATCAATGTGGCCCGTCCGGAACTGGTGGAGCGCCAGGCGCTCTTCAAGGCGCTCGATAGCGGACGCCTGGCGGGATACGGCACGGACGTCTGGTACGAACGCCCGGCGCGTTCCGACGATCCGGTCTTCGGTTACGACAACGTGCTGATCACGCCACACGTCGCCATTGCCGATCGCAAGTACGCACTTATGGACATCGAGGATATGTTCGTGAAGATGTCGGACGCCCTGGCACAACGCAATGCGGGAGGCGCCCGTGGCTAACGTCGCTCTCCTCGATGACGCACCAGATCCCGAAGCCCGACACCTCATCGAAAGCCTCAAGAGCGGCCGGCGTGGCACTCTGCTCGGCATTTACCGGGCGCTTCTGCATAATCCGAAACTGGCCGGGACCTGGTTCGAACATCTAAACACCGTACGCTGGGGTACGTCGCTGTCCGATCGGCTGCGGGAACTCGTCATCATCCGCGTCGGCTGGCGGTTGGGGTCGCGCTATATCCTCAAACAACACGTGCCTCTCCTGGCGCTTCCGGCCGGCGTCTCGGAGGCAGAATGTGCCTCGCTGCAGAACGACGTGCCGGGCCATTTCAGCGAGGCTGAAACCGCGGCGCTCGCTGCGGCAGACGAGTTGACGTCACAGGTTATGCTTTCGCAGGTGCTCGCCAGGGAGCTCAGGCGTCATTTCGACGACCGTCAGTATGTGGAGCTGATGGTGTTGATCGGCACCTACAACATGCATGCGCGTTTCGTGGCCGGTGTGGATCTGCCGCTGGAGACGTGAAGCATTCTATAGCGGAATGCGCACGCTGGCGCGCAGGCCGCCGAGCGGGCTGGTCGCCAGGGTGATATCGCCGCCATGGGTGCGGGCGATGTCCCTGGCGATGGCAAGGCCAAGACCGGTGCCGCCGTGGTCCTGGTTGCGCGCCTCGTCGAGCCGGTAGAACGGCCGGAACACGTCTTCGCGCTGTTCGGGCGGAATGCCAGGCCCGTCATCGTCCACGTGGATGGTAAGGAAACGCTGCTCGCGCTGCGCCTCGATGGCGATGCGGTTGCCGTAGCGCTGGGCGTTGGCGATGAGATTGGTGAGGCAGCGCTTGAAGGCGTCTGGCCGCACCGTGACCATCGGATCGCCGTGAAACGATATTATGGTTTCGTGGCCATGGCGCTCGGCGTCCGCCTTCAGCTCCTCGAGCAGCATGTGCATGTCGGTCGGCGCCGCCTGCTCGCCGTCGTCACCGCGCGCGAACGCCAGATAGGCCTCCAGCATGCGCTGCATTTCGTCGACGTCCTTTTGCAGCGCCTCGCTGTCGGGTGCTTCGGGCATCATGGCGAGCGACAGTTTGAACCTTGTCAGGATGGTGCGCAGATCGTGGCTGACGCCGTTCAGCATGGTGGTGCGCTGATCTCTTGCGCGCTCGATGCGCCGCTTCATCTCGAAGAAGGCGAAGGTTGCCTGCCGCACCTCGCGCGCGCCATGGGGGCGGAACTCCACCTCGCGGCCCTTGCCGAAATTCTCAGCCGCTTTCGCCAGGCGCAGGATCGGGCGGATCTGATTGCGCAGAAAAGCGATGGCGACCGCCAGCAGCACCAGGGAGGCGCCGATCATCCATGACAGGAAGATCCCCGAATTCGAGGCATAGGCGGCGCTGCGCGCGGCGATGACGCGCATATTGGAATCCGCCAGCGCAATGCGAATCTCGACCAGATTGGAACTGCCGATCGTGTCGATCCAGAACGGCTTGGCGATCTGCCGCGATATTTCCTGCGCCAGCGAGCTGTCGAGCAGTGAGAAGAATGGCTTCGGCAGCGCCGCCGGCAGCGGCTCCTTCGGCAGCAGTTTGAAATCCATTTCAAAGCGCTCGCCAGCGATGCGGGCGATCTGAGCGAAAGCGGCGGGATCGTTGGATTTTTCGTGGATGTCGATGACGGCGGCGATATCGGCGACGACCGCGGCCGAGAGGCGCTGCGTCACCAGTTGCCAGTGCCGTTCCATGAAAATATACGCGACGGCCGATTGCAGCAGCACCATGGGCACGATGACGATGAGCAGCGAGCGGGCGTAGAGCCCTTTCGGCATCCGTCCGGCCAGCCAGCGGGTGAAGCCCCGCCAGAGACCGCGCGGCCGCTGGAACCAGGTGGGCAGCGCCAGGCTCATCGCTCTCTCCTAGCGTTCGGGCAGCAGGCGATAGCCTGCGCCGCGCGCCGTCTGGAGATAGACCGGATTGGCCGGATCGCGCTCGATCTTGCGGCGCAGGCGATTGATCTGAACGTCGATGGTGCGCTCGTTGGCCGCCGCGGCTGAGCCGGCGAGCAGTTCGCGCGCCACCGGTTCGCCCGGCGTAGCGGCCAGCAATTGCATCATGAAGCGTTCGCGATCGGTCAGCCGGATGATCTCGTCGCCCTGCCGTAACTCGCCGCGGTCGCAATGGAAGACGAAGGAGCCGAAGCGGACGAGACGCGCCTGCGCGGTTTCCTTCGGGGCAACCCGGCGCAGGATGGAGGCGATACGCAGCGACAGTTCCTTGGCTTCGAACGGCTTGGTGAGATAGTCGTCGACGCCTGTTTCAAGCCCGAGCACGCGGTCTTTCGCTTCTGCTTGCGCCGTCAGCATGAGAATGGGCACCTGCGAGTCCTGCCGCAGCGAACGGGTGAAGTCGATGCCGCTTTCGCCCGGCATCATCACGTCGAGCACGATCAGATCGAAATCGAGGTTCTTGAGGTGGCGGCGTGCTTCGGCCGCGTCGCCCGCGGTGGTAACGCGATAGCCTTCGCGGGCGAGAAAGCGCGACAACAATTCGC
>Ga0182744_1003275_pt1 | contig 12713 bp, 6 predicted proteins | sample eDN3rd30CKraftMG_FD_128525 | JGI IMG/M metagenome (GOLD analysis project Ga0182744, IMG submission 128525) | Enriched Miracle-Growth compost microbial communities from Emeryville, California, USA - eDNA 3rd pass 30_C Kraft MG (version 2) (version 2) ...
ACCTGACCCCGGTGCCTGACCCCGCTGGAGTCCCGTGAGGAATGCACGGGCGTTGCGGCCTATCACGCGCGTGTCGTAACCGCCTTCCTGAACCACGAGCGTCGGAAGACCGAGCCGGCCGATAGCGTCGCCGATCCGATCGAAGCCCTCGGTCGTGATCACCCAGGCGCCCGTCGGGTCACCCTTGGCGATGTCCAGTCCCACGGAGAGTACCAGGTAGCGCGGGGCATACGCCGCGATCCTCGCCAGCGCCTCGCCCAGCACCACCATGTACTCGTCGTCCGTGATGTTCTCGCCGAGCGGGTAGTTGTGGTTGAACCCATCCCCCTCCCCTTCACCAGTCTCGTCGGCGAAACCCGCGAAGTACGGGTAGGCGTAGCTTGGATCTCCATGGATGGAGAGCGTGAGCACATCCGAACGGCCGTAGAAGATCTCCTGCGTCCCGTTCCCGTGGTGGAAATCGATGTCGAGCACCGCGACCCTTCCGTCTGCGCTCAGCACATTCGCGCCCACGGCGGCGTTGTTGAAGTAGCAGAAACCGCCGTACACCGCCGACTCGGCGTGGTGGCCCGGCGGCCGGCAGATCGCGTACACGAGCCGCTCACCCTCGCGAACGAGCGCGGCACCCGTGAGCGCGCAGTTCACTGCGGCGCGGGCAGCGATGTACGCGTTGTGCGTCAGCGGCGTGAAGGTATCGATGCAGTAGTAGCCCGACTGAACCTCGTCGTCCACCGGCTTCCTCGCGCGATGCCGGATGGGAAAGACGTAGGGATACACCGCACGCCCTTCCGCGAGCTTGCCGCTCACGTCGCGGAGGTAGCGCACGAATTCAGGGTCGTGAACAGCCGTGATCGCCGACTCGTCGTGCTCGCGCACGTCCACGATCTCCACTCCCGGCATCGATCGCACATGCTGGAGGATCCGCTCCACCCTCACGGGACGTTCCACGTACCCGCGCTCGCGGACGTGATGGAGCTGATGCTGAGGGGACACCAGCACCTTCAACGGAGTGAGGACCGCGTGGTGTACGGCTCCGCGCGCCACGGCGGGCCGACCGCGCGGCTCCTGAAGACCGATCGCGCCCTCGCGCACCGACGCCACCACGGACATGGCATACGGATCGTCGCGCGGGTAGCGGTACTTCCGGAAGAGAAGCGCGCTCACCATCCCGCGCACTTCCGCCGCCTCGGGCACGCGCGGCGCTCCGAGCGAATCGAAGAGGATGAACGGCTCTCCCTCCTCCCTCCCCGGCCGCCGCTTCTCGTAGTCGCTGCCGGTGATGACGCGCGCGCCGTAGCGCTCGTAGAAGCGGATGCGCGCGCGATTCTCCCGGCGGCGCGCCGGGTCGGGCTCCAGCTCCGCCGTGTCCGGCCGCACCTCGAAATACAACCCGGACGACCCGAGCCGCGCCACGTACTCGCGCAGCGCCTCGTACAGCGCGCCGCCGATCCCGCGCTGCCGAACCGCCGGATCGACGACGATGAAGTCGAGGAGCGTGGCGTTCAGATCGGCGTAATGGAAAGCGAGCGCGAAAGCGAGCATCCGCCCCATCGCCTTCTCGGCCGTGATGAGAATCGTGCGGTGCCCGAGCTCTGCCTGCCGGCGGAGAAGGTCGGGTATTCGCTCGGCGTAGTCGCCGTACGCCTCGCCGAAGTACGTGCGGAAGATCCGCTGCACCTCGGCGAGCCTGCGCGGCTCGTGGTCGGCGTCGTAGAGGTGGACGAAGCGGATCATGAACGAACTCCGGACACGTCAGTCGGCACCGCCGCTCAGAGCTCGAGCGACCGCAGGTAGTCGTAGCTCACGCGGGCGGTCGCCAGCGGATCCTTCGGCTCGTCGTGCTCCACGAAGAAGTGCTGCATGCCGGCCTGCGCCGCGTGTTCGAATATTCCGCGGAAGCCGATGACTCCCTGCCCCACGTCCACCATCTTCCCGGCGGCGTCCATGTCCTTCACATGGAGAAGAGGGAAGCGCCCCGGATACCACTGGAAGTACTCCAGCGGGTCGCGTCCTCCCTTCACCAGCCAGTAGATGTCCATCTCCATCTTCACGAGGTCGTGATCGCACTCGCGCAGGAGCAGGTCGTACGGCACGATGCCTTCGACGCGTGTGAATTCGAAGTCGTGGTTGTGATAACAGAGCTGGAGCCCCGCCGAGCGCGCGGCCTCTCCCGATCTGTCGAAGAGATCCGCGATCTCGCGGTACCCGTTCAGCGTGCGGTCGCCCGCATCGATCCACGCACACGTGATGTAGCGCTGGCCGAGCGTCACCGCGTCCTCGAGCGTGCGCTCCCAGTCGCCGCGCATCTCGGCGGTGCCGATGTGCGACGACGTCGCCGCGAGGCCGAATCGGTCCAGCAGCGAACGCATCTCCTTCGCGCTCTTCCCGTACAGCCCCGCGAACTCGACTTCCTGATAGCCGATCTTCGCGATCTTCTCGAGCGTCCCCGCCGCATCGCGCTGCATGAGCCCGCGCACCGTGTAGAGCTGGATCCCGATGCTCCCCGCAATGGCCCGCCGCCCCACACCACCGTCCGCTCCAATTGCGCGCAGCACCGACGCCCCCGGCACCACCGCCAGCGCCCCGATCATCCCCCCCGCCGCCCTCAGAAACGAGCGCCTCCCCGGATCGATCCCGTCTCTCCTGTCCAACTGAGCCTCCCAGCTCCATGTCCTGGTCAAGCTTCTCTCACGGAACCCGACTTGTCGAGGGAGCATCGGGGAGGGGGTGACAAACGGCAAAAGGGAGGACTGCCGAGAAGTGCAAGGAGACAAGGAGATCCCCTCTCAATGAAAGCTCCTTGTCTCCGTTGAAGGATCTCTTCGAGGGAAAGTGAAGTGTGTTTTGGGGGAACTGCTCCCGCGGGTAGAGCTCTACCGGCGGGAGCAGTTCCCCCAAAACACACTTCACTCTCACTATCGACATCATTGAAAGGAGACAAGGAGCCCTCATGGAAAGTTGTTCTCCTTACCTCCTTGCAGTCCTCGGCCGTTCTCCCTTTTGCCGTTTGTCAGCCCCCTCCCCGACCCAGATCAATCCCCCCAGACAGGCTCGGGGGACGGGGTGAGGCCGGCGCTCTCGCGCTCTTCCTGGATTTCCTTTACGCGTTCGGGGGAGGTGAGGCGACGCTTGAACCAGCTTCCGATGTCATCGAAATAGCTGTACGCGACCGGGACGACCACCAGGGTCAGCATCGTCGAGGTGATCAGGCCGCCGATCACGGCGCGCGCCATCGGGGCGCGGAATCCGCCGCCCTCGCCGAGTGCGAAGGCGATCGGGAGCATGCCGAAGATCATCGCCAGGGTGGTCATGATGATCGGGCGCAGTCGTACCGCCCCCGCCTCCACCAGAGCGGTGAAGCGGTCGGCACCGGCCGCTCGTCGTTCGTTCGCGTTGTCCACCAGCAGAATCGCGTTCTTCGTCACGAGCCCCATGAGCATGATGACCCCGATCATCGACATCATGTTCAGGGTATCGCGCGTGATGAGAAGCGCGAGAAGCACGCCCACGAGCGAGAGCGGGAGCGAAAGCATGATCGCGAACGGCTGCGTGAAGCTCTCGAACTGCGACGCGAGGATCAGGAAGATCAGGATGATCGCGAGCGTGATCGACTCGAGTACGTAGCCGGTGGTCTCGACCAGATCTTCGGTCTCGCCGCCGAGGTGCACGGTGTATCCCGCGGGGAGATCCATCTCGTTCGCCACCTGCGTGATCGCGGCAGACGCCTCGGCAATGGAAAGTCCCGGCGCGGTGTTGCCCGAGATGGTAGCCACGCGCTGCAGATTCTTGCGGTCGATCTCCGCAGGTGCGGTGCCGAGCTCGATCGTCGCCACGTCGCGAAGCGGTATGGTGACCACCGCGCCACTCTCCGTGCGACGCGACGTTGCCAGCGGAATCGTCGCGATGTCCTCCACCGTCTGCCTCTGCTCCGGCGCCACCTGCACCACCACGTCGCGCTCCTCGCCAGTCGGATCCTCCCAGCGGGTGGCAGTCTCGCCAGCCAGCACGGGCCGGATGGTGCTCGCGATCTGGCCGATGTCGAGCCCGACCTCGTTCGCGATGTCGCGGTCCACGTCGATCCGGTACTCCGGCTTCGGATCGCCGAGCGACGACATGACATCCACGACTCCTGGTATCGCCTTCACACGCGTGAGAAGCTCCGACGAGAGTCTCTGGAGCTCGGCCACATCGGGACCGCGCAATTCCACCTGGAGCGGCGCCACGGCGCCGCCCATCCCGCCATCCACCAGAACCGAGATGTCGGTCGCCGCGATCGGCGAGAGCTTTGCGCGTGCGGCCACCATGAGCTCATCCTGTGTCGCGCTCCGTTCACTGCGCGGGAGCAGCTTCACGTATATCTGACCGTTGGTCACCGTACCGGTGGCGCCGGCGCCGATTGTCGCGTACGTGTAATCCACGCCGTCGAGTGCGCCGAGCGTGCTGATGATCTGCTCCGCCTTCCCTCGCGTGTAAGCCAGGCTCGAGCCCTCCGGCGTTTCGAAGAGCACGACGAACTCGCCGTTGTCGGAGTTGGGCATGAAGCCGCCTCCGATGGCGCCCACGACGAGCAGCAATATTGCCGCCCCGAAGGAGGCGGCTGCCACGGCCATCGTGGTCTTCCGATGGCCGAGCGCCCAGCCGACCACGCTGCGGTACTTCCCCGCCTGCGCGTCGAACCATTCGTTGAAACGGGCGATCGCGCGCGTGATGATGTTCGGCCGCTTGCCATCGCCATGGCCGTTCTCGCCGGCCCCTTTGTGCGGGTTCACACCCCACCACGCGGAGAGCATCGGCGTGAGCGTGAACGACACGAACAGAGAGACCAGCACCGCCCACGCCACCGTGATGCCGAACTGATAGAAGAAACGACCGATGATTCCGCCCATGAACGCCACGGGAACGAACACCGCGACGACCGTGAACGTGGTCGCCATGACGGCGAGCATGATCTCCTTCGTGCCGCGCCCGGCCGCCGTGAAGTGGTCCTCGCCCATCTCTCGATGTCGAACGATGTTCTCCACCACCACGATGGCGTCGTCGATCAGAATGCCGATGGAGAGCGACAGCGCCATGAGCGTGAGCACGTTGAGCGTGAAGCCCAGCGCGCGCATGATGATGAACGACGAGATCACCGACACCGGGAGCGCGAACGCCGTGATCAGCGTCGCCTTCCAGTCGTTGAGGAAGATCATCACCACGAGCACGGTGAGGAACGCGCCCAGCATCAGCTCGTCGATCACGTCGTGCACGGACTGCCGGATCACCACCGAGTTGTCGCGCACGACCTGGAGCGACGTCCCCGCGGGGAGAATGCCGTTGCGCATCTCTTCTATGGCGGCGCGTACGCCGTCCGCCACTTCCACGGTATTCGCGCCGGAAACCTTCAGGATGTCCAGCGATACGGCGCGCTCGCCATCCACGAGTGCCAGCGAGCGCTCCTCCTCGTTCCCCTCCTCCACCCGGGCCACGTCCTTCAGACGGATGGGCTGACCCCCGCGGTTGGCGACGATCACTTCACCGAACTGCTTCGGATCGGTGATGCGCCCCGTCACGCGTACGAGCCGTTCCGCACTGCCTCTCTCCACGCGTCCCGCCGGAACCTCGAGGTTCTGGCTCTGCAGCGCGGCCATCACCTCGCCCACCGATACGCCCACCGCCTGCAGGCGCGACGGGAGGATGTAAACTCGCACCTCGCGCTCCAGCCCGCCCGCGATCCGCACCTCGCCCACGCCGCGAACGTTCTCGAGCCGGCGACGGATGGTCTCGTCCGCGAGACTCGTGAGATCCACGAGCGACGTCGTGTTGGATGCGAGCGCGAGCGAGACGATCGGCATCGACGCCGGGTCGAACTTCTCCACGATCGGCGGATCGATGTCCTGGGGAAGCTCCCGCCTGATCGTCTCGATCTTTGCACGGATGTCGGCCGCGGCCGCATCCACGTCGCGATCGAGATCGAACTCGACGATCACCTGAGACACCCCTTCCAGCGAGACGGAAGTGATGTTGTCCACCCCCTGCACGGGATTGAACGCCTCTTCCATCCGGCGCGTGACCTCGCGCTCGATCGTCTCGGCGCTCGCTCCCGGATAGGTCGTCTGCACAGTGATCACCGGGATGTCGACGTTCGGGAACTGGTCAATAGCCAGTTGCCGATAGCCGAAGATGCCCAGCACGATGAGTCCGAGCATGACCATGCTCGCGAATACGGGACGCCGTATCGCGAGGCCGCTCAGGCCGCTCATCCGCGAGCCACGCTCCTCGGCGCGAGGCTCGCCTTCGTTTCCACTCCGTTGCACGCGTTCCACCTCAGCGCCCTCCGCTCGTTCCACGAGCCGTCTCTCCAGGTGCGGCCGCCTTGTCGGAGGCGAGCACCACCTGCGTACCGGCGGCGAGTTGCAGCGACGGCGTCACGATGATCCGTTCCCCACCCTCGAGACCCTTCGCGATCGACACCTGCCCGGTGGACCTGTCGCTCGGACCCACCGTGACTGGCTGCTTCGCCACTCGCCCATCCGCCACCACGAGCACGAACGTCGAGTCGCCCTCGCCGCGCACAGCTACCTCCGGAATCACGATCGCGTTCTCGATCCTCTCGCCCACGATGCGGCCGGTCGCGAACTGGCCGGCTATGATCTGGTGCTTCGCATTCGCGAGTCGCACGTACACTCCCACCTGCCGCGTCCCCGGGTCCGCCACGGGATCGATGCGCGCCACCCGGCCGCTCAGTTCCTGCTCGGGTGCCGCGTTCAGCGTGAACGCGACCGGTGAACCCACACGTACACGCGCCGCGCGATCGACGGGGATCTGTCCCGAAAGCTCCAGCGTGTCGGAGTTGACCACGGTGAAGAGCGGTGCATCCATCCCCACAGCCTCACCTCCATCCACCGAGCGTTCGCTCACGATGCCCGTAAGCGGCGCACGGATGGTGCTCCGCGACTCCGCCTCCTCGGCCTGCGCCGACTGTGCAGCGGCCGCCTCGTACGCCGCCTGCGCCGTCCGGAAGTCGATGTTCGACATGGCACCCGCCTCGTTCAGCGTGCGCGCCGCCTCTAGCTTCTGCTTCGCGAGCGCCAGGTTGGCACGCGCCGCCTCGGCCTGCGTCCGAACGCCGGCCGCCTCGATCGTGGCGAGCACTTCACCGCGACGAACCGCGGTTCCGCGATCCACGCGCACTCCGCGCACCGTTCCCGGTACCTGCGCCTTCACCCGCACCACCTTGTACGGCCGCAGCGAACCGGTGAGCACCACCCCGGCGGCGAGATCCGCGCGCGCGGCTACCGTCACGTCTTCGGGTCCCAGCACCAGACGCTGCTCCGCCGCCGCGGGTGCCGCCTCCGCTTCCTCTCCCGCGTTCCTGCCGCATGCGGCCACGGCCAGGAGCGCGGCGATGGCCAGCGTCCAGCGCGCACCCGTAAACCCTGCACGAGCTCTCTTGCTCGACATATATGAGATCCTCTCTGACTTTGTCATCCCCTTCACCGCTCCGGCGCCGTGGTACTGCCGAGCGCCTTCATCATCTGCGCGTCGGCCACGTAGTAGTCGGAGATCGCCTGTGCGAGATTGGTTCGCGCCTGCAGGAGCGCGAGCCGCGCATCCGACGTCTCGAGCTGCGTTGCCAGCCCCTTCTCGTAGCGCAGCACGGTGAGGTCGTATACCCGCTGCGCCTGGTCGACCGTGCGGCGGCGCGCGGCGATGCTCGATCGCGCACGCTCCTTCTCGCCGCGCGCCTGTTCGTACTCGAGCTGCACCGCCTCGCGCAACTGCGAAAGCTGGAGCTGCGACTGCTGCAGCTCGACACGCGCCAGTTCCACGTCGGCGCCCCGCTTGAATCCCGAAAAGATCGGAACCGTGACGCCTATGCTCGCCGTGAAATCGGGGCGCCAGTCCACTCCGCTCCAGTTGAACGCGCCGCTCGGCCAGAGCTGCCGACCATAATTGAGCTGCAGACTGACCGAAGGGAGATACGCCCCCTTCGCGATGGAGACCTGCTGCTCCTTGATGGCCACCTGCGTCTCCGCCGAACGGACCGCGGGACGCTCTTCCACCTTCGACGCCACGATGGGCGCGGCAGCCGCGCTGTCGAGCGGCGGCTCCTGCAATCGCGTGGTGAGCTCGAGCGGCTGCGTCACTGGCACGTTCACCAGCCGCTTGAGATCGAGCGTAGCCAGCTCGCTGGCGTTCCGCGCTTCCACCAGTTGCGGGCGCAGATTCTCGAGCGAGACCTCGGCACGGAGCACGTCGAGCTCCGCCGAGCTCCCGGACTGAAAGCGCAGCCGCTCATCATCCAGGAAGCGCTGCGCCTGATCCACCGCCGCCGACGCGATCTCCTCGAGCTCCTTCGCCAGCAGGGCGTGGTAGTACGCCGTCCGCACGTTCAACTCGATCTCGGAGAGCTGCTCCCGGAATCCCAGCCGAGCCTGCGCGCCATACTGCTTCGCGATCTTCATCGCCGCGCCGGTGCGTCCGCCGGAGTAGAGCAGTTGCGATGCATTGACCGACGCTATGTAGGTGTGCTCCTGCCCGAAGGGGAGATTGCCGAATAGTCCGCCAAGCCCCTCCAGCCCGGCATTCGACGCGTTCTGTTCGAGGTAGCGGATGCGATCGGCAATGCTGGCCGTGCTGTCCGGCTCGAAACGCATCGAGTCGGGGATCTGAAAGCCGGCTCCGCTTCCGCCATAGGGAGACTGGAAGGTTCGCGTGTAGTTGAGCGACCCGGAAATCTGCGGGAGCGCCGCGGAGCGCGCGGACGTCACCTGCGTTTCCGCCAGATCCACCTGCGAACGCGCGAGGCGCACTTCCTCGCTCTTCCCGAAAGCGCGGCCCAGCGCATCGTCCAGGCTCAGAGCGAGAGTGTCACCCGATGCCCGAGCGGCTGCGTCGGCAGTGCGTTCGCTGTTGGCGTCCTGCGCCCGACCCGCGGAAGTTGGCGCCAGGCCGCAGACGGCGGCGAGTGCCAGTGAAACGATCATCCTCACTGAAATTCCTCTGGATTCGATACTCGCTCAGCGCGCGGCCGAGGCGCGGTCGGAACGGCCGACCGCGCGCTGCTCTCTCGCTTTGGCCCGCGCTTCCTTGCGCTTGTCCCGCTCGGCGTGCCAGCGCTCGAGCTCGTAGGTGGTTGCTTCCACGACGAAGCGCAGCCCCTCGACCGCCTCGTCGAGTCGATCGCGCACTTCAGGGCTTTCGATCTTCAACTGGCGCCCTTCGTCGAGCACCGAGATGAGGCGGTTCATGACCTGAAGCCGCCTCTCGAGCGTGCGCGAATAGTGATCGGGCGCGATGCGATAGTAGTCGCGCCTGTCGCCCCTGCGCGTGATGCGCTCGACCACGCCGCACTCCTCGAGGCGCCGCGCATCGACGCTGACGCTCGCGCGACTCACAGAGAGCCGCTCCGCCATCTGATCGAGTGAGCACTCTCCGGGCGTGAGGAGCAGAAGCCCCAGGATGCGCGATGCGATCCGCGGCATCCGATCGCTCTCCTCGAACACGAGCCCGAGGCGCTCGATCAGCCGATCCTGTTCGTCCGTCGTCTTCTTCGCCATCTCGCCATACGTTGCGGGAACCACGCGCCCGAATGCCCGACAATCCGAACGGGCGCGCAGAATTTAGTTCGTTCAGAACGTTCAGTCAATATCAAACGCTCAGAGACCCGCTTCGTTCCCGACGAACGGACGCGGACTGCCGGCGGGGGCACCGCGAGCGCCCGCCGGTCGATCGACCGGCTACCTCTACGGCGAGATTTCGGACGGGTTTCAGCGAGTTCCGTGCCGACCGCCGCGCCCTTCGCGCAACGCCGCGCTGCGAATCGATTTAGATTGCAGTCAGCCTGTCGTCGGCCGTCGCCGCGAGCGGCGCCCAACGACAGCGGCTCCGTCATTCACGGCGCCCACCGGGTTTCCCGAGCGGGTGCCAACGCCCAAGAGTATCGATGACCTCGCTCAACTCCTTCGGCAGCCGCGCGGTCCTGGAGGTTAACGGGACTCCCTACACGATCTACCGACTCGACACCCTCGCCGCGCTCCCCGGCGCGACCATCAGCCGTCTACCGTTCACCCTCAAGGTTCTTCTCGAGAACCTCGCGAGGAACGAAGACGGCGCCTTCGTCAAGCACGAGGACGTCGAAGCGCTCGTTCGCTGGGACGCCACGAAGCGCGTTCAGAAGGAAATCGCCTTCCGCCCCGCGCGCGTCCTTCTTCAGGACTTCACCGGCGTACCCGCCGTCGTGGACCTCGCCGCGATGCGCGACGCGCTCGCGCAGCTCGGCGGCGACCCCACGAAGATCAACCCGCTCCAGCCCGCGGACCTGGTCATCGACCATTCGGTGCAGGTCGATGAATACGGCACCGAGGCCGCGTTCCTGATAAATACCACGCGCGAGTTCGAGCGCAATCAGGAGCGCTACGCATTTCTGCGCTGGGGACAGAGCGCGTTCCGCAACTTCAGCGTCGTGCCGCCGGGCACCGGGATCTGCCACCAGGTGAACCTCGAGTATCTGGGTCGCTCGGTCTTCGTTTCCGACGAAGACGGCGGACGCAGCGCGTATCCCGACTCGCTCGTCGGCACCGATTCGCACACCACCATGATCAACGGCCTCGGTGTACTCGGCTGGGGCGTGGGCGGGATCGAGGCCGAGGCGGCGATGCTGGGCCAGCCGCTCTCGATGCTCGTTCCCGAAGTGGTGGGGTTCAAGCTGCACGGCAGGCTCCCTTCGGGCGCCACCGCCACCGACCTGGTGCTGACCGTGACCGAGATGCTCCGCAAGAAGAAGGTCGTGGGAAAGTTCGTGGAGTTCTACGGACCGGGGCTCTCGTCGCTCGCGCTGGCCGATCGCGCCACCATCGGCAACATGTCGCCCGAGTACGGCGCCACGGTGGGCTTCTTCCCTGTCGACGCTCAGACACTCGAGTACCTCCGCTTCACCGGGCGCGGCGAGCAGCAGGTTCGCCTGGTGGAAGAGTACTGCAAGGCGCAGGGACTCTTCAGAACCGACGACACGCCCGATCCTCTCTTCAGTGACACGATCGAGCTCGATCTCGGAAGCGTGGAGCCTAGCATGGCAGGGCCGAAGCGGCCGCAGGACCGCATCCCGCTGCGAGCATCGAAGCAGATGTTCAACGACACGCTGCAGGCGGAGCTCGAGCGCGTGGGCACGCTCGCCGGGAAGGCCGCGGTAGCGCGCGAGACCGCGGTCAGCGCCGACCCCGGCCTCTCGCCGACGGTGGTGGCGGCGACCGCCGCGGAGACCGTGGAACCGGAGACGGGGATCGACGTCACGATGAACGGCCAGAACTTCAAGCTGCGCCACGGCTCGGTGGTGATCGCGGCGATCACGAGCTGCACCAACACCTCGAACCCTTCGGTGATGCTCGGCGCCGGGCTTCTCGCCCGGAACGCAGTGGCGCGCGGTCTTCGCACGAAGCCGTGGGTCAAGACGAGCCTCGCCCCGGGCTCGAAGGTGGTTACCGACTACTACGCGAAGGCCGGCGTGATGGAGCCGCTCGAGCAGCTCGGCTTCTATCTCGCGGGCTACGGCTGCACCACCTGCATCGGGAACTCCGGTCCGCTCCCCGCCCCGATCGCGCAGGCGATCGAGGAGAACAAGCTGGTGGTCGCATCGGCGCTCTCCGGGAACCGCAACTTCGAGGGGCGCATCAACCAGTTCACCCGCTTCAACTACCTGATGTCGCCGCCGCTGGTGGTCGCCTACGCGCTGGCGGGCCGGATGGATATCGACCTCGAGACCGAGCCGCTCGGCATCGGCACCGACGGGCCGGTCTTCCTGCGCGACATCTGGCCCAGCCCCAAGGACGTCGCCGACACCATCATGACGTCGGTGAAGAGCGAGATGTTCACGAAGCAGTACGCCAACGTCTTCGAGGGTGACGAGCGGTGGAAGGCGCTGGACGTGCCGACGGGTGATCTGTACACGTGGTCCGATGATTCCACCTACGTGAAGAACCCGCCGTTCTTCCAGGGGATGACCGCCCAGCCGCCCGGCGTGCATCCGATCGAGGGCGCGCGCGTGCTGGCCATGCTCGGCGACTCGATCACGACCGACCACATCTCGCCCGCTGGTTCGATCCCGGCGTCGAGCCCAGCCGGCAAGTGGCTCATCGAGCAGGGCGTCACGACGAAGGACTTCAACTCCTACGGTTCGCGCCGTGGCAACCACGAAGTGATGATGCGCGGGACGTTCGCCAACATCCGCCTCCGCAACGAACTGGCCCCGGGTACGGAAGGCGGCTGGACCGCCACGAAGCCGGGCGGCGAGCCAGTGTCGATCTTCGACGCGTCGATGGAGTACCAGAAGGCAGGCACACCGCTTCTCGTGATAGCCGGCAAGGAATACGGCACCGGCTCATCGCGCGACTGGGCCGCGAAGGGCACGCTGCTTCTCGGTGCCCACGCCGTGATCGCCGAGTCGTTCGAGCGGATCCATCGCTCGAACCTGGTGGGGATGGGAGTCCTGCCGCTCGAGTTCGCCGACGGCGCCACCCGTCAGTCGCTCGGTCTCACAGGCTTCGAAACGTACGACATCGAAGGAATGGATGACTCGATGCCCCCCCGCGCGCGCCTGACCGTCCGCGCCCGCGACGCCGCCGGCAACGAAAAGAAGTTCGACGTGATTTCCCGCATCGACACTCCGGAAGAAGCCACCTACTACAAGCACGGCGGCATCCTGCAGTACGTGCTGCGGCAGTTGGCGAAGTAGG
>Ga0182744_1003278_pt1 | contig 12706 bp, 10 predicted proteins | sample eDN3rd30CKraftMG_FD_128525 | JGI IMG/M metagenome (GOLD analysis project Ga0182744, IMG submission 128525) | Enriched Miracle-Growth compost microbial communities from Emeryville, California, USA - eDNA 3rd pass 30_C Kraft MG (version 2) (version 2) ...
ATAGACGGTGGTGTCGCCCGGCAGGGCCGCAAAGCGCTGCATATTCGCGAACATCTGCGCCGCTGTGCCTTCGAACAGGCGGCCGCAGCCCATGGCGAACAGCGTATCGCCTACGAAGATGATCCCGTCATCGGCCAGATGATAGGCGATATGGCCCGCCGTATGGGCCGGAACCGCCATCACCTGCGCGACATGATCGCCGATGCGGACGCTGTCCCCTTCCGCCACGGTCCGATCGAGCGTGTCGATCTTCGCGGCCTCCGCCGCCGGGCCGGTGATGGTGCATCCTGTCGCCGCCTTGATCGCCGCATTGCCGCCGACATGATCGCCATGCCAGTGCGTGTTCCAGATCTGGCCGATGGTCCAGCCGCGCTGCCGGGCGGCATCCAGCACCGGCTCCGCCACGGCGGGATCGACCGCGACCGTGTCGCCGCTGGCCGGGTCATGGATCAGCCAGACATAATTGTCGGAAAGGACGGGGATGCGGACGACTTCCAGCATGGCGCTCACCAAACCCCGATGTTGGGCATCGACGCCCACGGCTCGGCCGGTTCCAGACGGCCGTCCTGCAACAGTTCGATGGAGATGTTGTCGGGCGTGCGGACGAACGCCATATGCCCGTCGCGCGGCGGGCGGTTGATCGTCACGCCGGCATCCATCAGGCGCTGGCATGTCTCGTAGATATTTTCGACCCGATAGGCGAGATGCCCGAAATTGCGGCCGCCCGCATAGTCCTCCGGCGCGCTGCCGTCCGCCGCGGGCCAGTTCCAGGTGAGTTCGACCTGCGCATCCTCGTCACCCGGCGCAGCGAGGAAAACCAGCGTGAAGCGCCCCTGCTCATTGTCGAACCGCTTCTGCTCCTCAAGGCCGAGGAGATTGAAGAAGGCGATCGTCTTGTCGACATCGGTAACGCGGATCATCGTATGCAGATATTTGGGCAAGGAACACTCCATTCGTCGCCATAGGCAACGGTTCAACCTCATCGCAGCAGGAACGCTTTCCAAGATAGGACGGGTTGGCCGGAGAAGGAAGGGGGAGGATTGATATGACGGTGCGCGACTTCATGGAAAGGAGGCGGTTCTTCATGACATGCTGATGGAATCCATCAGCCCGCCGACGCCGCCAGCCGCTCGGCCCGCCGCTTCTCGCGCAGGGCTTCGAAATCCTCCGAAGCGAAAAGCGCCAGTTGCTGGGTCAATTCCCTGCGGATCGCGCCCCGCACGCCGTCCGCCCATATCTCGTCGACCAGCTCCTTGGCCGCCAGCACGGCGCGCCATGGCTTTGCCATGATGTCCCGCGCCAGTTTCTCGACATGATCGTCCAGTTCCTCCAGCGGGACGATGAAATCGACCAGACCCCAGGAAAGGGCGGTTTCGGCATCGACCGCCTTGCCGGTCATCAGCATCCATTTCGTCCGGGACGGACCGATCAGCGACATGGCGAGCGCGGAACCGCCCTGGTCCACCGCCAGGCCATAATTGACCTCCGGCAATGCGATGCGCGTGGTCGGGGCGGCGATACGCATGTCCGCGACCAATGCATATTCCGCGCCGCCGCCATAGGCCGCCCCTTTCAGCGCGGCGATGATCGGCTTGCCCAGATCGACCAGCATTTTGATCTTCCGCTGCCCGTCCGTCATATATTGATGATGGGTCACGCCGGCGGGCCGTTCGCCCATTTCCCGAAAGTCACGGCCGGAGCAAAAGGATTTGCCTTCCCCGCGCAGGATGACGACCTTCACGTCCCGGCGATCGCGGGCTTCCTCGATCGCCCGGTGAAATTCCACGCCGAAGGCGTCATGGAATGCGTTGTGAACATCGGGGCGATTGAAACTGATGACGAACAATCCGTCGTCGAAGCGGGTTTTCACAAAGCTCATGAGTCTCTCCTCTTCAATGGACGGCCGGGGCAGCTTCCACCGGCGCATGCCGGGTCAATTCGTCATCGGCCTGCCGCAGATAGCGCAGGCCGATCACCATCATGGCGATGGCGACGATCATGCCGGTGCTGCCGACCAGCGTGATCGAAAGGCCAAGGCGCGCTTCGTCGCCAATCACATATTGCGTGACGAAACCGACCATCGTCGGTCCGATGGACAGGCCCACCAGACCGAGCACGGCCATGAACAAGCCCGATATGCTGCTGCGAAAAGCGGATGGCGTCACCAATTGCAGCGATGTCGCCGAAAGGCCGCTGAAGGGCACGACCAACAGGTGCAGCACCGTATATCCCGCGACGAAGGCATAGGGCGAACTGTAGAAATAGCATGTCGCCATGACCGGCAGCGCGATGAGCTGCATCGTGATGAAGACGCGAAACACGGCGTCCCGCACACCGCGGGCATAGAGATGATCGACCAGCGCGCCCGATAGCAGATGGCTGACGATGGATGACGCCATGGTGCCGATCCCCAGATAGGCGCCGATCTGCGGACGCCCCCAGCCGAACGTCCTCGCCATATGTTCGGGCGACCATGCGGCCAGGCTGTAGGCGACCATGCCGGTCGCGCAGAAGGCCGTGAAATGGCAGATGAGAAAGGCCCGGCGCGACCGGATGAACGGCAATAATTCGCGCATGGTCACGCGGGGCTTCGCGCCGGCGGCATTGGCCGGACGCGGATCGCGGATCGCCAATATGATCGCGATCAGCACCACCCCCGGCGCGCCCGTCGCGATCAGCACCAGTTGCCACGGGCGCAAACCGTCGAGCAGGGGAATGAACGGCACGCCGTCAGCGAAGAGATGCAGCAGCCATCCGCCCAGCACCAGCGCCAGCCCACCGCCCAGGGTGCCGCCGATGGCAAAGACGGAAATCGCAAGACCGAAGCGCTTGCGCGGAAAGCTGTCTCCGATCAGGCCGTAGGAGCCTGGGGCAATCGACGCCTCCCCGGCCCCGACCAACATGCGGGCCAGGAAAAGATGCGTAAAGGAGGATGCAAGCCCGCAGGCCATGTTCGCGAGGGACCACAGGCCCACGCCGACCGCCAATATCCGCTTCCGCGCAAAGCGATCGAGCATATAGCCGAAGATCGGTCCCCCTATGACGTAGAAGATGCCGAAAGCCGGGCCAAGCAACAATCCGGCCTGAAAATCGCCCAATTTCAGATCGCTCTTTATGCCGCCGATCAGCAAGGAGAGGACCTGGCGATCGATCATCGCGAATATATACACGAACAGCAGTGCAAATACCGTCCACCAAGGAGATCTGATTATTTGCATCGCACTCTCCAAGGCCGCGAAATGCTATTCACGGCATATTATGGTTTTACGTTCATTTTTATTTGAAACCGGCTATATACTGCCAGATATTGACCGCTAGTATCCGGCTTCGGCCATTTCCTGCCGAAGCTGTTCGTAAACAATCGCGGGGTCCAGCACGGCCGAGAGGATATCGATCTGCGCCTTGCGCAACAGGTCGCGGGGCGTCGCGGGATAGTTGCTTTCCGGGTCATACAGCCCATTGACGGCGGCAAGCCTGTCGACCGCCGCCACGACGACGGCAATCCGGCCGGCCAGACGCTGGGTGGGGCCGTCCAGCGGAACGCGCCGCACGATCAGCGCCGAAGCCAGGAGCGCATTCATCAACTCTTCTATGAATGTGCGGCGCATATAGCGAAATGCGGCATTGCCCCGGTCGGCTTCCATGTTGCGGATCGACAGGATCGATCGATGCCGCAACCAATATTCATCATAGGCATCGACAAACCGTTCGGCCACGATCCGCGCATCCCGCATATCTCCGCGCGGCTGGATCGCATCGATGATCGTTCGGGAATCGAGTGTCACTTCATGGCACAGCGCATGGATGATCGACCCTACATCGGTGAAATATTTGTAGAATGTCGCTGGAGAGAGGCCCGCGCGATGCGCAACGGCCGACGATGTGAGCGCAACGGCCGAGCCATGCTCCAGCAGCGCGCGCGCGGAATCCATCAGGCGGCGGCGGGTCGACGCGCCCTTGGGTCCCAGGCGCGCAAAGTCATCGACCCCGTCCTCGCTGGCGCTATAGGCAGTCATCAGCGCGCGCCTCGCGCGGGGCGCCTTCGTCGGCCAGCTTTTTTTGACCGTGCGTTCACCGACAGTCATCCTCTCATTTGCGGAGGAATTATGTCGCGATGGCGATCCGTGTGCAAGGCGGAAGGATTGGAACATTTCACTCATGATTGCCTCCTTTGCGCGATGCGGGCGGATCGTCGATGTTGCATTGCCGTTGCATCAGATCACGCGTCGCGCGCGCAGCGCCGCGATCTCCATGCCGTTCATCCCAAGCATGTCATGCAGCACTTCGTCATTATGCTCCCCCAGCAGCGGAGGATGACGGTCATACCGCACCGGAGTGTCCGACAGCCTCACCGGATTGGCGATGCCCGGCACGCTGCCCGTCGGGGAAAGGGGATGAGGCATATCGATCAATATACCCCGATGGCGCACCTGCGGATCGTCGAATACATCGGCATAATCGTTCACCACGGAACAGGCGACATGCGCTTCCACCAGCGCATCCATCAATGGACGGCGATCCCACTGGAGCACCAGATCCGACAACAGCCCGGTAAGCTCCGATCGGTGGAGATAGCGGTCATGAAGATCGACGAAGCGCGGATCATGGCCCAGTTCCGGCGCGCCCAGCACTCGGCAAAGGTCGACGAAATTATGGTTGTTTCCGGCGGAGATATAGATTTCCCCGTCCCGGCACTTGAACACCTGCGCCGGTCCGCCGCCATTGCCTTCATTCCCGCGCCGTTCGGGCACGCGGCCGCTGATGAGATAGTTGGACATCAGGTGCGACTGGCACGCGACCGCCGTATCCAGCAGCGCGACATCGATATACTGCCCCTCTCCCGACACGCGATCGCGATGCAGCAGCGCGGCCAGGATGCCCACCGCCGCATTATATCCCGTCATCACGTCCATCAGGCTGGGGCCGGTCTTCATGGGGCCAGCGCCGGGCATACCGTCGGGGATGCCGGTCACGCTCATCATCCCGCCATGCGCCTGGAACACCGCGTCGAAGCCGGGGCGCGACGCATAGGGGCCGTCCTGGCCATAGCCAGTGACCGAACAATATATGATGCGCGGATTGATGGCGCGGATCGACGCATAATCCAGTCCGAACCGCTCGGTGGTGCCGGCAATGAAATTCTCGACGAACACGTCGCATTGCGCCGCCAGATCCTTGATGATCTGCTGTCCTTCGGCGCTGGACAGGTCGACCGTGACGGATTTCTTGTTGCGGTTCGCGCACAGGTAGAAGGACGATTCCCGCGTCTTGCGCCCTTGCGCATCCATCAGGAAGTCGGGACCGTATAGCCGCCCCATGTCGCCTCCCTGGGGCCGTTCGACCTTGATGACCTCTGCGCCCATGTCGCCCAATATCTGCGTCGCCCACGGCGCGGCCAGCACCCGGCCCAGGTCGAGGACACGGATACCCGAAAGAGCGCCGCCAGTCTGTTCACCGCCCGTCATGCTCACCGCCCCTGGAACACGGGTTTGCGCTTTTCCCGGAAGGCGGCGATGCCCTCCCTGCAATCGGCGCTGGATGCGCCCAGCGGGACCAGATCCAGTTCCGCGGCGATCATCTGTTCCACGCTGACGATTCCGGAGGCGAGCGCCGACTTGATCAGGGCGATCGGGATCGGCGCGGGGTCGGCGAACGCGGCTGCCAGTTCCAGGGCGCGGTCCAGAGCGCCGCCCGTTTCAGCCAGTTCGTCGGCCATGCCGATCCGCACCGCTTCCGCGCCGTCCGACACGGACGACAGCATCATCATCCGCCGCGCGCGCGTCTTGCCCACGCGCTCGACCAGCGAATACAACATGCCCATGTCGGGCACGAGGCCGATCCTGGTGAAGGACATGCCGAACCGCGACGTGGGCGCCGCCACCACCAGATCGCAGGCCAGCGCGATGGAACAGCCAGCGCCGAACGCGTCGCCTTCCACGGCGGCGATCACGGGCTTGGATGCGGTGGTGATGATGCGAAACAGCTCCATCACCTCCTTCATATTCTCGCGCGTTTCCATCGCGGTGGGCGGCGCAGGACGCGCCGCCACGCGGGAAAGGTCCGCGCCTGTGCAGAAATGCCCGTCCGCTCCGGTCAAAATGATCGCGCGCACCTGCGGGTCCGCGGAGAGGCGCTTGAGCGTCGCCGTGAGCGTGCGGCGCATTTCGGGATAGAATGCATTGCGGCGGCCCGGATTGTTCAGCGTCAGGATCGCGGTCGTCCCGATGCGGGCGGCGCCGACGCCCTCCTCGAAAACCGCATCTTCGCCCGCCTGCGCGGCCAGAGCATCAGTCATCGAAATGCACCTCGCCATCGCCGAAGGGTTCGTCGCGCTGACGCAGCGCTTCCTTCAATCCCTTCTCCCGCGCCAAGGCCATGAATGCGGGCAGTGCCGGGGATTGATGGGCGCGCACGTCATTTTCCGACGCAAGCCGCTGGAGCGTGGTGAACCCCATCAATTCCATGCCGACATTGACGATGCGCTTATGCGCGGCCGTCAGCGCCGGATCGACCAGCGCGATGCGGCGGGCAAGGGCATCGACTTCCGCATCCAGTTTCCCCGGCGGAACCGCCTTCAGCACCAGGCCGATCCGGGCGGCGTCCTTGCCGCGAATGACGTCGCCGGTCATCAGCAGCCGCTTCGCCCATTGCGGTCCCACATGATACAGCCACATATGGTTGGCCGGCGAACCCAAGGCCCGGGTGGCGGGAAATCCTATCCGGGCATCGTCGGCGGCGATGAGGATGTCGCAATTCAAGGCGACATCGGTCGCGGCGGCCAGGCAATTGCCGGTGATCTTCGCGATGACCGGCTTGTGCATCTTGAACAATATCTGCCGCGTGTCGCCTCTCAGGGTCGTGCGCCAGATGTCGTTCTCCACGCCGTCCCCGGCCCTGTAGTCGGCTGGATCATAGTCCCCGCTCGCCGCCCCGCCGGCAATGTCGGCACCGGCGGAGAAATTGCCGCCCGCACCCTGAAGGACCACGCATCGCACGCTGGAAAGATCGTCCGCCTCCATCATCGCCGCCTTCAGGCCGTCGAGCATCTCGATGGTGATGGCGTTACGCTTTTCCGGGCGGTTGAGCGTGACATAGGCCACGCCCCCTTCCCGCACGTCCATGCTGATATGCTCATGCCCGCTGAACCACTTGCCCATCATATCCGTCTCTATCGTTATGGCAGCAGGAGCTGCGCGTTGTTGACGAAGAAATCCTCGGCATAAGCCGGGTCCATCCGGTCGATCCATTTGCGGAACTTGCCGATCGGGTCCTTGCTGCCTTCCAGATGCGGGTAATCGGTGCTGTAGGTATAGACCTCCTTCAGCCCGAACCGATCCACCATCTTGGTCAGATCTTCATGCCAGAAGGGCGTCACCCGGACATTGCGGGCCAGATATTCGCTGGGGCGCATGTCATATCTGACGCCCAGCTTCGTCTGGAAATCGACCCAGATGTCCATCCGTTCCACCGCCGGTCCGACCCAGCCGGCGCCGAATTCGATGATGCCGAAACGCAGCCTGGGGAACCGTTCGAAAACGCCGCCCATGACCATGGTCTGCAAATAGAGTTCGGGCGCCATGTGGGCGACGAGCATGAAATAAGGGCTGATCGCTTCTTCGCCGCCTGCACGGATCGGGATGTCGGGCTTTTGGCCGGGGCCGTTCTTCAGCGCCGTCGAAAGCCCCCATCCGCGCTCAGGCAGCATCTCGTCGCTATCGCGGCCGGACAATAGGCCCTGCCCGCCCAGATGGATCGTCGCCGTCAGGTCCGCTTCCTGGATGCGCGCCCAGAAAGGGTCCCACATCGCATGGGACGGGGACACGCCCGCGGGCGGCCGATTGCAGGGCAGAACCAGTCCCTTCGCCCCCTTCTTCGCCACGCGATCGACTTCGCGGCACGCCCATTCCACATCGCCCATGTTGATCTGACACAGACCGCGCGCGCGCCAGCCGGTCGCCGCCGACCAATCGATGGCGAAGTCGTTATAGCGTTCGCAGGCTTCGCGCGCCCACGGGGCGTCGATGCGCATTTCCTCGCCGAAACTGTTGGGGAAAACGAGCTGTGTCTTCACGCCCAGCGCGTCCAGGGCCTCCACCCGTTCATGCGGATCGACGGCGCCGAGCGCGCTCAGCCCCTTTACTTCCCACAGATCCTTGCGGTTGCGGGCCTTGGCTTGCTTATGTTCGTCCGAATGCACGAACTTGCGGACATACTCCATGACGAAGCCGCCGCCCTCGGGCCCAAGGGTTTCGGAGAAGAGCTGGTCATATTCCGGCGGCTCCAGATAAAAATGCCCGTCCGTGTCGAGCATCCGCCCGAAGAACGGATCTTTACGGGCTTTCTCGTCGGTCGAGAGGGTATTTGTCGACATCTTCACACTCCTCGAATCAGCTTTTCTTGGATCGCGCCCAGTCGCGCACAGGCTCAAAGATCGGGAAACGCAGGCCGCGGCGAAGCCAGTTCGCGCCGTCGATCACCAGATTGTGCCCGGTGATGTAGGACGCGAAAGGCGAACAGAGAAAACAGGCGGCCCAGGCCAGTTCATGCAGCTCACCCACGCGCTGCGCCGGGATACGGTCCGCCATGTCGCTGCGTCCGGGCAGGTCCTTGAGGTTCTGGGGCTGGTCGTCATGGGGGAAGTTGCCCGGCATCAGGCCGTTCACCCTTATGCCGTCCGGCGCCCATTCGACGGACAGCGACTGGACCAGATTGGCGACCCCCGCCTTGGCGGCGGCGGACGGCGCGGCGCCCGGTCCACCCGTCCAGGCATAGGTCGCGCCGATGTTGAGGATCGCTCCGGGCGCGCCCAGCGCGATCCGGCGCCGCGCGAATTCGGTGGAGCAGAAATAGGGACCGTCGAGCGTGATCTGCGTGATCGCGCGCCAACCGTTGGGCGACAGTTCCTCCGATGGAACCGGGAAATTGGCTGCGGCATTGTTGACCAGGATGGTGACAGGCCCCAACCGGCTTTCGACCTCATCGAACGCCGTCTTGACGGACTCGGCGGAGCGCACGTCGATGGCGACGCCGATCGCCTTGCCGCCGACTGCTTCGATCGCCGCGATTCCGCTCGCCCGATGCGCTTCGTCGCGGCTGGCGATCGCCACCGTGCCGCCCAGGCGGGCAAAGCCCGTCGCGATCGCCTTGCCAAGGCCGGTGCCGCCGCCCGTGACCAATATGACATCGTGGGCGAATGTGTCCCTGGGGAGGAACGGGGCGTCCGCGCCCCTGGGTGGAGGAAGTGGCATGCCGTTTCTCCCGCTCAGAGTTTGGCCGATAGCGTCACGCCGAACCAGCGCGGCTTGGAATAGGAAACCGTGTCGGCAATCGTGCTGATCGTGTTGCTCTGAAAATAGAGCTGCTTGGTGAGGTTCTGGCCGAATACGCTCACGCTGAAATGATCGCCGGGCAGCGTATAGGTAATCGACCCGTTGACCACTTCATAAGCCGGCTGCACCACCCGGTTGCCCAGTTCCAGATAATATTTGGCGCTGAAGAGGGCGTTGCCGGCAAAGACGAGTTCGCCCCCGGCAATGTCTATGCCATAACTTGCGCCAAGATTGAGCGAGCGGCGGGGCGCGCGGATAAGATCATTGCCGCTGACGTCCCGCGAAACGGCACTGTTGCCGCCCACGGCAACGTCGTCGACAATCGTCGGGACGTTCACCGAAGCATTGGGGAAATCGGTAATGCGGGGACGCAGCAGCGACAGGCCGGCGTTGAATTGCAGCCTGGGCGTCGGCCGCCACACCGCAGTTGCCTCCAACCCCTTCACATCGGCTTCCGGCGCATTTTGCAGCACGCCCGAAAGCACGCCGTTGACCGTCGTGATCACCGTGGTCTGCAAGTTGGTATATTGATAGTGGAATGCTGCGGCCGTTACGGTCAATCCCGGCAGGAGCCGGGCCTTCCCGCCCACTTCATAAGCCTCTACCCGCTCCGGCTTGGCCGGAACCACGGCGCCGACGGCCGTTCCCGCGTTGAACGTGCCCGACTTATATCCTTCGCTGTAGGACGCATAGAGATTGGCATCCTCGCCGAACTCCCAGCGGACGACGGCCCGGGGCGAGACATCGGTATATTTGACCCGGCCATGGATCGCGGCGGCGGGCGGGGCGATGTAGGTCGATATGCGCTTGTCCTCGCTATACCGGATGCCGCCGGTCACGAACAATCGATCGAATATCTCGTATGTCGCCTCTCCGAAGGCGGAAAAGGCGCGGGTTTTCTGGCCATAGATCCGCGTCGAGCCATTAAGGACCTGGGGATCGTAGAAGCTGCGGCCCTGGAAGAAGCTGACGCCGCCGATCCATTGCAGGCGCGATCCCGGCGCGCTTGTGATGTTGAGTTCCTCGTTGCTCGAATGGGCCTTCAGATTCTGATCGTTGCTCTGATTGGCCCATGCCGACACGTCGAGATCGGAAATCGTGCGGATATGGCTCTTGGAATAGCTAGCCAGTCCTTGCAGCGTGGCAAATCCCAGATCGACCTTGGCATGACCGTCGACGAACCATGTCCTGGCCTTGAGCGTGGGCACGAAGTTGGTGGCCGTCCGATAAGGGACGGTGGGCACGGCGATGTCGATGGGGATCGCCGGATCGGGCGTCCGCCTGCCGACGGTGTTGCCGTTCAGCGGCTGGCCGGAAAAGGCCGAATTGTCCTCATTGCTGGAATAGAGGCCATTAAGCTGGAATTCCAGGCCGTCGCGCGGCACGAAAAAGAGCTTCGCCCGGCTGGCATAGGCTTTGCGGCCGCCGACGCGCTTGTCCAGAAAGACATTGTCGATGAACCCATGGTCGCGCACGCCCACGCCGGAAATGCTCCCCAGCAGCGTCCCGGATTTGTTGAGCGCGCCGGACAGGACGGCGGTGCCCTTGAGGTAGCCGAAACGGCCTGCGCTGATCGATGCCGATCCTTCCAGTTCGGGCTTGGGCGAATGGGTGATGATGTTGATTGCGCCGCCCGTCGCATTGCGTCCGAACAAAGTGCCCTGCGGCCCCTTCAACACCTCGATCCGTTCAATGTCGGCAAGTTCGAAGAAGGTCGACGCCTGTTCCGACTGCAATACGCCGTCGATGAAGATCGACACGTTCGGTTCGTCGCCCGGACCGGAATTGCGATTGCCGATACCGCGGATGGTCGGCTGCGTGAACGTGCTGGACCGGGCGATCAGCAGACCCGGAGTCACCAGCGTCAGATCCTGCGTGGTCGATGCGCCGGCCGCCTCAAGCTCCTTGCCTGAAATGGCCGTCACCGACATCGGCACGTCGACCAGCCGCTCCACGCGCCGCTGCGCCGTAACGACGATATCCGGATCGGCGACATTGGCCTGACCCGGCATGGCCGAAGACCCTTCGGCCTGGGCCATGACATGGCAAGGTGCGGCAGCAGCAAACACTATGCCCGCGATATTTCTGACGGTTGTCCCGCGCATTTCCTTCTCCCTCCGCGTTTGTCTTTTGCAAACGATTCGCCTTAGGGTGACGTCGGATGAAGATTTAGTCAACTAAGTTCAATTTTTTATAAAGTAAAACTCATTCACATTTTCGTGAAAACATTTCACATTTCCATATAATTTCACTTTGTTCCGTTATTATTATTTATTTTACTCAATTTATATTTATGATCTATTTTTAGTAATGATTTTATTAGTAATTTATAATTATAAATGTCGAATAATGGCGTATAGTCATGTGTATTTATTATTTTCGTAGAATATTCGTGGATACCCACCATGCGATCGTCACGCATCGGCTTCTCGACATCCGGAGTGCCGCCTGAGCAGCGCAGGAGCAACGCGGACGGACCGGCGGCACGCCCTGCATCGTCACGACCGAAGATTTTTACCCGAACCGATGCTCAGGCGTCAGGGCGCGGCCGGCAGCCGGGTGAGGTTATCCGCCGCCGCCTTGCCCGCCGGCGCTTCGGGGGCCAGTTTCACCGCCCGTTGCCAGGCCGAACGCGCAATATCCGCATGGCCGGTGAGGATCGCGATATTGCCTTCCTCCAGCGCGACGGACGCGTCATCGGGCGACAGTTGAACAGCCCGGGCGATATGCGCCTGCGCCAGCGGCATTTCTCCCATGCGCCGCGCCAGGGTGGCGGACAGCAACCAGCCGAGCGGGTCCCTGGGCGCCTGATCCAGCGCGACATCAAGCGATTCCCGCGCGCCCTTATTGTCGTTCAGCGCGACAAGGGCGCGGGCGCGGTCCAGATGCGCTTCGCCCTTTTCGATCCCGTCGGGCAAGCCGCGCGCCAGCGCCGCGTCGAAATCGGCCTTTGCCTTGACCGCATCGCCGCCTGCCAGCGCGGCATTGCCCGCCTGCGCCCAGAGCCGCGCGCTTTGCGCCATTTCGCCTGTGCGTTCGGCCTCGTCCGCCGCCTGTTCCAGCGCGACGATGGCGGGCGCCCAGCGTTCCGCGCGCGCATAGGCAAAGCCCATGCAATGCCGGGCGTAGAAACCGCCGCCTTCGATCCGCCATTTTTCCGCAAAGGCCACCCCTTGTTCCGGCGACTGGAGCGCGGCGTCGATGCAGGCCTGAAAAGGCGCGGCATATTTGGGCGGGACGGGGATCATGCCGTCCTTCGCCTCTCCCGACGTCCGGGGCGCGGGCGCGCTTTCCGCAGCGGCGGCGCGTGCTTCGACGGCCTCCTTGCGCTTGCGGTTCATCACCGCCTCGATCTCCGGATCATAGGCCTGGGGCAT
>Ga0182744_1003279_pt1 | contig 12696 bp, 8 predicted proteins | sample eDN3rd30CKraftMG_FD_128525 | JGI IMG/M metagenome (GOLD analysis project Ga0182744, IMG submission 128525) | Enriched Miracle-Growth compost microbial communities from Emeryville, California, USA - eDNA 3rd pass 30_C Kraft MG (version 2) (version 2) ...
CGCGAAGTCGACCATCATGATGGCGTTCTTCTTGACGATGCCGACCAGCAGCAGAATGCCGATGATGGCGATGACCGAGAGATCCATGCCGAACATCTGCAACGCGATCAGCGCGCCGATGCCTGCCGAGGGCAGGCCCGACAAGATCGTGATCGGGTGGATGTAGCTCTCGTAGAGCACGCCGAGCAGGATGTAGATGGTCAGGATCGCCGCGATGATCAGCGGCACCTGGCCGCGCTGCGCTTCCTCGAACAGGGCGGCCGCGCCGGAGAAGTTGGTCGAGATGGTGGCCGGAAGCTGAATCTCGCGTGCGACGCGACGGATCGCCTCGTTGGCCTCGCTCAGCGCCACGCCGGGCGCGACATTGTAGGATAGTGTCACGGAGGGCTGCAGCGATTGACGGTTGATCGTCAGCGGGCCGACGGAGCGGCGGATGGTCGCCACCTGATCCAGCGGGATGATCGGTGCAGCGAAGACGTTGCCGACCGACTGCGTCGCGCCGGTTGTCGAGGATGAACTGCTGCTGTTGCTACTGCCGGCGCCCGCCGTGGTCGTCGTTGTCGAGGCCGCGGTTCCGCCGAAGCCGGTCTGGGCGCGGATGTAGACGCGGCCCAGGGCCGACGGATCATCCTGGAAGCGGCGGTTGGCGAGCAGGATGACCTGATAATCGGCAATCTGTGTGAAGATCGTCGAAATCTGACGCGAGCCATAGGTGTTGAAGAGCGCCTGCCGGATCTGATCAGCCGTCAGACCGTAAGCGGCGGCCTTCTCGCGGTCGATGTCGATGTTCAACTCGGGATTGCGGATCTGCAGATCGGTTGTCACGTCGCGCAGGCCCGGCAGCGCGCGCATGCGATCCAGCATTTCGGGGCCCTTGGCGTAAAGCGCCTGAAGGTCGCCCGACTGCAACGTGAACTGATATTGCCCGCGCGACTGACGGCCGCCCTGGAGATTGAAGTTCTGGACCGGGTTGAACACCGTGTTGATGCCGGGCACGGCGGCGGTGCTGCGGCGCAGGCGCGCGATGACGTTCTGAATGTCGCCGCGTTCCGACTTCGGCTTCAGCGCAACGAAAATGCTGCCTTGATTGGCGCCGCCGTTAAAGCCGATGGAAGACGATATATAATCGACCGCCGGGTCGGCCATCAGAATGTCCGCCACTTTCAGGTTCAGCTGCGATTGCAGCGGGAAGGCCGTATCCGGCGAGACTTCCGTCGAGCCCGACAGGAAGCCGGTGTCCTCTGTCGGGAAGAAGCCCTTCGGCATCCACATGAACATGGCGATGCTGAGTCCGATTGTGATGATCGTGACACCCAGCATGAGCAGGCGCGCCCGCAGCACGGCATCGAGTGTGATCCGATAGACCGAATTCATGCCATCGATGAACCAGTCGATCGCGCGGATGAAGCGGTTCGGCCTGGCATGATGATCGACGGGCTTGAGAATGCGCGCGCAGAGCATCGGCGTCAGCGTCAGCGAAACGAAGCCCGATACCAGAATTGAACATGAGATAACGACCGCGAATTCGCGGAAGACGCGGCCGACGACACCGCCCATCAGCAGCACGGGGATGAAGACGGCGACCAGCGCCAGGGTAATCGACAGAATGGTAAAGCCGATTTCGCGCGAGCCCTTCAAAGCCGCCTCGAACGGCCGCATCCCGTTTTCGATGTGGCGCATGATGTTCTCAAGCATCACAATGGCATCATCGACGACGAAGCCGACGGCGAGCGTGATCGCGAGCAGCGAAATGTTGTCGATGGAATAACCGAACAGATACATGAAGGCGCAGGTGCCGATCAGCGACACCGGCAGCGCCAGGGCAGGAATCAAGGTGGCAGCGAACGTCTTCAGGAAGAGGAAGATGACGAGGACGACAAGCGCTATCGACAGCATCAGGGTGAATTGCACGTCGTGCACCGACTCGCGGATCGACACCGAGCGGTCGAGGATGACGCGGGCCTCGACGGAGGGCGGCAGTTGCGCCTCGAGCTGCGGGATCTTCTCCTTGATGGCGTCGACGACGGCGACTGTATTGGCGTCGGACTGGCGGAAGATCGCCAGCATGATGCCGCGCTCTTTGCCGAACCAGGCGGCGGTGCGGTCGTTCTCGACGGAATCATAGACGTTGGCGATTTCCGACAGGCGCACCGGCGAGCCGTTTCGCCAGGCGACGACGATGTCGCGATAGCCGGCAGCCCGTTCGATCTGCCCTGAGGCTTTCAGCACCGCATCCTTGGTTTCGCCGCGCAGTCCTCCGACGGGCGCCGAGGAATTGGCGGCAGCGACGGCGGTGCGGATCTCATTCAAGGTGAGGCCGCGCGCGGCGGCGGCGTCCGGATCGGCCTCGATGCGAACGGCGAATTTCTGCTGCCCGAAGATCAGCACCTGGGCGACGCCGGGTATTTGCGAAATTTGCTGGGCGAAGGTGAATTCGGCGTAGTCGTTGGTGACCGACAGCGGCAGGACCGAGGATTTGAGCACCATGAAGACGACCGGCGCGTCGGCCGGGTTGACCTTGCGGAAGCTGGGCGGCGCGGGCAGTTCCGGCGGCAGGCGGCGCAAGGTCGCCGAGATCTGCGACTGCACGTCGAGCGCCGCGCCATCGATGCTGCGATCGAGATCGAACTGGATAGTAATGTTGGTCTGGCTGTTCGAGGACCGCGAGGTCATCTGGGTGATGCCCGGAATTGTCGCGAAAGCGCGTTCCAGGGGCGCGGCAACCGACGAGGCCATTGTCTCCGGATTGGCGCCGGGAAGGGTGGCTGAGACGCTGACGGTCGGAAAATCGACGCGGGGCAAGGCTGCGACCGGCAACTTGGAATAGCCGAAAATGCCGAACACGATGAACGACATCATCAGCAATGTCGTCATGACCGGCCGGCGAATGCAGAGTTCCGATATATTCATCTACCGCGCTTTCTGTATCGTCTTGCAGCCGTCAGCTGTCCTTTTTCGCCGGTTCGTTGCGCACGACGATGCGGGCGCCGTTGGAAAGCGCCAGGGCGCCCTCGACCACCAGGGTCTCGTCGCCTTTCAGGCCGTCCAGAATGATGTCGCGTCCATCCTGGCTCCGACTGATCTTGACCGGGCGGATGCGGGCGACGCCGTTTTCGACCACATAAACGAAATTGCCGGTCTGGCCCGATTGGGTCGCTTCACGGGGAATGCTGATCACGTCCTGGTCGATGCGCAAGATGATCCGCAGGTTGCAGAGCTGTCCGGGCCAGAGGGCCTCGTCCGCGTTGTCGAAAGACGCGCGCACAGTTACCGTTCCTGTCGTCGGGTCGATGGTGTTGTCGATAAAGGCGATCTTGCCCTTCGATGCCTTTTTGCTGCCTTGCGGCGTCGCCAGCACTTCCGCGCCGGCGGCCCCGATGGACTCGCGCAGATCGGGAAGCACATGTTGGGCCAGAGAAAACGCGACATAGATCGGGGTGGTCTGGACGATGGTTGCCAGGATGCCGGTGGTCGTGTTGTCGCCAGCGCGCACGATATTCCCGGCCTTGACGCTGATCGAGCCGACACGGCCCGAGATCGGCGCCCGGATCGTATACCAGGTGAGCTGGACCTTCAGATTCTCGATCTGGGCGCGGTCGGAGGCCATATTGGCCTGCGCTGTCGCCGCCGCTGTTTTGGCGTTATCAAGATTGATCTTGGTGCCGGCATTCTTGGCGAGAAGTTCCGTGTAACGCCCCACATCGCGATTGGCGGCTTCGAGGGCGACCGTGTCTTTGGTCAGCAGCGCCTCGGCCTGCTTGATCTGGGCTTCGATCTGGCGGGAATCGAGTTTGGCGACGACATCGCCAGCTTTGACCGTTCCGCCTTCGGTTGCAAAAATCTGCTCGATCTGTGCATCGGCGCGGGTTTTCAAGGCAACGGTGGCGATGGGTTGGGCAGTGCCGACCGAATTGACGACGAACGGCATCGGGCCGCGGGTGGCCTTGCCCGTGACCACGGGCGCTGGCGGCCGGCCTGCTGCCCGGTTCGGCGCCGGGGCTTCTGAGGCCACCTGAGCGCCCGACAGGGCAGACGCGGGCAGCATGGCAACCACGCCGCTCGGGAGATACGAGCGCATGGCTGCGGCGCGGTCTCCTGAACCCGGTATGATGGAATTGGCTTTATTTGGCCATACAACGGCGCCGATGAGGGCGGCTGCGCCCAGACCGGCAAGCGTCCATGCGACGCTGACCACCTTCATCAAAAAACTCCCTTCGCCGGGGGACATCCGGCTTTTAACTGTCAGATTGTCGCCTTCCCCGCGACTGAGATTTATACCAAATTCAGAACCTGTGCATCCGATTTAAGCTGAATCGTCAACGCGTCGCATTACGATATGGCAATGTTCGGACGGAATGATGTCGCAATGTTTGGGCCAACCGACCAACTAGTGCGGTTCGGCCTCTCGGCGGGAACTCCCCAACGCCGCGATAGCCGCAATCGACAGCCAGCCGCCAATCAGCAAAATCCCACCGGATGGCGCCGCCATGGCGAATAGCTTCACCCCGGCCAGGGCGCGCAGGGCCAGATCGCCGGAAAAAAGCGCCGCGCCCAACACCAGCAGCCCGCCGCCTACGGTCAGCAACAGTCGCGGCGTGCCGCCCACTGCCAGCGCCAGGACAGCCGCGGCATGGAACAGCAGCATGTTCGATGCCGGATTGAGCAGGTCTGCGCCTGCGGCATGGGCACCGGCGGCCGCCAGGGCGACGCCAGCGGCGCCCATGAGGCCTGCGGCGGCAGCGAACATGCGGTTAAGCTGTTGCATTAACGGTTCCTTTTTGCTGATTGAAGGTAAGTCGGGGCCTTCAGTAATGGGCAAGACTTATGGGTCACGGTAGCCGGACTGCCTTGCCTTCCGGATTGCCATGCATATCGTCATCGTCGCAGATCACGCCTATATCAACGGCGGTCAATCGAAAGTCGCCATCGAAAGCGGGCTTGGGCTGATCGGCCGCGGCCACCGGGTGACGTATTTCGCCGCCGTCGGACCGGTCGATCCGAGGCTCCTCGCCGCGGGCATCGAGACCGTCTGCCTCGGCCAGGACGATATCGACACGGCAACTTCGAAACTGACGTTTCTCAAACAGATCATGTGGAACGGCACGGCTGAAAAGCGCCTGAGCGAATTGCTCGCCGGGCTCGATCCTGCCGAAACGGTCGTGCATGTGCATGCCTGGCCGAAGGCGCTGTCGCCCTCCATCGGCGCGGCGCTGCGGCGGGCCGGCCTCCCCTGTGTCTACACGATGCATGAGTTCTTCATGGTCTGTCCCAACGGGGGATTTTACGATTACCCGCGTGCCGTCACCTGTCACCGCGATCCGATGTCGCTGGCCTGTGTGACGACGAACTGCGATTCCATCAACTATCCACGCAAACTGGTGCGCGTAGCCCGCCAGCTCGTGGTCGATCGCAGCGGCCTCAGGGAAGCCTTCGGCCACATCATCATGATCAGCGCCCTGCAATACGAGGTGTCGCGGAAATATATGCCGACAGCGCCGGTCTATCATCGCGTCGACAATCCCATTGCCGCGCCGGATCTTGGCCCCAAGCCGAAGCCTGGCGACCAGTTTCTCTATGCCGGGCGCCTGTCCCGGGAAAAGGGTATCGAGCACTTCTGCGAGGCCGCGACGCTCGCCGGCATCCAGCCGGTGATCGCCGGTGACGGGCCGCTGATGGACGAGCTCAAACAGAAATACCCGCAGGCGCTGTTTCTCGGCTGGCAGAAGCCGGATGCCCTGCGCGAACATATGCGCCGGGCGCGTGCGCTGGTGTTTCCCTCCGTCTGGTACGAGGGCCAGCCGCTCACGGTCTACGAGGCGCTGGCCATGGGCACCCCGGTCATCGTCAGCGACGTCTGCGCAGGACGCGAGGCGGTGGAGGACGGCGTCAACGGATTGTGGTTCAAATCAGGAGATGCCAATTCGCTGGCCTCGGCGATGCAGCGTCTGACCGCGGACGACGTGGCGGCGCGGATGACAACCGCGGCCTATGAAGGCTATTGGACACGACCGCTGACGCTTGATCGCCACCTCGACGGCATCGAAGCCGTCTATCGTCAGGCGATTGCCGGGCGCTGAAGATGTGCGCAATTCGCTCGTAATCTGGAACTGTCACACAGCTGAAAAGCGGCCTCTGCATCTAGCTGAGCTGGCGACATTTCTCGATCACAACTGAGCATCTCACAAGGCCTCAGAGCTTGCCAGCGCGTTCAGGAGTAACGCGTCCGCGAAGGATGTCTAAAATAGCGAGCAGATTACCCCGCAGGCGACCGCGACGGTCGATCAAGGGTTCAGGCCTTGCAGCGCGAAGCAAATTCTTTACAAAATTTCCCGCAGCGAGCTTGGCGAGAAACAATGCGGAAATTCCGCCCTTGCGCGCAATGTAAACAGCATTGCTGATCTGGGAATAACCGAGCGGAACCCCGCGGGTCCTCTCAGTTCTGTGGGCTAGATGAACGCCCCAAAGCGCTTCCGCGCGAACTTGCCGACCCCGGCCCTTTATCTGTCCTCCCATGTCGCAGTCCTCGAGCCACGCATAAAGGGGAAGGCGCTCGTCGAACGAGACGTCAGCGATCGCGGAAAAGCGGAACGACATGTTGCAGCCATAAGGCCCAAAGCCGTCATTGAGGAGCCCCCGCTTGGGCCCTTCCTTGTCTTTCGTCGCTACGAGATCGGTGCCCTCTATGAGCGAGGTCCGGGAGCCTGTTGCGCCGTCGGCGAGCAAAGAGCCGGTAATGCTGACGACGTCTGGGTTCTCTTCATACAGGTTTGCTACCGTCTCGATCCAATACCGAGAAGGGATAAAATCGTCATCGAAAAAGACAATTGTCGAAAAGCGATCACCCGCCAGCCGCAGACCATCGTTTCGCTGCGAGGAGGAACCGCGCCGCCCAACCACGGTCGTCAGTCCCTGCTGACCATGGTCCAGGCCGGCGATATCGTCTTCACTCGCTCCGACCACGTAAACCGCGTCTGGCCGGCGCGTTTGTCTCTCCAGATTCTGGAGTAGGATGTTCACGAGTGGCGCCCGCCCGCACGTTGCCACGATGACGGCGACGCCGCCCTGACTGCCGGCCTGGATATTGGTCATGATCTTCCAGCGAGCTTGAGCATGTTCTGTAAAATATGCCTCGTTCCCAGGAGGTTGAAGGTAAAGATCGAAACAGCGTAAACAACGATGCCTGCTACGACGGCGCTGGGCAGGGCGAGCCATGGCGATGAAATGGCTCGTAACGGCCATATCGCGATCATCATGATCAATGTGCAAACGGTGATCATCGCCTGATCATAAAGCGAGGGCCGACATTCCTTTATTTGAAATGCATAGAGGGCGCATACCAGAGTGGCGAGCAGAAGGCTTGCGGTGTGAACCAGCGCGTAGGTGTCAGCGCCGGCGTCTTTCGGAATAAAAAAAAGCAGGATCGTATCGCAAAGCAGTCCGGCGCAGGGCGCCCAGATCACAGGCATCGTCTTTTTCGCGATCTGAAAAGCCGGGCCAAACGCAAACTGTGTCAGACAGAACCCAAGCACGCCCGGGATCAGGAATTGGCTGATTTGCGAGAAGTGCCCGTGATAGGCGGGTGGAACAACCAGCGCTTCAAAGGACGGCATGACGGCGAGGTACCCGCCGGCGAGAGGAAGCAGGATTGCGGTAACATAGGACATATTTTTTGAAATTTGGGCCTTGGCGGCTTCTATCCCAACGGTGGCTTCAATTCTCACGGCATTTTGAAAAAGGAAGATATCAATGCCCGCGCCGATCGACAGGAAGAGGCGAATTGCCATGTCGGTCGCAAGGGATAGTTGCCCAGCATCGGAGTAGCCCAATCGTTCAGAAATGACCAGACGATTGATCAGGACCATAAGCTGATAAAGCACATTCGCGATGACGATGGGGATTCCATATTTGGCGAAACGTAAAAGCCATGCTCGGTCAGCCAGGGCAAAACGGGCATCGCGATCATGCAACTGGAAGACGACTGTCGCGATCGCGACGGCGATACCAGCGGACCAGGCAGCAAGAATCCAGACTGTGTCATGAGCAGCGAACGCTGCAGAGAGAACAAAGATAACAACAGACACGTTCTTCCAGATGACGAGCCGCGCATAGGCCGCGTTCAGAAAGCGCGCTCTTGATAGCGCTGCCCAATACTCAAATTGCCCGGTTGCAAAGCTCGCGAGCGCAATCATGAAAATGAGAGCGGGGGAGAACGAAAGATCAAACCGAAGGGCAGCGACGAGCACCCCCGCGGCGGCAATAACGATCCCGATTACCAGATAAGCAAAGTCCAGAGAAGCACGGATCGTAGGATCTGCCGACCGGACAATGTCATTGTAATGGCGCGTGGCGGAGAGCCGCAACCAATCATAAAGAATTGTACTCATTACAGTGACAATTGTGAAGGCAACCGCATATCGTCCATATTCCTGCGGCCCCAGAATCTTGGCGATGACCAAGATGACCAGGAAATTCAGCACTGCATTCAAAAGGAAAGTAAAAGTCAAAAACATTGAATGCTGACGGTGTTGAAACAGGTGGAGGGATATTCAGTGCGCGGGAGATATTGCCTGCCGGGTCGCAGATCGACGCTGCTGCCATTTCCAGCGCACGCGGGCAGCTTCCAGACCCCATACAGTGCCAAAGCTGAAGAAGACCCAGCGCCAATGGTCGATGTCGATCTGAAAACCTTGCAGCAAGAGCACCATGAGTGCTGGCCAGCAGACATGGGCATAGGTGCGGTAAGGTGATTTCACGAACATCAGGCGGAAGCCGATGAAGAAGGTTGCCGCAACGAGGATCAGCCAGGCAAAGCCGCCGATCCATCCATATGACGCAAAGGCGTTGATGTACGAGTTATGCGGGTCGAGGTCGAAGACGAGGCGGAAGCGCAATGGCCCGAAGCCATTCGGCAGATCCAACAGCATCGGTAGCGAGCGGAGCTGATTGCCGAACCGCCCGGTGATGCCTTCGTCGTAGTCCTGGGTGACCGTGGCGCGTTGCAGGAACAATTCCCGGGCTGAATCGATCGACAGAATTGCGATAATGGCGATGATACCGACCGCAAGGGTGGCTATGGCCCAGAGCAACATGCGGCGGCGTGTCGAAGCCTGTTCGGCGGAGAGAAAGGCGGCTACGAACATGGTGCCCAAGGCCACGACCGCAGCACCCCACGAACCGCGCGAGAAGGACAGGAAGACGCCAGCCACGATGATGCCGAGGCCGGCTATCGTCAGGAGCGGGCGTTTCGACTGGCCGAGCATGACGCGATGAGCGAGATAGACGAGGCCGAGAATCATGTAGGAGCCGAAGACGTTCGGGTCCTTGAAGGTGCCGCTGACACGGCCCTCATACATGGTCGTATATTCGGCGAGGCCGAAAAGGCCGAGATACCCCAGGATGCCGAGAAGGGAACTGAGCAGGCAGCCAAAGGTGAAGGCCTTCAGGGCGAGTTCAAGTCGTTCCTTGGTCTCTTCCGAAAAGAACATGGCGAAGAAAATGCCTATGATGACCAGATAGAGCGACTGGAATTGGAATAGCTTCGGGTCGGGCTCGTTCCAATGGGGCATGAGAGCGACAAAGCCGGCGACGTCGTAGATCACCCACAGGAAGATCATCGGTATCAGCGCGACATTGAGGCGAAAGCCGCGAAGCAGCCACAACGGCAGGACCACGAACGACAGATAGTCGAACGGCGAGGGTTCGATGATGGAAACACTGCCCGCGGCGACAAAGACGGCGAAGACGGCGCGCAGCAGGGGTTCCAGGTCGCTCAGTGCGCGCGGCCGCCTCTTCGGCGTCGCGACTGTGCGGCTGCCCAATGGGGCGGATGCGGTCATTGCTTTCATCGCACTTGTCTCATCGGGTCGGCCCAGCCGCACGAATGGTGATCTTGCGGCGTACCAGCGTTCTGTCTCCGGTGTGGGAACAGCCGTCGACGCGCATCGATGCGTAGTAGAGCCAGGCTTCCTCGCCGACATCCTCGAAATTTCGCGTCTTCGCCTGTTCGTCCAGTATCGAGGGATAGGAGTTCAACCGGTCGGCACCGCAGGCATTATCGAACAGCGTTTTGGTGGCGAACAGCAGGCGCGGCTCGCTCCAGGTGATGAGGTCGTGCGAGGTCGCGTAGTAAAAGCCCGGGACAGGAAAGAACCTGTCGTCCCTCCAGGCTTGCACGACCGCGAGCCAGAGGCCGGAGCCGCGCTGGCGGACCACGGCGCCGGGCGCAACGGGGAAGGGAGCTATCGGCCTGCATTCGGCCGGTAGGGGCTGCTGCGGACCATAGGGGTCCGCATAGCGGATAGTGAAAGCCTTGCCATCGAAGGCATACCACGAATTCTGTTTGCCCGGTTCGCTGCTACGGAACAGGCAGGCACCAAATCGCTGCCCCGGCCATCCGGTTGTGTTGCTGAAGAAGTATTTATAGCCGCCCGACGAGACGATGTTCGACGGGTTGAAGAAGCCGCGGTGGCGGCCCTGGTCAACATCCTGCTTGAACGGCGCCGAGGCGACGACGGGCGACGACAGTTTGTGGAAGCTGACGCCGCCATCGGTCGAATTCGCGGCGATCAGCGTATTGAACCAGCAGCCCATCGAGGCCTTGTCTTTCGGCAAATTGCACTGGCCGTTGCGATCGCCGTGGAACTCATGATGGATGATAGCGGCGACGTCCCTGCCGTTGTCGGTCCACGTGGCGGCGATCCAGCTTTGATAATCGTAGGCGGCGGGATTGGCGCTGAACGATGATTTGTAGACGACCTTGCAGTCGACCTTGAGATGCGAGAGGTCTTTGCCGCGCAGGCCCCTGTTCACATCGTGCAAGGCGAACATGACAACATTGTTGTTGGCGTCGCGGAAGGCTCGCGGATTGACGTCGGGCACATCATTGCCGTCACAGGCGTCGCGCCTTGGATCGAACACGACCTGCGTGTCGTCGCTCAGTGCTAATTTAAGCAGCGGCGCGTCGGCAAGGGCAGGCACGCTCGGGCCGAGGACCGCGATCTGCGCAACGGCGATAGCGAGCCCCCGATAGTTGCGCGTGCCGGCGCTCAATACGCATTCTCCGCCTTGATGAGGGCAAACGGCGTGATCGCCAGAATGTAGAGATCGAACAGAACCGACCAGTTTTCGATATAGAAGAGATCGAAGTCGACGCGCTGCTGGATTTTCTCGGGTGTGTCGGTTTCGCCGCGCCACCCGTTGACCTGCGCCCAGCCGGTGATGCCGGGGCGCATGCGATGGCGGGCGAAGTAGCCGTCGACGACTTTTTCATAGTCGCGGTCGGCGGCCTTGGCGTTGATTGCATGAGGACGCGGGCCCACAAGCGACAGATTGCCTTTGAAGACGACGTTGAAGAGCTGCGGCAGCTCGTCGATGGAAGTCTTGCGGATGAAGCGGCCGAGCCTCGTCACGCGCGGATCGTCGCGCGTCACCTGTTTGACGACATTGTAGTCGAGCTGGTCGACATACATGGAGCGGAATTTATAGATTTCGATCAGCTCGTTGTTGAAGCCATAGCGCTTCTGCCGGAATAGGATGGGGCCGGGTGAATCGAGTTTGACGGCGATCGCGGTGACAAGCAGCACTGGCGACAGCGCGATCAGGCACAGCGCGCCGATGATGCGGTCGAAGAGGTTCTTGACGACGATGTCCCAGTCGGCGATCGGCCTGTCGAAGACATCCAGCACCGGCACGGTGCCGATCCAGGAATAGGAGCGCGGGCGCAGCCTCAGCTTGCTGGCGTGGGCGGCAAGCCGGATGTCGATCGGCAGCACCCATAGTTTGCGCAGCAGTTCCAGCAGCCGTTGCTCGGCGGTGACGGGCAGGGCGAAGACGACCAGATCGACGCGCGCATGGCGCGCGAATTCGGGCAGGTCGTCGACGCTGCCGAGTTTCGGATAGCCGGCGATGACGTCGGGCGCGCGGTCATCGGCACGGTCGTCGAAGACGCCGTAGATGCGCAGGCCGGTGTCCTTTTGATGGGACAGCGCGCGCAGCAATTGTTCGCCGGCCTCGCCGCCGCCGACAACGACGGTGCGGCGATCGAGCTGGCCGCGCCGGGTCAGCCAGCGTACGCCGAAGGCAACGGCGGTGCGCCAGGCGAGCAGCAAGGCCAGGCCGATGGTGAACCAGCTCACCAGCCAGACTCTCGAGAACATGCCTTCGAGTTTCAGCAGGAAGGAGGCGGCGATGGCCGCCATGAACACCAGCGCCCAGCCGCCGGCGAGGCGCAGGCCCTGGCTGATCGGCGCGCGGAAAGCGGCGATCGTATTGATGTTGAAGGCCTGGAAAACCACGATGGCAAAACAGGCCAGGGTCGGGACGGCGATGTAATAATGCGGCTCGAAGCCCCAGACGGGGGCCACATAAAGCGTGTGTACGGCAATGCCGGTGCCGCAGATGAGCAGAAATTCGGTCAGCCGGACGAGGCCGGCGAGCACGATGGGGGACCAGGCGGGCCGCTTATCCGGACCTGTAATGGTTTCGGCGAGCAGGGCCATGCGGCGACGGCGGGCTGCCGATTCCTCGGCAGCGGTTGCGTCCGGCGCAGTTCGGGCCGGCTCAACCTGTTTGATGTCCTCGACCGTAAAAGTGTTCATGTCTGGTGTTCTTGGCGTGCCGTTTTAGGACGCAACTGCGGCCGGCGCCGGGCCGGCCCTGTTTCCAGTCAATTTTCGCGCCATCGCGTCGCGATAGCCG
>Ga0182744_1003284_pt1 | contig 12689 bp, 12 predicted proteins | sample eDN3rd30CKraftMG_FD_128525 | JGI IMG/M metagenome (GOLD analysis project Ga0182744, IMG submission 128525) | Enriched Miracle-Growth compost microbial communities from Emeryville, California, USA - eDNA 3rd pass 30_C Kraft MG (version 2) (version 2) ...
CGGCCGGGCTCGACGCGCTAAGAAGCCGTGGCGTGATGATTATCGGCAGCGGCAATGTGGTCCATAACTTGCGGCGGCTGCAACGGGACCAGCCCGACCAGGCCTACGATTGGGCCCGGCGGTTCGATGACGCCACGGTTGAACAGCTTGCCCGCGATCCGGGCGATGTGCTTCGTTTGGCCGATCACCCCGATTACGGCCTGGCCGTGCCCACGCCCGATCACTTCATTCCATTGCTGTATGTGGCGGGGCTGGCCGCCGCCGAATCAGGCAAGCCCGAGCTTCTGGTGCAGGGCTATTCGATGGGCTCGATTTCCATGACCTGTTACGGCCTAGGCGCGCAGATGGAGCTGCGCAAGAACGCAAGCAGCGCCGCCGGGCTTCCCGCATCGGTGCCGCCGGAACAAAGCAATATGTAGCTCGGCTCTTGGTGCGGGGTTAAGGCAGGTGCTCGAGCAGTTCGGCGGTGCTCATGACGTCGGCGTACTTGGCATGCATGTCCAGCAAACTCATGGCATGGCTGGACTGCAGGCGGTCGAAGCAGGCATCTGCCGCGACCGCGATGCGGTAGTTGGCGCTGAAGCCGTCGACCACCGTGGCGCGCACGCAGCCCGAAGTGCTGCCGCCCGCCACCACAAGCGTATCGGTCTTGGTCAGCGTAAGGTAAGACTGCAAGGCAGTGCCGAAAAAGGCGGACGGCTTTTGTTTGCCTATGACGACGTCATTGTTCCGGGGCGCAATCGCCTCGACGATGTCATCGTGATGGTGTGTGGACATGGGGGGCGGAGCCTCTTGCGGGCGCGAGCGGCTGTGCTTCCAGAGCCATGAGCCCATATCCCATTTGTCCTGGCGGTACGAGCCTCGTGTATAGAAGACCGGAAGCCGCCGTTCTCGAAACAGATGCAATAGGCGCTCGATCTGCGCCAAGGCCAGCCAGGCCTCTTCCCCGCAAGAGTTCGGCCAGCGCTTGATGGATTCGAGAATGGGCTCGGGCCGGTCGCCGCAAAAACCGTAGGTGGCGTCAACGATCAGCAGCGCCGGACGTTCGCCAAGACCCATGGTGGCCCCATAGCCCGATTGCGACATGACTTCGCGATCACGCATGGGCAAGGTGGAAAGCAGCGAATCGATAATGCTCATGTCATGCCCTTTTAGGAGAACAGGCCGGGGGCGCCGCTTGTGCGCTCAAGCTGCCCAAGCTTGCGGACGAAGTAGTTCCAGGAATGCTCGACATGCACGGGCGTCATGATTTGCTGGTTCCGGCGCTGCCTGACAGCCTGCGCCGGAAAGTCGGCCTCGGTGCGCATCTGGGCGCCCTGTACATGGATGCGGGCGGCCTTTTCAAGAAATACGCCTACGCATACCGCATGGGCTATGGATGTGCCGCAGAAGGTAACGCCATGATTCGCCATCAGGACGGCGAAGTGTTCGCCCAGGCTGTGCGCCAATGCCGTTCCTTCTTCTTTTGTCTTCAATAGTGCGACTTCGTCTCGATGGCAGGGCAGTGCTTCGAAGTAGTCGGCGTCCAGCGTGAAAGGCGCCAATTGCGAGCCGAAGGAAGACAACAGGCTGGCATGGAAGGGATGGGTATGCGCCACCACTTGCACATCCGGCCGATGGCGCAGGATCTCGGAGTGGATGGGCCATTCGGAGTGCTGGCCCCCTTCTCCTTCCAGCTTGACCCCGTCGAAGCTTACCAGGACGAAGTCTTTGTGGGACAGGATCTCGCCCAGGCCCCGCGCGTTGCGTTTGAGCCAGAAGCCGCGGCCCTCCGGGTCGCGAAGCGAGAGATGGCCCAGCGTCATGTCGCCGTGGCCTTCCATTTCAAGCACGCGGCATGCGGTGGCCAGTTGATCGAGCTGTTCTTGAAGCGTCATTGCATGGTCTCAATAAGAAAGTTTCGAAGCCTGCGCGGCACCGCTGGGCTCCCAGAAAAGAAGGCGATCGCGTATCAGCACCAGGGTTCGATCCATGATGAAGCCCACCAGGGCGATTGCGATCACGCCGGCATACGAAGAGGCATACATGAAAGAGGCCGACGCGTAAGTGATGTAGTAGCCCAGCCCTGAGCTTTCGCCGATCATTTCGGTAATGACGACGATGACCATCGATAGCGGCAAGGCCACGCGCAGCCCCGACATGATCGAAGGCAGGGCGGCGGGAAGCAGGACCTTGAAGAAAATTCGCGTGGAGCCCGCCCCCATGTTCTGGGCGCTCCAGACGAGCCGGGCAGAGACCGCACGGATTCCAAAATATGTATTCACGGCGATGGGAAAAGTGCACTCGAGGGCAATCAGCGCGATTTTCGACGACGAGCCGAAGCCCAGCAGCAGGATGAACACGGGGTATAGGGCGATTTTTGGCACGGGATAGCCAAAGGCGAAAATCGGCTCGAACATCCACTCGAACCACCGGACTCGGGCCATGAGTACGCCCAGAACAATGCCGACCACGACCGCAAGGCCGAATCCGCTAATTGCCCGTGTGAATGACACGCCCGTGTGGAAGATGAGCTCTCCGTTGGCAAGGTCGGCAAGCAGGGCGGAGAAGATCTTTTCGAGCGGCGGCATGAGCCTGGGCGAGACCCATCCCGATCTGGATAATAGCTCCCAGATAGCGGCCAGCACCGCCAGCGGATACAGTGTGGCCAACATGCGGCGCGCGGCGGAGAATATGCGTTGCCTCATGGTCAGCGGGCCTCTCCGGGGTATTTGTTGGCCAGCAGCTTGCGGCGGATGGCCAGCAGTGCCCGGTCGCTTAGAAAACCCAGAAGGCCGATGGTAAGAATGGACGCATACATCCAGTCGTAGCGCATGGCTTCTTCGGCCCGTATGATCATGTCGCCCAGGCCATTGTGGGACCCCACCATCTCAGTGGCGAACAGAACCACGAACGACAGGGCCAGGCCGGAACGCAAGCCGGTGAATATCTGGGGCAGGGCCGCCGGCAGCACGACGTGCCAGAAAATATAGACGCGGCTTGCACCCATGTTGCGGGCGGCCCATACAAGATTGACCGGCGTGCCTCGCGCCCCGTACAAGGTGTTGATGAAGGTCGGGAAAAACACCGCCAAGGAAATGAGCGCGATCTTGGACACGTCGCCGAACCCCAGCCAGGTGATGATCACGGGCAGCAAGGCGATTTTCGGAACGGGGTACAGGGTGGAGACCAAGGGGTCGAAGAAAGCCTGTGCCTGGCGCCATACCGCGCTCAACAAGCCAATGGCCACGCCGAGCACGGCGCCCAGCACAAAGCCGCTGTAAGAGCGGAACATGGATGCCAATGCGTCGTCGACCAGGTCACCGCTTATCAGCAGTTGCCACAAGGTCGCGGCGATGTCCGTGGGCGCGACGACATAGCGCGGCATGTCTTCCTGGCCGGCGGTCAGTTGCATGGCCGCGATCAGCGCAACGGGCATCGCCAGCCCCGCCGCCCAGCGCAACGCCGTGTATCCAGCTTGCCTGCTCATCATGCTGCTTCTCTGGCGCGCAAGACTTCATCGCGCAGCATGTCCCAGATCTGCGTGTGGTAGTGCATGAACTCCGGAGTTTTCCGGATGTGTGGATGGCGTGGGCGGGGCAGGTCGACGCGGATGTCCGCCTTGATCCGCCCCGGGCGGGCGGTGAACACGATGACCCGGTCGCTTAGATAGAGGGCTTCTTCGATGTCGTGGGTGACGAACAGCACGGTGCGCTGGTTTTCTTGCCAGATGTCGGTGAGCTCTTCCTGCATCAGTTCGCGTGTCTGGGCGTCGAGTGCGCCAAACGGCTCGTCCATGAGCAGGATCTGGGGTTCGTACACCAGCGTTCGGGCAAGTGCGACACGCTGCTTCATGCCGCCGGACAGCTCGGCCGGATAAGCGCCTTCGAACCGGGAAAGGCCGACCATGTCGATATACTTGCGCGCCAATTGCTCGCGTTCCGCCTTGGGCATGCCTTTGACTTCAAGGGCCCAGGCCACGTTGCCGAGCACGGTGCGCCACGGATAAAGGGCGTAGTCTTGAAAAAGCATGCCGCGGTCGGGGCCCGGTTTGGAAACCGGCTTGCCGGCAAGCGTAATGGAGCCTCCGGTTCTTGGCTCGAAACCGCCGACGATGTGAAGGAAGGTGCTTTTTCCACAGCCCGACGGGCCCACGATGCTGACAAATTCACCTTCCGCGATGGACAGGTCGAAGTCTTCAAGCGCAACGACCGCCTGGCCATTGCGCATGAATGTCTTTGAGACACCATGCGCCTTGAGATATTCGGATGCCGACATGCTTACTCCGGCAGATAGCTCATGTCGACCACGCCCTTCAGGTCGAGATCGCCATCGATATAGCCGAATTCACGCAGTGTTTCGACCATTTTTTGCAGCGACTCTTCGTCGACCCGGGCGTTCATGGGGTGCTCGTACTGGCGCATCTTTAGCGACAGCTCGAGCGGTATGTTCACGAACTTGGCGTCGATGAGCTTCTGGTGGCTTTGCTCGGGGCTGTTCACATAGAAATGGGTTGCCGCAACGAGGTCGCTGAGGAAGTCGCGCAATACCTGGGGATGTTCTTTGGCGAACTCTTCTTTGACCAGCAAGAGCATCAGGTCTTCTTGCCGCCCGATACCGTCGGTGGAGGTGAAAACCGTGCGCATACCGCCGCGTTCTTCTTCGAACGCCGCGAACGGCTGGGGAAACGCGCCAATATCGAGCTTGCCCGCCCGCACCGCCTCGCCCTGACTCGGAAACGGCAACGCCACCCATTTGACGTCGCGCATGGGGTTCAGGCCGTGCTGGGCCAATGCCAGCCGGGCCCAGATTTCGGCGGACGATCTGGCGCCATTGATGCCGATCGTCTTGCCCTTGAGGTCGCCGATGGATTTGATGGGCGAGCCGTCCAGAACCATGTATTGGGTTGCGAAGCCGTTTTCTCCGCCTTCGCGCGACAACGATGCCACGACCTTGAACTTGACGCCCTGGGCGGCCGCCATCATGACGCTGTGCGCCGAACCTACGGCGATATCCAGTTCGCCTGCTTCAAATGCTTGAAAACGCTTATCGGTGCCCCGGAACAGGGTGTACTCGAGCTCGTAGGACTTGCCCTGATGAGGGGTGACTTCAGGCGCGGCCTTCATGGTCCACAAAGGCTCTTCCGCTGCTGAACCGTGGCCTACACGGATCTTTAGCGGCTCTGCATAACCATATGATGAATATATGAAAAATGCTGAAGAAAGTGTACAGCCCAAGGCTTTGAGAAACTTTGACATGCTTGTCTCCTGAAGGAACATGGCCATTATTTTTCTTTTGATTGTAGGTGCTTGTGCCTCTCTCAGAAAGCGAGTTATTCTTTGCCAGGGCACAATTTTATTTATCGGATACTTTCCGGCGCCATATGGCGGCCAAACAAGATGCATGAAAAAAACGTCATGCGCCACCTGCGCGCATTGATCGCGGTCGTTGAAGAAGGAAGCATCGCGAAAGGGGCGCAACGGATCCTGCGTACACCGTCCGCAGTGGCCAGCTCCATACGGCAGCTTGAAGCGCGTTTTCGGGCCGACTTGTTCGACCGCGAGACTACGGGTGCAACACCGACCGAATTCGGCCAGACAGCCTATCGCCGCGCCCAGCGCATTGCCTTCGAGTTTCGCGCGGCCCATGCCGAATTGGCGTCTTACTCGGTACGATCGAACGCGCCCATGTTCTCCATGATGATAGGGGAACGCCAACTGACGGTGCTTGTGCGGCTGCGCGAGATGAAGCACATGCCCAGCGTGGCGAACGTGCTCGGCCTGACGCAGCCCGCGGTCAGCGCCGTGCTACGCCAGGCCGAGAACACACTGAAGCTGCCTTTGTTCCGCCGCACGGCGAAAGGCATGATCGTGACTGAGCCGGGAGACCTTCTGATATTTCGCTTGCGGCGGGTGCTGGCCGAGTTGCGGCATCTGGAGGCGGACGTGGCCCAGCTGCGGGGCGAAATGGCGGGGCATATCCAGTTCGCGGCATTGCCGTCATTGCGTACGCGTGTACTGCCGCAGGCTATTGCCGCGTTGAACAGCCGACATCCGAATGTGCAGGTATCGATGATCGACGCGCCGTTTGAGATCCTGTTCGCGGGGGTGCACTCGGGCGAAATCGACTTCATTCTCACGGGCCTGAATGCCGACTACCATCACCGCGATTTCGACATCCGCATCATCGGCCGGGACCGCCTGGTGGTCGTGGCCCGGGCGGGTCATCCGCTGGGCGGGCGGCGCAATATCGATGTGGGCGAGCTTCTGAAATATCCCTGGATCCTGCGCGATCGCGGCGCGCCTACGCGGGAGCTTCTGAACAACATTTTCCGAGGCCTGCGCCTCGACCCTCCCCGCGTTGCGGTGCAGGCCGGAGACCTGGGGCTGCTGCGCGGCCTGCTGCAAGAGAGCGATGCCATCTCTGCTGTTTCGCCCCAGTATCTGGCGGACGAGATCGCCTCGGGCTCGATCGAGGTTCTGGATATAGAGTTGCCCGGCACAGAACGGGACATCGGCTTCATCCTGCGCCGGGACGCCCAGCCCTCAATCTTGTGCGAAAAGCTCATGCAGCATATAGAGGTGGCCGCTCAGGGCGTATTGACCGGCACGGCAAGCCAGTAAATGGCCGGCTATAGTCGGCTGACGCTGATTTCTTTTGCGGCATCCTGCAAGGCCTTGAGCACATTTTTTGTGTGGGCCGGAGTGAACGAGTCGGTTCTTCCGAGTACGTTCAACGCCGCCGCGGGCTCCCCGAGCGGGCCAAAGACGGGTACGGCAAACGCTGTGACGCCGCGAAGCAACGTGCCGTCGATCCTGGCATAGCCTTGCTTTCGCACGGAAGCAAACAAAGAGGCCTCATCCATTTCCGCCAGGATGCTTTGCTTTGCTTTCTCGGCGGCAATTAACGGAGCGGACATTGCGGGGTCGAGATGGCTGGCCAACACCTGGCCCGATGCCGTCGGCAGCACGGGAATTATCGACCCTACCCGCATTGTCAAAGCGATCGGGTGGTTGCTGACAATAAGACGGGTAAGGGTGGGCCCGCGTGGAGACCAAATCATCAGGCCGACCGTTTCGTCGATGCGTCCCGCCAGCTTCTGAAGAATGGGATCGGCCCGTTTGTTTATATCGAAACGGGCGACTGCGGCCAAGCCAAGCTGCAGCGCTGCGGGGCCCAATTCGTACAGGCGTGATGCAGTGTCCTGCGCGACAAGACCAGATTGCAAGAGACTCACCATATAGCGGCGGGCTTTCGACGTTGGCATCCGGCCTTCACGCGCAATATGCGTGAGGCTCAAAGGCCTGGGTGCCGTGGCGATTACGTGCAGCAGCCCCGCTCCCACCACGACTGATTTGATCCCGAGGTCTCGAGCGTCTTCTTCGACAGCATGCAGAGTCATGTTCTTAATCCTAAACAATGCGTAGCAAATTAACGAGGTTTTTACTTAAGCAAATCATATCAATAAAATTATTCGCACGATTGCTACGCAATATAAAGCAATTGCATTTATGACCATAAAAAATTTACTGGCTCAAAGGAGGATCATCATGAGCACATATTCCGACTCTACGCTTATCGACGATGAAAGGGCTGTTCTAGCCGAAGACGCCAAAGCGCTGAACCTTAAGCAGTTCTGGGAGCAAAGGTTTGATATTGAATTGCTGCAGCCACGTGCTACGACCAAACCATTTCGCTGGCGTTGGACCGACATCGAACCAAGGCTTCGAGTTGCGTCGCGCACGGTTCCGATTGAAGAGTGCGAGAGAAGGGCCCTAGTGTTCTCCAATCCTGGTTTGGGCGGAAGGCCATTCATCACAAACACGCTTTTTGCGGCCTATTCGCTTTACAACTCCGGCGAGCGGGCGCCTGTGCACCGCCACACGCCTTGTGCGAGCCGCTTCGTGCTTGACGGTGACGGCGGCTACACCGTGGTGGAGGGAGAGAAGCTTCGCATGAGTCGGGGCGATCTGGTCATTACTCCCAATGGCACATGGCACGACCACGGCAATGACGGTCAAGCCCCGATTATTTGGGTCGATGTCCTGGATGTCCCCATGGTCGAGGCGTTCAATGCGACAGTGTTTGAGTTCGACTATGCAGAGTCGGACGGGCAAAGCGCTGCGTATCAAAGCCACAAGCACACAAGCGGTTACTCCACGGCCATGTATTCGGCTGGAGGCATCAAGCCTTTGAACGTGAATCATCAGCGTGGCGCCAATCGCCATTCTCCGATGTTTATTTACCGTTGGGCGGACACGCAGAAAGCGCTGAACGATATGCGCGAGCATGCCATCGATCCGCATGACGGCGTCATGGTCGAGTACGTCGATCCGACCAATGGTGAATCGGTCATGCAGACGATGTCGTTTCGTTGCCAGATGCTGGATGCCGGCATGAGCACCTTGGCTCAACGCCGAATGTCGTCGGCGGTATACGTGGTTCTGGAAGGAGAGGGTAAAACCGAGGTCAACGGCGAGGTCCTGGAGTGGAAGCGGAATGACGTGTTCGCGATACCGTCATGGGGCTGGTACCGGCACTGCGCATCACACTCCGGAAAGGCGGTGTTGTATTCGGTTAGCGATGAGGCCGCCGCGCGAAAGCTTGGATATTACCAACGTGAAATCTGCAGCGAGGCCGGGGCGCCGATAAAAGCTTGTTGAGTTGATTCGCACCCAATAATTCCAAATACGACGAGGAAAGAATGAACACCATTTCTAGCGACTGGACAAAGATAGCACTGAGCGACGGAAGCATGGACGTCCATATTACGGCTCCTAGCCATACTCCGGTTCGTGGAGCGATAGTCATGCTGCACGAGATTTTTGGCGTGAATGCGGCGATGAAAGCGAAAGCCGTACAGTTCGCTGGCGCGGGCTATTTAGTGGCCATGCCTGATCTATTTTGGAGGATCGAGCGCAAGGTCGATCTGGGCTATGGCGACGAAGACAGAAAGAAAGGCTTTGGTTTGATGCAGAAGTTCTCATTGAATGAGGGCGTGGTCGATATTGTCGCCCTGGGCGCGTGGCTGAACGAAAAGCAGGATTTCAAGGGGCGCGTATGTGTAGTCGGTTTCTGCATCGGTGGCAAACTGGCTGTCCTGGCCGGATCCCAGGAGCCGTTCAAGGCTGCTGTTGCCATGTACGGCGTCAAGCTCGATGAGAACCTGGATCTGCTGCGGTCATATCCAAGCCCTCTGCAGATACACGTGGGAGATAGTGACGCGCATATTCCCATCGAGGCCAGCCGGAAAGTCGAGAAGGCTCTGAAAGGGGTTCCGGCGGCGGAGCAGTTCATCTACGCGGGAGCCCAGCATGGATTCTTCAACTCCGCTCGCACAGACACATACAATCCGCAGGCCGCGGAGCTGGCGGGTAAGCGGGTCATGGACTTCCTGGGCGAGACTCTTGCATGACTTCATTTCAGTTCAACTTGCCCGCGGTCCAGGCGCGGTTCGGCATTGGCTGTACCGATGGCTTGCGCGATGAGGTGGAGCGCAACGGCGGCAGAGCCTTGGTTGTTTGCACAAAGGGTGGCGCGAGGCGCTACAAACCATTGATCGACATGCTTGGCGACCGGTGTGTCGCCGTATTCGACGAAGCCTTGCCGCATTGCCCGGTCGATGCTGCGATGAGCGCGCTGCGGCATTTCATTCTCTCCGAGGCCGGGTGCGTCGTCGCCATTGGGGGTGGGTCCACTTTGGGTTTGGGCAAGTTCGTGGCGGCTCAAACCGGAAAGCCGTGGCTTGCCGTGCCTACCACGTTCTCGGGCTCGGAGATCACATCGCTGTACGGCGTCAAGATCGATAACGAGAAGCGAACGCGGAAAACCGCCGCGTGCCGAGCGAAAGTCGCTTTCTATGACGCAGGGGTGGCCCTCAGCCTGCCCAGGCATGAAACCGTTACGACCGGGATGAATTGTCTCGCGCACTGCGTGGAAGCGTTGTACTCGCCGGATGTCAACCCGCTGGCGGTTGGCCTGGGCATAGAGGGCGTGTCGATACTGAGCCGTACGCTGCCGCGGTGCGCAGAGACGCCAACCGACCCCGTGGCGCGGCAGGAGGCCTTGTACGGGGGGTTTATCGGCGGCCTGCTCGTTGAGATGGACGGGATCGGCATGCATCACAAAATCTGCCACATCATTGGCGGTCGCTACGACATACCTCATGCGGATACCAACAGCGCCGTTCTGCCGCAGGTCATTGCTTTCAACCAGGTGGCGCTTGGCGATATCGGCTCGAAGCTTGCCGCATCGTTTGCCGCTGGGGACGCGGCTACGGGCGCCTATCAGCTGGCGAAGCGCCTTGGCGCGCCATTGAGTTTGAAGGAGCTTGGCGTTGAGCGTGCCCATCTACAAGATCTGGCCACAGAAAGCGCAGGGCACATACAACATACTCCGCGACCGTTCACCCAAAGCGATCTGCTTGGAATTCTAGAGCGGGCTTGGGAAGGGCGGACGCCTGAGTAGCGAGCGGAATTCAATCCGACATCAGGCAAAACATGACCAAAAAAGGAGACAACATGCAGAAGAATATTGATATTGAGACATGGATAGACCAGCGTCCTTTGGGGGCACTGCAGATATCCGCCATCGTTTTGTGTGCGCTGGTTGCCGTGCTGGACGGCTTTGATACGCAGGCAATTGCTTTTGTCGCTCCGGTTCTGGCGAGGGAGTGGGACGTCGCTGTGACGGGATTTGGGACCGTGTTTGGCGCGGGCCTGTTGGGCTTGGCGGTGGGTTCTTTGGCCATGGGGCCCCTAGCCGACAAATTGGGCCGCAAAACGGTCATCCTCATTGCGGTCGTCATGTTCGGCGTCTGCACGCTGGCAACCGCATTTGTAAAGAGTATGGAGATGTTGATTGTTGCGCGGTTTCTCACAGGTCTGGGGCTGGGTGGCGCGGTGCCGAACCTGATCGCCCTGACATCGGAGTACTCGCCAAAAAGACACCGTACGGTTCTGACCACATTGATGTGGGCGGGATTTCCCCTTGGAGCGGTTATCGGAGGCCTGGCTTCCTCCTGGCTCATTCCGGCGCACGGCTGGGAGTCGGTCTTTGTCGTGGGCGGGGTACTACCCTTGCTGCTCGCCGTATGTCTTGTACTATGGCTACCGGAATCAATCCGCTATCTTGCCGCGGTGGATCGCAAGCGCCACGCATTGGATAGGCTCTTCAATAAACTCATGCCCGGCGTGTCGCACGAATCCATCGCTGTTGCCGGTCGCACCCAAGCGCAGCCCGAGGCGCCGGTGGTCGAGGTATTTACCCAGGGCCGCTTGCATGGCACGCTGCTGCTATGGGTTGTATTTTTTTCCAACTTGCTGATTCTGTACTTCCTGATCAACTGGCTTCCCTATGTGCTGCGTCATGCCGGGTTGCCTATTGAGCAGGCCATCATTGGTACGGTTGTCCTCAACGCGAGCGGTATTGCCGGCGGCCTCATTCTAGGAAAGCTGGTCGATATGCGCGGGCCCCTCGCTGTGCTTCCGGTCAGTTATTTTCTGGCGGCGCTGTCGATCGCCGCTATTGGTTATGCGCCTGCCAATATCGTGGCCAGCATAATAGCCATTGCATTTGCGGGCTTCTTCGTTATTGGCGCGCAGTTTTGCATGAATGCGTTCGCGGCAGGCTACTATCCAACTACCTCACGCGCATCGGGTATGGGGTTAGCTTTTGGCGTCGGCCGTATCGGGTCGATTTTAGGACCCGTGTTGGGCGGGATAATCCTGGCCAATAACTGGTCGACAGCAAACACTTTTGTTGCGGCGGCCATTCCCGCGATGGTGTGTGCTTATGCTGTATGGCAGGTGGGGATGTTGAAAAGCCGCCGCATGAGCAAAGAGAGAAATGTCAGTTCAGCCTCTATCAAAGGCATGAAAGAGAGCGGCCCCGACGTTGCGCACCGCTCTCATGTCGCGTGACGAACTTAGAACTTGTACGTTGCGCTGGCCACAATAGACCGGCGTGCGCCGAACCAGCAATCGCCGCGCTCCAGGCATGTGGCCACATAGGTCTTGTCGAAGACGTTGTTGGCGTTGAGCGCCAGGCGCCATTGCGGCGTGTCGTAGGCCACCATGGCGTCGACCAGCGTCGCGCTGGGCACACGCGGGCCGCTGCCGTCGCTGAATGCGCTTACCCAGCGCACGCCCGCGCCCACCGAAAAGCCCGGCGTGTTGTTGATGGCGAAGCGGTATTTGCTCCACAGCGAGGCCTGGTGGCGGGGCTCGCCTTCGAGCTGGTCGTCCTGGTCCAGGTAGTTGTAGTTGGCGATCAGGTCGAGCTGGCGCGCCACCGTCGTCTTGACTTCGAGCTCGAACCCGCGGGTGCGCGTTTCGCCGGCCTGGATGCTTTGCATGGGGTTGGCCGGGTCGGATACAAGGCGGTTTTCCTCGCGCAGGGTATATACCGCGGCGTTCACCAGGGTGTTGCGATCGGGCGACTCGTACTTGAGCCCGGCCTCCCATTGCTTGCCGCGCAAGGGAACGAAGGCGTCACCGCTGGAGTCGCGGCCCAGTTGGGGGGTGAACGACTCGCTGTAGCTTACGTAGGGCGAGATGCCCACGGGAAAGGCGTACATCAGGCCGAAACGCTTGCTGGTGGCGCGGCTGACCTGCGAGGGCGAGCCGTCCACCGTGTTTTCGGAGCGGTCATGGCGCAGGCCCGCAACCAGTATCCAGTTGTCCAGGCGCATCTGGTCCTGAATATAGAAG
>Ga0182744_1003294_pt1 | contig 12668 bp, 10 predicted proteins | sample eDN3rd30CKraftMG_FD_128525 | JGI IMG/M metagenome (GOLD analysis project Ga0182744, IMG submission 128525) | Enriched Miracle-Growth compost microbial communities from Emeryville, California, USA - eDNA 3rd pass 30_C Kraft MG (version 2) (version 2) ...
AGCCTTCTGTTCTCTCAATAGGCGTTCTTGTGGATGAATCCCTTAAACACCGTGAGAAAAACGATTTTCAGGTCCCACCAGAGGGACCAATTGTGGATGTAGGCAAGGTCGTGTTCGACGCGCCTCTTCATCTTGTCCAGCGTGTCGGTCTCGCCGCGCCAGCCATTGATCTGTGCCCAGCCGGTGATGCCAGGCTTGACCTTGTGGCGCAGCATGTAGCTGTTGATCTGGCCGCGGTATTGCTCGTTGTGCGCTACAGCATGTGGACGTGGCCCGACGATGGACATGTCGCCCAGGAGCACATTGATGAATTGAGGCAGTTCATCGAGAGAGGTACGGCGCAGGAAGGCACCAACGGGAGTGATACGATTGTCGCCCCGAGTGGCTTGCACCACATCGGCGCCATTTTCCATCACCCGCATGCTGCGGAATTTCCAGACCTCAATGGGGCGTCCATCGATGCCGTAGCGTTTCTGGCGGAAGAATACCGGGCCGGGGGAACTGAACTTCACCACAGCCGAGATGAGCAGCATGGGGATAGCGATCAGGCAGAGAATCATCGCGGAGAGGATGATGTCCTCTAGGCGCTTGATCACGGTATTTGCCCCGGTCATGGGACTGTCGAAGATGCTGATGGTCGGTACGCCGTTGATGTTCTGGCTGCGTGCGTGCAGCAGTTCGAAGACGAATACGTCCGGAACGATATAGACCGATGCGGTGGTGTCGCTGAGCTGTTCCACCAACCATTTGATGCGGGCTTCGCTGCGCATCGGCAGGGTGATATAGATGCGGTCGATTTCGCCGGCGCGCGCTTGTTCGATCAGCTTTTCCAGACCGCCTGAGACAGGCAATCTGACTGTGCTTTTTCCCAGGCGAACCGGTTCGCGGTGTTTATCGTCGAAGAAGCCGAGCAGATCCAGGCCCATCCAGGGCGCGCCAGCGATGTTGGCGGCCAGGCGCTGGCCCAGGGGGCCGGCACCGGCGATAGCTACCGAGCGGGTGTTGAAGCCTCGTTGACGCAATGCATGCAAGACTACGCGTAGCAGCACGCGATAACCGCAGAGGCTGAACAACACTAGCGAGAACCAAAGAAGCAGAGATGCATCGTTGAGCAGAGGGGTATCTGCCATGAAATAGTCTGCGACGAATACACCAATAAAACTTATGGCCCAAATACCACCGACCTTGCGCAGCTCTTCACGAATCCGCTCTCCACGCCAAGACGTATATAACTGCCCGAAATCGCCGAGTAGATAGAAAATGACTAGGGCGAGCAGGGTAGCGATAATCGGCGCAGTATTCGATATGGTGTCGTTGGTAATGATCACACAACCCATACCAGTGCAGATCACCAACAGATCAAGCAATTTTTGCAGCACTGAAATAGTGGCTTGATGAGGGCGGAGAATTCCGCGGTCCATGCCGTTCATCTATAGGATTCCCTCTGGAACTTGACACACTTATGTGAAATCAGCGCCATTCTTCGGGGGCGGTGGATTTCCAGTCGCTGAAGGCTGATTTCAGGTCGAACTGATAGGGATAACCCAACTCGACCAGGCGGCCGGGATAGATATTGTTAGAGCGCACCAGTTTGCGAATACGGACGGGGCTGAAGGGGTGACGTAGTCCAAGAGGGCGTGCGATCAATTCTATGCCGTACGCCACGCTCAGCAGCAGCGGATAAGGAATTCCCGGTAGTTTGCGCTTTATACCGGCGACTTGGCAGACGGTATCAACATAATCCTGAATCGAGGGGCCGGGATTCATCGACATGTTGAATAGAGAGAAATGCTCGCCTTGGGCCTTCTGCCGCTGCAGCATCCACCACATGGCTAGGCACAACTCCTTCACATAGGTGCCAGCCTTCCGCGTATTGCGATTGCCCATGTAGAAGAAGTAACGGCGGATCACTGCCTTGATCAAACGCGAAACGTTTCCGCCTTCGCCCGGGCCGAATACCACGCCGGGGCGTACGATGATGAGATGACGCTTTTCCTTGTCCGCGGCCAGCCAGGTTTGGTGTATTTTCTCGGCAGCCAGTTTTGATCCACCATAGGCCGTTGCGGGAACGGTCAGGGAGCTCTCGTCTTTCTGCTCTTCGCTTGGACCGTAAGGAGAGATCGAACTGGTAAAGATGATTTCGTTGCAGCCAACACGCTCTGCCCAATCACAGACATGCTGTGCGCCAAGCAGGTTGGTTTCGTAGTACTCGTAATCTTTATGGCCCGGTTCGCGATGTACGGCCGCGAAATTCGCGATGAGCGACACCGGCTCGCTCGGAGCCCAGTCGATGTTCTGACGAACATCGCCACGAATCTCGACGATTCCAGCTGACTCTCGCACCAGTCGGGTACGATAAGCGAAAGGTTTGTCGGCTACCTGTTCTTTGTCGAACAGGTAGACCTTTTCAACGGCTCCTGTGGAGAGCAGTTGCTTGGCGAAGAAAACGCCAATGAAGCCGGAGCCTCCAAAGATGACAGCGCAGCGCATTTGGAACCTACAGGAGTGATGGGAGCTATGCAGCTCACGTTGAATGAGTGATCGTCGGATTGCTTGGAGTTAGACGCGCCCGTACTTGTCTTCAAAGCGGACGATGTCGTCTTCGCCTAGGTAGGAGCCGGACTGCACTTCAATCAGTTCCAGTGGAATCACACCTGGGTTTTCAAGGGCATGAACCTGTCCAATAGGGATGTAGGTTGACTGATTTTCTGTAACTAGGTAGGACTGATCGCCGTTGGTGACCTTTGCCGTGCCGCTGACAACTATCCAGTGTTCGGCGCGGTGGTGATGCATCTGCACGGAAAGCTTGGCGCCTGGTTGGACGGTTATGCGCTTGACCTGATAGCGGTGGCCGCTGTCGATGGAGTCGTAGACGCCCCAAGGGCGGTATACCTCGCGATGGTTAAGGTGTTCGCGGCGGTTATCGCGTTTGATCCGCTCTACGATGTTTTTCACTTCCTGCACTTTGTCCTTGTGCGCGACGAGCACGGCGTCCTTGGTCTCGACGATCACCAGATCTTCGACCCCAACTGCTGCTACCAGCCGGCTATCGGCGTGGATATAAGTGCCGCGGCTGCTCTGTCCCAGGACATCGCCCATAAATACGTTGCCTTCATCGTCCTTCACACTTACCTCCCAAAGTGCTGACCAGGAGCCGATATCGCTCCAGCCTGCGTCGAGCGGCACCATGACAGCGTCGGAAGTCTTCTCCATGACGGCATAATCAATCGAGTCATCCGGGCAGCAGGCAAATGTATCGTGATCGACGCGGGTGAAATGCAGATCTTGCTTCGCATGCTCTAACGCCTTGCGGCAGGCAGTCAGAATGTCGGGTTGGAAGCGTTCGAGCTCTTCTAGGTAGCGACTGGCGCGGAACATGAACATGCCGCTATTCCAGCAGTAATTCCCGCTGGCCACATAGTCACGCGCTGCGGGCAGGTTCGGCTTTTCGACGAAGCGGCGGACGATATAGCTACCTTCCGTTACTTGGTCACCCTTCTCTATGTAGCCGTAGCCTGTTTCGGCATGGCCTGGAACGATTCCGAAGGTGACCAGCTTTCCGTCGCAGGCTAGTGGAAGAGCGGTGTAAATGCCCGAATGGAAGGCCTCTACATCCTTGATCAAGTGGTCCGCTGCGAGGACCAGCATGATGGGATCATCCATCTCCTTCACGAGCTGAAGAGCGGCAAGCGCGATGGCCGGCGCCGTGTTTCTGCCGACTGGCTCCAAAAGAATTCGAGCATTTTCCATGCCTAGTTGCCGCAGCTGTTCGGCTGCAAGAAAGCGATGTTGCTCGTTGCAGATAAGGTTTGGCTGTGCGACATCTAGACCGCGAAGCCGTCCGATGGTGGCTTGCAACATAGTGAGTTGCGCGTCGGCCAGTTTTAGGAACTGTTTCGGGTTCAATTGCCGGGAGAGTGGCCAGAGCCGGGAGCCGGAGCCGCCGGCCATGATGACGGGGAATATCATCGGGGTTGTCCTTAGATCCGGTGTTCCATCATTGACGGGAGTATTTTTATGTTGCTGTCTATGCGCGCGCAACGGTCGCTGCGAGTGCTTCATCGATCAAGGTCTTAATACGTTGTTGGAATATGGATTTCACAAAGGTTTGTGCATGTTGATGCATTTCTATAGGGGAGAGATCAAACTTTCCAGTCTCCAACTGCATTATCGCGTCGATCAAGGCCTCGACACTTTGCTCATGGAACAAAATGCCGGTTTTTCCGTGCACGACCGTATCCAGTACTCCTCCTTTGCCATAGGCAATAACCGGAGCACCGGCAGCCATTGCTTCCACTGGCACAATGCCGAAATCTTCAAGTCCTGGGAAAATCAAGCCGCGGCAGCGCTGTAACAGATCCCGAATAACCGGGAATGGTTGTCGGCCCATCAGTGTGACGTTTGGGCCTGCCATGTTCTTCAAACGCTCGAACAGTTCGCCTTCGCCCACTACCACGAGTGGCAGGCCAAGCTGGTTGAAGGCCTCGACAGCCAGGTCCGCGCGCTTGTAAGCCACCAGTTGTCCGAGACATAGATAGAAGTCGCCTCGTGGCTCTAGTGGACTGAACTCGGAAGCATTGACGGGGGGATAAATGACTTCCGCTTCGCGGCGATAGAACTTGCGAATTCGCGACGCAACGAACGTCGAGTTCGCAATGAAGTGATCCACCCTATCAGCCGAAAGCCGATCCCAGACACGCAGCCAGTGTGCAATGAAGGGGAAAAGCATGCGGACGAGACGCCCGGCGCCGGCACGGTATTCGTGATACATGTCCCAGACATAGCGCATTGGCGAGTGGCAATAGCAGACATGCAATGCATCGGGGCGGGTGATTACGCCCTTGGCTGGGCCCGATTCGCTGCTGATGACAAGATCGTACTCGGTCAGGTCGAGTTGCTCTAACGCCATAGGCATGAAAGGCAGGTATTTTTGATAGTGCTTCTGCGCGCCAGGCAGGCGAGAAATGAAGGTGGTCTTTATTTGTCCAGAGAAATCTTCCGGGAGCCTCTTGCGAACCAGTTCCTCGTCACACGCGTGCATGAAGATATCGGCGTTTGGGTAGAGTTCTGCGATTGCAGAGCAAACGGCCTCGCCTCCGCGATTGGTAAACCACCAGTAATGGACAATGGCTATTTTCATGGTGTTCTCTTAATTAGCAATGCAGGCTGGTTAATGCATTTGAGACAAGTGCTGCCGTTCGGTCCCAAGAAAAATTCTTTGCTTGTGCCAGTCCGCTCGAACTCATTGTTTTTTTTAAGAGTTCGTCATATGTTACTGTGTCTATTGCTTGCGATATGCTATCGATATCGAATGGGTCAAAGTAATAAGCCGCCGTTCCACCAACCTCTGGAAGTGATGCTGCATTCGCAATTATTGCGGGAGTTCCTACAGCCATGCTCTCTATTACGGGAAGCCCAAATCCCTCATAGATTGATGGGAAGATACTCGCCACTGCACCTCTGTACCACGAGGCCAAGTTCTCTTCAGACAGTTTTCCGGTGAAGTACACTCGCCCATCAAGCTTCAAGTGATTGAGTATCAGCGTCGTCTCGCTATCGGCTTCTCCGGTCATCACAAGGGAAAGGTCTGATTTCGCGCTGCATTGAGAAAAGGCTTGAAAGAGCCGTTTTTCGTTTTTATGCCCCTTCCTGTTGCTGCAGCAGAAAATATAGGGGGTATTATATTTTTGGGGCTTGGCAAATGGGGTGAAATTGCTGCTGGTTCCGTTTGAAACAACTTCAATTTTGTCGGCGGGGCAGTTTGTCCACTCAATAATTCTTTTTTTGGAGAATTCGGAGACAGTAAGGACTTTAAATGAACTTTTGATCGCTGGTTTTATTACTGTCTGGTAAAAGGCTCTTTTGAGTGGTGAGCTGTTGTAAGGTAGGTCTAAATGATTTAAGTCATGAATAGTGAAACAGAACGGTTTTTTTACAAAAATTGGAGGGATGTATCCAGGGGAGAAAAGAACTTCCGCTTTGCTGGTTTTAAACCATTTGCCAAGATAAATGGATGAGAGCGGGGCGGCTGGGTTTTTTTCTGATTTGTACAGGTGGCCAAACTCTATCCTTTTAGATGTTTCGAATGCAAAGCGGCCAATGCCATGCTGTCCGATCCAGCGTGCGTCAAATGCAAATTTTTCAAGCATTGTCTGGCCTCTTTATGTTTTTGTATTTTGCTAAGAATGACATTCCTAAGCCGACTAGTATCCAGAAATATATCCTTAAATAACTGTTCTCGATCAGAAGAGCTAATGTCATGCAAATAAATGAAATGTACACTATTCGTGCGTTTTTGCTTTTCTGGGCGGCAGTCTTGGTGATTCTGAATACTTGATGGAATGTACTGAGGAAAAACGTAAGTCCGACAATTCCGGTTGTTGCAGCAACCTCAAGGAATATATTTATCGGTGGCTGGTCTTGTGGTGATACCCAGGCAGGTAAACTAAATAAATCGCTGCTTATATTTTTTATATGGTCCAGATAGGCGCCGGGACCAACGCCTAGTAGAGTATTGTGGGTAAATACGTCGTATGCAAGTGCGATTCTATTAGGCCTGTTTCCGGTTCTTGATAGAATGTCTGGAATCAAGTCTGGACTGCTGGCTATTTTGCTTAATGTAGAAAACAATAGATCGTTTCCGGAGTAGGATCTCAGGCTATATACTATGATTATGGATATTAGCACTGCGGCTGTGAGTGCGATCACGGATGTTAGCGTGCGCTTGGCCATTTTCCTTTTGGATGCTGCTTTTTCTTGGATGAAAAATGAGAGTGTAAATGCTAATCCAATGAGAAGTAGGGCATTGGCGGATTTTGACGTTATTAAATAGAGGATGGTGATGCATAGTAAAATGCATGCTTCTTTTATTCTTGCTGCAAGCATACTGTTTGCAAGCACGACGAAGAGGGGAGTTGCCGCCAAGGAAAAATAAGAGGGCTCATAATAAAAAAGCTTTGCTCGCGGATGTATGCCAAGAGCTACCAGTGCGGCGGCTATTATTATTTGGAATGAGATGCTGTAAAGTATTCCCTTTAGGAATGTGTCTGGGTTCTTTCCTGAGTAGTAAGTGGCTGCTATTACAGTAAATATAAGTGTGGATAGTATGTAGGGGATGTAAAGTATACCCTTTTCAGGGCTGATACTGAATATGCCGGATACCGTTGATGCTATTATGAAGAGCACTGCGTGAGCCAAGTAATTTTTGGGGACTCTCGCTTTCCCTGCAGCGGTAATCAGCACGCCAATAGCTAAAAGTAGGATTGAGTTGAACTTGAAGTTGAAGCTGGATATTTGGATGTTTAACTCATCTAGAGAGGCTAGCAGATACAATGAGAATCCAATCCAGAATGATCTAGATTTAAGGGTGTTTGGATCTTTTTTCTGAACTAAGAGACTTTCCTGCATTGTCGGTCTGCGTCGGTGATTTCTGTTTATTTGAGTTGCTGTGGGTGCTTATTTTTCTGGATGCTTTTAGGTAGTGCGATTTTTATATATTCATCCTGATAGATATTAACCACTTCAAGTTCCGAATATTTTCTTGCGTATTCTGCGCAGCTTTTCTTGAGATAAATGTATGGGGCGGATGTTATCTGGCTTAACGCCTTCTTAAATGATTCTTTGCTGTTGCGCTGGTAGCTAGTGCCAGTTATCCCGTCAAAGATGATCTCAGGAATCCCACCTGCGTCAGAGCCTATAACAGGTGTTTCATAGGAGTATGCCTCTAACACTACTCTGCCCAAAGGCTCATCCCATAGAGATGGAACTACCAAGTAATCAATTTTCCTGAAGAACTCTGCTGGTGACGTATGACCTAGCCAAGTGATATTGAGAGCTCTATACCGGGTCTTCAGCTCTTCGGTATAAAAATTGTCGCCGGTTCCGGCGATAACTAGGTTGTACTGGTCTGAAAGCTCTGAAAAGGTATCGAGCAAGAACTCAATTCCTTTGGGTTTTTCAATTCTACCAAGGTACCCAAGCGTTATTTTTGAATCTAAAAAATTTTCCCTTAAATCCAGGGGGGGGAGTCTGATGGAGTTATATATAACTCGAGACATGGAATCTGGAAAAAAATCGAGGGATAAGTGCTGTTGGCGAACATGATTACTTATCGATATAAAATTTTGCACGGAGCGGGAGCGCCATTTTTTTATGGCGGAGAATAATGTGCAACTAAGGGAGTTAGGGTTCTGCGGCTTGTCGGTGTAAAGCCGAGAGTTGGGATGGATTAGATAGTAGTCGCGAGCAGTATGGGCAATGGGGATGCCTTGCTTTGCTGCAGCATCCCATAGGGCCACGGAAAATCCTGCGAGATTATTCGTGTGAAGAATATCGGGGGCGATTTCCCTCATGAGTCTTGAGAATGCTGCTTTGCTGAAGGGGTTATAAATGTCAACTATATGCCAGATCAGCCGAGTGAGTCGGCTAGGTTTGTGATCGCCAAATGGCCAGTAAATGTTTTTGATTGGCATTCTGTAGAGGTGAACACCATTTATACTTTCTCGAGCCTGCAACGTGCCATCGCTGAGGGTTACAACATGAACATCATGCCCATTTTTTACCAGTGATTCAGCCAGGAGTTGAACGGAAACCTCTGCTCCTCCAATTTTGTACGGATAATATAGAGTGTTGGCGATGAGTATTTTCATGGGTTATGTCGAAGTTTTTTGAAGAAAATAAAGTCTGTGAATAAAGTTTTCAACGAGAGTTGAGAGGAACTAAAATACTTCCCACATATCACCCATTTTCTTTTCTAGTTCCGGGCCAAACTCATTGATTAACCCAGCGCCAGGGGTAAAGGTTAACTCTCCGAAGTAAAGTTGACCGTCATGCGCATACCAATCAATTCGGAGATAGTCGAAGTCCTGAGCTAGCTTTGAATTAAGCTCAACTGCTTTATGAAGTAGAGGCTTCTCCGCTGTAGGTATTGAATGATTCCCCATGCCATGAGACCAGACACAATCTTCCAGGGAGTTTAAGTAGTAGCCTCTTGAGTCAGTTTCTGAGAAACGGTCATTTACTACTTGGAGTACATATTTATATTCATTGTTTTTTGTTTTGAAGCAATGAAATTTATAGTCGTTGAGAGTTCCTTCGCCAAGCTTCTTTTCTACCAATATGAGTTTTGGGATTTTTCTATAATGTATTTCTCTTGCTGCTTTGGAAAAGTCGATTTTTAGCCAGTTCTTGCATTTTTCTACTATCTCTTTTTTTCTGGCTTCTGAAATATCTATGTTGTCGATTATTTCAACCATCCCTGCTCCATGGTTGGGTTTTATTACAATGTTTTTCCAGTCTGGAAAACTGAGTAATTCGGCAGGGTTATTGCTGTTAAATAGCAATGGTATAAGGTACTCATCGCCAATTTTTTCTTTTACATAATCTCTGACCAAGAATTTGTCAGCTAGTTTTGTATATATATCCTTGCTGGCATAATGTTTTCTATGTAGAACTTTTTCACTGAAAGTTCTTGGTTTCTTAATGGATGGTAGTTTTCCAAAGCTGCGGTAATAGAAGACTGCATCTTGAACTTGCCACGGTAGCAGCGGGGAAAAAAAATTCTTTATGATATTAATTAATTTTCTATTGTTGGATGGATGTGTTTTCATTTGAATTTGTTTTGTAGTCTATGTGATGTTCGCCTTGGAATGCGCTTACTTGAAGTTAAGAATTAATCTGTTGTTGATGCGAGGATAAATTGAAGGCTAAATTATTATTTAATAATTGCTAAGGATGTTCTGCTTAAAACTTTGTTCAGCCTTGCAGGAGTTTTGGATTTCTACCTATGGAATAGTAGAGGATTCCCATAGAAGCCATTTTTTTAGGATTGAAAAGATTCCTGCCATCAAATACTACAGGGCTGCTCAGTTGGGCTTTTATGTTTTTCAGATCTGGTGCTTTAAATTCTTGCCATTCGGTAATGATGACTAGCGAATCTGCGTTTTTCAGTGCGGAATCTTTTGTTTCGTGTAATGAAAGTTGGTTGTTGTTCTCATAAATACGCCGAGCTTCGCTCATTGCCTCGGGATCATAAGCCTGTACCTTAGCCCCTGCTTTCCATAGAGCCTCCATTAGTACTCGGCTCGGGGCTTCTCGCATATCATCGGTATTGGGTTTGAAAGCTAGTCCCCAGAGAGCGAAGGTCTTGCCTCTTAGTTCACCATTAAAGTGACGATGAATTTTCTGGTATAGAACTGACTTTTGCTCGGTATTACGTTTTTCTACAGCTTTTAGGAGCTTAGGTTCGAAATCTATGTCTTCAGCGGTACGAATTAGGGCCTGCACGTCTTTGGGGAAGCAAGAACCACCATATCCAGCACCTGAATAGATGAACTGATAACCAATTCGCGGGTCGGAACCAATGCCATGACGTACCATTTCAATGTCCGCATCTAGACGTTCCGCGAGATTTGCCATTTCGTTCATGAAGCTGATCTTAGTCGCTAGCATGCAGTTGGCTGCATACTTAGTAAGCTCAGCACTACGTACATCCATGACAATAATTTTTTCATGATTACGGTTAAACGGAGCATAGAGCTCACGCATAACCTCCTCAGCCTGTCTATCGCTGGTGCCAATAATAATTCGATCAGGCCGCATGCAGTCGCTGACCGCGGAGCCCTCCTTGAGAAATTCAGGATTGGAGACGACCTGGAATTCAAGGTCACTACGATTTCGTTTTGTCAAAACCTCCTTAATGCACTGATCTACTCTGTCTGCAGTACCGACTGGAACTGTAGACTTGTTGACAATGATACGGTTTTCATTCATGTGTTGAGCGATAGTCCTAGCAACGTCAAGCACATACTTCATATCTGCAGAGCCGTCCTCATCTGGAGGAGTGCCTACTGCAATGAATTGTACTTCACCATGCTGCGTACCGATATCGGCATCTGTAGTGAATTGGAGACGTTTAGCCACATGATTTTGTCTTACCAAATCCTCGAGACCGGGTTCATATATTGGTATATGACCTTGATTTAGGCGCTCGACTTTATTGGCGTCAATGTCCACACACATGACATCATGGCCTACCTCAGCCAACACAGCACCTTGAACTAAACCTACATAACCAATTCCGTAGACAGTGACTTTCATGTCGGGCTTCTGGCTCCTGAGTAAAAAGCAACCTATCCGTTAGAATGGAAAGGCTATGAATCGAAAAATATGAATTAGGCACGCTACCGCCCCAGGATTTTCGGTCAGGTTCCTGAGAACACGGGGCAGCGATAGGGAGAGCGCATCTACTAGGTTTCAGATGTACGCGAGATGAGGCAAGGCTACGGAGTACTGCAGATCTTCCTTGACCTCTGGCTCGACCTCTTTAGAACTTTCTGTATTATTTAAGTTGATATATAAAATATTGAAAGGGTTTGCAATCCGAGTTGTAGATTTTAAGTGAGATGGCGGATGGGAGGTCCGGTAATTAGTATTGATTATTTAGTTGTATTGGTCGGACTGGGTTTCTTTCTCACTCTGTTTATTGAAAGGCTGGTTGTTATATTTCTTTGCAGTATCCTGAGTAAAAGTAATACTCGTTCTTTGCTGTCTTTGCAAAGAAAGATAGCCTCTACTTGTCGCAAGCAGGGATCATCTATCAGGACTCGATCCCCTTCCGAGAACGTTGGGGATGCAGGGACTTCGATATTCGTTAGTTTTTCGATAATATTGTTCGGAACCGGTGTGGGACGTCCGCCGAAACTAACGATCTGGTTTACTCCGCGCGTGGAACGAATGGGCAGCCAGTTATCTTCCACTTTATCTAAGTGAATAAACAGATAGCCGGGAAATAAAGGCTCATTTGACTGCTGCAACTTTCCTCTTTGCAGGCGTTCGATCGAGCGCAAGGGGAGCAGGCATTGGTAGCTTTGGCGCTCCAGGTTCTCCAAAGCTCGTCGATCTTGGCGTGGCTTGCACTGCACCAAATACCAGCGTTTTCCGGTTGCGTCCGGCATGATTCCCTCGTTGCAGGACTGACTGCTCCTGCGGCGTTCCAAAGTCCGTTATGTGGACGGGGATATGGATAAGGCTTTCCCTGGCCTCTCCTCGATCAGGCTTTGTCCGACTTGTACTCGTAGTGGTAGTAGCCGTAGCCGCCATAGCCGTAATAGGCCGAGGCGCGCTTCTCGACACCATTGAAGATGGCGCCTTTGAGTTCGATACCGTTCTGCGCGAAGCGGTGGATGGTCAATTCGATCTCCCGCGCCGGGTTCAGGCCGAAGCGGGTGACGATCAGGCTGGTGCCGGATTGGCGGCCAACGATGGCCGCGTCAGTCACTGCCAGCAGTGGCGGGGTATCCAGGATCACCAAGTCAAACTGCTGGCTGGCTTCTTCGAGGAAGGCCGTGAAGTTGGGGTGCATCAGCAGTTCGGACGGGTTCGGCGGGATCTGGCCGCGCGGGATGAAGTGGAAGCCCTCGATTTCGGTGGTGCGTACGGCTGTGTTGAAATCGCAACGCTTGACCAGAATGTCGGACAGGCCATTCTCTTCCCCGCTGTTGAGCACCTTGTGCAGGTAGCCCTTGCGCATGTCCACGTCCACCAGTAGTACGCGCTGGCCGGTCTGGGCAATGACGGCTGCAAGGTTGGAGGAAACGAAGGTCTTGCCCACCGCCGGGCTGGGGCCGGAAATCATCAGGCGGTTGTTGCCGGCTTCCAGCATGGCGAAA
>Ga0182744_1003300_pt1 | contig 12658 bp, 14 predicted proteins | sample eDN3rd30CKraftMG_FD_128525 | JGI IMG/M metagenome (GOLD analysis project Ga0182744, IMG submission 128525) | Enriched Miracle-Growth compost microbial communities from Emeryville, California, USA - eDNA 3rd pass 30_C Kraft MG (version 2) (version 2) ...
AAGGCCAAGCAGAAGGTGAAGGGCTATTACGGCAATATTTCCGAGAAGCAGTTCCGGAAGTACTACCAGGAAGCCGTGCGGATGAAGGGTGACTCGGGCGACAACCTGATCGCCCTGCTCGAGCGCCGGCTCGACGCGGTTGTGTACCGCGCCAAGTTCGTGGCGACCGTGTTCGCCGCCCGCCAGTTCGTCAACCACGGCCATGTCAAGGTGAACGGCCGCCGCGTCAACATCGCCTCCTACCTGGTCAAGCCGGGCGATGTGGTGGAAGTCAAGGAAAGCTCGCGCCAGCTTGCTTTCGTGATGGAAGCGACGCAGCTCTCCGAGCGCGACGTGCCCGATTTCTACGAGGTCGATCACTCCAAGATGACGGCGAAGCTGACCCGCATTCCGCTGCCGTCGGAAGTGCCCTATCCGACCTTGATGGAACCGAACCTGGTCATCGAATTCTATTCGCGCTAACCGGCGTCGAATTCAGCCAGTCCACACGACCGATTTTCAATACGGGGCTGTCACGAAAGATCGTGGCAGCCCCGTATCGCTTTTGCCCCGCCGCTTCATCGCAGCGTGCGCGGCGGGCTCGTGCCGCCTGATGCGGACGATCCCCTGATGCTTTCGCGGTGGCCAGCATGGGCCGAGCCGGGCCGCAGCCGCTTTGATCCACAGCAAGAGAACGTCGCAGGCGCCGCATAGACGGCCGCTTCGGTGCGTCTGTGCGGCAGCCTGGTCGCGTCTGCTGCGCGGGCATTGCGCCTCCCAAAAATTAGTGATACTTTATCATTAAATACATCGGCGGACCGGACGCGCCGATGCGCGATGAGGCAGGAAATGGTCATGGAGATTAAGCATCCCTCGCCGCCGCTCGGCTTGCTGCTGCGGCTGCTCGATCAGCGGTTCTCATCGCTCTGCGCCGCTCGTCTCGCGGATATTCGGCTTTCGCTGTCGGAAATGACGACGCTTTCGATGATCCACGGCAATCCAGGCGTGCGGGTCACTGATCTTTCGGAGTCTCTGTGGATAAAGGCGCCGAACGTATCGAAGATCATCAATCGCCTGGAAGACGGTGGCTTTATCCGTCGCGAGCCAAACCGCGATGACGGCCGTGCGGTTTCGATGTCGCTGACGCCCAAGGGCGTGCGTGCCGTGGAGTACGGCAGGAAGGTCGCCAAAGACGTCGAGCGGGAGGCGCTGCAGGGCCTGAGTGCGAGCGACGCTGAGCGGTTCCGCGAATTCGTCGTGACGGCACTCGCCAACCTCGGCCCCGACGTCGCGGACGCAGATCGCGCTTCCCGGCAGCTTTTGCTGACCTGAGTTGGACTGCCATCACATAGAACGTGGGAGGATATGAAATGCTTTCGGTTCAGGACAACGAGAAGCTTACGCGCGTCGGTCCCGGCACCCCGATGGGCAAGCTCATGCGGGAATTCTGGCATCCTGCCGTGCGCAGCGACAGCATCGAGGCCGGTGGCGCGCCGAAGCCGTTCCGGCTGCTGGGCGAGGACCTTGTCGCCTTTCGCAATGGCGATGGATCGCCCGGCTTCATGCAGCGGCACTGCCCGCATCGCTGCGTTTCTCTCGCGCTCGCCAGAAACGAGGGAGATGGCCTTCGCTGCATTTTCCACGGCTGGAAGTTCAACTCAGACGGCAAGGTCGTCGACGTGCCGACGGAGCCCGCGGATCGCCGCGACGCTTTCGCGGAGCGCGTGCCTGTCACGACATATCCAGCGCGCGAAGCCGGCGGGATCATCTGGATCTATATGGGCGCGCGCAAGGAGCCGCCGAACTTCTTCGATTTCGAGTTTCATCATCCGCCGGCTGCGTCGCTCGTGCGCTGCGCGATCGTTCACGGTAACTGGTTGCAGGGTTTCGAGGGGCAGCTCGATTCTGCGCATCTGAACTTCCTGCACTCGTCGTCGGTGCCGAAGGCGCCGAACGACGCCGGCTCGATGGTCGCACACGATACAGCACCGCAGTTTCAGGTGATCGAGCAGCCTTACGGATTCAGGGAGGCCGCCCTGCGGAAGATGCAGGACGGCTCGATCTATGCGCGCATCCGCGAAGTGGTTCTGCCCTACTGGTCGTTCATCCCCGGCAATCATGGCGAGCCTCGTCTGGTCGTCGTGGTGACGCCGATCGACGATGAATGGAGTGCCCACTGGTATTATTACATGAGCCCATTCGGGCCTGTGCCGCAGTGGTATATCGACCAGGCGCTGCGCGGATCCGGCCCCGACCACAACGATTTTGCGGCGGACCGGGGCGACATCGGCAACACCTGGCATCAGGACCGGGCGGCCATGGCTGGCGGCCATTTCAGCGGCCTTCTGAAAAATTTCGTCTACGAGGATTTCATCATCGAGGAATCCATGGGGCCGATCATGGATCGCAGCAAGGAATTCCTCGGCAGCAGCGACGCCATCATCGTGCGCACGCGGCGCATGCTGCTCAAGGCCCTGGAAGAACATGAGCAGGGAAAGCTGCCGTTCGGGCTCGACCAGAATGTCGACTATCGGGCGATCAGGTCGCTCTCCATCCGGTTTCCTGCCGGCTTCGACTGGCGAGAGATCGATCCGGTCAATCCGCCGGAATTCAACTTCGAGAAGGATGTCGCGCCCGCACAAGGCTAGGGCCGTCGAAAGCATGCGGAGGCGCCGGGCGGTGGGGACCGCGCCGTGCGTCCTGCAACCTGCAATTTGCAAGAGGAGGGAATAATGGGCGAGGTCAGAGACGAGACATGGATGGGGACGGGGGAAGATCCCGCAGGCACAGCTTACCGGCTGGATCGCCGGGCGCTGCTTTCCGGGCTGGCTGCTACCGGTACCCTGGCGAGCACGGGGCTTCGTGCTGAGACGTTTCCGTCACACGAGATCAAGTTCGTCTGCGGCTTCGCCGCCGGCGGCGGCGCCGATATCGTGTTCCGCTATCTCGCGCAGCGCGTCGAGAAGCTGGCCGGCAAGCCGGTGATCGTCGAAAACAAGCCGGGCGCCGGGGGGCATATCGCGACGGCGATGGTCGCCAACTCCAAGCCGAACGGCTATACCGTGTCGTCGGGCGGCGGCACCGGTTTCGCGTACCTTCAGTTCCTGTACAAAACGCCTGCGGCCGATCCTTTGAAGGACTTCGACTATCTGGGAACGGTGCTCAAGCAGAGCTGGTATCTGGTCGTCGATGAGAAAAGTCCGATCAAGTCGGTCAGTGACCTCACGCGATATCTGAAGGACAAGAAGGGAAAGGGCCTCTACGGCACCTCGACCAATATCGGGACGGCCTTCGCCGAAATGTACAAGGTGAAGGCGGGCGTGGAGGCCGAGCAGGTCAGTTACAAATCCATCGCCGACGCCCTGGGCGACCTGTCCTCGGGCAAGATCGATTTCCTGATGGTCGATCCGCCCTTTGCCATCGGCGGCATGCAGAACGGCCGCATGCGCGCGCTTGCCGTTAGCACCGGCAAGAGGATCGCGGCGACACCGGATATTCCGACGATGGAAGAGGCTGGCGTTCCGGGCATCGATCTTACCGTGTGGTGGTCGTTGCATGTCGCGGCAGGCACGCCGCAGCCGATCCGGGCGCAACTCGCAAAATGGTTCAATGAGGTGCTGAACACGGAAGAGACGCGGGTGTTCTTTGCCAAGATCGGATCCGACGTGTTCCTGTCGACGCCGGAGGAAACCCGCGCCTACCTCATCAAGGATATCGAGAACTGGCGGGAATACATCAGGATCGCAAAACTGCCGCAGACTTGACATGAATGCCTGCTGCGATCCGTCGGCCGGTCAGGCACGAAGGGCTCGCAGATATGTCCTCGTGGCGAGGCATGGGGCGGGCGCGCCAAAGATCCCGCCCATGACGGCGATGCCGGCGGCGCCGGCCTGCAGACAGTCCTTTGCATTGGCCGCAGTGACGCCACCAAGCGCCACAACCGGCAGGCCGCAAGAGGCCGCGGCGGCCAGTCCGTCGAGGCCCACGGCGGGACCGTAGCCGGGCTTGCTGGCCGAGGCGAAGATCGGGCTCAGGGTGGCGTAATCGGCGCCGGCGGCTTTGGCCGCTTCAAGATCGCTGCGTCCATGGGCCGAGACGCCGATCAGCGATCGTGTGCCCAGACGCGCCCGCGCCGCCTGCAGGTCGCTGCCTGTCGGCAGATGCACGCCGTGGGCGCCGACGCGGCGGGCCAGTTCCACGTCGCCACCAATCGTCAGGCGGGCGCGGCCCGCCGTCATGGCGATCAGGCGCGCGGCGATATCCTCACGCTCGCCCGCTGGCAGGTCGCGGTCGCGCAGCCAGATCCAGGTGGCGCCGCCCTCGATCGCCGCGTGTGCTGTCTCAAGCAAGGGGCTGGCTGCCAGCTTGCGGTCGGTGACGGCGAGCAGCCGAGACGGCAGTCCATTCATGAGCCGACGAGGCCGAGCTGCGGGCTCGATGGCTCGGCGCGTCCCCGCTTCGGGATGCGGCCGGCGCGCCAGGCCAGCCGACCGGCCTCGATCGCGAGCCGCATGGCGCTGGCCATGGCGACAGGGTCGTCGGCGCGCGACACGGCGGTGTTGAGCAGGACGGCCGATGCGCCGAGCTCCATGGCGATGACCGCGTCGGATGCCGTGCCGATGCCAGCATCGACAATGACCGGCACGGCTGAGCGGCGGCAGATCAGTTCGAGATTGGCGGGATTGGCGATGCCCATGCCGGAGCCGATCAGCGAGCCCATGGGCATCACCGCCGCGGCGCCGAGATCGGCCAGCCTCTGGCAGAGGACCGGATCGTCCGAGCAATAGGGCAGGACGACGAAGCCGAGATCGACGAGGCGGCGTGTCGCCTCGATCAGTTCGCCGGCATCGGGATAGAGCGTTTCGCGATCGCCGATGACTTCGAGCTTGACCCAATTGGTCTCGAGCGCTTCGCGCGCCAGTTCCGCCGTCAGGATGGCGTCGCGCGCCGTCTCGCAGCCGGCGGTGTTGGGCAGGAAGCGATAGCCCGAGAGAAGATCGAGCGTATCGGAGCCATGTCTTTGCTCTTGCCCTGGCAACGCGACGCGGCGCATCGAGACGGTGACGATTTCGCAGCCGCTCGCCTTGACGGCGTCCCGCATGATGCGCTGGTTCGGATAGCCCGCCGTGCCCAGCAGCAGGCGCGAGGACAGGCTTTCGCCCGCGATGATAAGTTGATCCGACATATCAGCCTCCCGACAATGCGCGCACGATCTCGATCCGGTCTCCCGGCGCGATGGGTGTTTGCGGCCATTGGGCGCGGCGGACGAGATGGCCGTTGAGGGCGATGGCGAAGCCGCGCGCGCTTTCAATCTCGCGTTCGCGGCCGTGGGCTTCCCAGATGTGTTGCAGGCTGATCTGTCGAAAGCTTGCTTGTGAGCCGGTGCAGTCGAACTCCTGTTCGATGCCGTTGATGTTTATCTTCATGTTTCTCTCCCAAAGCGCGACAGACCGAGAGGTGCGGCCTCGGTCATGATGTCCTTTCCCAGTACAAGGCTCGTGATGGCATCGGCAGTTGCGGGCGCCAGCAGAATGCCGTTGCGATGATGGCCGACGGCGAGCAGAAGCCCTTGTTTCGGCGTGATGCCGAGAATGGGCGCGTCATCCTCCGATGTCGGGCGCAAGCCGCTCCACACGGCCTCGACCTGCATTTCCTCGACGCTCGGCAGGGCGCGCCGCGCGCCGTCGAGAAGCGCGAAAATGCCGCCTGCCGTGATCGAGGTGTCGAAGCCGCGCTCCTCGACGGTCGCGCCGACGATCAGGCGTCCATCCGCCTTGGGAGCGATGTGGACCTGTTCCGTCCAGACGATATGGGTGGTGGCCGGCGCCGACCGGCTCGTGCGCAGCGCCAGCGATTGGCCTTTCAGCGGCCGCACCGGCACCTGGATATCGCCGGGCAGCAGTCCCTCACGTGCTGCCCAGGCACCAGCCGCAAGAATGACAGCGGGCGCCTTGCAGGTGCCGGCCGCGGTGACGATGCCGCTGCAATGTCCGGCGCCGTGTTCGATAGAGAGAACGTCGCACCCTTCGACAAGCTTGCCGCCAGCGGCCAGAAAGGCCGTCCGCAAGGCCGGAAGCAGGCGGCGCGGATCGACCTGATGATCCTCCGCGCAAGAAAGCGCGGCGGAGGTGGAAGGTCGCAGTCCCGGTTCGCGCGCGCGGGCGTCCGGCCCGGAAAGCCAGGTCGTCGGCAGGCCGGAGCGCCGGTGCAGATCGTGACGGGCGCGCAGGCGTTCGGTCTCGTCCCGCGTCAGCGCGACGACCAGGGTGCCGCAGGCGTCATAATCGAGTGCAAGGCCGCTTGCCGTTTCGAGTTCCTGCCGGAAGCCAGGCCATCGGCGCTGGCTCGCCAGCGCGAAGGGCAGGAGATCCTCGCCGCCGGCCTCGAGTTCGGCGGCGGCGGCAAGCATGCCGGTCGCGGCAAGGCTTGCGCATGAACGACTTGCACACGAAGGACTTGCACATGAAGGACCTGCACATGAAAGATTTGCGCCCGCTCCGTCGCGCTCGACGATCACAGTGGAGAGACCGGCGGCGGCCAGCCGCCAGCCGATCGACAGGCCGATCACGCCCGCACCGATGACGATCGCGTCTGCATGCGTGGGCAGAAGGGTGTTATCGGACTGCGATGTCGGGACCGGCTGCTGTGGTAGCCGTGCACCCATGTGAATGATGTGGTCGGAAAGAAGTGCCATGAAACCTCGTTCATCCGACGAAACGAGGGTGCTGCCGCGATTCCCTCCCTACGCCGGTGCTAGCCGGATCAGGTTCGAGGGATTTCCGCGCTGCCCGGCCATGTGCATGGTCGAGCCCAGCGGTTTCTCAGCCCTTTGTCAGGGATCTCCCGGAAACAGCTCTATGAAATAGGCGTCCGGGGGTGGTTGTCAATGGTGGGTAAGGCAATGTGCTGTCGTTGTTTCGCTTCAGCCTTGGTGTGTCATCCCCGACACCCTGCGCAGGGGCGAGCGGGGATCAAGACCTAACGGTTAAGCGGACCGCAGACACTGACGTTCAGCGTCGACGCTGTTGCAACATCTGGTGTCCCGCTCGCGCCCGCGGCGCGTCGGGAATGACAGAGGTGGGCGTCAAACTGCCTACTTCCACGGTGTCGGTTCGGGAACCTCGCATGGACCCTTTTCGATATCGACGGTTTCGAAATTCGCCGGTCCGACGATCTCGAGATATTCCATATCGGGCGAGTAGTCGTAGAGATAATGCACGATGCCCGGACGCTGATGCACGCAATCGCCGGCCTCGACGAGGGTGATCTTGTCCTCGTACATGAACTTCGCCCAGCCTTTGGTCATCAGCACGATCTGGAAATCGGCGATGTGCTGGTGCCAGCCGGTGCCTTTTTCCGGCGGCAGGTTGGCCTTGACGAGATGGGCGATGACCTTGCCGTTGGTGGCCGCGGCAATGCCGAGATCGCGGTAGAGAAAGAAGTCGCGAAGACCCTCGCCCTTGAATTCGGTGTCACCGGGTTTGACATGCGAGAACGATGTGGTGGGCTTGTCCAACATGGCTATCTCCTTTGTCGCCACGCTACGAAACGACCTATCCAACTTGGTTCTGACGCATTTTCTTCACGCGAACCGGGATCCACTTCGCTTGAAAATGCTATCACCCCTCAAAATTCAACTTCGAGCTCCTCGATTTCCTCCGGCTCAAGCTGTGCGGATTGCGTCCATTCCTGCATCGCCGGATAGGAAAGAATACGGTCGCGGTAACCGGCGCAGACAGAATCGATTTTCACGTCATAGGTGCTGAAGCGTGTCGCTACCGGTGCGTACATGGCGTCGGCCATGGAAAAATCACCGAACAGGAATGGCCCGCCGTGGGCGGCAAGACATTCGTTCCAGATCGCCTGGATACGGGCGATATCGGCCTGAGCTTTCGACCAGACCTTGAAATTCGGAAAATGTGCCTTGAGATTCATCGGCAGGGCCGACCGCAGGGCGGCGAAGCCTGAGTGCATTTCACCGCAGATTGACCGGCAATGGGCACGTTGCGCCTGATCCTTGGGCAGGAGGCCAGCGTCCGGCGCAATTTCGTTCAGAAATTCGCCAATCGCCAGCGTGTCCCAGATCTTGATGCCGTCATAATTGAGGCAAGGCACCAGGATCGATGGCGACAGCAGCAAAATCTCGGCCCTGGCGTCGATATCGTCCGGCGCGACCATGATTTCGGTGAAGGGAATGCCCGATTGCTTGGCCATCAGCCAGCCGCGCAACGACCATGAAGAATAGTTCTTGCTGCTCAACGTGAGGGTTGCGTGCGCCATACGTCCGCCTGCTGAAAACTTCGGGCATTCAGAACGATGCAATCGGTATGCCATCGCCAGGCCATTGCGCAGCATCGCCCGGCAATGGCACATGGCTTGCTTCGACCTTATGGCATGTAACCGGATAGCGAAGATGTATCGATATTATCAGTCGTACGCCGATTTGACGGATCCGGTCCGCATGCTGGCGGCGAACGCCGAGCGAATTCTTCTGGCCTGGGGCAGCAACGTCACCGCCTCGCCGCTGAAGCGCATGGCCGCCTATTATGAGATCGTCAATCTCGCCGGCTTCACGCATGTCCGTCCCGACTTCGGCATAACCAGCGTGGAGGTGCGTGGCGAAACCGTGCCGGTGACCGAGACGGTGGAACTCGATATGGATTTCTGCTCGCTGGTGCGGTTTCGCCGCGCCAACAGCGAGGGAGCGCCGAAGGTTCTGCTGCTGGCGCCGATGTCCGGCCATTTCGCCACCCTGTTGCGCGGCACGATCAGAACCCTATTGAAGGATTACGACGTCTACATTTCCGACTGGAAGAACGTGCGCGACATTCCGCTGTCCGCCGGGCCGTTCGATCTCGACGACTTCATCGAATACATCATCAAGTTCATCAAATTCGTCGGGCCGGAAACGCATCTGGTTGCTGTGTGCCAACCGACGGTTCCAGCACTGGCGGCCGTCGCCCTGATGGCGCAGGACAAGGACAACGATCAGCCGGCAAGCATGACGTTGATGGCTGGCCCCATCGATACGCGCATCCTGCCGACCAAGGTGAACGAACTGGCGAATGCGCATCCGATCGAATGGTTCCGCGACAAGTTGGTCGGCGTCGTGCCGTATGGTCTGAAAGGCGCCGGCCGCAACGTCTATCCGGGCTTCCTGCAGCTCGCCGCCTTCATGAGCATGAATCCGGAACGTCACGCCAAATCCTTCGCCGATCTGTTCAAGCATCGCATCGAGGGCGAATTCGAAAAGGCCGATGCGATCCGGGATTTCTACAAGGAATATTTCGCCATCATGGATCTGAGCGGCGAGTTCTATCTGCAGACCATCAAGTCGGTGTTCCAGGATTGCGACCTGCCGCTCGGCAAGATGAAGTACCGCGGCCGTCTGATCGAACCCCGCGCCATCAAGAAGACATTTCTGCTGACCGTCGAGGGTGAGCGCGACGACATCTGCGCCATCGGTCAGACGATGGCGGCACAGGATCTCTGCTCCGGCCTGCGGCCCTATATGAAATCGCATCACATGGAACCGGGCGCCGGCCATTACGGCGTGTTCAACGGCAGGCGCTGGGACAACCGCATCTATCCGGTGCTGCGCAGCCATATCCAGTCGAGCATGTGACATGCGAGGCGCCAGCCGTCGCGCCTCAGCAAAGCTCTCTGCTACTTACGGCCAGCACCATCGCTGACGGCCGAGACCGTGAAATTATAGAAGGCATCAAGCGCAGTCTTGCCGACAGCGAAGCTGGCTGGCTCGTGTCCCATAACGAAGCTATGGCTGAAGGCTATGCCGCCATGAAGATGGCGAAGGCGGCAAGGGACGATAAGGCGTGACATGAGGCAACGCTGACTGCCGCCTTACTCGATCAGCTTCTTCAACCTTTCCGCCAGCGGTTTCGGCGTCGCCAGCGCCGAGGTTACGAGCTTTTGCAGGTCGGGGCCGATGATCGGATTGAACTCGATCTTCAAATGCGCGGCCTCGCGGCGGAAGTCCGCGTCCTCGAAAAGCGCGCGATAGGCGGCGATCAGCGCTGCCGCCCGCGCGGCGGGGATGTCGGGTGAGCCGACGAGCGGGCGGCCGAGTTCCGCCGCCGTCGCCAGCAGTTCGAAAATCCTGCGGTCATCCGCGTTGCGGGCCAGTTCGGTCAGCAGCGGCACGTCAGCGAGGGCAGCGGGCCTGGAGAGCGCCGACTGGAACAGAAAGACGATGGACTTGTCGGCGATCCAGCCGGGGTTGGTCACTTTCCAGGACGACCATGTGTTCCAGCGACCCATGGATTCGCCGCGCTCCATGGCGAGATTGATCTGCGCGCCGCCGGGATAGCCGGGCACGATCTTGATCTTCGTGCCGAGCAGCGCATTGACCACCGTTGGCGTGATGACGCTGGAAGAGCCGGCGCCGCTGGCGCCGAGCACGAATTCGCGTCTGGTCAGATCGTCGAAGGCCTTGAAGCCGGTGGTGTGCCAGGCAACGAGATTTTCCTGGGTCGGCGCGATAGTGCCGATCCAGTTGAAGTGGGCCGCATCGAAGCGCACCGCCTGGTCGCCGAGCGCCTGGAACAGCGGCAGGCTCGACACCATGATGCCGAGCGAGGTGCCATCCTTCGGTGCGACATTGTAGAGATAGTTGGCGGCGACGAGGCCGCCGCCGCCGGTCATGGTCTGATGGATGACCGTTGGCTTGCCGGGGATATGGCGGCCGAGGAAACGGCTGACCAGCTTGCCGTGAATGTCGTATTCGCCACCGGCAGAGGCCCAGTTGATGATGCGGATGGTGTTGCCGCGATAGAAATCGGCGACCGGATCGGCCCGCACGGGTGTCGCGATCGTCAGGACGGCGAGCGCCGCCCAGCTTCCAAGGCGCATAGTTCCTCCCCACATTTGTTTGTGGGGGAGAGACTACAGCGTCTTCAGGAAACCGGCAAAACGCATCAGGCCTTCCGGCCAGGGGCCGTGGCCGGATTCGTCGTTGATGTGGCCGGCATTGCCGGCGTCGGATATGGCCGAGCCCCAGTCGAGCGCCATGGCCTCGCTTTCCTCAAAGGTCGCGTAAGGGTCGTCGCGACTGGCGACGAGGACGGAGGGGAAGGGCAGGGGGGCCGTCGGCACGTGGGCGAAGCGCGGGTCGACTTCCGGCATGGTGGCGAGGACACGCTGCGAGGGCGGCGCGACGAGAAAGGCGGCGCGCACGCCCGTGTCGGCCAGCAGCGGCGCGGCATGGACAATCGACAGCGCACCGAGCGAATGGCCGACGAGGACGATTGGGCGCGCGGTGCTGCTCGCATGTTCCGCGATCCGGGCGACCCAGTTGTCGAAATTCGGCTCGTGCCAGTCGCTCTGCTCGATACGCTGCGCGGTGGAAAGCTTCTGCTCCCAGCGCGTGTACCAATGGCCGTCGCTGCCGCCGCCGAGACCGGGTGCGATGAGAATGTCGAGATCGGACGTCTTCAGCTGCTTTGCCTTTCGAGGAATGATGCCAGCCGCATATTTGGGGATGGTTCGCGATGGGTCAACCGTTTGGCCGGTCAGTGGCCCAACACCTGAAGCCCTTCACCGCGCGCGGCATCAGCAAGACGGGTGTCGAATGTCGCGAGCGGAAGTTTCAGGCGCAGCGCAAGCTCCAGATATGCGGCGTCGTAGACGGTCAGATTATGAAGCTGGGCAAGGGTGGAAATATCAAACCATGCCAACGCCGGTGTTTCCGGATCGATGATGACATTTGTCTCGGCCATAAGGACGAGCATATCAAGGCGATAGGCTTCGTCGATCCGTTTGCGCCGCTGCGCAACGAGGAGACTATTGGCAACTTCCAGAGGCCAGACTGATGGAGCATATGCTCTGTCAGTCTGTGTCCGCGTTAGAAGGTCCAGTGCAATCGAGGGCATCTCGTCTGGCAGGATTGCGGCGATGACAATCGAACAATCCAAAACGAATGCCATCGCAACTAGCGCCGGCCTTCATCGCGCCAGGACAAAGCTTCGTCCAGCGAGACCGGATCCTGTCCCTGCGCTTTACGCCAGGCGATGGCTTGCTGCCGCAATGCCTCGATCCGGCGCGCGTAAGCTGTAGGATCGGCAACCGGCTTTGCGTCGACAGGCACGAGTTTCATTACCGGTCGGCCGCGATCGGTGACGATGATTTCCTCGCCGTCGGCAACGCGTTTGGCGAGGGCGGAGAGATGGGTTTTTGCTTCGAAAAGCCCAATAGAGGTCATCTGGATAAACTAGTTTACAATCTAGTTTGTGTCAATAATGACTCTCAAACCTCTCCGAACACCCGCTTGAAAATCGTATCCACGTGCTTGAGGTGGTAGCCGAGGTCGAACAGCTCCTCGAGTTCCGTCGGAGAGAGCTTCGCCGCCACGTCCTTGTCGGCTTTGAGCAGGGTGAGGAAGTCGCCCTCGCCGCGCCAGACCGGCATGGCGTTGCGCTGGACGTAGGAATAGGCGTCCTCGCGCGAAACGCCCTTCTGGGTCAGGGCCAGCAGTACGCGCTGGGAGTGGATGAGGCCGCCGAGGCGGTCGAGGTTCTTGCGCATGTTCTCCGGGTAGACGATCAGCTTGTCGATGACGCCGGTGAGGCGGGCCAGGGCGAAATCGAGCGTCACCGTGGCATCCGGGCCGATCATGCGCTCGACCGAGGAATGCGAAATATCGCGCTCGTGCCAGAGGGCGACG
>Ga0182744_1003304_pt1 | contig 12644 bp, 9 predicted proteins | sample eDN3rd30CKraftMG_FD_128525 | JGI IMG/M metagenome (GOLD analysis project Ga0182744, IMG submission 128525) | Enriched Miracle-Growth compost microbial communities from Emeryville, California, USA - eDNA 3rd pass 30_C Kraft MG (version 2) (version 2) ...
CCTCGCACGCCGTCAGCGAACAATATGCGCGCGACGTGGCGGACCGTTACGGGATCGATCTCACGGTGCTGCCGCCGGAGGCCTTGCCTGTTGGTGCGCCCGATGTTCTCGGCTATTGCGACGAACCGAGCGACTTCTTCTGGTTCGGCGACATTTTTTCCCGCGCCGTGGCCGAACAGGCGCAGCCGCACTCCTATGTTTTCACCGGGTTCGGCGCGGACCAGCTTTTTCTCCGCTCGCCGGCGTTCCTTCCCTATCTCCTGAAACGCCGGGAATACCGCGCATTCGGCAAAGCGCTGCCGGAAGCGAGCCATCTGCTTGCGCGCGGTCAGGTCAGCGTCGCCTGGCAGTGTCTCGTCTCGCAGATTCCGGCCGAACTGCACCGCCGGCTGCAACGCGCCTGGTTCCCGCAAGGGTGGAACCCATGGGACGTCAGCGACGTGAACATGGAACGCATGCTGACCAACGACGTTCCCTGGCTGCGCTGCGGACGCAGCGTCGCACACTATTCACTTGAACGACATCAGGCCGAGGCGGCGCTCGTCGGCGACGGCATTCTTTGTGACGACTGGGGATATTTCTCGGCGCCGCGCACCGTGACGCAATCTCATTTCGCCGGAAAGTCGCTGGTCGACGCCTCACCCTTCTGCGATCTCGCCTTGATGGATTACGTGTATGACGAGGTCAGCGCACTGCTCGTCCACGATTTCGGCGGACGTTACAAAGAGCTTCTGCGCGATGCGCAAAAGGGCATCGTTCCGGAAAATCTGCGGGCCCGCCAGAACGACAGTTTCGTCTTCAATTCATTCCAGACAGCTTATGTGGACGCCTCGAAGGAACGCTTCGCCGATCTTCTCGACGAGGTCGACGAAGCCTGGGTCGATGCCGACGGGGCGCGGCGGGCGCTGCAGCAATTGTCCTTCGGCGTCACGTCGAGTTCGACGCGGTCGGTGATGGCGCTCATGGGATATCTGCAATGGAAGCGGTCATTCGTCGAGCGCGCGACCGGATCCAGGGGCAGCGCCGACGACTATTTTTCGGCGACATACGAAAGCGAACAGTCAACTGCATGAGCCGATAGCTGGCGGCCATTTCGCTTGAAAATGCGCTGTGTTCAGGTCAGGCCTCTGCGCGTCGCTTCGATGCCTGCTTCGGCGCGCGACGAGATATTCAGTTTGCGGTACAAAGTCTTCACATAGCCGGCGACCGTATGGGGCGTGATGCCGAGCACGCGCGCGGCTTCCGGAACCTGCAGGCCGCGGCCGAGCAGCCGCAGCACGTCTGTCTCGCGCGCCGTCAACGCACCGTCCGCTTCCGGATCCGGCGCCTGCGGCTGGAGCCGGGCGAAGTGCTGCAGCATGCGCTGGGCGATGGCCGGCGACAGCGGCGGTTCGCCGCCTTCAATGCGGTGCAGATACTGGACCATGGTGTCGGGATGATGGTCCTTCAGCAGATAGCCTTGCGCGCCGGCGCCGATCGCGTCGAACAGATGCCGGTCGTCGTCATAGATCGTGGTGACGATGCGCAGGATCGCCGGATAGTGCAGGTTCAGTTCGCGGATGATGTCGATCCCCGAACCGTCGGGCAGGCCGAGATCGATCAGCGCCAGCGCGTTGCCGCTCGCGGCCATGCCACTGCCATTGGCCTTGAGCCAGGCGAATGCGGCCGCGCAGGACGATGCCTCTGCGATCTCGGCGTCCTTGAACGTCGAGGCGACCGTCTGGACAAGCCAGGCGCGCGTATCTGCCTGGTCCTCAATGATCAGAACTTGTCGCCGGCTGGCTGGCGGGGGAAGCGACATGTTTGCCTTGGGTGGGGATTGCAGGTTGCCAACTATAAGCTCTGCTCCGGCGACCACCTACCCCTCGAATGCGGGGGGCTCGCCGCAGTGCCTGCACTGGCCTCCGGCACCCGTCCCGGCACCAGCGGGACCGTGATTTCGACGGTCGTACCCGCGGGGGATGGATGGATATTGGTGGTTCCCGCCACCGCGTTGACGCGATGGACCAGGCCGCGCAGGCCGTGCCCGTTGGGGTGGCCCGCGTTGTGCTCCAGGTCGAAGCCGATGCCGTCATCGGAGATCGTGGTGTGCAGCAGGCCGCCCACCTCACTGACGCGGATGTCGACCCGGTGTGCGGCGGCATGGCGGATCACGTTGCTCACCGTTTCCCGGTGCACCGAGACGAAACAGCGGTAGATCCTGTAATCGAGCCGCGTCTCGCTATCGTCAGCGGCGCCGATCGGCCAGTTCAGTTCGATGCCCGCCGCGCTCAGGCGGTCGCCGGCCTCGTGCCGCAAGGTCGCGATGGCCTGTCCCAACAGGGGCTGGTCGCTCGAAAGGCCACTGACGATGGTGCGAATATCGGCGATGGCATCGCGCAACACCGTATGCGTCGCGCCAAGCTCGGTCTTGTAGAGGCCCGACAGAAGCCGCGCGCCCACGTCGTCGTGGAGGTCGCGGGCGATCCGGCTGCGCTCCTCTATGCTTCCACGTTCGTAGGCATGGCGGCTTTGTTCCGTATAGCGCAGAAGCCGCACCAGCTCGCGGGCGAGATCCTGATGCGCGGTCGAAAACAGCCGCCGTCCCTGCCATGGATAGCGCACGACCAGGGATTGCGTTTCGGCAACGGGCGGCAACAGCAGTTCGGCGCCTTCGTCGCGAATGCCGACATCCGGCACGCTTTCGCCGGCGTCCTCGATGGCCAGGGGATCGAACAGCTTTTCCAGCAGGGCGCGCCAGCGCGCCGCCCGCTCCGCCGGCTCGTTGGCAAGAGAGATATCGATGACCGAGCGGAAGATTTCATGATCCGCCAACGACCTGCGCACGACGAAGCGGTTCCACAGCGTCCCGCGCAGCGGCAGGTAGAAGAATCCCACCAGCAACAATGCAATGCCGAGCGAGGTGGTCTGCTGCCATTGCAGGAGCAGGATCAGCGCCGCGTCGATGGCAAACAACAGCAGGGTGCCGCCGGTGTAGAAGCCGATCCGGAAAGCCCATTCCGACAGGTCGAAGAGGCGATAGCGCGCAACGCCCAGCGACAGGCCGGCATAGATCAGGAGAAAGAACCCGAACGCATAGCCCTGCTGCATCGGCGGCGCCGACTGGATCAGGACCGGGGCGATGATCAGCGACACGAACGCGCCGGCGCAGACGATGACCGAAAGGCCCAGCCATATGAGCGCGGCGCGGGCGCGGGGATTGCGCCTGTTGACGATCCACTGCACGAGAACCGCCGCCACGATCAGCAGCATCTCGATCAGGGTCGGAAGCTGCGAACCGGCCATCTGCGTCGGCGGCAGATGCAGGATGTCGGCCGCAAGCCAGGGCACGAATATGGCGGGCACGATCCAGACCGCCCGCAGCGGAACGAGACGATGCGGATAGACTAGGAACAGCGCGATCATCGCCATGCCGAAGCCCAGCGATCCTGTGTGATTGAGCGCGGACAGGACGCGGACGAGGCCGCTATCGAGGGCGAGCTCACGCGAGGAATAGATCGAGGCGGTCAACGCCGAGAGGGCCACCATCGCGCCCGAGAGGGCGAACAGCCGGGTGGCGATATCGGCGGGCCGCAGCGCAAGCACGAACATGCCGATCAGCAGCGAACCGGCGCCGGTCAGCAGTTGGACCCAGAAGGCCGCGGGCAGATCGCTGACCGGCCGGCCGCCTGGCGTGAGGGTGACGATGGTTTCGGCATCGCCGGAGACGCCGCCGCGAAGCCGCAGCGGGATGGCGGGCTCCCGCAGGACATTTGCAAGCGCCGTCTGCCGCCGCAGGAACTGCCCGATCTGTTCGTAGGTTTCGAACATGTCCGGCTCTTCGACGAGATCGTCCGGTTCCAGCACGACCGAGCCGACCGCGACGAGTTGCGCCGGCGTCGCGATGTCGCGCGCCGGCCCCGAGGGGTCGGTTGCGACGAGGCGGACCGACTGCATGTCGGGTGACGGCTTAAGGCTGAGGCCGAGCCAGGGCTGGCGCAACGCCATCCAGAGCGGAAGCGCGACGGCGATTGCGCACACGAGCAGTCCCGCCTGCATAATACGGTGAGGCAGCCATAATGCCATTGTGATCGATGTTCCCCTGCCGGGGCCCAGTAACCATAAGAGACCCCACCCAGCAAGAAGGCGCGGGTCCTGGGGAGACGCGGCGACACCCGCCTACAGTCCAGGTTCAGGATTGAAAACGCATCCTGTTCATGAAATGTTCTTGCGCGCCCCATGATGGCGCGCTAGCCTGCACTGGCGGTGCCTGGAGGCCCGCCAACGGGGGCCCGGCATGGTGGTGCGCGTCGCGACAATGGCATTCGAGGGCATCGAGGCCCGGCCGATCGACGTGCAGGTGCAGCTTTCCGGCGGCGCGACGGGATTTATCCTGGTCGGGCTAGCCGACAAGGCGGTGGGCGAATCGCGCGAGCGTGTGCGCGCCGCACTCAACGCCTCCGGGCTCGCCCTGCCCGCCAAAAAGATCACCATCAACCTGGCACCTGCCGACATGCCGAAGGAAGGCAGCCATTACGACCTGCCGATCGCGCTCGCCGTGATGGCAGCGATCGGCGCCATTCCCGCCGATGCGCTGGCGAATTTCACCGTGCTGGGCGAGCTGGCGCTGGATGGCGCGATCAGCGCCGTCTCCGGCGTGTTGCCGGCCGCCGTGGCGGCGAATGCACGCGGTCATGGGCTGATCTGCCCGTTCGAGTGCGGGCCGGAGGCGGCCTGGGCCTCGGCCGATCTCGACATCCTTGCGCCGCGTTCGCTGATCCAGCTCGCCAATCATTTCCGCGGCACGCAGGTGATGGCGCGGCCGCAGCCGGCCATCCGCTCGAAGGGCCTGCCGCAGCCGGACCTGCGCGACATCAAGGGCCAGGAAAGCGCCAAGCGGGCGCTCGAGGTCGCGGCGGCCGGCGGGCATAACCTCTTGATGAGCGGGCCGCCCGGCTCGGGCAAGTCCATGCTGGCGGCGCGCCTGCCCTCGATCCTGCCGCCGCTCGATCCGCGCGAACTGCTGGAAGTGTCGATGGTGCATTCGGTCGCCGGCGCGCTCGCCGGCGGCGAACTCACCGACCGGCGGCCGTTCCGCGCGCCACATCATTCAGCCTCGATGGCCGCTCTGGTCGGCGGCGGCACCACGGCGCGGCCGGGCGAGGTGTCGCTTGCCCATCACGGCGTACTGTTCCTCGACGAGTTTCCCGAGTTCCAGGCGCAGGCCTTGGATTCCCTGCGCCAGCCGATCGAGACCGGCGAGGTCGCCATCGCACGGGCCAATCACCGCGTCGTCTATCCGGCGCGCTTCCAGCTCGTCGCCGCGATGAATCCGTGCCGCTGCGGCCATGCCACCGATCCCGGCTATGCTTGCAGGCGCATGCCCAACGAGCGCTGCATGGCAGCCTATCAGGCGAAAATCTCAGGCCCCCTACTCGACCGTTTCGATCTCGTCATCGACGTGCCCGCCGTCACCGCCGCCGACCTCATCCTGCCGCCGCCCGCGGAAGGCTCCGCCGAAGTCGCCGCGCGCGTCGCCGCGGCCCGCGCCATTCAGGCGAAGCGCTATGCCGCCATCGGCCTGCCGCACATCAACGCCAATGCCGCCGCGCCCGCCAGCGTCATCGAGGACGTGGCGAAGCTCGACGGCCCCGGCACCACGCTCTTCCGCGATGCCGCCGAACGCATGCACCTTACCGCGCGCGGCTTCCACCGCGTGCTGAAACTGGCGCGGACTTTGGCGGACCTCGATGGTGCGGAGCAGGTCGGGCGCATCCATCTCGCCGAGGCGCTGAGCTATCGCGGGCAGAGCGTGCGGCAGACGCAGGCGGCTTGATCCACGCGCTCATCGGCCGCAATTCTAGCGATGAACGGCAACAATGAGGATCATTGGCCGCTCTTTCTCCTCATCCAGTTCGGGCTTCTGACGAATCTGTTCTTCGGTCGGCCGCCATTCCACAACCCGGTCGATGTGAAAGCCCGTATCGATAAGTGTGTTGAGCGTCGTTCCCATGGTGCGATGGTATTTGAGAACACCCTTCGCCAGCCAGTCCGTCCGGCGTTCCCCTTCCACAGAATAGCCGTCGACCGGCCAGGTCCTTTGCCCCTGCGCATCAGTCATCCATCCCGGGTGTGCCGGCGCCATATAAATCGGGTGTTCGATTGTGAAGACGAAACGGGCTCCGGGAACAAGCGCATTGTGCACAACCTGCATGAGGCGCCGAAAATCCTGCACATAGTGGAAGGTGAGAGAACTGTAGGCAAAATCGAAGCTCGCCTCGGGCAGCACCAGCGTATCGAGATCGGCCATTTCGTAAGACACGCTTGTGTCGACGGTATCCCGCCTCGCCCTGTCCAGCATATTCCTGGATAGATCATAGCCCGTGACCTTCTGCGCGCCTTGGCCGGCAGCCCAACGGCAAAACCACCCGAAGCCGCACCCGAGATCAGCCACTCTCTTACCCTGAAGCGCGGGAAGGAGGCCGCGTATCGCCGGCCATTCGGCTGCGCCGTCCAACCCGAAGAGGGATCGAGGCAGCCGGCTGTAGCCTTCGTAGAAGCCAGCCCGATCATAGATATTCTGAGCCATAGTCCTTCATCCTGAGGCCAACGGGCACCCGCTCACACCACCATGCCATCCCAACCGCCATCGTGCGCGATCACCTGCCCCGTCACATAATGCGAGGCGCCGCTCGCAAGATAAACACAAACACCGATGAGGTCGTCGGGCACGCCGCGGTGGCCCATGGGAATGCGTTGCAGCAGGCCTTCTTCGAACTTCGCGGCTTCTTCGGTTGATATCTTGGCGCGGCGTTCGGCGCCGAGCGCTGTGCCGCCGTGCCAGCCGGGCGCGATGGCGTTGACGCGGATCTTGTCGCGCGCGTATTCGGCAGCGACCTGGCGGGTGAAGCCGATGACGCCGGCCTTGGAGGCGGCATAGTTGGAGACGAGGCCGGGGCCGCTGGGATAGTAGCCGCGCAGGCCGGCGATGGAAGCGATGTTGACGATGGAGCCGCCGCCGGTCGTAAGCATCAGCGCCAGCGCGTGCCTGGTGTTGAGGAAGACGCCGCGCATGTTGACGGCCATCAGCCGGTCCCAGTCCTCGACGCTCATCTCATGGGTACGATTCGACGCGGTCGAGATGCCGGCATTGTTGATCAGCGCATCGACAGAACCGAAGTCGGCGGCGATCTTCTCCCACATCGCCTGCACCGAGACAGCATCCGCCACATCGACATGCAGGGCTTCGCCCTTGCCGCGCTTCTGGCGCACGAGGCCGACGGTTTCCTCGGCGCCGTCAAGATTGCGGTCGGCGCAGATCACGGTGGCGCCGAAATCCGACAGGCCGAGGGCGAAGGAGCGGCCGATGCCATTGCCTGCGCCGGTGATGACGGCGATCCTGCCGTCCATGCGGAAGATGTCTGCGTGCATGTTGCCTCCTCAAGTCATCTATTTTGCCGCCCTCATCCGACCCTCGCGATGCGAGGGTCGGATGAGGGTGTTTTCATTCAAACCACACCGCTGTCACGAAACCTGGCGCGTGCTTCGGCCGTCGCGAGATATCGCAGCAGCGCTTCAGCCGGCGCCTTGTTGTTCGCCTGCGCGAGGATCGCCGCGGAATAGGGCAATGCCATCTGGATGGTCTCGTGCAGCGGTCCTGCATAGGCGATGCCGCGATCCCGCCAGGCGATAATCTCCGTCGCCGGCCCGAAGCCGAGCACGGCGTCGTCGCTTGCCACCATATGCTGATTGACCAGGGTCGACGTATCGAAGCGGACGAGCCTGGCTTCGACGAGCGGCAGCAGGCCGAGACGCCGGAAGACCGCCATCAGATGATCGCCGGACGGCGCCAAGGTGAGCGCGATGCGATCGGCCGCGGCAATCGCCGCTTTCATGGCGTCGGGTGTCGAGACATCCGGCGGCGTTCGGCCGGAACGCAACGCCGCGCCAATCGGCACGATACCGAGCGGCTGGCGCTGACCCGCGATTTTCCCCGCCGCTGCGAGCGCATCGATCATCGCATCGGGCAGCATCACGACATCGCCATCGAGCCGGCCTGCCAGACAGGCCTGCTCGATCAGATGCCCGTGATTGGTGCGGACATCGATATCGGTCGTGCCCGCGGCCGCGATGGCGGCGCGCAGGCCCGGCAAGGTGGAGCCGGCGGTCCAGACGATCAAGCTGCGATCATCGCTTTCCTGCTGAACCGCCATGCGTCTCCTGCTCGGTCTACTTGCCCATTATGATGGCATGGACGCGCTCGACGATGGGCTTGGGCGTCGCCGCATAGGCCGCCCATCGGGCGGCGACCTTCTCGCCGTCCATCGGCACGATGCTGATCCCCGTCTTCTCGGCGTCGGCGAGGAATTCCTTGTCGCGCATCGTCTCCATGAACGCCTTGCGCAGCGCCGCCACTCTCTCGGCAGGCACGCCGGGCGGCGCCGAATAGGTGCGGCCCAGAGCCTGCGAGCCGAAGATGAGGCCGAAGACCTGGCGGTCCTCCTCGGTCTTGATGAAATCATCCGCATGGGCGATGCCGGCAAGCTCGGGGCTTCGGGGGCCGCTGAGCTGAATCACCGGCTTGAACTTGCCGCTCGCGTATTCATCCCGCCAGAAGGATTTGATCGTCGACATCGGCAGACCGCAGATGCCGGCGACCTCGCCGGTCATCATGGCGAGCTTGACGCTGGCTGAGCCCTTGTAGCCTGCGATGATCTTCAGCTTGGCGCCGAGCAGGGCCTTGATCGCCAGTGACGAAGCGATCAAAGGGCCGGTGCCGCCAGTGGCGCCGAAGACGGTTTCATGCTTGCGCAGGTCCTCGAACGTCTTGATACCGGAGGCGGCAGACACGCCACACACCGGCGAGGATTCTTCCATGTTGCCGATCCAGTTCATCTGGCCCGCATCGAACTTGGCTGCGGTATTGCCGAACAGGGGTTCGAGCGGCACGTTGTTGGACGCGGTGCCAAGCACCGTGCCGTCCTTCGGCGCGATGTTGTAGAGCCAGTTGGTCGAGGTGATGCCGCTGGCGCCCGGCATGTTCTGCACCACCACATTAGGGTTGCCTGGAATATGGTGGCCATAGTAGCGCTGCAGTACGCGCGAATAAACATCGAACCCGGTCCCCGCCTCATGAGCGACGACCAGGTTGAGCGTCTTGTCGCGATAGAAGTCGGCAACGCTGTCGGCACGGACAGGCGCCGCCGCAAGGCCGGCAAGGCCGACAACGACAGACGCGATATATTTGCTGAAATGCGGCTTCAAATGTCTCATGGCGTATCCCTCCCAGAATCGCATGTTTCGTTGTGATCGTTGCTTTTCCGCAGGCCGGAGTTCGAGCGTTCCCCCGCCCGGACTCCGGATTCGCTCAGTGTCGCATGGTTATCAAAGCCAGGCATCCACTTTTTGCACGTGCTCTATCCCCATACCTCACGTGCGACCTCGACGACCAGGCTGATCTTTGCCTTCTCATCGTCGAGCGTCAGTTGGTTGCCGCGCTCGCCGCTGGCGAATCCGCATTGCGGCGACAGGGCGAGCTGATCGAGCGGGCAGAATTTCGACGCGGCTTCGATCTGGCGTTTCAATGCGTCCTTCGATTCGAGCCGGCCGGACTTGGTCGTCACCAGGCCGAGCACGACCGTCTTGCCCTTCGGCACGAAGCGCAGCGGCTTGAAATCGCCAGCGCGCTCGCTGTCGTATTCGAGAAAATAACCGTCGACGTTGATGGCGTTGAACAGAACCTCGGCCACCGGCTCATAGCCGCCTTCGGCCACCCATGCGCCCTCGAAATTGCCGCGGCACAGATGAATGGCACTGACCATGTCTTTGGGCGTGCCGGCCAGGGCATCGTTGATGATCTTCGCATAGGTCAACGGCAGCTTGTCCGGATCCTCGCCGATGTTCTGCGCCTGCTCGCGCATGGCGGGATCGCAGAGATAGGCGAAATTGGTTTCGTCGATCTGCAGATAGCGGCAGCCGGCGGCAGCGAGATCGTTGATCTCCTCGGCATAGACGCGCGACAGGTCGGCATAGAAGTCGGCCATGTCGGGATAGGCCTTTGCATCGACACCGCCACGCCCGGCGCGGAAATGCAGGATCGAGGGTGAGGGGATCGTCTGCTTTGCCGTCTTCGTGGTCAGTGATTTCACATATTTGAAATGATCCACGAAGATCGGCTTCGAGCGCTTCAGCTTGCCTGCGATGTTGAAGGCCGAGAGCGGCCGCTCCATCTCGCCCTCGGCGGTCTTGAATTTCGCCTTGGCGCCGGTCTTCACCGAAACGACGTTGTCGAACGACAGCAGAAAATCCGCATGCCAGAGCGTGCGGCGGAATTCGCCATCGGTGATCGATTGAAGTCCGAGCTCTTCCTGCATCGCGATCGCTCCAGCGATCGCCACGTCTTCCTTCCCCTTGAGTTCTGCCGCCGACAGGTCTCCGCGGCGGAAGCGTTCGCGCGCATCGAGCAAGTTGGGCGGACGCAACAGGCTGCCGACGTGATCGGCCCGAAACGGCGGCGTTTGGCGGGACAGAGACATTATCGCTCCTTGGGAATTCATTTCGATCGCGTTGGGCTGCACATTGATGAGCCAGCGCGCAAGCGTCAAGCGTGGGCAGCCGTGGGCCGGCGGCGCAATCAACTGCCCGTTGCCAAGCGAGGCGAAAGGCGCTGATATGTTGGCCGGGAGCTATCACGGAGGGGAGGATTGCATGAGAGGTTTTGCGCCAGCATTGGCACTAGCGACGTTAGGGCTTGCCGCTTGGTCCGCAGGTTCGGCACAGGCCGAGATCACCAGCGACAAGGTCAGGATCGGCGTCATGACCGATCTGTCGGGCATTTATGAATCGGGTGCCGGCCACGGGTCCGTCGAAGCGGTGAAAATGGCGGTCGAGGAATTCGGCGGCAAGGTCAACGGCAAGCCGATCGAGGTCATCGCCGGCGACCATCAGAACAAGCCGGACGTCGGCGTTTCGCTCGCCAACCGCTGGTACGACGTGGACAAGGTCGACGTCATCACCGAACTGGTGAACTCAGCCGTCGCCTTCGCGGTGCTCGACGTCACCAAGCAGAAGAACAAGATGGTCATGCTGACCGGTGCCGGCTCCGCCGACTTCACCGGCAAGGCCTGCGCGCCCAACAACAGCGTCCACTGGGTCTACGACACCTATCAGCTCAGCGCCTCGATCGCGGCCGCCGTGCCGCGACTCGGCAAGAAATGGTTTTTCATCAGTGCCGACTACGCTTTCGGCGCGGCGCTGGAAGCGGGTCTGCGCCCGGCGCTGACCAAGGCCGGCGTCAATATCGTCGGCGCCGTCAAGCATCCGCTCGGCAACACCGACTTCTCCTCCTTCGTGCTGCAGGCGCAGGGATCCGGCGCCGATGTCATCGCGCTGAACAATGGCGGCGACGACACGATCAACGCGCTCAAATCGGCGCGCGAATTCGGGCTGAAAGCCAAGATCGTCGGCTTCGGCCTCGACAGCCCGCTGGCGGTCCGGGCGATGGGGCTGGAGGTCGGCCAGGGCGCCTATAATGTCTCCGCTTGGGTGAACCGCGACGATGCCGAGACCAGGGCCTGGATCGCCAAGTTCATGGAACGCCGGAAGGTCTTCCCCGGCTCGTTCCAGGTCGGCACCTATTCGGCGGCGCGCAGCTATCTCAAGGCGGTCGAGGCGGCCAATTCCACCGATCCGAAGCTGGTGATCGCGAAGATGCGCGAACTGCCAGTGCGCGACGTGTTCACCGACGACGGTTTCCTGCGCCCCGACGGCCGCATGGTCCACAGCGTGGCGCTGACGCAGATCAAGACCCCGGCCGAGTCGAAAAGCGAATGGGACATGACGAAAGTCGTCGGCAGACTCGCCGGTCCCGACGTGTTCCGTCCGATCGACCAGGGCGGCTGCCCCGCGCTCAAGTGACCGCTCCGAAATAAGGCCACGTTCAAGTAAAATCTTGGTGATCGATCGGAAAACGACGAAAGTCATGCCTTTGTCGCCATCTCTCTGATATCCGCGCAACAGTTCATCAACTTTAGCGGGCCATTCTCGTCGGCATGTTGTGTTCCAGCCTGTCCGGCGAGAGAGTCCTGTGTTGAGCGGCGAGCAGATCCTGAGCTTGAGCTTTGTCGCGGCGGCGGGCCTCGCGTTCATGGCCGGCTGGTGGCTGCGCGGGCGAAACGCCGGCAAGGTCCCGCCCGCGGCCGGTCGCAGCGAAGCCGAGTTCGAGATTCTGCAGGACGAGATCTGGAAACTGAAGGAAGCGGCGGCAGCGCGCCACAAGGCCGAGGCCGCCAACGAGGCGAAATCGCGCTTCCTGGCCACGGTCAGCCATGAAATCCGCACGCCCTTGAACGGCATCCTGGGCATGGCGGACCTCCTACGCCACGGACCGCTGGCGGCTGAACAACGCTCCTATGTGGATGCGATCCAGACATCCGGCACGGCGCTGGCCAATCTGATCGAGGAAATTCTCGACTTTTCACGCATCGAGGCCGGCCGGCTCGAACTGGTGGCGGAACCGTTCGAGATCGTGCCGCTGGTCGAGGGCGTCGCCGAACTGCTGGCGCCGCGCGCCCAGGACAAGGGCATCGGCATCGCCACGACTGTTGCCGAAGACGTGCCGCGCAAACTCATCGGCGACGCGGCGCGCCTGCGCCAGGTGCTCATCA
>Ga0182744_1003305_pt1 | contig 12644 bp, 10 predicted proteins | sample eDN3rd30CKraftMG_FD_128525 | JGI IMG/M metagenome (GOLD analysis project Ga0182744, IMG submission 128525) | Enriched Miracle-Growth compost microbial communities from Emeryville, California, USA - eDNA 3rd pass 30_C Kraft MG (version 2) (version 2) ...
GCCGAGACGAGGAACGTGACGGCGACGATGGACAGGTGGTCGACCACCGCACGCCCGAGCCCGTCGCTACCGCCCCAGGCGTCTGCGGTCGTCAGCCAGGAGAAGGCCTCGTGGAGCAGGTTCATCGCGACCGCCTCTCCGGTGCGGTGGCGCGTCTCCACGGCATGAGGAGACGGCCGACGCCGAGGAGCAGACCGTCGAGCAGGAGCGCGAGCGCGAGGATCGTCACGATCCCCGCGCCGACCTCGGCCGGGTAGGAGCGCTGGTACCCGGTGGTGAAGAGCACGCCCAGCCCGCCCACCCCGATCAGGGCGCCGACGCTGACCAGGCTCACGGTGCTGACGGCGACGACGCGCGTCCCCGCCAGGAGGACCGGTGCGGCGAGGGGGAGCTCGACCGTGAGGAAACGGCGTGCGGGCCCGTACCCGATCGCCGTCGCGGCCTCCCTGGCGGCGGCGGGCACCTGACTGAAGGCGTCGGTCGCGGTGCGGACCATGAGCGCACAGCCGTAGATGCTGAGGGCGACGACGACGTTCACCGGGTCGAGCACGCGCGTGCCGAGGAGGCTCGGCAGGGTGAGGAACAGCGCGAGCGACGGGATCGTGTAGAGGACGCCCGAGAGGGGCAGCAGCACGCGTCGCAGCCAGCGCAGCCGCGCGGCCGCCGCTCCCAGCGGGATGCTCAGGACCAGGGTCGCGGCGAGCGGCCACAGCGTCAGCACCACGTGCTGCTCGAGCAGCCCGCCCAGGCGTCCTCCGTTGTGCGTGAACCAGTGGATCATCTCGGCCGGGCCTCACGTAGCGTGCGAGCACCGCGGCCGGCCTCGACGAACCGCGCAGCGAAGGCGGTGGCGGGGGCCTCGGCCAGCTCCCGCGGCGGTCCTTGCTGGACGATCTGCCCGTGCTCGGCGAGGAGCACGACGTGCTCGCCGAGCCGGAACGCCTCGTCGACGTCGTGGGTGATGAACAGGATCGTCTTGTCGAGCGTCTCGTGCAGGTGCAGCAGCTCGTCCTGCAGCTCGCGGCGCACGAGGGGGTCCACCGCCCCGAACGGCTCGTCCATCAGCAGGATGTTGGGGTCGGCGGCGAGCGCCCTGGCGACCCCGACGCGCTGGCGCTGCCCTCCGGAGAGCTGCGCGGGGTACCGCGAGGCGAGCGAGCGGCTCAGGCCGACGGTGTCGAGCAGGGGCAGCACCTCCTCGCGGGCGTCCTTACGGCGGCGTCCGGCGAGGACGAGCACCGTGGCGACGTTGTCCAGGACCGTGCGGTGGGGGAGCAGCCCGCCGTCCTGCAGCACGTACCCGATGCTGCGGCGGAGCATGACGGCGTCGCGGTCCCGGACGTCCTCCCCGTCGATCAGCACGGAGCCCGAGGTCGGTTCCACCATCCGGTTGACCATCCGCAGCAGTGTCGTCTTGCCGCAGCCCGAGGACCCGAGGAGGACCGTGAGCTGGTGGGAGGGCAGCAGCAGGCTCAGGTCGCGCACGGCGTCCGTGCCGTCGGGGTACACCTTTGACACGTCGCGGAACTCGATGGACATGGGCCCACGCTAGCCCGTGCGACGGCGCCGCGAGCGTTCGCGCGCGCGTGCGCGCCGACCTAGCCTGGCCGAGGAGGCACACACCATGACTGATGAGACCAGCTCCACCGAGCGCCGGACCACCGAGCCCCGCACCGCTGACGAGTGGGACGTGATCGTCCTCGGCGCCGGCCCGGTGGGGGAGAACGTCGCGGACCGGGTCGTCAAGCACGGCCTCACCGCGGTCGTCGTCGAGCGGGACCTCGTCGGAGGTTCGTGCTCGTACCACGCGTGCTCCCCGTCGAAGGCGATCCTGCGGCCGATCGCCGCGCGGGACGGGGCCGCGCACGTCGACGGCTCGGGGGTGAGCGACGACGGTGACGTCGACGTGCGCTCGATCTTCCGTCGTCGCGACAGCTTCGTCGCGGACTACCACGACGACGGCCAGGTCGAGTGGCTCGAGAGCGCCGGGATCGATCTCGTCCGCGGGACGGGCCGGCTGGACGGGCCCCGCCGTGTGGTGGTCGAGGCGCGGGGAGGAGAGCCCGCCCGCACGCTCACGGCGCGCCGGGCCGTCGTGGTGGCCACCGGGAGCGTGCCGCAGAGACCGGCGGTGCCCGGTGCGGACTCGTCCGAGGTCTGGACCTCTGCGGACGCGCTCGCGACCGATGCGGTGCCGCGGTCGCTCGCGATCGTCGGTGGAGGCGTGGTCGCCCTGGAGATGGCGACCGCGTTCACCGGGCTGGGTGCCGACGTCACGGTCGTCGCGCGAGGACCGCTGCTGCGCGCCTTCGAACCCTTCGCGGGCGAGAGCGTGCGTGGCGCGCTGGAGGATCGAGGCGTGACGTTCGTCGAGGGCGAGGTGCAGAGCCTCGAGAAGAACGACGGAGGCTGGCGCGTGGCCACCACGGGCGGCGACGTGGACGTCGAGCGCGTCCTGCTCGCCACCGGACGCCGGGCCGCGGTCGAGGACCTCGGTCTGCGCAGCGTAGGGCTGGAGCCGCGGGCCGCTCACGGCGGTCTGGAGGTCGACGACACGCTCCTGGTCGAGGGGACCGACTGGCTCTACGCCTGCGGCGACGCCAACGGGCGAGCGCTGCTCACGCACCAGGGCAAGTATCAGGGGCTGATCGCCGGGGACGTGATCGCCTCACGCGCCGGAGGCGTCGAGCCGGCCGCGGGCGAGTGGGACGACCACCACGCCACCGCGGACCGGCGCGCGGTGAGCCAGGTCGTGTTCAGCGCGGTCGAGGTGGCCAGCGCGGGCCTGACGCTCGCCCAGGCGCTCGAGCAGGGGGTCGACGCTCGAGCGGTCGACGCGGACTTCGACAGCGTCGCTGGCGCAGGGCTCTACCGCGACGGCTACCAGGGGAGGGCGCGGATGGTGATCGACAACGCCGACGACACCATCGTGGGCGCCACGTTCGTCGGTTCCGAGGTTAGCGAGCTGGCGTTCTCCGCAGCGGTGGTCGTCTCCTCTGGCGTGACGCTGCGGCGCCTGCGGCACGCGGTGCCGCCGTTCCCGACGTTGAGCGAGATCTGGCTGCGGCTGCTCGCGGAGGCGTGACGCCAGAGCCGGCAGCGTCAGGAGACCAGCACCGCAGGTGACTACTGCTTGCGCCTGGAGGCCTTCGCGAGCGCGCGCTGGGTGGTGCGGTCGTCCTGCCGGCGCTGCCACCAGCGGTCGACGATCAGCGCGCCGAGGATCCAGCCCGCGAGCGCGGTGACGATCCACACCACCAACGGCGCGAGGATCCACGCCGTCAGACCGTCGATCGTCAGGCCGCCGTCGAACAGCGTCGCGACCCACAGGGCGAGGAACGTCGAGACGAGCCCGATGCCGCCCAGCACCGCCGAGGCGTGCTTGCGCGCGAGGTTGAACACGAACGGTGCCAGGATCGCCTGGGCAGCGGTGAAGATCACCACGGCGACCACGAACCCGACGGGGTCGAGCGACACGCCCTCGATGATCCACGCCGCCAGGAGCAGCGCGAGCGCCGCATCGACAAGGTTGATCACCGTGCGGAGCAGGAATCGGATCATCGACGGCCTCCTGACGTGGCACCGGGGAGCGCCGCCGTCGCGGGCGCGTCGGCGGGCGGGCGCGACGGTGCGGGGACCGCGCTCGCTGCCGAGCGTAGCAACGCCCCCGAGGGGCGGCCCCGATCGTGCCGGGCACCGCCCCGCGGGGGCCGTGCGGAGCTGCTACCGGACCCGCACGAGCGAGGGCGAGGACGAGACCTTGCGGTAGGTGGTGCTGCCCACGTAGAGGGCCTTCACGCGCGCCGTCTTCCGGAGCCTCGGGAGCCGCACGACGACCTTCCCGTGGGCGCGCGCCCGCAGCGTGACGGTGCGCACGACCTTGCCCCGCACGACCACCCGGACCTTGCCGGTCACCGCGGCACCACCCTTGACACCCGTGACCCGGACGGTCGCGCGCGGGCGGGCCCCGCGCTTCACCGAGCGCTTCACGGTGGTCCGCACCTTCGCCTTCGCCTTGGTGACCGTGAGGACGGCGACCGGTGACGTCGAGGAACGCAGCTCGCCGGGACCAGGCACGAAGGTCGCGGCGATGCGGTGAGAGGCCACCGTGAGGGTCGTGGGGAGCGTGAAGGTGTGCGTGGCGGCGCCCCCGACGACCGAGAGACGGGCGCTGCCGAGTGTCCGGCTGCCGTCGCGCAGGGTCACGACGCCGGACACGGCGCGCGCGCCGGGTGCGGCGATCTGGACCTTCGCCTTCGTCACCTTGCCGTAGGCCCGCTTGGCGGAGCTGAGCGTGACTCTCGTCGTGGTGCCCGTGGCTGCGGGAGACGGTGTCGTCGACGCGGCGGCGCGAGCCACCACGACGGTCGATCCCAGCCCGGCCCCGTCGTCCAGGACGAGCCCGGACGCCACCACGAGGCCGGTCGGGTCGGTGGTGACGCTCGCCAGCGTGACGCGTGCGCCCCCGGGGAGCGACAGGGCCGTGTTCGGGGCGATCGTGCCCGCAGCGAGCGGCCTGCCGAGCACGGTGCCGCCGTCGCTCGAGACGGTGACGCGACCCTCCTGCACCGTCGTGCGCAGGTTCGTGACGGTCACCGCGGCGTCCGTGCCGGGGAACAAGGACAGGCTGCCCACGCTCGCCGAGGCACTGCGCCCGGCGATCGCGACGGAGACGTCCGTCGCGACGAGCTGACCCGTGAGGCCGTCACCCACCTGGGTCACGTGCTGCGACACGTCGCCCGTCGGCGAGCTGCGGGTGACCAGCGGGGTCGGCGCGAGGGGCGACGCACCCTCGGCCTGCAGACCGAACGCGTGCCAGACACCGGTCAGGTCCGGCTGCTCGACACCCGGGCCAGGTCCGGGGCCGGGGGAGGAACCGTCGTCGACCCCCGTGGTGACCTGCCCCAGGATGACGCTGGGCCAGGTGCCGGTCAGGTCGACGTACCGCAGCGCGTTGATGGTGACGGTACCGTCGTCGTTCTGGGTCCGCTCGTTGACGTAGACCTCGAGCGTGGGGCTCTGGTCCGCGTCGAGGGCCGTGTAGATCGAGCCGTTCAGGGCGCTGAGCCAGCGGCCGTCGGCGAACAGCGCGTTGCTCGGGTCGTCGAAGGTGACGTTCGAGCTGCCGTCAGGGGCCACGTCGAGCTCTAGCCCGTTGACGCGCAGCGCGCTCGGGTAGTACTCGGCCCAGGTGCCGTCACGCGGAGTCTGCTGGAAGCTGTCTACGTGGACGTGCTCGGAGCCGTCGTCGTCGGTGCTGACGGTCACACCGTTCGCGCGAGAGCGCACGGCGTTCGCCGTGACGGCGTCGGCGCTCGCGGTGGCTGCGCCGGGACGGGTGAGCACGGGCGCCGGCTCGACGTAGCGGGCAGAGGTGCTGGGGTCGAAGACCTGCACCCCGACGACCCGTGCCGGCTCGAGGTGCGGCTGGGCGAAGGCCGTCGAGGAGACCTCGCCCAGACGCACGGCGGAGACCTCGTAGGACTCCGTGCTGTCCGTGAGGGCGAGCGCCGTCACCCGGGTGGTGCCTCCGCTCCTCGTGACGGCGCCCACCGTCAGCACGGTCGCCGCGGCGTAGGGGCCGTCGTTCGGCACGGCATAGGTGAAGCCGGGTGTGCTCTGGGCCTGGTCGGTGAGGTCCACGTCCCCCACGGTGAGGCGGTCGAACGAGACGAACGACCTCCCGTCGGGCCCGACGCCTGCCTCGAGGTTCGTCACGGTGACCGGGACCCTACCGCGCAGCGTGAGCACCGCCTCGGCGACGGTCACGTTGGCGCCGGTGACGCCGGCCCTGGTCGTGGTGCCGGCCACCCGGACGTCGTAGCCGACCTTGATGCCGGGGACGTCCTTGCTGTCGTAGGCGGCGAGCGCACCGTCCAGCGGGGCGCCCTGCGTCCAGATGACGCTCGGGGTGGGGGCGGTGATGGTCCCGCCGTCGACGTCGACGACGCTGATCCCCGTGGCGGAGGTCAGCGGGTCGTCCGCGGCGGCTGCTACGGGTGGTGGCGTCGTCGGCGCGGCGACGGCCGAGGGCGCGAGCGCCCCGCCGACGACGAGGCTTGCGCCCAGAGCGAGCGAGAGCGTTGTCCTGACGTTCATGCGTTGTCCTGCTTTCTGGTTCCGAACATGGTGAAGAAGTCTGCGCCGGTGGGCATGCCGATGCCGCTGACCGGGTCCCAGCCCGCGGCGGTCTGCAGGGACTGGGGTCTCTGGTCCCAGCCGTAGATCGTCTCGGGCCAGGTCTGCCCGGGGTCCACCGGCGTCGCGGACCACACCGCCGCGCTCTGCGGGGTGATGTCCCGGATCGCCGTCGTCCCCTGCAGGGCGTAGAGCCACGGGGTGGCGAGGCCGATCTCGAGGTGCTTGCTCGTCTTGGCCATCGAGACCAGGGAGGCGACCAGCGGGGAGGCGAGGCTCGTGCCGCCGACGGAGAGGTAGGCGGGGCCGTCCGCGGTCGTGGAGTAGATGGTGAAGCCGGTGCTGGGGTCGCCCAGCGAGGAGACGTCCGGTACGTGGCGCGCGCCGTCGGTGGGCAGGCCCGTGATGCTCGACTGCCATGTCGGCTGTGCGTAGACGGCGGAGGTCCCACCCCCCGACCCGCTCGTGAACCCGGGCGGGATCACCCCGCCGTTGCGTGCGAAGTAGGGCTTGTTCTCCCAGCCTGTGACCACCGCGAGCGTGCCGTCGCGGCGCAGGCCCACGCTCAGGCCGCCGACGGCCGTGACATAGGGGCTGGACGCGGGGGAGGAGACGTCTTGCTCGGGGTGGTCCCCGGCGGCGGAGTAGTCACCGTCGTTGCCGCTGGAGGCGAAGACGGAGACATGGTTGACCGCGGCCTGTACGAGGCCACGGTTGAGCAGCTCGCGGTCGGCCTGGGTGTCGAGCTCCTCGCGGGACCCGAAGGACAGCGACAGGACGTCGACGGTCCCGGAGGTCCCGGCGTCGTAGATCGCCTGGAAGAGGTCGACCGTGCGGCAGCTGTTCGCACCCCAGTAGACGATGTCCGCGTCCGGGGCCATGGCGTGCACGGCCTGGACGTCGAGGTGCTGCTCGTCGGTCCAGTGGGCCGGTCCGCCGCAGACGGCCTCGTCGGGCTCGTCGGGGGCGTGGTGGACGTACTGCCCTGCGCGCAGCGGCTGGGCGCCGACCTGGGTGAAGTACGTGTTCGTGTGGCTCTCGACGGCAGGGTCGTCGTAGGCGGCGATGATCCCGATCCGCGAGCCCTTGCCGGTCTGCGAGGCCGGGACCGAGTGGATCGCGCGCAGGTCGTCCGGCGTGTAGCCGCACAACCGGTTGGACCGCTTCGCGAACGTGAGCCTGGTCGGCCACTGACTGCTGAGCTTCTCGCCCCAGTACGCGGCGCACTCGTCGGACGTCGTGACGGTGGTGGGGCTCAGCGTGCGCGACGACGCGCGTGCTCGGGGGAGGGGCGCCGGTACGGGGTCGGTGACGGTGCTGGTGCTGGTGGGCTGGTACTGGTCGGCCTGCACGGTCCCCGCCACGCCGAGCACGACGCCGGAGAGCGCTGCGGGGACGGTGAGCGGACCTGCTGGGCGGGTGAGGGTCTCGCCTGCGCCCTCGGCCGTGACCAGGCTGGTGCCGAAGGCGCGCTCGAACGCCGCAGCGGTGCCGTGGACCTCGAGGGTGCCGAGCTGGGCGCGGTCGTCGGGCACTGTCAGCCCGACCGCACCGAGCCAGGCGGTGAGCTCAGCGGGAGCGGAGGACTGTGTCGTGCCCGGGTCCCAGGGCAGCAGGAGGCGCAGGCTCACGGCATGGTCCGGGGCAGCGGGACCGGTGACGCTACCGATCGCGATCACCGGTTCGGACCCGGGGACGACGGCGCGGTCAGGGCCCGTGGTCCGTGACGGCGCGGTCGCCGTCACGGTGGCGAGGGCACCGAGCACGAGCACCGCTCCCATGACCAGGGTGCTGCGCGGTCGGTTGCGCGGGGCGCGCGAGCGTGGTGGGACGGAGGTGGTGGAGTTCACAGACAGACGTCTCCCGTCGATTCTTATTGAGAATGAGAATCAATAGTATCAGGGGGCGCAGCTCACCACGGAGGACGGCGCGTGGCCCTTAGTGCCGACCGTCGGAAGCCAGGGTCGGCGAGAGCGGGAGAAGAGAGGAGAGTGGAGCCATGGGACCAGGACCGGTGACGCCGGGACGAGAGCGAGCGCGGAGCGGCCGTCAGAGTCCGTGGGCGGTCACCTGGTGGCTGTTCGCCGGGACGCTCGTGGGGCTCGGGGCCGTCTCGCTGCTGACGATCGGACCCGTCCTCCTGCTCGCGGGTGCCGTGACGGTCACCGTGGGTTGTGCGTCTCGCCGGCTACGAGGGCGGTCGGCGGTGGTCGCCGTCGCCGGTCTCGCGATCCCCGTCCTCTATGTCGCCTGGCTGAACCGCTCGGGTCCGGGCACCGTGTGCGAGGTGACGAGCACCACGAGCTCGTGCGTCGAGGAGTGGAGCCCGTGGCCGTTCGTCGGGGTCGCCGTGCTGCTGGTCGTGGCCTGTGCGCTGGTCTTGCGCAAGCTGCGCTGAACCGGCGGTGCGGTCAGCTGCACACGGCGGTCGTGTCGGCCGCGTTGAAGGCCTCGCGGGCCGGTGTCTTGGTCTCGGTGGCTGTCTTGGTGCTGCTCGTCGAGCTCTTCGAGGTGCCGGACGATGAGCTGGGCATGGACCCCGCGGTGGTGTCGGCGATGGGTTTGTCGTCGATCATGTTCTGCCAGACGGCGTCGGCGGCCGAGGTCATGATGACGCGGTTGTGGTCGGCGGGGTAGGCGCCGATGGGGATGGTCATGAAGGTGACGTTCTTGGCGCGGATGTTGCGCAGGGAGTAGGCGAGGCCGACGAGGGACTTGGTGGACTTGAGGGTGTCGGTGACGGTCAGGGACTTGGTGACGGCGTCGGCGAAGTTGTAGAGCTTGGGCAGGTTGGTCAGGACGTTCTGTTCTTTGAGCTCGTTGAAGATGGCGGCGAGGAGCTGTTGCTGGCGTCCGGTGCGGGTGATGTCGGAGCCGTCGAAGTTCTGGCCTTCGCCCTTGCGGGCGCGGGCGTAGCCGAGGGCTTGCTTGCCGTTGAGGGTCTGGTAGCCGGCTTTGAGGTCGAGGTCGGCTTCTGCGGAGACGGTGTCGACGGGGACGCACAGGGGCACGCCGCCCAGGGCGTCGACCATGTCCTTGAAGCCGGCGAAGTCGACGACGATGGCGCCGTCGAGCTCGAGGTCGGTGATGGCTTCGACGGTCTTCCAGGTGCAGGCGACGGCGGATTCTTTGTCGCCGCCGTTGTCGGCGCCGAAGGCGAAGGCGGAGTTGAACATGCCGAAGGTGGCGGAGGTCTTGTTGCCGTTGGACATGGTGCACGAGGGGATGTCGACCATGGTGTCGCGGGGGATGGACACGACGTCGACGCGTTTCCGGTTGGCGGAGATGTGCAGGACCATGGTGGTGTCGCCGCGCATGCCGGTGGCGGCGTGGTCGGTGAGCTTGCCGTTGGCTCCGGAGCGGTCGTCGGAGCCGATGATGAGGTAGTTCAGGGCGGTGCCTGCGCTGGGGTCGTTGGGGGGCGGGTCGGCCTTGGTGGTGTCGTCGGACCTGGTCAGGTCGGAGACGTCGATGTGGTCGACGTTGCCGTTGAGCTTGGCGTAGACGGCGGTGATGCCGGTGGCGGTGAACGCGAAGAGCGCCACGACCGCGATCGCCAGCCCCCGCACCACATGATGCGACCGCGCGCTGCGCGCGTGCGCGGGGTCCGCGCAGCGTCTGGGCTGATCTTCGGTCATGCGGACGATCGTAGGTTCAGGATCCAAAATCCTGCGGGAGACCTTGAGGACGTGGTGTAGAGACCTTGTGGAGAGCGAGCCGCGCAGAGCGGACCGTGGCCGCCGACCCCGGACGACGTCATAGGACAACGCCAGAGGCCACCCTCGGAATTCTGAGGGTGGCCTCTGGCTGACCTGCGATCTGTGGTGGGCGATACTGGGATCGAACCAGTGACCTCTTCCGTGTCAGGGAAGCGCGCTACCGCTGCGCCAATCGCCCAAGCTGTTGCACAACCTACGAGGTGGAGACGGGATTCGAACCCGTGTATACGGCTTTGCAGGCCGCTGCCTCGCCTCTCGGCCACTCCACCATGAGACCTTCGTCCATCGGCGAGGCCGACTGAGAAGTGTGCCTCCGAGCGGACGACGGGATTCGAACCCGCGACCCTCACCTTGGCAAGGTGATGCTCTACCACTGAGCCACGTCCGCGCACTGCTTCACGTCCCGTTCCCGGTTCGTTTGGCGCGTCACAGACTCTAGCGGACTAAACGGGCGGTCGTCCAACTGGCTCGCACGCAGGCGGCCTCAACGGCAGGATCGCGCGGAAAATTCGAGGTCAGACGCTGCGTCCCGCAGCCCGGGACCGCTACCGTGAGGGCGTGCAGACACCTCGGACCAGCGAACGGACGGCGCCCGCCCCGCCGCCGTGGGGGAGCGCCGCGGCAGGTGGCCGTGGCGGTTGGGGGCACGCCGAGCACGTCGACGTGCTCGCTGAGCCCGAGCGGCTCGCGCACGGGTTGTGGTTCGTCGTCGCGGACTTCGAGGGGCGGGTGCGCGGCTGGCGGTTCGAGCGTACGGCGACCGCTGCCGACAGCGTCGTCCCGGCCTGGCAAGGCCCCGCTCCCACGAGCTGGACCTCCTCGATGTCGCGCGAGGAGTACCGTGCCGCGGTCGACGAGGTCCGAGCCCGGATCTATGACGGCGACGTCTACCAGGCGAACATCTGTCGCGTGCTGTCGGCACCTCTGGCAACGCCGGGCGGTCGCGGTCCTACGCCCGACGACGCGCGCGCTCTCGCCCGGTTGCTCGCCGCCGGGAACCCGGCACCGTACGCCGCCCACGTGGCTGTCACGGGCGCGGCGGGAGCGGGCGACGGCGTCTGGGTCGTGAGCGCCTCGCCCGAGCTCTTCCTGCGCATCGACGGCAGCACCATCACCTCGGCTCCCATCAAGGGGACGGCTACCGTCGCCGCGGACCTGCTCGACAAGGACGTCGCCGAGAACGTGATGATCACCGACCTGGTCCGCAACGACCTCCAGCAGGTCTGCGTGCCGGGGTCGATCCGGGTTCCTCACCTGCTCGACGTGGAGGAGCACCCAGGGCTCGTCCACCTCGTGTCCACGGTGACCGGCGAGCTGCTCCCCGAGCTCGTCTCCGACCCGGCGCGGTGGCGCCGCATCCTGGGTGCCACCTTCCCCCCGGGATCGGTCTCTGGTGCGCCCAAGGAGTCGGCGCTGTCGCTCATCGCCCGGCTCGAGACGGTGCCGCGGGGTCCTTACTGCGGCGCCGTCGGCTGGATCGACGGCGACGCGGGGACCGCGGAGCTCGCCGTCGGCATCCGCACGTTCTGGAGCGAGCCCGACGACGACGGCGACCACGTGCTGCGTTTCGGGACGGGTGCCGGCATCACGTGGGAGAGCGACCCGACGGCGGAGTGGGAGGAGACCGAGCTCAAGGCTCGTCGGCTCGTCGCGCTCGCGTCCTCCGACGGACACGGCTCCGCGCAGCACGGCTGAGTGGTGACCTCCGGACGGGACACCCGTCGGAGGCGGACGCAGGGCAGACTGGGGGCCATGACCACAGATGCCGCGACGGACAGTGCGATCTGGCTCGACGGGGCGCTGCGCAGCGTCGAGGACGCGCGCGTCAGCGTCCTCGACCACGGTTTTCTGGTGGGTGACGGCGTCTTCGAGACCTGCGGCGTGGTCGACGGACAGGCCTTCGCCCTCACCCGGCATCTGCGCCGGCTCGAGCGTTCCGCCGCCGGGCTCGGGCTGCCGGTACCCCCCGAGGCGCTCGTGCGGCGTGCGGTCGCCGAGACTCTCGGGGCCGCGCCGGGTGCGGGCCGGGTGCGCATCACGCTCACCAGCGGTGCCGGACCGCTCGGCTCCGCACGGGGCAGCGGCCCGACGACGCTCGTCGTCACCGCCGGACCGTCCGTGGGCGCGGCCGACGCACCGGCGCACGTCGTGCGCCTGCCCTGGGTGCGCAACGAGCGCTCCGCGATCACGGGCCTCAAGTCGACGTCGTACGCCGAGAACGCCCGCGCGCTCGCCTGGGCCAGGGAGCGTGGTGCGAGCGAGGGCATCTTCGCCAACACGGTGGGGGACCTGTGCGAGGCCACCGCGGCGAACGTCTTCGTCGAGCGGGACGGGGAGCTGCTGACACCGGCTCTGAGCACCGGTTGCCTCGCGGGGGTGACGCGCGAGCTCGTGCTGGAGTGGGGGAGCGAGGTCGGCATCCCCGTCCGCGAGGCCGCGGGCGACGAGCTCCCGTACTCCGTGCTCGACGACGTGCTGTCAGGAGACGCGGCACTCTTCGTCACCGGCAGCGTCCGGAACATCGTCCCCGTCGGCAGGCTCGACGGCATCGAGGTCCGGGTCGGTGAGGTGGGGCTCCGGGCACGCGAGGTCTTCGCTCGCCGACGGCTCGAGCAGGTCGACCCCTGAGTCCTCAGGCGCAGGATCGTGCCGGTTCGCCATCGGGGGCTGTCAGCCGCTACGATGGGCCGAGCGAAATGCCCGAGGGCGTCCGTAGGACGTGCTGGGGAGATCGCGAAGGGCGATTGGCGCAGTGGTAGCGCGCTTCGTTCACACCGAAGAGGTCAC